>JAABUP010000127.1_pt1 | contig 169800 bp, 163 predicted proteins | sample 5559201 | NCBI WGS metagenome assembly JAABUP01 (sample SAMN10711887, study PRJNA513373) | rock metagenome | isolation source: Antarctica rocks | place: Antarctica
AGCTAGGAACTTCCTAGTCCTAAGGAATTCCTGAAATCCCCCGAGAAGCGTCCTAGAACGACGACTTTCCTCCTGAGTACAGGCTAGTAGGGAGTGAGAAATACCCCTATTCGAGCTATTCGATAAGCAATAAGGGCATTTATCGTAACTAGCCTGGATAAAAGCTTTTAACTCTTCGAAATCAAGTGCTTCTCGTTGGGTTTTCTTTCGTTTCTCACCGGAAATCGACGAAATGGCGGTCTCCTTCGCCCGAATCTCATCGATATCTATAGCAATATCAGCTTCTTATGGAAAAATAATATAGAAAAAATAATATACCGATTAGCTCCGGGCTAGGACTTAGTATGCGATCCTCTTGATTTTCGTTTTCGTCGGTTTCCGAGTCGTAGAGGTTCTCGTTAGTACTTTCGCCTCGGGTAAAGCTCGGAATATCTATAGATTATTAGAAAAGTAAGACCCTAGATTTAGGAGACTTACCCTCCTCGTTTTCTAGGCAAAAATCACAAGGAATCGCGGGAGACTCGCATCTTTCCTCCGGTTTTCCATCGAGATAGCTATTAAAAATAGCTCGACGACAAGTATCCGAAATATAACGTTGAATAACGTTATTTTCGAAGACTTCTATCGTACTAGGCCGGGGTCCTAGTTGAGTCGAAAGAAAAGAAGAAGTCGAAAAAGGGGGAAGTAGTAATATCGCCTCACTTTTCTTTCCGTCTCTACCCGCACGCCCCGTCTCCTAGGCGTAATCGTATAGACGATAAGGTAGGTCGATATGAAAAATAACCCGGATATTCGGGACGTCGATCCCATAGCTTAGAGAGCTAGTAGAAACCAGAGTTCGAATTTTCCCCTCGAGAAAATCAGAAAGGACTCGTTCTTTTCCCGGGCTATTAGAGTAATAAATGGAGTAATTTAATACTCTACTTAGCTCCCTAGCGGTATTAATTGTTCGAGTATAAATAAGAATCCTATCGCTAGGAAACTTATTATCTTTTTCTCGAATAATCGATAGAGCTTTTTCCCTCGGGATTTTCGAGTAAACCGAGTATCGAATATTATCTCTCTGAGTCGTATTTCGGTAGATCTTCGGCCTACTAGACTCTAGGCTAAGGGTTCGAAGAAGATCTTTTTCGTATTTCGGGGGTAACGTCGCGGTAAGTAGAACTAGCTGAGTTTTTAAATCAACTACTTCCCCTAGGCGACTAAGTTCCCTCCGGAAGGATTGTTTCGAGTTTAGAACGACTTGAACTTCGTCGATATAGACCCGGTCGAGTCGATATGTAATTCGTAGCCGATTTACAAAATTTCGAAAATCCGAAGAAAGGAACGTTTCCGGCGTAGTAAAGACTAGACTAGCCGAGTCCGGGGGGTTCCTAGCGTCGAAAATAGCCGAAGAAATCCCGAGCGTTTTAGCCCTAGAATGCTGATCCTGTAGTAGAGAAACGAGAGGCTCTATAACGATAGAAACCCTAAAAGAACTAAGAAAAGAAGGTAGTTGAAAAAGGAGACTTTTCCCGGACCCGGTAGGTAATATAGCTAGTATAGGGCTAACCCTATCTAGTATATCCCCTAGGATTTCTCGTTAAGAGAATCGGAATCGAATAGTAGATTTTTAAAAAAGCTCTCGAAGTTTTTTCTCGAGATTAATATTCCGCAGGGAGTCTAGTCGAGTAAGACGTTAGATTTCGAAATCTTTTTCGAAAAGTGGTTTTTCGAGTCGATTCCTTACGAATTCTTAACTAGAACTCGTAAAACCGAGGAGATAATGCTAGTTCTATAGAAAGTTAATTAGTATTAATTGGAAATAAAATACTAGGGGTAAAAATAAGACGCTAGTAGTAACTTATAGGAAATATATAATAGAAAAATAGAATACTTACTATACTAGCTTCTCGAAATCGCTGTTTAACGCTCTGGATTTCCCCCGCGGTTTCGCAAAGACCTCTCGCGTAAACCGTTCCAGCTACCTGAGAGCTATAACCGGCCTGTAAATCTAGAATATCGTCTTCTAGATCTACGTCATTCTCGTCGTCTAGGTCCTATAAATCCTCGGGTTGAAAGTGGTACGTTTTCGAGAGAAAACGACGAGAGATTCTAATAGCAAGATATCGATACTCGCTAGGGTTTAGGGCTAACCCTAAACCGGCTAGCGTCTCCCTTCGGAAAATGGTTCGGAAACGCTCGGAAGTAGTTCTAGAAGATTTAGAACCCTTCTTCCCCGATAGATTCTCGAAAAGATATTCGAGAAGAGGTTTCCGAAAGACTTTCATTATTATCCGCTCTAGGAAAGGGACTACTAGCCATAGATAATAGACTAGTAATTCACCTATTTCTCGAGGTAGATATCGATGAATGATTTTCGTAGACCCTGAGATCGAATATCCTTTATGGTAGAAAGTAACAAAAAAGAGAAGTCCGTTTTCAAGAAAGATATTCCGGGTCCCAGTCTTCGTAGAATTCGTATACCGGAGGGATAGTAGTTCCGGAGCCCTAGCCGGTTGACCCCCGGTCACGTGAACTAGGACGAGAAGTTTTTCGAGAAAGAGAAGAATAACCGAAATCCAATCGGAAAGCTTTCGGGTATTCCAGGTAAGCTGAGGTCCGGGGATCGAGAATAGACTAACTAGATCGGGACTAGTAGCTATTCGGTCGAATAGGAATTTTTCCGGATTTTCTAGCCCGAGATCTATACGAGAATCCGATAAGAAATTTAAAAACGGGGTCGAATCGATCGGATTATCGTATAGTTTCTGCCAAGAAATCTCGGGGATTTTTCGGATAGGACTTTTCCGCGTAGAAATACTATTTTCGAATAGTATATCCCGAAAAAGGATAGCCCGAGTCGAAGAAGTAAGGCCGTGAATAAATCCTTGAAAATCCGAAATCGAGAAAGAAGAACCCCCTAAAGAAATCGAGTCCCCTTCCCAATCGACTTTTCCTAAGGAAGTCGAAGTCCGGGTAATCTTTATTCCGTAGCTCCGGAGGTCTAGCATCCATTCGAAAGGAGTATGAGAACCCCGAATGAGAAATCGATCCACGAGAGTTTTCAGTCGTAGTAGAGGGCCTGCCGCAAGTTCGGCCTCGGAAAAATATTGATCCGGAGTACTAAAAGTACTAGAAGTCGAATCTAAGTCGTTAGGGTCATCCTCGATATAGGAAGAATTTTCGAAAGCAAGTCGAAGAACGAGAAAACGGCTAATTTTTAGAAAAGACGATAGAATCGAGGGGTAGCTATCTAGACCCCTAAACCTACGTTTATCTAGTCCTAGAACGGCTAGTACGTCGACTAGGGGGAGCTCGTATTCGTCTTCGGAAGTAGAATAGTTAAGAAGAGAAATCGAGAAATCTAGTAAAGACTTTTCTAGCTTAGATAAACTAGAAAGCTTACTAGTATTTCTAGGCCGGATTCAAGTATTTTCTTCGATATCGAATTCGTCTTATTCTTCTTCGCTAGTCTCGATTTGGTTAGACTCGCTAGAAGAATCCTTGTTTCTCGAGGACTTGGTTTTTTAAATAGTTTCTTCGAATTTTTGGATATTATTAATATCGGAGGCGATCCGGATAAACTTTTAGTAGGAAAGTTATTAAGTAGGGGTAAAAGAATACCTCGGAAATTTATTAGAGCTCGGATCCTCTTAGGTTCTAATAAAAAAGCTGAAAACCTACTTCTACCCGCGAGAATAAGTTGAAATTCGACTCGGATCCTAATAGGCTCGAAAGGGTTTAGCTCGGGACTGATTTTTTTTAGTCCGAACTATCTTGAAACGTACGAAAATACCTATATTTAATAGGGTTTCTTAAGACTTTCAGGCTAGTTCGTTAAAAGCTAGCTAGACGACTTTTAATAGGGGAGTATTCGGCTCCCCTATTAGCTCTAGTAACTCGAGCCTATCTAGACCTTCTAGATAATAGCCCTATCGAGTCCTTTCTAGCTAGGGACTCGGGTCGTCGAATAGGTTTTGTTGAATTTTTCGTATCTAGGTATTTCGATACGCTAGAACTTTCGAGTCTAGTATAGTCCATTCTAGGTCCCATTTCGAGGGGTCTATATATACTATTAGTTAAAGCATTTCATATAGAAATAAAGTCTAAATACCTTAGGAATTTCTAGAAGAAGGCCTAGAACTCTCGGAGCGAATTTCAACCTCTCTTCTATCCTCAACGTCTTCAGGTAAACTAGCCTCCCTAGGCCTAGTTTCTCGCCCTAAAAAGGGTCGTTTAGGGTTTACCCTAAAGTAGGAATGACCTGGTATTAACCGGAAGAATTGCTGGTAGTAAACGCTAGATTCCTAAGGGACCTCAACTAAGGAAGTCTTTGTAATTCAACCCTTCCCCCTAGGATTTTCCCATTCGTAAGACTCCCTATAGTACTTTGAAATACCTCGAGTAGATCTAGCTATATAGGGGTAGTCTTAGCACGCTAACCCGTCTAAGTAGAGAGCTAGATTATAAAAGAAAAAAGGAAAAGAGCTAGGAATTTCGGAGTCTTTAATACCGGAGGCTTCCTAAATAAGACTAGGGTATTTTCTAGCCTCGGAAAGAATCTCCTCTCGGATATTAGTAGAAAGACTATGCGGGGTATAACGAAAGTAATAGTTAAGACTTAAGAGAAGAATAGAGTATTTATACTCTTAGTAAGCTAGAAAGCCGCTATCTCTGAGAATCGCGATATAGTCCATCTTATTAGAAAGAGACGAGTTGATTTCCTATATAGATTTCAGCCCTAGATAGAAAGGTTGATTTTTAAATAGATAATCTAGGAAGGAGGAAGAAAGGAGGTCGAGAGATATTAGAAGTAGGCGGTTCAAGCGGCTATATTAAGGTTCTCGCGGCTAACTAACCCTCCTACGCGGGTAGAAGGCTAGCTAAGATATTCCTACGTCTAGCTCTTACCTTAATCTTATAGTCCTAATATAATTTTTTCTTATAGAAATTCTATAGATACTTTAGCTCTAGGATATATTTAAGTCTTTAGAGAATCTAACTATATATATATATAGTTATATTTAGCGTAGATATCCTACTTATCCTACGTCTAAGGATAGTATACTAAGGAAGTACTAGAAGAATCTCTACTAGATAGTATTTACTTAATAACTTTCTTATATATTACCCGATATAGCTACTTCTTTTTTCTAATTTTTTCTAATTTTTTTCTCTATCTAATTTATATATAGTATCTAACTTAAATATAGTAATCTTATATAGTATCTCTAGTAATTTAGATAATTATTAGTTTTTATTATAGAGATCTAAGCTAACTCTATCCGTTCTAGCTAAAAATTAGCTCGCTAGATAGCTTAAGCTTAGCTCTATATCCTTATATACTTTTTATATATTTTACTTCTATATATAGCTAAAGGAATAAGCGAGAGAAAATAAGCTCGTACTAGTAGTAGATTACCCGTCGAGGCCGGAATATTAAGAAAATCCTAGTATTCTAAAAATTATATAAAGTCGAGACTAAGCCTAATAAGGTAGGTAAGTAAGTTAATTTATAAGGCTAAGTAAGGGCTTTCTAATAGTATACTTTTCCTAGAAATTAGTTAGGGTTCAAGCCGTATTTTATTTAGAAATAGAAAATTAAATGAAATACGATTAAATTTTTAGTACTATTTAAATAAAATGCGGTTATAATTTATTTATCCTTATAAGATAGTCTACCTTAGCCTAATAACTTTATAATAAACTACCTCTTTTCTATAAGTTAATCTATTAATACTCCTTATTATAGTAGTTAATTATATATCTTTATAACTAGTAAATAAATAGGTATAATAGATATAAATATCCTAATCTATCTAAATATATTAGTAACTAGGAAATAGGGACCTAGTTAGATTATAGATTCTAGTAGATTACCCTTAAATACTCCTTATTAATAATTAAGTTTAGGATAGATAGAATATAGCTAATAATATCCCGTCGTTTCTCTATTAAAACTTAATATTATATATATAAATAGGTATTAATATTACTAGGTAATACGGCGTATTAGTATAATAAATCTAAATAAATAATTACTTAATATATAAGTAAATAAATTAATAGCTCTATAGTAGATTAGTTATAAGATAGGTATTAAGCTTATTATAGTAATAAATTAGACGGGTAATATAACTTAAAGACGCGTTTATTATAAGTTCTAAAGCTATCTACTTAGTATAGGAATTACTCTACTAATACTACGAACTTTAAGCTTAAACTCGTTCTAACTTAAATCCTTATCTACCTTTATATTTAGCCTAACTTATATAATATTCTACCTAGTTTAAAGGTCTCTATTTATAGATATCGCGGTTCTATTATCTAATTTTAATAGGGTAACTAGGGTAAATAACCTCCTACTACTAATATTAATTACTAAATATTAAAATTTAGTTCTACCTAGTATATTAATTATAACTTCTCTACTAATTAGAATTTAATTATTCTAATTTAATAAGTAGATTCTTTAAAGTTAATTTTATAGTCTAATAACTTTATACCTTTTTCTCTAGTATAATTAATAGGTTATTAACTATTAGTATTAACTCCTATTACTATTAGTATTAACTCCCTTATATATAAGCGCGGCGCTAAACTTATATAAGCTAACTATTAGTATTTAATAAATACCTTTATAGTATATATATTAGTCTACTAAGGTAGCTATTTTAATTAAAAGTAATACTCTATTAAAGAGTATCTTAAACCTCTTAAGTAGCTAGTAGAGAATAGTAGATTTAATAGATATAAATAAGCTAGGGATAAAGGTAGGTATATAAGATTAGATAGTAAAAAGATATAAAAGAATAGAGGAGAGATAGGAAATCCTATTATACCTTAAGAGTTAAAGATACTCTAACTTAAGTTAAGCTAGGCTTTATAAGGCTACTATTAATAAGTAAGATATATCTTCTTAGAATTCTTATACTAAGAAGAAAATATTACTCTTTTAATCTTATAAAAATATTACTTAATATATTACTTTATAAGGTAAGAGGCTTAAATTATAATAAAATTATTATTATAATAATAAGAGTTAAAGCCTAAGTTAAGTCCTTAATAATCTTAGAATATATCTAATTTATAATAAGTTTTATTATTATATCTTAGAAGATTATCTCTATCTTAGATTAAATTCTATTAATAATAGTAGAAAATAATAGCTTAATTAACTTATTAGTCTATTAAGTTAGATTAAAGGTAATTATATATAAGTTTATTACTACCTCTTATAATAATTTCTTTTTTATATAATATCTTTAATTCTAAGTATTCTTCTTCTTCTATTTCTCTTTTATAGTAGTAGTAAGATAGCTTATAATAAACTAGTAATATTAAGGTAATTATAACTCTTATAAGGTAATAGGTAATAGATAAGAAAAACCTAAGTAATATTAAATTAAATTTAATTAACTAGATAATTTAAGATAGTAGGTACTACTAGTATATTATATTATTATCTAATAGTTTTATAATTACTACTTTACTTAATTTAAACTTATTATACTTAAGATTAATAGTAGTAAATCTACTAGTTTACTTATAACTAGTTATTTATAAATAATAATAAGGTAGAAGCTAATAATATTAAGACTTAGTCTTTCCTAGTATAAAAGTAGTAGATACCTACTATTAACTATCTAATTAATACTAGGCCTAATATTTATTATATATTAATACTATTTAAGTAATTATAGAATAGTAATATAAGATAAGATATAATTTAAATTTAAGTAAGTAGTATTATAAATATATATAATAGTACTTACTAAATATCTTACTCTTATTATTTATAAGTATTTATAAGTCTTATTAATTATATAATTAATATATATAGTAGATTCTTTTTATACTAAGCTAATTAGTATTATAGATACTTATAAATAATACTTATTAAATATCTTACCCTTACTATTTATAAGTATTTATAAGTCTTATTAATTATATAATTAGTATATATAATAGATTCTTTTTATATATAATTAATTATACTTAGAGATACTTATAAATAGTACTTATTAAATATCTTATTCTAACTATTAATAGGCTTCTATAAGTATAATTAGTTATATAATTAATATAGTCTTTTTATACTTAATTAATTATACTTATAAATACTTATAAATAGTACTTAGTAAATATCTTACTCTTACTATTTATAAGTATTTATAAGTATAATTAATTATATAATAGTTATTTATAAGACTTAAATCTTTAGAATATTCTAATATATTATAAAGAGGGAATATAAATTTAAAGTTAGCTTATAAATTAATAATAGAAGAAATATATAAAACTTCTAATTTTTAGAATTATAATTAATAATTAAAGAGGGAAGTTATAATAGTAGAAGGATAAGGTAGATATAAGTATATACTACGCGTAGTCTTATAAAATACTCTTTCTCTACTAATATCTATTATAATAATTTAAAGTATTAAGAATTATAGTAATAATTAGAATAAGGAGCCTTATAAAGAATTTATACTTTTTAGATTTTAGTTATTATATTATAATATAGTATAGAGATAGTATAAATTAGAATTTAAGTATAAAGTTAGTTTTTTAATTTTCTCTAAGTCTTATAACTAATCTACCTTAACTCTAACTCTCTAGTACCTCTAATAATAGTTAAAGATCTAACTTACTAGGCTAAAATTAAGCTTATAGTAATTATACTAGTATAGAATTATATATAAAGATATAAAGCTAGTAGAGTACTCTTAGAATAAGGTAAAATACCCCTTAAAACTACTATTAAATTATACTATCTAGTATACTTAATAGAACCTTTATATTAAATTATAATAGAGACTAGATAAGAGATTATAAATAATATTAAATTAGTAATAATATAAAGGTATATAAGAGAATAGTTATCTTACTATATAGTTATATAAGATCTTATCTATTATAAGATATTTATTACTTTAATAAGCTAGTTATATTAATTCCCTAAGTTATAACTTATACTAAGGCCTTAGATCTTATACCTTTTAATAAGGGTATTATATTATTTAAACGCGTACGCGTAGTCTTTAAATTAAATAATATTCTACTTAAGACTTATTTAACTTATAAGTATATTAAAGTATCTTTAAAAAGATTATAAGACTTATATATAAATATACTAATAGTATAATTAACTAGTAATTACTATAATATAATTCTTAATATAATATATCTTAAAGAGTCTAATACTAGTTCTTAGTTAGATTTATAGTATATAGTAAATACTATATATTAGAAATATATAAAGTAGAAGAAAGATAGAGAGGTAGTTAGTCTTAATATATAGGAAAAGAAACTAGGAGAAATAAGAGAGATATACTAATTTATAGGAATAATAGATACTAGAGAGAATTTAAGATTAGATTTATTAGATAGTAGATTAGTTAGTTATATAATAGCTACTTCTTAAGTAGTTATCTAGGAATATTCTTTCTCTAATAAAGTATATAAATCTTAGGTATTAACTAGAACTTAATTTATTATATAATTACTTAAGGATCCTAGTCTATCTAAGGTTATTATCTTATATTAATCTTATAATTATTAGTATTAGAATCTATTATATATTATATATATCTTATATATCTATAATATATTCTATATATTAATTATTATACTACTTTAACTAGAAGTTAATATAAGAGGGAGGCTATTAATAAAGAGAATAAGCTTCTTAATTAATAGCTTTATAACTTAGTCTTATTATAATATCTATTATAACTATAAATACTAGAAAAGATACTAGTTAAATTATATAACCTATTATTACAGCTTAGAATAATAAAAGAAGCTCCTTTAAATAGCTAATATACTTAAGGCTACTCTATTAATATATAGATATTAAATAGTATTAGAGGTATAATAGATAATTTAACTATTATTAACTATTCTAGATATTTAAAGAAATAAGATAATAAGATAATAAGACTTTATAAATATAACTACTTACTTATTATCTTAGTAGAAGAGCTTATTTTTAATAATAGAGAGGTTATATATAATATTAATCTAATAAAATTATAAATCTAAGATAGAGTCTTCTAACTTTATTAAAATTAAAGATCTATTACTATTTAATTAAAACGTAGCCTCTTTCTAGTTTATCTTACTACTAATATTAATTATAAGAAGGTAGCTCTTATAAATAATTAATATATAATAGTTATAATACTATTAAGTTATCTAACTTAAAAGCTCCTTAAAGATAAGATAGACTTTAAGATTACTACTTAAGTAAGTTATAATTTATATCTTATAAAGGTAGCCTTAACTATTAAAGTATTAGATATCTATATTAGAAAGCTACTAATTCTAATAAAGCTTATTCCTAGTCTAAATTCTAGTAATATACTATATATAGTATTAAAAGTAGAATAATTATTTACTAATAAGGTATAAATTATTAATATAATAAGCTACTAATATAGTTTTAAAGAGATTCTTATCCCCTTTAAGAAATACCTTATAAATAGATTATACTAGATTCTAAGTAAGTCTACTACTTATATTATAACTATAATAAAAGACTTAAACTACTTCTTAACTATTTTATTTCTAAGTAGGACTTAAGTATAATAAGAGGATAATAGGCTTACTTATACTTTATTAACTTTATTAATAAGTATATTAGTAAGGATATCTTTAATAGCTCTACTACTAAGTTTAAGGATAAATTAAATAGCCTTATATATAAATTAAAGTTATATATACTAAATTTTACTAACTAAGAATTCTTAGATATAATAGATAGGTTTTATAATAAGATTATTTAATATTTATTTAATAATTTATATAGATCTAGTTATATACTAAGCTTTATTTAAATTTACTTAAATATAAGCTATTACTACTTAGTTCTAGCCCTATCTACCTATTTAGAATTTACTTATAAAACCCTTTTTAATAATATATTATAAATATTAATTCTAATAAAGAACTTATATATATAACTACTCTAGCCCTCCTTATCCTTAGTTTATATTATATTAGCTAAGTTCTATAATATACTTATATTCTACTAGTTAAATATTAGAGTAAGAAGTAGAGTCTTAATAATTTCCTATCTAAGTAAATAAGGCGGATATTCTAATTTATTAAAGATAAGATATATTAATTACTTACTTATTTTAACCTTAAAAGTATTAACTAGTAATATAATTATTAGCCTAGCTAGAGCTCGCTTTATATTTTATTTTAATAAAATTCTTATACTTATATCTCTTATATAAATTAATAATAATATTTAACTAGTCTCCCTCTTTTATTTTTATTATAATTAATAATATTCTTAAGTATTTATATAATTATTATAATTCTATCTTATACTAGTATTCTATTCTTAAATATAATAGGATCTAGAGGTATATAAGAGTAATTAAATATATAAGTAAAATATATAAGAGGTTTATAATTTAAGAGTTTATTAATAGAATATTTTAGCGCTTCTATTAATTAAAAGAAGACTAGAAGTTCTTCTACTTTATATATAAGAAGGTATATAATATAATATAATTAGGGGTAATATATCTAGATAGTCTAATTAATATACTATATAATCTATTTAAGGGAAAGGTAAATAATCTAATAATACTATAAACTTCTAGTATATAAGACTAGTTATATTAAGTATTCTAGAAGTAGTAAGTTCTAGATCTATTTAGTAATAAAGCTTATAAGTATATAGAATTTATTATATTACTATATATAAGCTACTTAAATATATAGAAGAGAAAGTTTAATAGAAGAATAGCTAGTATATAAATTACTATTAAGTATAATTTTAGAATAATATAAATACTTTAAGTAATAAATACCTTTAAGTATAGAATAAAATTAGGGTTAATACTTATTAGTAATATCTATTAGGTAGTAGTACTATTAATAAACTACTTTATCTATTTATAAGGTTAAAATATAGTATCTAGTTAATTTAGAATAAGGCCTTTAATAATCTACTAATATTTATTAGTAATTAACTCTATCTAATAATTACTTAGATATATTTCTTTATATAAAGCCTTATAATATAATTAAAGAGATTATAAGCTTATAATCTATATATAATTACCTAACTCTAATACTATAATATTATTAGATTATAGATTATATTACTAATAAAGAGCTTATTATTAAATTTAAGATTATAAAGAAGCTTATAAAGATAAGTTATAAAGTAGCTTAAATCTATAATATATATAAGAAATATAAGAAACTCGCCTTTATTAAGTAATATAACTTATTTATATAATTATTATAAAATAGTAAGTATCTTATAAAACCTTATTTCTTTATTCTTACTTAAAGTTTCTACTTCTATATCCTATTTAGTTTTTCTACTTTTTATTCTAAAATATCCTAATCTTAAATTACTTAAATATTAGGGGTTTATACTATTAGTTATTCTATTATTTTATATTATTTTATATATTAGAGTTATAAAATATATTTAAATATTATATCTACTAGTCTTATAGTATTCCTACTATATATTATTAACTCTATCTTTATTAAGCTCCTTATTAACTTTTATAAAGAAATCCTTAATAGTATTTCTCCTTTCCTTACTATTATTATTATTACTTTTAAAGTCTCTACTATTACTTACTTAATTTATATCCTTAGTACTATTAAGCTAGTTAATATATAACTATACTATATCTATAACCTCTCTATTAAATATCTAGAGATAGCTTAATATATTATTATTTATAGAGATAGTAAGACTAATCTTACTAGTAATATTTTCTAATATTTTTTATATTTATTCTATCTCTTTACTTAAGTACTATTAATATAAGACTTAGTTTATATAAAGTATTAAAAGAAGGTCCTCTTAAGCCCCTATTTACTTTTTTAGTAAAGTTATAAAGGCTTATAACTCCTTTAAAGCGTATTTAATATATTATAAATATATTCTATTTTATTAATTAAAAATTTAAGTTCTTTATTAATCTTAAGTTACTATTTATAAATAACTTCTAGCTTCTTACTTAAAGCTAGGTCCTAGTTACTAATTATTATAGATATATTAATATTAGTAGATAGAAGGGTCTAAGTACTACTTATTAATATAGGCTTACTAAGACTTATAAGTATTATTACTAGAGTTATTATATTATAAGATTTAAAGAATTTTAAACTTTACTTTATAAAATTAACTAAAATAGTAGCTATATCCTAAGTTAGATAAGACCTTTATATTTATTTAAGTCTTTACCTATCCTTTTATAACCTTATCCCCTTATTCTTCTTTTTATTCTACTATTATAATTATTATAACTAATAGATAGTACTATTAATAGAGTTAGTTTTATCTTTAAAATTACTCTTAATATTAATATTACTCTAGTAGCTAGTATTACTCTAATATTAAGGACTTAGACTTTACTACTAGTAGGGGGAACCTTTTAATATAGTACTTATACTAGGAGGTAATAGTAATATTATTATAAATAAGATTAAGATATATAAGCCTTTTAAGAAGAAGTCTTATTTATTATTTTCTTTATAAGAAGGAATTTTATTAGAACTAGTATTTTCTATTTCCTTTATAATCTTTTTACCTTAGTAAGTAGAGAGTATATCTTATCTAGTATTATAATCCTAGATTTTCTCCTTTTTATCCTTTATATCTTACTTCTTTTAATATTTTCTAGCTTAAACTTTATTAGCTATTAATTACTATTAATCTAGTACTTATATAAGGTTATTATTTATTATTATATACCTAGATCTCTTATTATATTCCTTCTTATACTTATACTATTTAAGTAGTACTACTACCTTTTATTAATAGCTATTCTAAGAGTAGGAATAGTAGATATATACCTTAAAGTCCTATTATACCTCCTTCTATTATAAATTTATACTAGAAAGTTTATATATACCTACTTTAATAAGTATATAATAAATAAATATTATTATCTCCTTAATATTAAGAAGTATTCTTTTATATATATTTTATCCCTTCTATCTACCTCTCTTATACTTCTTATTATAACTATTTAATAATAAGATATTTAAGCTCTTAGTCCCCCTTCTCTTATACCTCTCTAACTACTATAATAGCTTTATATTATATAGCCTAGCTTTCTTATAACGTAGGTTAAGAGGAATATAAGGGAAGGATATTATTATTATTAAGAGGTTTCTAGAAAGTAAGAGGTATATTTATATAGAGGCTAGTAATAATATCTTCCTACTAATTATATAAATATATAGATATTATATATTTATCGCGTTATATTAAGATCTTTAGTTATAAAGATATAAAAGGAGGATCTAGCGTACTAATAATAGTAATAGTAAAGGTACTAATACTAGGAATATCCTTAGAAGACTTTAAAGTACACCTAGAAGGTATATAATAACTATTAATAATAGTAGAGGAAGGTTATAAGAGGGATAGAATAGATATAAATATAAGTAAATAATAGTTTAATTATAAAGGATATTAAAATAATAGTCTAATTAAGCTATTATTTATATTAAATTACTAATTTAATAATTAAATTACTAATCTAATAATCTATATAATTAGTAAATACTATAGCTTAATATAGCTGTTAACTATTAAATAATATTAAATAATCGCTTAAAATCGGGACTGTAAAACCTGTCTAAAAGTAATACCTTTATACTAGAGTTAGCCTTCTAAGGAAGATATCGATTAGTACCTGAGCTTCACCTCGGTACAGATCCCTTAACACTCCAACTTCTATAAATGTGATCTATGCTTACAGATCAATCCAACTCACAACTGCACTATCCAGTCCATGATGTAAAAGGTTATATTCGTACCCTAAATTATTCCATGCACGCTCGGGGATATTGAAATTCAGCCTTTCTGCAAGAAGTCGGATATTACGATACTCCCTGCGCTCATCACATTCCCGCATATTAATCTTGCAGACTCTCACGTCCTTTTCCTCCCTCTCCGATACGCCGTTTTGCGTTCCTGTGCGCCACGCCCTCGTCACAGTACATCGAGATAAACGGCGTGGGAACCCTGTTTCCCTAATCGAGATGTGCCCTCGACCTGGCCGAGCAACCTCCAATCCCAGCTTTCAAAATCAACCCAAGTGTCCATACCCTCTGCAAACAGACCTTCTTCGCCAGAGTACCGGGTGCGAGAATCTTCATCTTTAACTTCGCTTCCATCGACTGGCTATATAAGAACCACCAATGCCTGTGAAGTCAGCGACGAGTGGCATGAGAAAATCTTCCAGTTCATCGCTTCGCCGGTTTAACCCTCAAGCATACATCATGGTGCTTGGTAGGGCCCATGATGCCTAAGCAGGGTTTCTGTTCCTCAAGTCGAGGGAAAGCCGGCTTGGCCGCCTTGTCTTTGCTGGCTGGCAGAGCAGGGTTGACAGCCAGAGTAATATCAAAACGGTAAATGAGCAGCGCCACAAACGTCATAACCTCCCGCTTTGCAAGGAAGCGGCCCGGACAGTAGGTCGTGCCACCACCAAATGGTCTGAAGCTGGAGTTACGGGCAAGATCTTTGTTCTTGAGGAAGCGTTCTGAATCGAAGGTCTTGGCGTCGTCTCCCCAGACGTCTTCGTTGAGATGCAATTGGCGGTAAGGTATGAGGACCTTAGTGCCGCTACGGAGCTGCTTGCCACCTACTTCTGTTGTCGAGAGGACGGTGCGGACGGAGGACGATGATGCTGTAAGGCGAAGGGTTTCGTTGTAGACAGAGTCGAGGAGAGCGCAACGCTCGAGTCTGGACTCTAGGCCAGTGAGACCTTCGTTGACCACAGGGACGATCTCATCACGAATCGACGTCAGAAGACTCTCGTCGTGAAGCGCATAGGCCAGGATCCAAAAACAAAGCTTGTACGCGTTGCCATTGATGCTACCAGTCACAGTCAGTGGAGTATTAGAGGTGAAGTCTCGGGTCGAAATTTTTCACAGTGTAAAACGCTTCAACTTACACCCAATATATCATCATCACGAAGCTTGCGATGTCCGATTCTTGTATACCTAGCTTTCTCATTTCGCTCTCCAATGTCCGAACAAGCCAAGCCGCTCCAGGTCGCTCTTCTTTCGGCAATTGAAAGTACTTGAATAACGCGTCAGTCGCTTTTTCTTTGGCTAAGTACATTTCCCTCGCAAACACGCGAGGTAAATGATAAGTAAGCTTCCAGCTGTTGTCATCAAAATCGAAAAAGCTTTGGAACAAGTTGGGATCGATGTCCAGGAGACGGTGACCGAAGAACGATCTGGTCGCAGAGTCCAACAAAACCCCACGGACCCATCCGAGCAAAGAGACCGTCTTTTCGCCTTTCGTGGATGAGATGATGACTTCTTCTGGTATAACCTCGTAAATCAGCGAATTGTGGATGTTCGGCATGAATTGACTTTGTAAGGTTTCAAGGTTTGTGCCTGGATGCAATTGTTGCCGGTAGAAATCCTCGCCTAGCCTCGCCAGATTCTTGTGGACTGGGTTTGGACTCAGTAATGCTCGACCTTGGCCGTCTTTGCCAGGATCCTGCCACATCTTGTGAACCGCATCTTCCGATCCGCCAAATTGGTACATCATATCTCGGATATAGTCATCGAATGTAAGTGTGACAATGTTTTTGTATACCGTCGATACGTCGTGGGGAGAAGTGATAATGTAAAGCTTCTCTCCAGCAACTGTAATGGCATACGGCTCGCGAGTGTTGCCGAAAAATTCTCTGGTCGCACATTAGCCTCCCCTGACAGCCAGACTCTTAGGGAGCGTTGAGTATATGACTCAAGTACGTTATACTATGAGGGCTGTGTTCAGCCGATAACATACCTTCCGTAAGTAAGCGTTCCATGTGAGTCTTTGAAGAAGGCGATTGCGTGGGCTGGTAGACCAAAGGCATTTCCATCAGCTCAAACGACGACGCTGGGCTTGTTGGGGAATATATTACCTATATCTTTGAATACGACGGTGTCAGATTGAGAAGCACTGGTTCACGAGTTCAACTTACATGGGATCCAGTATGGCACTTCCTTGGGTTCCTTGGGACTTAGCCATGGGAGGATGGTAAAAGTCCATAGCCGCCATAGTAGCAATGCCATGATCAAAACAAGCAGAGTGACTGGGGCATGAAAGAAGGCTTCATAAAAATGCATCGGCAATTCCGTAATTTGCACCGCTAACATTCCCGTGGTATCGTGGTATCTGAGAGCACAGTCGATGCAGAAGGAGTAAACTTGGTTGACAGGTTGTTGGAGTCTGGTCAAGATTCAGAGGTGATCAAATTAAGTTCAACGTAATGAGTTGCGCCAACGAATAGGCGTTGAAAATGAGACAGGCGATGCCCGGTAATCGCTCTTGATTGCATCAGGCTGGAGAAAGTGGGCTAAGAGTGTCGGTAACCAGTCACTCAATCACGATTGTAAGGACAAGAGGCAACGTTGATGCAAGTCTGAGGCCCATTGATATACTGGATCAGACGTGCACTACTACTGTTTACCTTGTGGCCTACCTACATGATGCATGTCATGCACGACTTCAATACCCCAGTAGTCCACAGCCTTGTTCGTTTCTGTTACCTCGCAGAGTCAAAATAATCTAACTGGTGGGTTGTCACGAACATGCATGTAGCTGCAGGTCGTGCCGTATGCTGAATCCATCCCGAGAGCCCATGAATCAGGCTGATTGGCGCGTTTCCGCAATGATGCATGTTGACGAACAGCGAACGTAGCTGCGGGTTCCGCCGTCCACAATCAGTTGCCTTAGAGATCGCTGTCAACAATTCAACTCGGTAACGTGGCGTTTCGAATTCCGGAGTAACGTCATGATACCGACTGCAAAGAAAAGTTTTACGCTAGTGGGTATCTGATGATTGCCAAAAAATCCAAAGGACAAGTTCTAGGGTAGGGACGTGTATGACTATCTTACGGCCAGGCTCCAGCATGCTGACTAACTGACCCTTATCGTTGGTGGGGTAACCAGTCTAGAATAAACAGCCTATCTCAGTGGTCAAGCGCACTGTGCCTGGGCTACCATAATGGCCTTCCTCGGGATTATTTGCACTTTGTGCTGCCTGGCACCCCTAGTATGGCTACTGCGATCCATATACTCTCTGAACCTCAATCGCCAAAGCGCAAAGCGGACCAATCTACCCATCCTTCTGAGTCCCTTTGACCCAATTGATCCACTTTGGATGCTTGTTCAGAAAGTGATAATACCTATTTGCCCATATTTGCCCTTCGGTCTAGGGGCATTCATTCGGTACAATCGATTGGGATGGTGTTATCATGATAAGTTCAAGATGCACTCGGAGCTGGGAGACGCTTTCATGCATGTCAATCCAGCCAAGAATCAATTGTTCCTCGCGAATCCAGAGGCAATAGAGGATGTGTTCCTACGGCGCAAAGACTTCCAGAAGCCTGTCCACCTGTACAGTAGGTTCATGAACTTGCTTGCGATTTTTCATGTTTTATAGTAATCGTGGCGTTGAAAGATATTCTGATCGGTGCATAGAAATGCTCGAAATCTTTGGCCGGAACGCCAACACGGTAGGACCCCTCTCACCCTATTCTGGCAACAGACTCATACTCTCCAGGTAGAAGGTCATGATTGGGTACGCCACCGAAAGATTACAGCGCCTCCGTTCAATGAGCGAAACAGTGGCCTGGTCTGGGCTGAATCCCTCCGACAGGCACAAGGAATGCTCGACTGGTGGAAGAATCATGATTCAAAGGGTGTCAAGAGCACCGCCCTGGATACAAGGATACTATCACTACATGTTTTGGCTAGTGCGGGATTTGGGACATCCTACTCTTTCGCGAGTGCAAGGGAGCCATCTGGGTCCGCCTTCGCAATGACATATCGGGAAGCCTTGTCTTTGATCTTGGAGTACACCCTCGTTGTCATTGCTGTTCCGAAGCTACTCTTGAAGTACCCAGTCGTACCGAAGAATTGGGCGAGAGCTAGCCAGGCGACCACCGAGTTTCGAAGACACATGACTAATATGCTAGAGAGAGAAAAGCACTTGATCTCTCAAAGAGCGCCCGGAGCGGCGAACCTGATGAGCTCATTGGTAAGAGGCTCCGAAGAGGCCCAGCAAGCCATTACACCAGACGACAAAGACTGCACTGTCCTAAAAGGCCTGACAGATGATGAGATCTACGGGAACCTGTTTCTCTACAACTTCGCAGGACATGAGACGACTGGTAACCTCCTGACATACAGCATCTTGCTTCTTGCAGCTTATCCGCAGTGGCAAGCTTGGCTGGCTGAAGAGATCGAGGAGGTATTCGGTGGCCAACCCTACAACCAGGCATGGGACTACAATCAGTTCCCGAGATTGAAACGTTGCCGTGCTGTTATGGTCAGTGACTTGCCCTCTATCACGTCTTTAGGTGTAAACGAGTCCAAGCTGACAGTGAACAGATGGAGTCTCTCAGACTTTACAGTCCTATCGTCGCAATTCCCAAATACACGAACGATCACTCACAGCTTCTTAGTATCAATGGTCAAGCACATCTTATACCCCCGGATACTTTAGTAATGCTGAACATATTCGCAATGCACACCAATCCTCGTTACTGGGGGGAGGACTCGTTGATATGGCGTCCATCACGGTGGCTACTTGGAAACTCGGTCAAAGCCGGCGCAGATACTGAACGTCAACTCGAGCAGGAAACGCTATTCGAGCCAAAGAAAGGAACGTACTTTCCCTGGTCAGGTGGAGCAAGAGTCTGCGTTGGCAAGAAGTTCTCTCAAGTTGAATTTGTGGCTGTGGTGGCTTCCTTGTTCTTCAAGCACCGTGTGTATCCGGTGGCCGGAGCCAGGGAAACGATAGAACAGGCGAGACTGCGGGTTGTCAAGATCGTAGAAGACAGTTTGCTGCGAATGACCCTCCAAGTGCGGAACCCTGATCTTGCCGCAGTGTCCTGGAAGGAAATATAGCACCGCGAAAAGCATCTGCTACTTGCTGTATGATGAAGTCATTCACAAAAACTTACATCAAGACTCCTGCGCAACCTTAGCACTGCACACTGAAGCTGACCGCGTCGTTCTAGGTAAACAAAGCCACAAAGTAGTCAACTACATGAGTGTACTATCTTCAATAGATATTATATATATTGGGGACATCGAGTGCCAAGGAGTTGCAAGAGTCTTCATAACGCTACATGATGGACTTGAGTCTAACAGGGTGCTGTGTGCGTTCAGTAACCTAAATTGCAGTATTGTGAGGTTTCCATGGAGCCCGCGGTCGGAACAAAAGTGTGGTGCTTGAGAGTGGAACAGTGGCTGATCTCCAGGAGAATGTTCGAGCCCCTTTACCATTTGCAAACTTTAAATCACATTCCGACAGAATGTGACCTATGATCAATTTCAGCGTGTGTACGGCGTAATATCTGCCTGGACTTTTGACGAAAGGACGCAAATAGGTCAGCTGCCGCTTAAGATTCGGATCAAGACTTCCGGGTCAAGCTTACCATGATCTCCTCCCAAGACCCCACAGTGGGAATTTAGGCTCGGTATGAGTGAGCTTGGACAAGCTTTCTGTGGCGGTGTCATTACAAAACCTGAAACCGTTGAAGTCGTCGGGATTCTTGTAGTATGCTGAGTCGCGGAGTATCGCGCGTAGTGGCACGCATATTACATTTCCAGCTGGGACGTGGAGAATCAGCTTGTCAACCTGCCCTGCTTTGTCGACCACCTCCTTCCGGAGGAGCGGGATATATTCCGGATGTGTGCACAGATCGTACAAGCCGTAAACAACACTCTAAGTCACAAGTCAACCTCGCAATCCCTGAGAACGAGAGGACACCTTGTACGTGCCATGGCAAGCTGGTGTACAGAAGCGAACCACAGGCCAAGTATGACTTGAACAATCTTCTCGGCCGGCCATGGGTCATTGCGCGGCATGGTCTCGACCATCCATTGTATACAATCAGGCTAAGTTTATCAGCTTCAATTCCTCTGACAAGGCAATGATGTAATCGCAAACCGTTCTGGCTTCCGGCAGAGAGCTTGCCAGAGGGCGATTCCTCAAGCGATCTTCGACCACTGTAGTCAGACGTTTCACGAGAGAGTTAGCAGCCTGCCCTTGCCTCGTAATCAAGGATGCTACTACCCTAGCTCATATCAGCTTCCACACTGACCGTTTCAGCTGGGCTGGTAGTGAAATACGGGGCTAATATTGAGGGTGTGAAGCGCAGTGCCTCGCTAGCAACAAAGACGTCTTCCGGATATCGCAGAGCGGCCTCCAGGAAAGCAGAATCTTCCGCTATCAAAATGAGTTGCTCGTTCGTTTTCCGAATCATTTCGACACTTACAAAGAACATCTCCAAAGAAGGCATGACTGTTCGCTTTAACAACCACGTTCTTTGCCATTGTGAGAGCCTGGACTTCGGTGAAGCCTGACTGGTGTAAGTGTCATAATGGTTGCACGTCGTATAATGATCTCACCCTCGGGATTCATTGCTTTATTGGCAATTTCCTGTGCAAATGATGATGCAATTGCATCTTGTAATTGTGGTTGAAGTGTTGTGAGATTTGACTTCAGCTGAACCACCAAGACGCGACTATGGACGCTTCCATTCGCCCTCATCTCATCGTGAACACCGAGTCCGTTCATTGTGTACTTTGGTTGAAGCATCTTTCAGTCGCGAAGGTCAGCACTGGATATGATGTTGCCTGTGAAGCATTGCTGAGGTGCTTACATCTTTTGCTAAGGCGTGTAGAGAAAGTTCGTCCTCCGGCGCTTCACTTAGCTCTTTGATGTGAACCTCCGAGGAAACATGGACGTTGAAGTCTTCGAGCGTTTGCACGGCATAAGGAACGCCGGTACGCTACAGAAATTAAGCATCTGACAGCCTTCCAATGCAGGGATGTTTACATAATGATGGCGTAGCATCTCAGGAGCAGCCACAAGATAAAGCAGCCCACTGAGCGACATGCCGAAGATGCTGGGGTATTGTCCGAGTATAACCTTCCTCTATTTTTGTTGCTAAATTAGAGAGAAATCGATTATTCCACTGCACCGTCTGATTAAATACGTACCGGGGATCTTGCGGCAGTCTTGAGAATCGAGTCCAGTCTCCAGCCAATCCATAATATGATGAGAGATTCCAGGCACACATACCGAAAACTTAGTAGACCTGCAAAGTTTAGCGATGATACTTCAAACATCTTGCAGACTGATGACAAAAATAGACAGGACGTTGAAAAGGGGTGGGAGAAGAGAAGCACTGCTAAAGGTCATAGGTCTCAATACGACCAAACACGGTTAGAAAATTATGGTATAGTACGGTACAGAACACGTTTCAAGCACATTCTTTTCGTGTGCCAGCCTACCGTGCTTAGGTATCTCAGCTATGCCGAGGCATACTTCCAGCCAATGCTATCCGCTGATACCGATCCACTCGAGGTCCCAATGAGATTTCAGCTAGCAGAAAGCAACGGCGCACGTGCCGCATCAAGCTGATCCAACTACCTGCGCCGTCTGAACAAGGGTCGCCAATGCATATTCTCATAGTCTTAACATGATGAGGCACGATATCTTGAGACATCTTCGTCGCTCCGAGCGGTCCTCCTGCACACGAATCCGGCCGCGCCGTCCGTTGGTCTACGGCGTAGCAGCTATAGCTCTAGAGTCACATATCCACATAACGTCCAAGGCTGGTATATGGCGTGGTTTATCAACGAGCTGATCTACGAGATGACCCCCACACGCTAAGAGATGATCCAAACCCTATCTAATCATAAGTGGGTCCGCTCGGAGAGGGACGGACCGAAGGCCCGAGGCGACAAGGCTGACCACTTAGAAATGATCCCCTATCCCCGCACCCCCTTTCTCTCAATCAGAACGTCAACAAACGCTGAATACTCTGCTATGGATGCAAAGTCGTACACCTAGAAGGAAAATGAAAGCTACTTTTGGAGCAGCAAATGTTTATATTGATGATGCTTCGAATCATCTGAATGAGTGTCACGGGCAATGCTATAGGCCAAGGCTATGTTATCATACCTGGTGTGCCAAATCGAATTTCCCCTCATGAGAAGCACCAATCACTCAATCAAGACCTGGCTCTTAGCGATTATCGACGCTAAAAGCTCAGCCTCGGGACTAATGTGTGGTTGGCATGAGTTCTTTAACCAACATCATGCAGGATTCAGCGCATGCGAGACCCCCCTTTACCATGCCGGAAGTAATGCTGGGGTATTTACTGTGCGAAAGGAGCGTTGCCCTTCCAATGTGTGGCATTGAATTCACCTTTGGCATTGGCTGAGGGCTCTCGAAGCAATGCAGGCAATGATCTTGCTCGGCTGTAACGAGTACTTGATTTAGTGGAAATATGTAGGCACAACATGGATACGTGGCTGCCATGTCTGGAAGGGTATTAAGGCAACCAAGTATCGCCTGTCCAAAACACTAAACACTCGTTAGGCCTTTCTAGCCTATGACTAACTGCTATCGTTCGTTTGGCCACGCTAGTAGGTAGATGTCTTAGCCGGAACAATGACAACAACAACGCCAATAACATCACATCTGGAAAAGCGAAGCTCCAAAGTACAGAGCCCGCATGACAATAGGCGAGATTCGTCAGACACGATTAGCTCGGAGCAATTCGAACAGGACCGCACCGTTCTTCCCACAGCAGGCGAAATGGGCTTGAGCGCGCCGCCGAGGAAAGGATTAGTCCTGTCTGTCGAAATAGCGTCCTACCTAACCGGTTTGAGATTGGACATTATTCTTGTGGCTCTTCTCCTCAGAACTCTTCCTGTGGCCGTCGACAAGACCATAATTGGGGTAGTGATCCCGAAGATCACAACGGTGTTCGAGGTTCTCACTGAGGTTGGCTACTATGGCTCTGCCTATCTGCTCACTGTGACGGGGTTTCAGCCGATCTTTGGCATTTTCTACAGATTGTTCCAAGTCAAGACTGTATATTTGCTCTCGGTCCTGAAATTTGAGGTTATAAACCAGGCAAAGACGATCAAAGGATTCAATGCTGATGTTCATATCAGCTGAAGCTGGGTCGATTACCTCCGCTTCAGCACCTAGCTCGCCAGCTTTTATCGATGGTAGAGCCATTGCGGGCGTTGGAGCTGGCGGAATGTTCCAGGGTGCACTAGGTGTCATTGGCTTTGTAGCACCACTCGGAAAACGCTCGATGTTCTTTTGCATCGTCATCAGTGGTCTTGGATTCGCAACCTGCTTTGATCCAATCATGGGAGGAGTCCTGACGGATCACCCAGTTGGCGGCGGTGTTTCTGGTTGTATGTACTGTCCCAGCAGCTTATTTTGGATCAGTCATTGACCACGTTCCAGATCCTTCCCATTGGAGCTGTGGTCTGCCTCTTCTTATTGGCATTCTTGAATCTGCAGAATACTGAGTTTCCATTGGAAAGGCTTTCTATGAAGACTCAGCTCCAGCGAATGGGCGTGGGAAGCCCCAAATCTGTTGGCTACAGTGTCCTGACATACCATTGTTCTGACGAGTTGCCTTGAGGGTGCATAGCACATCATTTACTCGTAGCGAAGTGCAAACACATATCTAACGTGGTAGGAGTCTATTTCCTCAACCAGCCGCAACGCTGACTCCGATCATTGTCCAAACCTAAAGAATGCAAATCTCCTTTCAGAGCTGTAGGGAAGCCCTTTGCTATACAGGGTTCAGCTTGGTTGTAACTGGCGCAGTGTTACCCAAGCTATAACAGAGATGACGTGGAACTTCCCGGTAAAATGAGTGAGCATTGACGGTACTCCCAATCCAGCCGCTGCTATCAAGAGTGTTCCTCTAGGAAGCATGAACTCCATAGCTAACCTAAAAGGCTCGAAAATCTGCTCTGGTGTCTCCAAAGAACCTTCAATTTGTCCTTGTCCTGACAGCAAAAACCACTTAATCCAGTGATAGATCGATCTCTCAACGCCCCACAAGACGAGCATCTGTAGGATGATCTGGATAATGCTGGGAACGGGAGTTCTGAAGCTAGTACTAGACAGCAAAGTCGCAGGATGCATCGCGATAATGAGCGGGATCTCGACGGCAAGGTCTATGCCTAAAGCGAGATGGATGTAATCGGAGAACCTCGCGGGTGGATCACGCTGCTGCTCTCCAACGTTGGATCTCGACAGACGAGATAGAGGATTGCTCTTAAGAAAAACTGGGACCTGACGAAGGTAGAACAGGGCTTCATGGCATAGCAAGATGGCCAAGCCTGATCGAGGATGTCCCATCAGTATAGCCTCTGCAAAGACTTTGACTTCTGCCATCGAACGTACCTGTGGCTACCATATCGTTGCAACAATACTGGCACCATGTCGACCACAGCATTTCTTGCAAGCTCCAAGTTGAAGCTGGTAAGTCAAAAGCGTCCATGTTGTTTCTCCTCGAAATAGATCAAAGACTCTTGCAGGTTGTCGTAACACTTTCGTAAGTGGTGCACTGATAATGAATCGTAAAACACAAAGGAACGGCCCAACTCGCATTCGCATTGCATTGCTTTCAGGGTATGTTGTATGCGGGCACTGGGGTCTCGATTTGATATTGATCGAGAGATATGTTGACAAAGTAGATAGACACGGATGTCAAGTAGCACACACCAAAGATTTTCGATTGCACACTCCTCAACGTGCATACTAGCCCCAAACCTTTCAATACGCATCGGAGCAAGTCACACTTTGGTGTGTATAGCTATCATATAATTATTGGTGGATTGCCCGCTAGTATTTGCCTCGTCAGGAAGTCATCAGAACATGATCGGCTCCCGAACAATCACCTTCAATGCCACAAGCACCTTCCATCTCGGCTCGGCTGAACATGGTTGTGATCTGCGCACTTTTGGCTCGACGCTAGAAGCGCTCCACATAATGCTTCTCACAGACCGCTCCACCATTCGGTATTGACTGGGTCTAGCTGCTCGCAGCTGCTACGCCTCCGAATGCATACTCCATAGGCATGCTATCTATCCCGCCTGCATGGCATTGACTGTGCCCCAGTCTGATCTTCGCTGAGGTTTCAGCCTGATGCCTTCTTGCAGTCCCACTCCCTCCAAACCTTTAAAGGCCACAACTTTGAGGATTTTTTCGCAAGTTTGAGTAACGATCAGTGCATCTAAGAGGGTTCACACCAAGCCTACAACATTATAGCCATTGGTAAATAAGTCTGACCTTGCCAAACATCAGATTCCTCACAGCAAAGTGAAGGAAAACTCCCATAATCGACTCAATTGAACCATGGATTCTTCGATATCTCTAGAAGATATCCCTGGTTCACCCCCTCCACCGGGACAACTGTCAAACTTTCTTAACCCTGACTCTCATGCTGGGTTGACTATCATTATATGCTCAACTGCCATGGGTCTGATGGTAATTTTCGGAATTTTACGAGTCTATTCGAGAATTTGGATAGCGCGCTCCTTCACTAAAGACGATTGTAAGACACCAGGATCTTAAAGCCATTGGTTGCTTATTAAATGCTCACTCAGAACAGATGCCTGCGTTGCGGCCATGGTAGGCATAAGGAAGCGATGAGGATTGATATCCACTAACGCGATGTCAGGTGTGCCTGATTAGTTACGCTGCCGTAATTTTTGACCGTATGTCGCTGAATTTCGTCTGAAGGGAGATTGAGCTCTAACGGATGTATAGTAGCAGCCCATAACGAACTTGGGCCACATCAATGGGACGTTAGGGCTCTGACCTTTACCCCCGTCATGCTCCAAGTGAGAATTCCTGGTTTCCACACGCTCGTACCATCTCACATCACTTGCAGAAACTGCTGATAGTACAAGTTGGCTATCTACCAACAATCCTCTTCACCAAGTTGTCGCTATTCCTGATGTATCTCCGCGTCTTTTCTCCGAACGTCCGGACCAGGTACCTGATATTTTTCGGCATGATCTTCAATGTGCTCTTCTACACAGCTTGTCTACTTATGGAAACTATAAGTTGTACTCCCAGATCAGGTGAGACATGGATAGTGGCCCAGAATTCCAGACGTTGCGGTAGGGATTTAAACTTAGGCTATGTGATTTCCGCGTTCAACGTGCTCAGCGACATCTACCTTCTTGCCATACCCATTCCAGTGGTATGGAAGCTTCAGCTACCTCTGAGACGTAAGTTTGGGGTCATCGCAATCTTTATGACGGGCTTTTTGTAAGTCTCTCCGTGGGTGACACTGAGTACGAAAGCTAAAGGTTTTTCCAGGGCGTGCATTTGTGCCATTGTAAACACGTACTATCGAGTGCGTGCCACGAAGTCGTCCGACGTTCTTTGGAATGTCGTACCAATTGTGATCACCTCGTGAGTCAGTTCTTACTTTAACGACCCTCTATGTGCTGATGATCACTAAGAGTTGTCGAAATCTGTGTTGGCATTATGGCGGGCTGCATGCCACACTTGGCCTCTCTGTTCCGACACCAACTCCACCAAGCTCTGAGTCCATTCTCCTTGAAATCCCTTAAGCTGAGACTCGTGTACCCATGGTCAACACGCTCAAAGAGTAGTCCTACAGGCACATCAACCCGATTTAATCGTGTCAACTCTAAGCCGGGCAACGATTTGTATCTTGAGACACAACTTCTGGGATCCGTGCAAGGCGATGGCAAGCTCTTAGATTCAGGCGTGCATCCCCAATATCAAGGGGCCGCAACGATGAGAGAGGCGTGGAACGATTAATTTCAACTGGGTTAGTTCTCTAGTCAGTTGGAATTCTCCTAGAAGAATGCCATCCTTGTCTTAGTCTCCATGCTATAGATATTTAGATACTACTAGTATCTCTTTACTATAATAGAAAATACGGGAATTAGGACCCTAAGCTTATCGCGGCTTATCGGTTAGTTAATAAGTCCCCTAGATTCCTTTCCTAGACTAGCGCGAATATTAAAAGTCTAATATTTCTTTATATTCTACCTATATCTATACCTACCCTTTATAATATTTTCTATTTAAATTAAGTTATATAACTTACTTTTAGTAATCTAATACTTTAAAAATAATAAAAATTAATTAAGTAGTTTAAGAGATATATATAAATAAATAGATTTACCTACTAAATTCTATATACTAATAGCTAGAATAATTAGATTAATAATAAAGATCCTATTATTATTTATAAATTACTTATTCTACTACCTTACCTACTAATATATCTAATATTAGCTTAAAAAGGGGGGAAATATCTATCTTATTACTAGGTATAAAATACTATTAGTATAATCTATATTACTATATAAGTTTATAAGCTAATACTATTATATTTATAAGTTAAAAACCCTACTATTTATATTACCTACTAATATATCTAATATTAGCTTAAATAGAGGGTAATATCTATCTTATTTCTAGGTAGGTAATACTATTAGAATAATTTATATTACTATATAAGTTTATAAGCTAATACTATTATATTTACAGGCTAAAAACCCTACTATTTATATTACCTACTAATATATCTAATATCAGCTTAAATAGAGGGTAATATCTATCTTATTTCTAGGTAGGTAATACTATTAGTATAATCTATATTACTATATAAGTCTATAAGCTAATACTATTATATTTATAAGCTAAAACCTCTACTATTTATATTACCTACTAATATATCTAATATTAGCTTGAATAGAGGATAATATCTATCTTATTTCTAGGTAGGTAATACTATTAGTATAATCTATATCGCTATATAAGTCTATAAGCTAATACTATTATATTTCTAGGCTAAAAACCCTACTATTTACGTTACCTACTAATATATCTAATATTAACTTAAATAGGGGGTAATATCTATCTTATTATTAGGTAGGTAATACTATTAGTACAGTCTAAATTAGTATATTACTATATAAGTTAATACTATTATATTTATAAGCTAAAACCCCTACTATTTATATTACTTACTAATATATCTAATATCTACCTACTAATATATCTAATATTAGCTTAAATAGAGGGAAATATCTATCTTATTACTAGGTATAGAATACTATTAGAATAGGTATATATATATAATATAGCTAATACTATTATATATATAAGCTAGCTACCTACTAATATATTACTATTTATCTTACCTACTAATATATCTAATATTAGCTTAAATAGAGGAAAATATCCGTCTTATTACTAGGTATAAAATACTATTAGAATAATTTATATTAGTCTATTAATATATATATATAATAGGCTACCTACTAATATATCTAATATACTTCCTACTATTTATATTACCTACTAAATATTAGGTAGTAGAGGTAATTTTCTAATATAAAAATCTTGAATTTTTATAAGTATTTTCTAGTATTAGATAAATTCTTTTACTAAGTTAGTATTCTATATAAAAGAAGTATATATAGAAGATTAAAACCTATCTAGTAAAAGAGCTTCTACTTATAATATCTTCTATTATATAAAGAAACCTAGAGTAAGTAGTAAGGATCTATAAAATATATTAATATACTTAAATAACTTCTATTTAAAAGCTTTTAAGATTAAGTATTAAGCTAGATTATTTACTAGGTTAAATATTTAAAGTAGCTTATAATTTTTAATTTTTAATTAATAGTTAATTAAGAAAGTATATCTATATTTTTAATAAAGCTTAACTAAGATAGTTTAAATTATTAGATTTTAGAATATCTCTTAAATTAATCTTACTAATTAGCTAATTTTAACTACTTCTAATATAAGATATTCTTCTTATTTCTATTTAAAATAACTTAGATTTATTATAATTAGTAAAAAAAGCTTATAAAAATAACTTATATACTTTACTACTATATTTTTTATATACTAACTAAAAGAATACTACTATATATCTACTTAAGTAATATAAATTATAGAGTTCTCTCTTAATAAAAGTCTTACTTTATAATTCTATATAATTACTTTAAGCTTATTATTCTATATTAAATTTACTTATTAAACTCTTAATCTACTTATAAATCTTTAAATAATAAGCTCCTTCTTACTAATACCTAGTTAAATTAGCTTAAGTCTTCCTAGTATTAGGCTAGCTACTTAGCGCGAGGAATATTAATACTTCTAGATAGTATAATAAATTCATTAATATTTAAATATACTAGGATAATATTTATATTTAAATATAAATATTATAGTAGCGTATTTATATTTAAATATCTAATTAAATATATTTAAATATCTATTTAAATATCTTACTTAAAAGAGTAATTTCTTTATATTTATATTATATTTATAGAAATTATTAAAAAAATCGGTTAGTAATATAAATAATACCCTTATATTATATCTAATTATTACTTAGTTTTTACTATATCTTTACTTTAATTAATCTTATAATAATATTAAGTATTTAAGAAAAGTATTATAAAGTTTTCTTTTAATACTTAATTATTAAAAAGAATTATAGTTATTAATTATTAATTATTAATTATTTATATTATATATTAATATATAATATTAGTTTATATAAACTAGTAAATAATATAAGTTAATATAAGTTAATAATTATATATACTACCTTTTTATAATAACTTTATAAAGGATTTTTTTAAGATAATAAGAATAGTAGTAATAAATAATTATTATAAACTTATAATAGATTATAAGTTTTATTATTTCTATCTTTATTAATAGATTAAGAATACTTATTATTAATTTAATTATATTAACTTAAGAATAAAGATTCTTATATTTAATCTTTTATTATTATAAATATAAATAGGGTTTATTAGTATATATATAATATCTATTTAAAAACTACTTAAAATAATATATTATATTTATATAAATTTTAATAATATAGATATCTAAGTAAGAAGGTCTCTAAGATAAAGTATAAATACTTCTAAGAATTTCTATATAATTTACTACTTTTATATAGTATTTATATATACTAAGTAGTATTAATAGCTAATTACTACTAGGTAGTAATAGTAAATAGTAGGTAGTAATTATAAATACTAGATAATTATAATAAACTAAGTAAGAATCTTAGAAGAATCTTTACTCTATCTTATTATAAGACCTTTTTAATTAAACTTAAATATACTTAACTATTATATAGATATATAATATTATTCTTAGTAGTCTATTAATAGATATAATAGATATTAGATATAATAGATATTATTCTATTAATAAAGTTACTAATTAAATAACTTTAATTACTACTTAATCTTATACTATTATACTTCTTAGTTTAATAGGTTTCTATATTTATTTACTATTACTACCTAGTATTTATAGCTATTTATTACTAGGTAGTAGTAGTAGTAAAAACTAGATAAATACTAGGTAGTAGTAGTAAAATAAGTAAAAGATCTTAGAAGAATCTTTACTCTATTCTATTATAGATTTCTATTTAAATTTCTATCTATAAAAGTTTATATTTATCTTAAAGATTAGTTATATAGATATATATAAATATATAATATTATTCTTAATAGTCTATTAATAGATATAATAGATATTATTCTATTAATAAAGTTACTAATTAAATAGCTTTAATTACTACTTAATCTTATACTATTATACTTCTTAGTTTAATAGGTTTCTATATTTATTTACTATTACTACCTAGTATTTATAGCTTTTTATTACTAAGTAGTAGTAGTAGTAAAAACTAGATAAATACTAGGTAGTAGTAGTAAAATAAGTAAAAGATCTTAGAAGAATCTTTACTTTATTCTATTATAGATTTCTATTTAAATTTCTATCTATAAAAGTTTATATTATCTTAAAGCTTAGTTATATAAATATAATATAATATAAATAATATAAGTTAATATATTATTATTATTATCTAATACTTTATTTTCTTTTAAAATAATATAATCTATTATTCTATTACTACTTATTTATCTACTATAAATCCTAGATAATAATATTATATAATTTATAAATATACTTATATATAAAAAATCTACTATCTTAAGATAAGATATATTATAACTTAGCTAGTATAAGAACTAAATAATAAATTTAATAGAAATTCTATATATAATCTACCCTAATAATTATACTATAAAAATCCTAACTTAAAATTAGACAATAAATCTATATAACCTTATTTATATAAGCTTTAAAACTTTAATTATAATAACTTCTATTTATCTTTATTATCTTCTACTTCTTACTCTTTTAAAATAGCTCTTTATAGTCTTAAGGTCTATATATATTAATAAATTTTTATAATAATATATCTAGAATACTTATAAAATTCTTATTATTTAAAAGATAAATTAGTTTATTTTAAATTTAAATTATATAAGGATATATATACTAGATAGTTAGATATTTTTTAGCTTATAATTTAGTTATAGCTTTTATAAAAACCTTAAAAATATTAAGGTAATTATATAAGTATTTAATATCTCCTTTTAAAAATAAGAGCTTTTCTCTAACCTTTATATTAATAGTTTTAGAAGCTTTTATAATACTTTTAATAGCTAGATATATTAAAATAAATCGATCTAGTATATTATATATAAACGACTATCTAGTTTTTTAATTTAAACCTAAATATTAGTATTTATTAATAAATTAATCTATTTATTTACTTATAAATATTATTCTAGCTTTAAGTATCTAATATAATAATATTTAATTTCTTAATAGTCTTATATTTTCACCTAAATATTTAAAAGTAGTAGCTACTTTTTATACTCTTTTTATAGGATATTCTTATACTAAAGTATTTACTTATTAGTAAATCCTTAAATCTTTTATTCTAGATTTAATATAAAGAACTTATATTATATATCTTTAACTATATTATTTTCTTTATTTTCTATTATATTATTAATATTAGAATTTAATATATTATAGATAATTAGGTTATTAGTATTTATATTAAATAGTAAATCTTTTAATATATCTTAAATAATATTATTTATTATATATACTATATATTTAACTATAAATATTTCTTTATTATAAGACTTTAAATAGTTCCTTTTAAATAGATTTAAAAAGGCTATATTTTTAGAGGCTTTATTACTAGTAAATCTATAGAAAGGTTAATAAGATTAATTAATAATAATACTTTAAGGTTATATATATATATTAAGATCTTATCTTAAATATTAAATTCTATTAATTTCTTATTTATAACTTTATAAATATAACTAGCTTTATATTATTTCTTTAAGTCTTCTATTCCTATTAATTTAGAAATTAATTCCTATTTAGAATTAATATAATAAAGTATAATTCCTAGGTATTTACCTTAATTACTAGCTATCTAGCTATTAAAAGTAAGAGAAAATTTTATATTATATTTTATATTTAAATCTAGGACTTTATCTTTTATTTTTACTAGATTAGTTTTATATAATAGAACTAATTTATTCCTTATATTATTATAATATAAGGGAGGTATATTACTATTAAGTAATTTTTAGTTTATTCTTATATTATATATAAAAAGACTTACTTTTAAGTATAATTTAAAAGCTCTTTAAATCTCTTATTTATAATAGTTTAAAAAGCTATATTATTAAACTCCTTATTTAAATTATTAATAGAGGGTTATCTATTTAGTCTAGTTTTATTAAAAAAAAGATATAATAGAATTTAATTAAGAGTTACCTTCTAAATATTTAATTTTAATTAATAATATATTAATTATAAAATAGATATTAGATAGGAGAAATTTACCTTGAATTTAAGAGCTATTAGATATACTCTTATTTTTAGTTTTTATTTTAATTTTAAGATAATTATTCTTATAATACAAGAAATAATTACTAAGGGATTTATTTAAAGCTTTTTTATTTTTTATATATTAATACTTTAGAGCTAAGTATATAATTTTAATCTATATAGAATTATATTAGTTTACTTACTAATTAATCCTTTCCTATTATAAAAGGTAATTATTCTTATTTATAGTAATTATTCTTAAATAAATATATCTAATTTTTAATAGAAGGTAGTTTATATCCTTTACTATATTTACTAGTTAAGGAAGAAGTAGCTATCTTATATATAAATAAAAATATAGAGTAATATAATATAAGAGTAATATAAGAAGTAGTATAAAGTAGTAAAAAGTAGTAAAAATAAATAGAATAATAGGATATTAAAGATATCTAAGTTTATTAATTAAGTATACTTAAGATAATATCTTAGTAATTAATACTTCTTTAGTATAAAAGATATATAAGATAATATCTAAGATAATTTTAATTAAAATAGAATAACTAGTTATATATTAAGAAAAGAGATAATTTAAATATATTATAAAATAGTATTAAATAGTATTAAATAGTATTAAATAGTATTAAAAAATACTATATATTATTAAGTAGTATTAAATATTAAAATATAATATTAAAATACTATTAAAATAGGAAAATACTATTAAATACTATTAAATACTAATAAATACTAATAGATATTAGTAAATATTATTAAATATTATTAAATAATACTAGATAATACTAAGTAATATTAATATATTAATATATAATATATATACTATATTTTAATTTTAATTTTATAAAGTATATCTTAATACTACTAAAAGTAATTTATACTATTAATTCTATAACTAATAAAAAAGAATTAAGTAAACTATTTATATAGTTTATTCAGCTTATTAAAAGCTATATTAGATATTAGATAAAGTAGTATTATTAATCTATAATAATAAACTAAGAATAATCTACTAAGTACTTTTAGTTAATATATTAATAGAGAAGGTTATAAGGATAAATTAAATAAGATAATAGTAAGTAAAAGACTATATTACTATTTAATATTTAAGATAGTTTTATATTATAAAACTACCTAGAAAGCTATATAAATTACTAATAAACTAGAAATTAAAGATAAATTTAATCTTTAGATTTCCTAGCTCTAAAATAGATAAATCCTAGAATCTATATATAAAAAATATTAGTAAATATATATAAAATTAAGAGTTATATCTTACTTATTTAAAATATTAAAAGAGGGAATAAAATTCTCCTTAGATATATTTATAAATCTAAGAAGAAGTTAGTCTTTATATTACTTATTAATCTATTAATAAGAAAAGCTTATATAAGTATAATTTTTCTTTTACTAGAATCTAAAGGGGATTATATAGAGTAAGAAGATTTTTAGACTTTTATAATTATCTTCTTTACTCTAGTAAAAGAAGATCTATTAAGAAAGTTAATTAAGTATTTAAATAGATATAATAAGGAAACTTACTAAGATCTATTTTTAGACCCTTTAAGTCTTCCTATCCTTTTAGGAGTAGAAGGTAGAGGAGTACTACTACTAGTAGTAGTAATAGAAGAGGGATTAATAACTTTAGGAATAGTAGAACTATTAAAATTAAAGTTAAAATTATCTAGAATAGGTTCTAATTTAAATAAATCTAAAAATAGATCTCTTTCTTTAAAAGAGGGGTTAAAACTTAGAACCTCTTCTAAGTTAGACTCTATCTTTATAATAAAGACCTAGGGAATAAAGAGTAAAAAAGAAGATTATTTAGATTATTTTACTCTTTATATAATTTTTAGAATCTTTACTTAGAGTAATTAAAAAGCTGAATTAGAGTATTTTATAAGCTAAATTAGAGTAATTTATAAGCCGGATTAGGAATTTATAAGCTAAGTTAGAGTAATTAAAAAGCGGAGTTAGAGTAATTAAAAAGAAGAGGAAAACTTAAATAACTACTAACCTCTTCTTTCTCTAGTCTATAAATCTAATAATAATAAAAAATCTATTAGTTTATAGTTAAATTAAGAGCTATTAATAGTAGATAGCTAATTAATTACTATTAATAGATATATATTAGTAAATTATATATATATTAATCTTCTTTAAAGCTTTAATTATCTACTATATATAATTTAAAGATATATAAAGTTATATTATATCTAAATATAGAAAATATAAAAGATATAAATAGAATTTTTTATTTCTAGTTATATAATTAATTAATATTATAAGTTAATATTAAAGTAATAATAATTAAAATAATAATAATTAAAGTAATAATAATTAAAATAATAATAATTAATAATTAATAATAATCTTAATATATTTTAAAGCTTAATATAATTAGAGTAAATATATTATCTTTATTATTAAATTATATATTTATATAAAGTATAATTAATAATAAATTAAAGTAGAAATTTATAATTAAATAAAGTAGTAATTCTTCTAAGATTTTCTACCCTTTTTACTACTACTACCTAGTAGTTACTACTATTAGCCTACTAGCTAGTATTTACTATTACTACCTAGTATTTACTATTATTACCTAGTAATAAATAGCTATAAATAATAAGTACTAGGTATCTATATCTAATATAGTAATATATTTGAATATTATTTAAATATCCTAAAATCGCGTATTTATATTTAAATATCTAACTAGCTTATTTATATTCGAATATTATTTAAATATCCTAAAATCGCGTATTTATATTTAAATATCTAACTAGCTTTTATATTCGAATAAATTTGTTACACTGCTTCCGGATGTAATTCTGTGTCCTAGCATTTCTAGGCATGCGAACACTTGTCTTGTCCGCCGCATATGGTTTACATGAAACAAGAAGAAAGAAAGAGTTTATATGTGATACTCGCTAGGTACTTCTCTAGCTGCGCATTGGCCCACTTCGTAATGTGAGTCATGGATTGAGTCAGAAACCTAAGAACTCGGCATCTTTCCCGGATCTATAAGAGAGAACAACCCATTGAACCTCACTCTTGTAATTTCACACAATCGCGCGTGATATGACTTGTTCATCGTCCTCTTCAAAGCACATCTTGACGAGTTCCCCAGACCTCTGATCACCCCATCATCTCCTTTCCCATAGCCCCATTAGCGACAAAGTCAATAAATCCAACTGTTTCCATCCACGCTCGAACTCCATATGGCCAGTCCACTATTGAGAAGAAGGTCCGAAGAAGGCTGACTTGAGACAGGAACTAAGCTCACAGAACTCAGTATCGAAGTCTAGTCTACCAAATATCAACAGACCGTCTCGCCAGCAGCTACTTCTTGAATCCGATTTGCTTGTGAGTCACCTAATCTGTCACCAACACCATGATTCAAGCCTGAAATTATGCAGAGACAGGGTCAAGATACTGGTAGTTCTGAACAACACTATTTCCTCTGCGATCCTTACCCACCATCCACAAAGAACGTTGCCGAATTAGATCCAATCAGCATTGCAGAGCTACAGCTCGACACACACCATCGTGGTAAAGTTCTCTTTGCACGGACCATTGATACTGCGCTCCGAGTCACTGCCGTGCACAGCATAATTCAAGACGAGACAGGTGCCACTGAAAGATTGGCCCTTTACAATACCAATGTAGCCGCCCAAGTAGACGAAATACTTCCAGAAGATGCTATACTTGCCATCAAGGAGCCATACTATTCAGCGAGCGCCAACAGTATCAACAGCTTACGGGTTGATCATCCCTCCGACCTTGTTCGACTATATCATTATGACAACCTTGTTCCAGGTGTATATGCCAATTTCATCGAAGCTGACAGGTCTGCGCTTGACTGGAAAAAGGAAGGGAATGCTGCGTACAGCACTGGAAGCCACATTGCCGCTCTCCATGCATACAGTCAAGGCTTGGATGCTTGCAGCTTCGATGATATAGCGACCAAGCATGATCTGCTGCGTAATCGTGCGGCAGTCAACTTATTCCTCAAGCGCTTCGAGAAAGCACTGATAGATGCCCAAGCCTCTGTTCTTCCCGCCAAAGAGGGAGAAAATGACGGACATTACGCGCTCAACTCCAAAGCTTATGAGCGCGCGGGTTGTGCAGCTTACGGACTCGGCCGATTGCAGGAAGCTCAAGCATATTTCGAGAAAATGTATGAGCTTGCGCCAAACAAGAAACTTGCCTTCGACGCACTCGAGCGAGTGGAACAGCGTAAGCGAGAACAGTCCAGCGGCGACTATGACTTCACGAAGATGAGCAGATCGTCCAACAAGAAGCATAATCGGCTTGACCACGCTGACTTCACATCGAATGCGGCAATATGCGAGTTCGGCACGCATGGCAGAGGACTCATTGCCACGAAAGATATTGGGGTGGGTCAAATGATCATGTGCGAGAAAGCGAAGTGCATAGCGTTCGACTCCGATGAAATACCTCATCGTTATACCATCTTGAACCATCACACCAAACGGGCCTTGACTGGTACGCAGGCAACCTTGCTCTTCGAATTGATACAAAAGCTGGTCTATAGTCCTGAGCTAGCTATTGAGTTCTTCGATCTCTATGATGGTGGCGAACACCCAAAAAATTCGCTTCGAGTTGTTGATGGTCTTGTGCCGATTGACGCCTTCCGCACCCGATCAATAATTGAGTATAATTGTTTTGAATGTCCCACGGTAAGATCGAGTAGCAGAGCAGCGCAGATACAGGCCACTAGTTCAGCCGGCTATCACTCCACGGGTCTGTGGTTGAGAGCATCATACATGAACCACGCCTGTGACGGCAATGCACGACGTTCGTTCATTGGCGACATGATGATTGTAAGGGCGACAAGAGACATTGTCAAGGGGGAAGAGATATTGATGCCGTACCGGCTTCCAGACCCGGTCAACGCCAAAGCACAAGAGGGGCTTAAAAAGACGTGGGCGTTTAAATGCGATTGTGGACTGTGCAATGCAGAAGCTGCATCATCATTAGACCAGCGCAAGTACCGAGCACAGTTGATTGAGAAATCGAGAGCTCTTTTGTCCGACTCCCCACTGTCGCCGCAGTACCAACACAAAGAGCCAAGTCTAGCACAGGTCGAGAAGCTATATGCCAAGTTGGAGAAGAATTATGATGGACAGGCTTTCGAGCATCGACCACGTCTTGGTTTAGTATCCCTGGGGCTGTGGCTCTGCCAGGCTTACAAGAAAAGTGGATCTCAAGACAAGGTCATAAAGACATCTATAGCTCTGCTCCGAAACCTAGGATTCGTGGTCACCATAAGCGGGTCCATAGTCTCTATAGACCGTTCTTATTGTCAACTGGAAGGATCTGCGATAAATGCTGCGATGTACGCTGCGCATGCATTCTACAGTTTAGGCGACACTAGCATTGGTCAGCAGCTGGAAGAGTTTGCAAGGTGTTCATACATGATTATGAACGGAGAGACACGTGATTTCGAAGAGAGGTACAAGGACTTGTAGGACGCGATTGTCTTCCGTATTCGCACCAAGTCTAGCACGCTGAATCATACTCGGTAAGGGTTTTGACTCTGGGATATTCAGCAAGTCTCACTGTGACCCTTGCAGTAATAGTGTTCTCGAAGTACGATCTATCATCGGCCATGTATCAAGATCAGTATCGCGATTGACCAAAGCCAAGGTCTTCGCGTTGATGCAGTCAAGGGCAACTTCACGGAAGGATCACAACCTGATTCTAGCTGTTGAGAGAGGCAACTTCATGCCTTTTCCACGGTTGGAGACACCGAAGGCCGGCAGCTATTACTATAAGCGTCCCACCAGCATGCGCTTACATCTCGGACGACGCTACCGAACATCGGGCTCAGCGATTGAAAACGGCGCTGGGCAACGGTGGATGAAATGGCTCGATCCCGTGCCGATTTGTTCCCCGAATACCAAATGAGGCTACCACAATCCGAACCCTGTTTTCTGCTTACTTTACACGGCAGATTTGCTTATCTGTGTCTCGCGTCCGCGTGGCCTCGGCATGAAGCTGATGAATGAAATGGAGGCGGCTCAAAGGATATCGGATATTAAGGATCCCTATACTTGGTATCCGCCATAATCTGCCGATACCATCAAGAGAATCGCAATTTCGTATGATTGTGATAATAGCGGGCTGCTGTCCGCTGTTGACTCTTGTGCAATTCAGATGCTTTTCCTCCTCTGCATCGCCATCGCAAGCATTGCGGCCTCTCTGTCATTACCACTCTACCCTTCGATCCTACAACTTCCGTCAATTTCCAACGGCTCACTTCAAGCACCGAGCTCGTTAAATTCGACAACCACCCTCCTCGGAACCTGGCCCAAGCCCCCCTTCCACGTTTTGATCTCCGAGACAAAGTCTCACGATGTCGTTGAAAGCACCTGGATGATCATCGATGAGTACCTGAGAGTGAGCGACGAGTCACTCAAAGGCGCCGTCACGGGCAACATCTCCAATCTCGTGGATTACTTTGAAAGTTGCAAGCCGGACAACTTGATCGACAACAGACGTGTCTTCAACAGCGGCCTGGTATCAGTGCGCTTTCCGACTGTGCAGGCGGAGAATGCACAACGCATGACGAATAGTTTGGCGATGGAACTGCTGGGGGCGGCGTGGCAGCTGGAGTATGCTAGGGGCCCTATGGGATGGGGTTCTGCGACGATAAAGACGATCAGGGGTAAGGACAAGTACAGTATAGTGGGGTTTTTTTCGTTGTGGATTAGGGAAGGGCATTTGATATCTGGAACTTCGGCATGAAACTTGCATGAAATCAAAGAACCTCAATCCAGATTCCACAGACCTTGATCTAAGTCTAGAGGTTGAGGCGTAGTCAATTAAAATCCAATTGCGATCGGTAATATCTAGATGGCTCAGCTTCGGCCTTGATATATGAAGTCCAGTACTCTCACGCACCTCCTACGGCTTAGCCATTGACATAATCAACACCCAAATATTAATACTCCTTGTGAAATCGAGATCCCGTCAGAAGTGACTGAAACCAGGAGCTTTCACCGCTAATGTAGTTCATCCCTTTGTTAGTCCTCCACTTACCTTGCAGTACGAACTGTCCACTCTACGTTGTAAGTTCAGACTATCCCACCACACATGAAAATTTGTGAAAGACTGCCTACCAACCAAAAAATCCCGTGGAACTCTTGAAAAATACTGAAAAGGCCTCTCATTCCAACGATACCCTAGCAAACATTCACCAAGCACCCCTTTCAGCACCTAAATCATCACTCCACAGACTGATTACGATTCACTCTGGTATACTTATTCAATCCTCCAGTAGTCCCGCCCCAGAACTTCACGTCCTGTCTATATCGACAGTCTACATCACGCATCCGAGCCTCCCCTTGCACAAATATTGCTGGACAACGTATGATCTTGAAATGCCAGCTAGCTTAGCTAGGGGTTAGTGAGGGGAAGTACTAGTGCTTTCGGTCAGGGAGATCGCAGGTACTATGATACAACATCTTAGCACTGTCGTCCCCCTGGTTTCTCATCATTTCAAAACTCAAAGATCGTGAATCTCAGCTTTTCCTACTATCCTACCTCTAGAATGTTGCTTGTGTAACTAGGCTTGCTTACCCTAGGACCGTGCCGTTTAGATACAGGAGATTTCTTTAGAGCTACTGTAGGAGGCCTAAGCCTCATAATGTATAAGCCTGAATAGAGACCAAACAATGATATTTCATGAACACATGTCTTTAGCCGTGTGAACCGCTCATGTAACTGAATGTACGCGTACAAAAGCGATGTTTCTAAGGTAGTCTATTTCACATAAGATGACATAGGACTAAGTGTCTACTGAGTGCTCTAGAGATGTGTTGGATCTGTAGTACTTATTACATGAGGATTGTTAGATTTCCTTGGGTAATACGAAGACAATTAACCGGAAGTTTTGTCTTGTTATTTTCTGCCCGAGAGTTTGGAGATTGAAATATACCTTTCAACATACACTCTTCCATAATCGCCCGCTATACTCGGACATCATGTGTCCTCCATTCTAGGGTTGGTAGTGTGATCGGCTCGAAGAAGATTGCCTTCTCTGATTCGTCCTCGTGAAGCTTGCAACGAGCAATCATATACTAATGAGTTCGAACGTCCACTTCTGGAATGTCTGCAGATCACCCGATAACGATTGAGCTTGCTGAAAACCAAATATTGTCTCGTGGACCACCTTCTAGCACTGGCAAATTCTTCCCGCTTCAGGTAAAGAGCCACAAGTGATGAACGAATATCTAAGGTCCGAAAGCCAAGAGTCCCCAGGATACGTTCATATTCGCCGAGAAGCTTTCGTAGAAGAAAATCTTCCCGATTGATGTTCTCATGCCAATTCCCTTCTTTGATGTTCTCATGCGAATTCCCTTCTTTGATGTATCTCAAGCGAGATTCCCGTGTAGATCGATGCATGAAACCAAGACTGGTTTCAAGATGCTCGACAGCGCTCCGAAAACACCTAACAACCACTTCGTGGAAGAACGTTGTATCTACCGAAGAAGCAAGCCATCCACAGATCTGGCGAAGAGGGTGCTGATCTCCTAGGAGTATCTCAGCGAGAGCAGAGAAATACCGAAGAACCTCCAAGGCTATCCCTTGCCTATTTCTCCGTTGAACGTGAAGGACAAGCTCAAAGAGAACGCTGAGAGTCATAGGGTGCTCTGCTTGAAGGATCTCTTTTATTCGAGCTGTTGCTGACATCAGCGCCCGTCCAGCTTCTGAGTGGTAGTTATCGGCGAAAAGATTACAAGCTAGTTCAGACTCATTCAGGAACGCATGAAGATGTCGTGACGACGGTACCATCAACGCGCCTCCGGCACGATCTTTCATAGTCCAACAATGAATTCGTTCTTGATCTGCTACCCATGTTCCAGATGCGAAAGAACCGCGGTAATAGTCCCGGATAGTGCTAAAGATACGCTCTGGTATACTAAGCAGCCCTGATGTTGTAGACAAGGTCGAAACCGCGGTGAAGCACTCCAACATAGTCTTAGTTGGTGCGGATGCTGGTTGTGCGATATCGATATCGTCGATCACTACCTGTCTGCACCATCTGCACTGAACCACATCTCCAACAGTGACTACCCGGCCATGAGGACAAGGTGTCGAATGCCTTTCCCGAGCTACGCGATGTCGAATCTTGCTCTGATTCGTGACCGCTGTAATCACCATATGTTGATGTCTCTTGTTGAGACCCCATTGTTTGATGCGCGTCTTGTACATTTTGATGCTAAAGAGTTCCATTAGCATCTTTTGATGCAAAACATAGATATAGTGCTGCTCACGTTGCTCTGAAGCCATGCTGTGTTTCCATGGAATGCATAACTTTGTGTAGCGGATAGTTTTCGTAGAGCCGTGCAATGAGGGTGTGGTTGGTAATCCAGTCATCTTTGGTAGCCCACTTAGACGGAGGAGCGACTGCGATGTCCATTTCGTCAGGCGATAAGAAGGCTAGATCAGGAGCCAAGATGAGAATTGTCGCCGGTCACGTCGAGATATTATAGCGAAGACGAGAGAACGTGGGCGACTTCCTTGAAGTTAGATTGTGCTATTAATTCAAGATGCTGTGGGTTGTTCATCCATCAATAACATTGGCAGCAGAGTTTCACGGTTGCCCGGCCTCGGTTTCGAGTCTTCATTTTGTCATTCTCGGGGACTACTCATAAGCAATGGAAAGAGGAGTAGAGCTCTTATAAGGCGGAGTGAGCCGCAAGGCTACGAATCGTTTGATCGACGATAGCTCTATCCACGATACCAGGCACTAAGCGACAGTGATTGGATGAAGTGGAGGTCCATCATGCGTGACGCGAATTGTCATGGATACTGATTGGACAACAGGAAGGCCCATGCATTAATCTGCTGCGGCTACATCCTTGTTCAACCGCTGGTGGCTTTCTACATTACTGTGTATCCTTTACTCGGGGAGATAAACAATGGTGACCTATGCCAAGACGCTAGCATGGATGGGGGTTCCGGAACTGGCAGCGTTGTTCAATGACGAATCTGACCATGAGATTCCACTCGGTCAGTTCAATCCACCCTACCGCTCATGACGTGGCTTGAATGGAATGCTAAGCTTCTCCACTCCAACACCCCCAAATAACCACCTGTTCACTCTCTAGTGGCCGCACAGCGAAACGGCGATTGGGGCCAATCCGTGGACTCACCTTTTCACTGGGCAATGAGGCTCCAAAGAGTTCCTTGCATATGACTAACGTATAGCGGCTAGGAACCCGCCAAAAGACGGCTCGAGGCAACAATGATCTACATTTACCGCTATACCGCCGAATCTGGAGAGTGCCTATATGTTGTAGGATCCTATCAACGATAAGCGACTAGTGAGTTCCGTGCATAGGGCCCTCAGTTACTGCAAGGAAAGGCTTCAGCGAACGAGAAATTGACGCCCCCATAAGGACCTTGCAGACGGCAGTGACTATACGTAATCCCTCCTGTTGGTAGTATCTACCATACAACATCCCTGCCAAACAAAATGGATGGTGGTGTTGCGAAGACCTTTTATCGCTCGGTGACCAAAGGTCCATGCATGGTGTTCATGAGTGATCTTCGTGAACTCAGCCCGGCCGAAAATATTTCCGAGCGCCTCTTAGTATACCCTCAATTCTGAGTGTGGGTTCGAGCCTGTGCTAACGTAATGGTCTCGCAAGAAGATCTTTGCATCTCATCTCCTAGCAGTGATGAATTGACCACGCCAGTGAGGATACTGGTCGGCAAGTTCCTCGCATGAGGTGATGTCCAGTGACAATGCTGTGAGCTACTATCAGCCGAGGTTCTTCGCAGCAGGTCTTTGCATATTGTGGCTCCATGTACTGCGAGTGTGGGTTTGAGCCAGTGCTAATGTGACGGTCTCGCAAGAAGATCTTTGCATCTCATCTCCGAGCTGTGATACATTACTCCCTTCAGCGACGACGCTGGTGGGAAAGTTCCTCGCATGAATCAATGTCCAGTGACAATGCTGTGAGCTAGTATCAGCCGAGGATCTTCGCAGCAGGTCTTTGCATATTGTGGCTCCATGTTGGCCACAGTATACCTCTTTCATCGACAAAAAATTCGTTGAGAGGTCCAAGCATGAAAGCTTCCGTCATTAAGCTCCCATCATTCGCAAGATCCAATGTTGGCTCACGACTATAAAGTCGAGGCATGTTGCTCTTTGTCAAGCCGTCAAGATAGCACCTTACTAGCAACTTCTCTTCTCTTTCATACCAAAGAATACAAGTCCTCTCCTGAGCTATCAGTAGACCAAGATGTCGTCTTCCCACCAATCCACCCAGCCTCACGGCTCAACCCTCAACAATCAAACAACAGGCGGCAAACGACCAGTACCTACAGAAGATCATGGCTCAACCAAAGCCACCCACGGCTCTACAACATCAGCAGCCACCGATCAAGCAGCAATTGACCCTCACCACGACAACATCAGTTCCAAAACCACTGGCGTCAATGGCGAGCAAATCGGCTGGGCCTTGAAGAAATGGGAAAAACAGACACCACAGGATGAGCCTTGGAATCCGATCAGCGGCCGAAAGGCATAAAGGTAGATCATGTCAGTAGAGAGACCCCCCTGATAATACAAGCACATGTCACTAACACTCGCAAGGCGTCCAAATCGTCTACCCATCCCATATCTTGGCAAGGCATCCCAGGGGGTAATGCCAAGGCCCCGATGCCAAAGTCGCCAACATATGGAATTGCCCGCCAGCTCTCTTCTTCCAACATTAAGGCGTTAATGGCTGCAGAAAAGGAAGGTCAAGCGAGTATACCAATGGAATCTATATAAAGATGAAATTAAAGGACGTTCTCTATACAGCTTTACACCTCATCCATGCTCCTACATCGTATACCTCTTCTAAACAAACGCCTTACTTCAAAACTAATACTGCAAGAACTTGCATCATACAAACTCCCTCCTAGTACCTCCTGTCCTGCATACATAGGAGATAATCAGCTCTTTTCCAAATAGAAGAAGTTTAATAGATACAAGTACAAAACCTTGAATAGATTACCTTCAAAGTTATGGAACTTCTTACTAGCTTAGAGGATACAACTAAGGTAACTCCATGTTCTATTAGGATCACTTAACTCTTATCTTATCATAAGCCTGGCATGGCACGCGGGTTAGCATCTGCCGCTTGATGCGACTGCTCGCAAAGTAGGAAGGAAGGACGCAGAGCCAGCTTTGCAATACTGATGCTGATAAAACCAGCGCTCGAAACCGCCATGGTGGACTTCGTCAGATTCTATTGCTCAAGTTTCCTCCTCATTCGCCAGCCGTGGCCCATCAATCATCGGGAGACTCGAACGCGGAGTGATTACGTTAAATATCAGAAATTAGATGTCTACTGAAAAGGTATCCTATTACATGCTCCCAAGTGCATGGGGTACCAGCACTATAGATTTACGGCACCTTCGGCCTATATATTCATATTCTCGTAGCCTTCACGCTTCAACAGCGGTGTCATGCCCGTAAAGTTCCCAGTCTGAGTGGTGAAATCACCTGTCTGGCTCAAGGAGGAGATTCTTCCCAATAAGAGTTCGACAACCCTGTACGCAGCACCTGGCGAATATTCGGGTAGTTCTGGTCTAGCTGTCAGCACCAAGCCTCAAAGGAAATCCGGATAAACATACCATGTCCAGCTAATTCTACAGTGAAGAACGTCAAGCCACGTTCACTTACGTACTTGCCGAGATTTCCTGCTCCGGCAAGAGATCCTCCATTGTACTCTGGGTGATAAGGCACGAAGAAGTCTGTCTCTGGCGGTGTCTGAAATCCTTGGAGCCCGTTCCAAGTCATGTTCTGGATCGCGAGCAACGTCCCGTTGATGGGTAACAAGTAGTCGAGGCCTCCGACGCCAACAATCGTATTGTTCGTTGACTCGATGACATGCTGGAGTACGCCATCCTGTGCTGGTCCGAGGGATTCATCCTTAGGGTTGCTACCATTTGGGCCGCCGAATACGTTCTTGTCGGTACATTGCATCCAATTCGTTGGAGGTGCATTGATAGCAGCCTGTACATCGCTGCGATTGAAATACACCTGGGCGCCTGGAGGGAAATAATCACCTGGATTGACTATGCCGAGCACGTCAAAAAGATGAGGGCAGGTATCCAGGATGTGATAGATGTTGAAGCAAGGATTGACCTCCAAGGCGGCGCTGAAAACATCAGTAAAGACGTCGCAGCCGTCGGAGCTGTTCTTCGGTTGAGGAAATGAGCCTGGCGGAGGAAATGTGAGATATTTATTTATGTAATCTGTGTAGCCACACGCAGACGCTCGTTCATGGATTGCGGTGGTGAAGGTCTCATTCAGGCTGAATACCTTTGCCCAATAGTCCAGATAAGGCACAACAGGTACTATGGGCGAAGTCAATTACGGCTGCATGGTCCATGAGTGTACGGGAGGTTACCTTCCTGCTGGAGGTCCCCATCGCCGAGAATCGGGTCAATGATGGCCACACCACCCACATTGTAGTATTTCGTATCATGGGCGTTGATGAAAGCATCCGCGACGTATGGAACATAGTATCCGCCGTAGCTTTCGCCCGTGATGTAAACCTTTTTGCCTTGTGCTTGGAAGTCATCAACGAAGTTCTTGTAGAATCCCATAAACTCTTTCGCAAGACCAATCTCGTCCACAACGTCCGGAGTCCCTTGCGTGAATCCAACGCCCACCGGTTGTTCCACCCAAAGCATATTCGTCAGGTTCACCCAGGTGTAAGGGTTTTGCGTTGGGGCGAAGGTTCCAGGCTGCCAGGTGAAGGGACCGTTTTCCAAGAGAAGCCCGCTGAGGGAGCTGCAGCCGGGGCCGCCGTTGAACCTTCAGAAGAGGATTCAGTCAGGCGTATGGAGGCGCATATGGGGTATCTTCTTACCAGATGACAATCTCATCTGTAGCAGCAGGATTCGAGCAGGGAAAGAACCTATTGGCCAATATCAGCAAGGAAGCGCTCAGGTAGAGTGGGTGAGGCTGACCAAAAGAATAGCTCCCGAGTCTCATTGGCCTTTGAGGAGACAGGTATCAATCCAGCGTATGATTCTCCCACGTCGAACTGCACAAGTATGAGCTTAAAGCCTGATTTCGGGCCTTTTCAACACACATTGACATCGGGGATCTTGGTACCGTCGACAGCGAACTCTATAAGCATATCAGGAATAGGATATGACACGTGATTCGATGCTCGTACTCTGCGTAGCGTTGTTCAGGAAAGGCGATGCACGTTTCCGAAGTGGCTTATGCTGAGGTGCTGCAGTCTTCTGCACGTCAACTCTAGACTCCAACACCCGATCGACCCGCCGGAAAGCGTCCACAGCATGTTTGGATACCACTGAGCAAGCAAACAGGACGGGGAGGAAGAATGTAGTTCGCATACTGCTATAAGACAAGATTTAAATTGCCGCAGAATTAGGTGGAGTATCTGAAGTATATATATTGATCGACCCCGAACGGGCTTTTGTGTCGATGACAGGTGTTGATGAACATGGCAGGTGCAAGGGGCAATCAGCCTCACCTGCCCACTTTGGCGAAGCTTTGAATTTCATACTCTCAGATCAGGCAGCGGATACTCCAGTGAGAGAGGTATAAAGAAAACCCTGCATGTCTCTGCGTCATCTCTCACGAGGCGAGCGCTCGCATGATATCAGATGGACCATCCAGATTAGGAAGGTCTGAGGTACCAATAAGGAGGGGTATGGCCTGTTACTCGAACCTGGCAATTAAGCCCCGAGTCGGAGTGACCAAAGCATATCTTCTATCTTCGCAAGAGTGTCCTCGGTCCGCCATGGAGTGGTCATCTCAATGGCAGATCTTTATAAAGTATATACGAGTAAGTAAGTCAAGCATTCAGGTGGTGATCCTGCCGAGCCTCGGCTCGGGGAACACACGCTAAAGTAGCTGATCCATGCGGAGACGCTTGATTAAAGTACCTTACTTACCTACTTTCTGCTTAGCCTCGGAAGCGAAATCTTGGTAGTAAAATATCCCTTAAGATGGTGAGAAGTCACACCCTCGGAAGCTAAACCTTATAAATTTGACTGTTGCGTTGTTGATGCAATATTTCAGATCCATGATGGTCAAATCGCACAGCCTTACCATTGCCATATATGGAACTCAATTCTTGGAGGAGGTGCGGTGCGCCATATGTCAAGAACTTTCTAAGGCCCTATCTTTCGGCTCCAAGATGGTGATGTGTGGAAGCGTGTCTCCTGAGGATGATCCCGAAGGACCGGCTATCTTGGACAAAACAGCAATCATCGCATGGCCTGTTAGACAACCCAGAACAGGACACACTCCTGCCATTAATTGTGCTCACATCTTAAAAGACTGCCGATGTGGCATCTTGTTCACATGCGGGCTTGGCACTTGTCTCTCCATGGCATATGCGACCGAGCACTTCTTATCTGCAAGCTATAGAAGGATTCCCTGTTGTCAAGATCGTGTTACATCAGTCCCAAGCAATTTCAGTTGTATCTGAACACTTGATTATCAAGCCGATTTCGTCTTCGTCGTCCGTGCCAAGACCACTACGTCACTCTGGGTTACGTCAGCAAAGCGACATCGGAGGCCCGGGCTCGTCGACCTCTCATTTTGTTTTTTGTTCTTCTTACTAAATTGTACACTGGACCCCTACAGAAGTACAGAAGTGGTGAATGGCATTATGTGTGGCCTCATTGCGATTTTGGCTTTACGCCAGTCAAAGTTGAGAGCCAATACATTTTCGCGCATTGATGCAAGTCTCGCACAAATCAAACATCGCGGACCTGACTCACTCGGCAAATGGATCAGTCCCAACGGTCATATTGGTGAAAAGAAAAGTAGAAAAGTACTGCTGTGAGGTATGACACTAACGCTGCACCATAGCATTGGGTCATGTTCGTTTGAAGATCAATGACCTGAGCCCGTCTGGCAATCAACCTCTTCACAATGACAAGCAGACTATTCATGCAGTCGTTAACGGAGAGATCTATGACTATGACCGCCTTCGTCTCGAGATGGTTGCCAAGCTGGACTACAAGTTCGGAGGTACCAGCGACTGCGAGCTCGTACTTGCCCTCTATCAGTGCTACGGTCTTGCATTTCTCTCGCATCTCAGAGGTGAATTCTCTTTCTGCCTGTACGACTCCGACCGCGACATCTTCATAGCCGCTCGCGATCGATATGGAATCAAACCACTCTTTTGGACTGTAATCGACGGAGAGATCTCTGTAGCTACAGAGATGAAGGCATTCCTGCCCCTTGGTTGGAAGCCAGAATGGGCAGTGGCAGCCATTGTCAGCGGCAGCTTTCAGACTGGCTCTGGCACCATCTTCAAAGACGTGCGATCGGTAAGCATAACTCAAGTGTGCAAAGACTAGTGCTGATTTGATAGGTGCGTCCGGGCCACTTCCTGATCAGTCATGGCTTTGGCGATTTCAAGGAGCAGCAGTATTGGGACATGGACTACCCTAGCAAAGTGAGTTTTCGATATTAGCGTATGACGAGTCTCACGTTGTGCAGCTCAACCAAGATCTCCGTACGGAGGAGGAAATGGTGCAGGGAGTTCGCACTCGTCTCCTTGATGCAATCAAGGTTCGCCTTCGAGCAGATGTGAAAGTTGGCGTGGCTCTCAGTGGTGGTATCGATTCGTCCGTGGTTGCTGGCATGGTCAACCACCTCATGCAAGAAGGACAACAGGTTGGCAGTGAGCCGATCACTGAAAGACTGAGTTGCTTTGGCGTTGCCTTTGATGAGGACAGTGGGTTCGATGAGTCATGTCAGTATTTGCTTCTCGCCAATGGCAGCGGCTTACAAGTGACTAGTGTCTGCAAACCGGACAGCAGAGTTTCTGGGTGTCAAATATTACAAGAAGCATATGGACGAACACGCACTGGCAGATAGGTTTGAAGACGCTACGTGGATGATCGAGCAGCCGAATCCGGATCTTAACTTCATTGGCTTGTATGCTCTGTCGGAATTAGTACGAGAAAAAGGCTTTCTTGTCATCCTCAATGGTAAGTGACCCTACCGTTTCGACAACTGCCATATTTATCGCAGTCGTAGGACAAGGTTCGGACGAGATCTTTGGCGGCTACTCGCTGTTCTTACCAGACTACCTGAGTGAAGGCGATATGAGCTTCCGAAACCCGACTATGTCCGAGGTGTCGAGGAACGTTGCATTCGACAAGATAGTAAAGACGATGGTGCAAACGCACGGTTCCAGTGCCTCTACAAAAGCTTTGAACCATCTTCCGGAGTTGCTCACACCAGCCCAGATGAGCAACGCGTATCCTTCATTACCATTTAAGCGCGATGTATTGCCGCAAGGTCAATTGCTTTCCCACTCGCCCTATTTGCAAGCTATTCCGGATGACGTCGTGGCGAAAATGGCTCAATGGCATCCACTCCACTGCGGGCAATACATCTTCTGCAAGGCTCATTTGGATAACTTGATCCTATCCAATTTGGGGGATCGAGGAGAAATGGCACACAGTACAGAAGGGCGAACTCCCTTTCTCGATCATCATTTGGCTGAATACGCCAATGGCCTTCCACCGAGTATGAAGATCAGACCTAAGGTCAGGGACAACGAGAAGCTCAAGGGCCCCACCGACTCTGGCAGAGGTTTTCATTTCGTCGAGAAGTACGTCCTCCGAGAAGCAGCACGTCCGTTCGTCACAGACGAGATCTACAAGAAGCGAAAGCATCCTTACAGTGCGCCTTTGAAGTTCGGAATCGATGGGCCCCTACATCGATTGATGACTAGACTCATTACGAAAGATAATGTCTCCAGCATAGGCTTTCTTGCCTGGGCATCCGAGGATGATGACGTTGCGAAGTCGATGGCTGACATGTTGCACCTCGCCTTTGCAGAGAAAAACGAATCGGCATTTAGGCTTGTCATATGCCTTGCGCAGTGGATTGTGCTCGGGAAAAAGTTTGGTGTCAAAGAGTCACACATTAATTCTGCCAAAATCTAGACTTGTGCAGTCTCGGGTCCATTCCTAGTGGACGCTATCGAGGCTTTCAGCTCACGCTTTCAGCATAGAACAGATGGTTTGCACACCCTTATGGCTAGAGTAAAAAGCCCTTGAGCTCAGCATAGACGGTAACATGGCAAGTTAACATGATGCCAAAACATAAAGCAATCGCTCGCACCCACATGCGAAAGGGCTTCTCCAGTCACATCCTTTGACTCGGACCGAAAGAAATAGTTCATACAACGCTGTCCTGGGGACGTTACTAACACAAGCTTTCCTTGTCTGCGGTCAGCGCCCGGGATCATATAACCAGGTAACAACGAGCCAGTCATACTTATTATAAAGAGCAATTGAAGTTGGGTAAGCTTATACTTCCGGATGTGCAAGGACGATCGAACTGCATTCACTTCATTAATACCAAACCATTGGGAATCGAGTCACTCCGCCGTGGGCTTCTCTCCTCACGAGCCACAATTATCCATTACCGCCTATCTAAGGTAAGAAGATACGTTCTAGCGTTGACCTGCGTCGTCCTAATACGTGTTTTGTAGTCTTCCAAAAGTTCAGCCAAATCTCTAAGCCGATGCCTCTCCGACGGGTATTAAGTTAACCATCTCCCGCGTCCATGACTACAACAACTGCGTTTGTAGGTATGTATACTCAGAACTACTTGCTAACCATCATAGCACCGAAGCCATCGATCGACGAGCGTCGTGTACCCATGCCCCACGCTCAGAGGCGGACGGCAGCCTTGTGGACAATTGTAAATGCTCCCATTCGTGAAATATCCCCCAAACATTTACCCACTACCTCGCCAACCTCTACCTGTCGCCCTTGTTGTGATTAATGCCTTGATCTGATATACATACCGCTCGAAGACGGCTGACGAAGGTAAGTTCTGACACGTGCGATTGTCGAGCACGTCGTGCCGTTAATATAGTTTGGGCAAGCCGAGCCCAGGAGATGTCCCTCAAAGATCAGCAACAAAATCAAGGCAGAGTCTTCACCAAATCAACGGCTTAGGCCAAGCTCGCCAATGGGAAATACTGACAAGCTGCATGGGTACAAAAGAAGCCTCGAAATTCCATACAGCCAGTCCACTGTGAACGCAGTACGTAGAGCGTACAGTAGTCGCCTGTGAGGCACTGCCGGCTTTATAGGCTCGCGTTGGTGCTTCGCTGCAACTCTACCAAGTATTCCCCTTCCCGCTATATGCTTATCCATTGGAAACGGGTTGTCGACCACTCGCCGATACCCAAGGGTCACAAGTAATCACTGCCACTTTTGCCGTGCTAGAATGCCAACTGATGAGGGGTAATTGGACTAGCGTTGGAAGCATGTATTTAGGGAGGGAAATGCCCCTATTATTCCTACTCCTTAGCAACCCCCATAGTAGCAACAATATCAGACGACGACAAGACTCATCCTACCTTTTCTGGCGACCACGGTGCGATGACATAGTCACAGTCTTTTAAGTGCTCGAAAGCCTTCATGCTACGCCGCCGTCCCGGGGGGGTTGCTCCTTCGTGGCCTGTAGCCACGTCGTACAATTATACGCCTTAGCGACTACAATTACTGGCAACGATGCCTTCTACGATTACCTGCGGAAAGCCTAGTACACGACGTACTATTAAGCTAAAAGAATACTATACTACGGCGTCTACACCGGTCATTAAGAGTTGGAGCTTAGGGTCAGGTATTAGGCCTGGTGCGCCCTAATAGGGGCAGATCGTCTACTTCTAAGAGCCATGGAGCTCTGTGGTAGGGTTCCCACGGCGAAGACACCGAGTGGGAGTCAAGATATCAGGCCTGAATTAGGAAGACTATTGGTACTGCTTCGCGGGGGCGCTGCGCATATGTTCTCTGGAGCTGATGAGGGGTAATTGGACTAGCGTTAGAAAGCATGTATTTAGGGAGCCAGATGCCCCTACTATTCCTACTCCTTAGCAATCCCCATAGTAGCAACGAAATCAGAAGACGACAAGACTCATCCTACCTTTTCTCCAACTTACAATTGGCATTGTTTGCTGAGTAACACCATGAGTAAGTATTTCTTTTCGATCACAGCTCCAGCAAGGATTTCAGAGCTGCACTTGGATACTTAGAGCTCTCTGGTACGGCTCTCTACCGAATGCGAGAGGGGGTCATATCGAGCAACATGAACATGCCTGCTCTAAGTCATTGAGTATCGTCAGAGTGAGTAAGTCATTTGATTCGAAATATCTTGCCTGGTCAGGCTTGTAGTACCTGGCACGCTTTTGCTCACGTATATAATAATACCAAGGCCATCTCGTCTTTGCTCTCCTCGACGCTTTCGTCGATTTGCCTTTGACAACTGAAAGCGTTCGCCGCTGTGATAGCAAATACTTCTGGCACCAAACGACCACGGCCGCGTGCCTTTCTCGTTTCTTCCTCTCATCAAGTCTCATCTTTCAGCCTTGAAGCCATAGGACACTGACCGTAATCATTTTCTTATGTGGCGACAGAACGAATAACGAGCTCTCGACTTTGCGTTGTTAACAACGTCAGACTTCCTAGTAGATGATGCTCGATCTATTCACTCCACAGAGACGCTATTCTTTTCTTACTCTTTGGGTGCTTCGGCCACTTGCTTCTATCAAACTTCAAGAGCTGCAGGTATGTCTATGAAAGTGAGGCACCGAGTGTAAGAAGATCCTACATTCGTGGATGTTGGATCGCTATGGATCCTGTGTGCGTGGCCGTGCATCGAGCGTACTTTAGACATTCTCAACCGTGTATTTCTATTCCTTCGCGATTACAAACCACTATCATACGGATCCACTAATGCAGGCTGATGGCTCCCGTCGAACCCGTATTCGCCTAGAACTAAAGGCCGATGTTCTATCTATCTACCAAGCCGTCCGTCCAGTAAAACATCTCAGCACATTCTCACCAATACTCTCATGTATATACATGGATCTAACCTCGAATACAGACAGACATGTATCTGCAAGCATCAGTCCTAAGCTAGGTAATCAAAAGCCGCACAACACACCGATCTTCAAACAATATCTGCCATGGAATGATCCTACCACACATAGCCATCTCCGTCACCATTACCATCACCATCCACCAGCCCCAGTCACCGTAAGTACTTGATCCGGATAGCGACACCACTCCCAAAACCGCAGTATTCGGTCATAGCACCAGGACCCAAATTAGCCATGTGAGATCTATGACGGTTTGTTGGATTTTGGAATGATATACTGATGTATTGAAGTATTGATGTAAACACTCCACTCCACTCCACTCTACTCCACTCAGCTTAGCTCAGTGTAGATGTGAACCAGAGTCCGACTGTGGCTTGTTACTCCGTATGTTAGAAAGTGTGGAGATTTGAAAGTTCTGTAAAACACCTATCCATACATTGTATAGGAAAAAAGTAATAATTGACATAGATATATCAGCATGCACCACACAGGGCGTTCAGCAACGGTGAAAGGCCCAACTTCATCCCCGGTAAAACAAGCGCCACGCCGCCGGTGCAACTGTCACAGCAAGCCCCACCCCGACGTTGCAACTGTCAGGCGTATCGGTGGCGTGACGCCACGGATAACTGTTTCAGGGACGGAATAAAGGAACTGGAAATGGCGCCCGTAACGGGGCGCTGAGGCTGGTGGGAGATATGGATTGTGGAAGTTGTAGATTCATCTAGAATTGACAGAGATTTAATTGATCGCAGAGATTGATGACGGCATGAAGTTGAAGTTTTAGTTATTTATTAAAGACCGTCGCATAGGAATGTTCCCAATATCAAAGTCGTTCGTTCTGACATACAAAACAATCATCCACGATCACTACCCACACCACCACCACCGTCTCAAAAATCACAATGCTCGTCTCCATCGCCGCGACCGTCCTCGCGCTCGCCGCTACCTCTGCCGCTCGCCCGGGAGCGAGTGTATTCAATGCGCAAGAAATGGTCGGCCCCAGCGCCGCTTACCAGATCTCCAGCGCCAATCCAGATCAGTCGGTCGACCTGAGCGGATCAGGCATGGCGCCAGATAGTCAATCTTCGTCAATGGACTCAATGACCTCCACGGACTCGACCTCCACGGACTCGAGCTCCTCCTCTTCGACCAGCTCAAGTATCTCTATGGAATCAAGTTCCCTTACCGACGCGAACTTCTCGTCTACCACCCTTTCTTTGTTCAGCAGTACTCCCTCTTTGACGAGCAGCTTGGCCTCAATCACCCCTCTGAATTCATTGAACATCTCCCTCCCACTCGGCACTGCGTCCTTATTCAGCGGCTTGTCCAGCAGCTCTTCCAGCTCATCCAGCAACTCATCCAGCTCTTCCAGCAGCTCATCCAGCTCATCCAGCAGTTCATCCAGCTCATCCAGCGACTCATCCAGCTCATCCAGCGACTCATCCAGCTCATCCAGCAGCTCAACCAGCGGCTTCATGATGGGCTTTTTGGAGCCGCGTGACGCAAAGACGACAGTGGGCATGCTCGAGGCCCGTCAGGCGAACTCCATTTCCACAAGCATGCCGAGCGCAACGTCCGCCAGTAGCATTACGTCCTCGCTCCTCAGCCTACCAACCGAAACGTCCGCGAGCAGCATCATCTCGTCCCTGTCGAACCTCGCAAGCATCACCTCCGCGACCAACACCAGCTCGCCCACTTCGAGCGCCTCGTCGCCCAGTGTCACGAATGCGGGGGGCATCGCCTTTGAATTCAAAATCAGCAAAGACGCAGGCAATACCAACGATATAGACCTCGTCGTTTCCTTCGCCAACCTGCCGTGTGGAAAAGGCCCCGGACCTTTCTCTTTCGAATTCAACTTCGTGCCTAACGCTGGATACAGCAGCTCCGGCGAAGGCCAAATCAATGTGTTCAAGATCAATGGACCGATTGGTAATAGACCAACGTACAATACCATTGAAGCCGCAACGGGAAGCCTGATCGGTACATTTGAGCTGCCAACCGGCGCCGATGCTAGTCAACCCAAGCTCATCTTCATCAATCAATTGGTATGTGAGCCAACCATCAACCTTCGCTTCGGCATCGCCCAGACAAGCCCAGGTGCTGGCGCGGTGGCGTACTTCAACCAGAACGGTATGGGTTTGAGAGAACGAAACGGTTGAGAGACTGTCCCAATACTGTCCCGAGATATGTAGTGGTAATGGGAGGTCACAGGTGTTGAATTTTGTTAGGAGCGTTAATGGCTGACGTCGCATGTTCGTCGTATAGCGAGGCTCATGCGGCCAAAATGGGTATATGATAGACAGTACTAGGCGCCTAGTGGCCGATAGGAAGAGAAACCTAATAGACATGGTAGAGGCTGAATCGTTCATGTGCTCTTCGAGCCAAATCGCTGCGTTTTCGGGCTTTCGTGGCGTGAGCTGAATATATCTGAAAGTGATGATCGGTCTGAAACGTGATTATGTTATGAATGTTCAATCGGCTCCTCGGCCAGTAAAGCCTCATTCTTTGGTCGTCGAATGCAACGTCTTAGTGGTGGGCTGACGATATCATTGAACAAGAAAGTCCCATAGACAAGCAACGCGAAGCCAACAATCTGAAGCCATTTGAACGTCTCCCAGCCCAGTCCGAGCGAAACGATCCAGATGAACAGAGTTCGACAGGTGTCGATGGTAGATCTCGCGGTAGCACTGACGGTCCTGGTGACTGATAAACCGAAGAAATTGAAACCCCCAATGCTGATCATGATAAGTACCGAGGATACTGCGATCGCTCTGTAGTGGGTGATCTCCCTCCAACCCTCTTTCGCATCGAAGTAGCCATTCCGCCCTCTCTCTGTCGAACCAATTGCGATATGTAGGATGATCATGCCAATAACGGTAACGATAAAACCAAAGACACCCTCCCAGCCAACAACTTTTAAAGGCTCCAATGCGTACTGCTCCAGGATCCATTCCTCAAGGACGAATTGTGTAGCGGTGAAGATCTGAGCCGCAGCAATCATAAGAACCCCGATGACAGTGTACAAAGCTTCTTGTGTTTTCGCCTTGGTGCTGACTTCCTTTGCCACTGTGCGTAACATGAAAAGGCATGTCTGGACAGAGGACCGAGGGTCCGGCTGATCTTGGGGATTAGGTGCAATTGCGCCTGCTAGGCTAACGATAGCGACACCAAGGACCACTATAAAGAGGGCCAACCACTGGTACAAGTACAGCTTGCGCTTAAGGAAGACGACGCTGAAGACTCCGACGAACAGCACCAAAGCTCCACGGGTCATCTGGTAGATGCTGGCAGCGACGAAGAGGAGTCCGACGTTCATCAAAGTCGTCGCCGTGAGATCACAACATGCGGGCAAAGCCAGCAAGATAATCCTCCAGCCAAATAGCTCCCTTCGTCCGTCCGTGTATGCAACTAGTGACTTTGCAACAGGGTTGGCAGCCTGAACCGCTGAAAAAGATTCACCCATCCTATCTTCCTCATCACTTTCGATACCCGAGTCATGATCATCAACGGGTAGGTAACCGCCTTGGAGCAGAGGAGCATCTTTCGTGACATAGCGTTTATAAAGGTAGAAGCCGAAGACGACAAGCCAGCAACCCATCTCACCAACGAACATCTGGGCACTGCGAATTGTCAGCATGTGCTAGTTGACACAGGATGAATATCTACACACGTTTGTATGACTGGCATAGAGAAGCGTCGTATCTCGGGATCCTCGGGGTCACAGTTCGCAACGCATTGGAGGTCCTGCAAATTTCAGTTCGGGAGGATGGCAGGATGAAAGATAGCGCATACCTGGTATTTCGAGAGCAAGGTATTGCAGACGCCCGTCAGCAGCATCATGCCGACCAGGAAAGGTATCATGACTCGGTTCGCCATGGCTGGGTTCGGCCTGAAAGAATGAGGATGAGATAGGAGGCTGCAACCAGTCACAACTTATATCATCTAGAGGAGTTGATATAGAGTACAGTGATGAAGCATGAGGATATTGGAGAGGGTTGTCTTGTGGACGGATCAGGTGGTTGACCTCCATTGACGATAATCTGTTGTTCTACTTCTAGCCTATTGACGGGCGCTAACTCTAGATCTACCCGAGGTTCCGCCGACAGCAGACGCCGACTGGCCGAGACTCCGATCCCGCGATAGCTTCAAATGGAAATACACAAACGCGAGAAGATCATTCACACGTGCTTGTTTACAGCCCGTGCAACATAGCATACGCGCTCTATTGAGGACTATTGATTCAGTACATTGTTCACTCTATCACTATATCTGCCATTGACACCAATCCGACTCCTCAACACCACCTCTTTCGTCTCATCAAACAAGCTATATCCCGCTGCCTCTTCAAGTATGTCCTTGTCCCCTATCATCATTTGCCAGAGGATTGCTCTGATCGTATTGACAGACACAAGCTTCAGCTATGGCAATATCAACTCCCACACGCCGAGCCCTTTCTGAGCTTGCAGTCAACACGTTGGGGACGCCCTCCACGAAGCCCAACATTGGAAAAGATGCAGGGAGCAACAAGAGGCCGATCCAAGAGGTAGCAGACCCAGAATATGCACAATCGCCCTCCCGCGCCCGGTTGACTCCCTGCTCCCAAACGTCTTTCCAAAGCGAAGAGCCACGACAGGAGGTAGGATACCCCCGTGAAGGGAGACTGAATAGGCAGCTTATCCGATCTTCCAGGCACAGTCGAGGGAAAGCCCCCGCCTAGACTCTCCAAGCCAGCGGACACCCAAGCAGACCATAACCGAAGCTGCTGTCGCCAATCCACCAGCAGAAGTAGAAGAGGTGGAAGAAGGGGACTCGCAGAATAGCTCCAATTCGTGCATCGACCTCGATCCGGATGATACAATGGTCTCCCAGCAAACTGCAGCCACAGAGTTGACGCAGGTGATGCAGTCAAGAGCGAGCCAGGTAGGACCACACCCATATAGTCATAGGGGTCCAGCTGACAACGTCCAGCACGCCGAAACTCTGCGCCTTCGGCTACGACTGGCCCACTTCAAAATAAGAACAAACCAGATCCACATTCCTCTGGCTCAACTCCGGATATCAACGACCGAAAGCCCAGAGTGGCCCGAAAGTCAACCTTCGCTGCCAAAACTTCTCCCAGCTCCGATTCTTCAGCCAACATCATACTCTGCGCGGACGATCACACAGTCTCAGATTCCTTCGTCGCCTCCAAGCTCTCCAGGGAGCAATCCGGAGAAGAGGAGCCGAGACGAAGTATTCAGGACACCGGCATTGCCTCGACAATCCACTGCGCTGAGGCAGATCGGCAGCCCACCAGATAGTCCAGACGGAATATCACGAGAAACACATGCTGAGGAAGACAGTCTAACCAGTAGCGCTGTGCGAGGAAAAGCTGCCATTGGACTGTTGGGATTAAGACAGGAACGGTGATGGAATTAGCATGCACTTGATAATAAGGACGGTATTGGTCCATCCTGGTTGGCGGCATTAGCATTATGGTTGGGATCTTGGGAGCCATAGCATTGTTGGATTAGCGTCAGACCCTGTACAGCGGTGTGGAGCCATCATAAAAGGTTATCGATGGAAATCATCTTCATGTCTGAGGCAATTTTCGTCATAGGTCATTGATAGGAACTGTCCTTTTTGGCCTGGAGCAAATCTTTTCATAAGCCGCATTTTCTTTCAACAGGTGATCACGGGTCTAGATGTCTATTCCCCACGTTGTCGTCGGAATTTCCATCCCATCCCTTGAGTGCTTTTTCTTTCGCCATGGTCTTGACTTGCCGGCGAACTTTGAGTGCATCCGATTTCTTCAGACTTGTGTGGTCGAATATCGCGACAGTTCCGTGCGACCTTCGCATCTCCTGCATAGAGTGAACCTCGAGATATTGGCTGAACATGCGCGCTTTAGACAGCGCACTTGCTCCGCGCGGATCCGTCTGTTTCCGCCCTTGTAAGACGCCGTTGATCAGGGTCTCCTGGATGTATGGATTCCATACCGCTGATATATTGCAACCTTTGGTCGGGCCTATGAGGCTTGCACCAGCATTATGACGTGAGTACTTGAATGCCAATTCAGTGGTGTCGAATTTAAAAGGGTGAAAAGCGTAACCTCCGGACCATGTCTGGGTAGCAACTGGCTTCATCCGTCCTTCCGCGCCAAACGACCTCTCACATGCTTCAGGCCTATATCGTGAGCGTGGAAGGATCAAAGTGTCAAGATATGCGTTTGTGGGGGAGACAAGGAGAGATGTGGGCGAGGATAGCAGAGACATGCATTGTTTCAGAGCAAGCTTATCTGAGCACGACTTCGATAGAGTCGGTGGACTGTCTCCACGAGCTACTATGGAGTCAGCCATCCGCTTTCTTGTTGCTCGGAATCGCAAACCTACAAGGCTTTCGTCTTACGATACCTAGCTGGGAGAACGATCCTCGGCCCAGCAGCTGCAGTAAGGCGGGGTCATCGTGAGAAGCGACCGGCCATGGCGTAGCGTCTTCCTGAGCCTCCATTACGATTTCCATACTTGCATCACCACAAGGTGCTTCCGAACAGTACATCATGATCCTCAGGTCCTCCCGGATGACGAAAGGTTGCTGTTCCGGACATTGAACAATCGCATCTGGTGCTCTGTGCCTCAGTACATTGGATTCGAAACCAGGAGAAGTTGCAAGGAACCTGGCTTCCTCGAGGAGAAAATGATTGAACGCTCGAAGTGCAATCACCTCGGCGTGCCAGTCGTGGAGAACACGGCCATTGGCGAGAAGAACAGGATCTGAAGCAGGGAGACATCTCATGCCAGTTCTATAGAGTACATTAGTGGTAGCTATGCACAAGAACATTCTCATTGCCTGACTTGCCCGAGAGCTATGCATGTCACATCATGCCCTACGTGTTCAGTCAATTCTTGTCGAATCCGATGCGTTCGACAGGTGCGAGCGACCTTCCACTACAGCGATACCACTTAACGGCACCCATTCCTGCACCCCGCCTGAAGAGGTTCGCGGTATGCTCTTCTTTGGTTGGGCGCTGTACCTAGCAAAGATTGATCTGACGACAAGATCCTCCAACCTACCCATCGGACCTAGATCCTGAAGCTGAGATGGTATAGATACCTATGTCGAGTAGCATCTGTAGGATCGAAAACTTCTGCAGTCTTGGGTCACTTTAGACATGGTAACATCCGCCCCTTTATGGAGTCCGGCTTTGATGATCCAGCAACATTGGAGCAGGCTTCGGGTTGTTATGTACCCAGTTGCAGGATCCACTGCCGATTTTCTCCCGCTTCCCCGAAAAAGTCGAGTTTGATCGGTTCGGGCCGCTCCTCCCGTAGCTCTAACCGAAGCCCCCGATGGTCTAGAACGTATCCCAAATCTATCTACCTTTTGCACCCGTTGAGTCGCGCTTTCTATTTATGTTCTTCAGGATCACTGTTTGGTAATTGTGCAAGATGAACGCATTCGGTGAGTACTCAATCATTTTACCAGCGACGATGTCTTTCAGCGTATTGTACCGTAGGATGCAGAAGACACTGACACTTTCCGCAACAGTACCCAAGAACCGAAGGGTATGTTTTCATTGAGACTGTGAACTCGGAGGCATGTGTGCTGAAATTTTCCACAGCCGAAGTTCGACCTGCAGCTGAAGGTAACCTTATCATCTCTTGCAAAGCAGGTACCCGAGCTGATCGGAACCATCAGATCATCGACTTGAACAACGTCCCCCTGGTCTCTGGAACTTCCTACGTGAAATGGCATTTACCATCGTCTACCTCCGCCGAACACCGTGGCCATACTACCAAAGCCATCATCAGGGATCATAAAGTTGGCTGGGACTATGTGAAGAATCTGCCGGTACGGTTGACTGTCGATCGAACCGGCATGCTCCAAGAGTCCGAGATACACTTCGAAGTGCTGCAGGAATACTCATCTGGAGCGAGGGCTGACCGTATTGTCCTGGGAAATGTCAGGTTGAATTTGTCAGAATATGTTGGTGGAAGCGACGATGGGGAAGAGTCTGTCACACGGAGGTATCTAATGCAGGAGAGTAAGATCAATAGTACGCTGAAGGTGAGCTGTAACTTTTGCGTCTTTCCATGAAAACACTGATCAAGATATTAGATTGGTATCTACATGAAGCAGACTGAAGGCGACAGGAACTTCAGCGCACCTACTCTCCGGACTGCGCCAGTCTTTGGTGGCATTGCGGGTATCATGACAGCAGAGCAAGGCGACACCGATGACGGCAATAACATGCCATCCATGTCCTCTAAGGCCAGAGAAAGCGGTAAACTGCAAGATATGTACCGACGGACGCTTGCCGCATCATGGGCAGCACAAGCTGGTGAGTTACCGGCTGACCAATGCATCGAGGATATTTTTGCTGGAGGCGATGGTTGGGCGAAACACAATGGCATATCCACTGCCCCAAGCTCCAAGATAGGAGGTAGCACGGAGGATGACGAGAGTGAGGGAGACAGCAGAACCTTACGGGGTCACAAGAGAAATACATCCGGGAGTCATGACACTCTCAGACCTAATCGCCAGCGGAAAGGCAGTAAGAGCAATCCCAACAGCCCAGGACCCGTCAGTGGCCGGGGTAGCATCGCGCAGCATTTCCAGTCGGATGGAGAGTCGAAGAAATTTGAACAAAGGCAACAAGGGCCGACAAATGAAATAGACGAGTTCACGGCAAGAGAAGACTTACGAAGCTGGACGATCTCTGCCAACGGTTGAAGATGCTAGGCTAGCTATGGCATGGTAGAAGCTTGACCCCATCACCGATCTCGAAGGCTGCCCATCGCCCCTCCCTCGTTCCACACTTGTCTTTGAGTATCTCCAGGATGAGAGCTTTCTGGAAGGATTCGCCACGGCCTGCAAAGGCAGTTGTCGCATCTTGAGTCGTTCTAGGCACAGCAGACACAAAAACAGATGTGTCAACCTGGTATGTGAATGTCTTGCCCAAAGCAGGCTTGCCTAATGTCGATGAGAATATAGAGACATACTCTTCGGGTCGACGATGAAACTCTGGGTTATTCGAGGGATTGAGACCTACAGCGGCGTTGTTGAGAATGGTGCATACGTGATGGCGGCCTGTCAGATGGTGGAGAGATCGCATAAAGCTTGTGAGAAGAGCTTGACCATGGGTTTGGCTCTTGGACATCACTGGGCTGACCACGGATGTAATGGTGTCGATTATTAGCATGCCAAGATGACCGTTTTCACTATCAGGCCTTTCAGTACTGCTAGATGAGTACTTGTTGGGCGGATCATCGTTATCATCGAGCTCTTCTTCGCTATCACCAATCTCCTTCCTTCTCCTCGTTTTCGTTCCATCTCCAGCCTCCCTAGATTCTTGCTGCGCCGCTTCGATCATTTGACCAATCTCGCTAAAAGCTTCCACCATACCAGCAAAGTCGAAGACCCTCATCACTTTGACACGGTCGAGCATCCGCGTAGCTTCCCCCGTGAGTACTTCGTCGGTCCGTTCTCTGTCCAGCGACGCCCTTTCATACACGTACCCAGACTGCTGATAACGCTGTCGCTCAAGCCGGGCCTGAAGGCGGAAAACCAGAACGTCTCGGAGTCTCAACGGTGAGAATGATCCCGTGGTATCAATCAAGGCCACCTCTCCTAGCTCATCTCGGAGTAGATGACTGGCAATGGCGTGGTACGTGATCTACGACAGCCGTCAGCCGAAGCAAGAAGTGAAATCACCTTCGCATTGACTTTGAAATGTGCGATCGCTATGCGCATGTACATTTCGCTAATATCAATTATCAAACCCACCAGAGTCTTTCCCATACCACTAGTCCCAGCTATCGACGTGATCTCCCCATACCTAAAACCACCATCCAGTGCTTTTTCGTCAATGACAGCGGAGCCTGAGCTTGCTGGCGCTCGCCGCTGAGTATCGTGAATTCGAGCTGCTCTGAGCAGATTGGAACCTAGCAAGACAGGTGCTACCTCGGTATTCGCCGACATGGTTTGGAACGGATGTGGAAAGAGGGTGATAGTTTTGCCATTCTTGTGTAATGCTGTAAAACCAAGTATTTTACATCATTAACATCAGCATATAATAGGATAGCGTAGGCCCTCATGAGATATATCATATATGATGGTTATCTTCAATAGTCCAAGTACCTCTTCACGGTTACCTCGATCTGATAAGGCTGAATATTTCCGAATTGGGAAAGGCGTCATTGTGGCATACTGCGGTCCTGTTTCCCAAGAAATTTCAATGCCCATGATTTTCAATGTCCAAACTCGGATCTGCTGCGCAGGAAGCTTCAATATGTCTTCGCTGCCAGTATCGCCTCAGCCTACGCAGAAAGCCTCGGCTGAAGCAGCAACAGCTCCACCAGCAGGTCCGACACTTCGAACTCGATCGTCGTCTACATCAAGAACAAACACCTATAAAAGACGTCCAAAGCTATGATGAAGCATCCTACACCGCTCCAGCCTCCCAGTCACAGCCCAACTTCACTATCACATATGAACCCCACAAGCCGCGTTTCAATGCCGTGGCTTTCAGGAAACTTGGGGATCTACCTCAGCCGAAGGACAGGCTTGGCTTCGAGAGCCTAGGTCAGCCTGCAGAAGTCCTCATTCTCAAGGATCAACAAGGACGAAAAGATTATGAGAAGCCACTTCATAGTTCCCGGTTATCACAGACTGGAGACGACCCGCCAATAGATGCGATGAGCTCCTCGGACATGCAGGAGGAGATGAATGCAGAACGAGGCATAATCAGTATGGATCAGGTCTGCCAAAATATAGATACCCTTAGAGGGCAATGGCTGAAAGATGCCCGCCTTCCATGGGAAGCCTCTGGAAGCGTCCTCTCTAGACGGCGGTACGACGAGGTTGTTGCGAGGCTCTACGATGGCTTCACTATAAGCCAACTGGCTGTGTACTTGGGGAGAAATGAGAACAAACATTTGGCAGATCCGTTGGACCTACACAACCAGTTCTGGAGCACCCTCTACGCACGATCATCATGGACTTCCGGAACCACAGATTTTTGGCAAAGCAAAGCACCGCCAATCACAGAAATGACCCAGGATGGAGTCACCGCCACGGTGGCATTACCAAATAAAGTCGATAAGCAGGCTTCACGTAAGACTATGCTCGTCGATAGAATACTGCGTTATTGTTGGCGAGTAAGACCTAAGGAAGATGAATCCTCGTTGGGAGAGATGGACATACGGCTACAATCGGCACATCTAGAGATAATTGTGAATCACAGTGAGCCAGATGCGCTATAAGTGTCACAATGATAACGCTAATTCATCGCAGAGCGAAACATACTCAAGCAAATATCCGAGACTTATGGGGCAAAGGTCGAGGCATCGAGTAGAGATCAGACGATCCGTGTCACCTCTGATCACGATACTTGCCTTGACATATTAAAATTGATCATTCATACTCTAGGCAACATCAAGTCGTCTACCGTCAGTTTACCTGCCGGATTTAAAGCGGTTTCTCAATCACAAGGCCGGGTTCCGGACAAAGATACTCGCGAAGCTATCATTAGCCAAGTGATGCAACTCACAAACACGATCATAACAGAAACCACCGTCCCATCCCAAAAGCGACAGGTAAGTTATAGAAAGATTGCTATATTGATTATAGCTAACCTTTGGGGAGGTAAACATCTATTACCTCGGACCTGACGACGAAGACCTAGAGGATGCACGGAGACTGATCGGCCAGATTCTGCGGATCAAGCCTTCGAAAGAACGGAGACTACTTGTGGGCGCCGCCATTCGACAGAACAGGGACATACTAGTCCCAATCGACGCGGGCAACGCGTTATCGATAACAGAGAGGACTCAGCAATGGTCGAGATGGTGCAGTCGTTCCACTCGTCAAGTCGACCTCCAAAGCCAACGGGAAGGGGCTGCCGTGCGTCTAAACACTTTGGAGAGACCTCTTGATCGAAAGGCAGTTGCTCGTGTATTGACCCAGTTCTTCGCAGCCCCAACTGACAAATATGAGGTTGCTAAGGAGACCATCTCTCATTGGGTTTCAAACATAAGCTATTGGGACTCAGCATTGCTCGGTCAAGTATTATTTCCCACTCAAGGTTTCAAAGGAGCCGCTAAGAGTAATGCTGGGCTTCAACCTAAGCTGGCTGGGATGCGGCGAGAGTTCGTAACCTTGGTACCAGGGCTAGTCAATTCGCTGGAGAATTTCGGTCTGTCGACTATAGACCCTAAAGCATGGGATGAGGAATTCTTGCTCATACGACTCATGCCTTCATTCAAGAACACTCTACCCGTCCCACTTGAAGTAGTGCCAGAATTGGAAATCAGAGTTTTCTTCGACGAAAGCAACAGGACGATATCGATCCGGGACGTTCGATTAGTCCGCAGAATCGAGCTGGACTTGTTGCTCCCGGAAAACACAATGGATCTGCGCTTCATCAGACGAGCGTGTGTCTACTCACGCAAAGGCGGTCTGGACGCACAGATCAAGAAGTTCGTCCAAGACAGCTATCTAGATATCTGGGGTTCTGGCCGTCTTAAGACCCCAAGCGGTTTGACGATTTCCATCCCACCCTATGCACTCGGGCCAATTTCCGACGGCCGTAGCAGCAAAAGCTTCGAGCAGGAGAAGGTCGAGTACACCTTTGCCAGTCTCGAACACAGATGCGAAATCGGCGTTCCCTTCCGTCAGCCAGGCTCATGGGCCGATCTCACATATACGAGCATCGAAGCTGGCAAGATCGGTGGACGAAGAGACGAATTAGGGCTCAAGCAGCCTAAACGGATGAAGAATGCTCAAGCGACGGACGAAGAGGAGGCCATTGATGACGAGGCGATCGTGGACGATGAACAGCATTCAGCTTCGCTTCTCCGAAAAGCCAACGCTCTGATTAACACCATTGAAAAGCCTCCGGACAACGGCATCAAGGAGCCTGGACACGGTACCGGCAGCGCACAAAGACAGCTGAACAGAGCCAAGGCTCGAGAAGAGCACAGTCAATCGGGTCCCCCGATTCAAGTCCGTCGTGTGGAAGACAGGAGGCCACCGCCCGACCATCTCACGCGTAGGATTCCGGTGAACTTTCCGGAAATACAAAAGGTGTTGCGTTGAGCGGGAAGCACACAGGGCAGGGGCGAATTTCGATGTTGTTGAAATATGGGAGGAGAATGTTAAGAAGACTATCATCTCGAGATCTCACATGTAGGATCCCGGTGGGTGGGATATCCAGCATGGAGCCTTGCATCAGCAACGCCATTCTGTTACAGAATAAGTCAACTCTGCAAAACGGCAACGGGCACGAGGTAGGTATCTTATCTACATCGAGCGTGCCATTTCATTATAAGGTACCCCATCATACCCCATCACACCTACACCTACATCTACTCCATATATCGTATACAAAGATACGATAGCACCTAGAAAACCTACCAAATCCGAACTACAACATTTCAAATCAATCGATTTCTTGAATATGACAATGACTATGACAACATAACCCCCCCCCCCCCCCCCCCTCCCCAACCTTGAGACGACGCCATGTACCATCACCATCAGCACCAAAGCTAAAGCCAAAGCTAAATAATATAATATCGATTATACAAAGGCATCGTTCGCTAAATGACCATCGCAGTTTCTCAGCTTCATGCAGGAATGATAAACAAAGGTATTTATCTATCTATCAATAGGTAAATAGGTAAGTAAGTAATTTAGCAAACAATGTGCAAGCTCCAAAGAGCCCAGTCAGTATCAACATGTCCGTCCGTCCGTCTGGGCCTGCGCTGCAGATTACCCCTTTCCCTTTCCCATCCACTCCCTCCCTCCCCCTCCGCCTAGGTCATAGCCCCAAACGCCAACGCCAACGCCAACGAATGCACAGCACGCTCGCACGCCCGCCCGTTTTCCTCAAAGTAGAACATCGCTAGACATGGAAACCCCACCCTTGGCCAACCAATTCGCTAAAAGAATTCGATGCACAGAAGACGCTCGCTAGGATGAAAGACCATCGTTCGAGGAGCACGGTAGATAGGCAGTAGACATTCACATAACGCTACAACATCCACACCCCTTCTCCTTCTTACCCTCCTCCTCTTCCCCTTTCCCGCCCGTGCCCGTGCCGTGGCCTCTCTTCTCCTCATCAGCCCTCGCCAGCCGTTCCTTCACGAACGGATCGACGACGACGGGTGGATGCGGCGGTACGGGACTCTCACCCTTTTTTACCCTCGCGTGAGGGATGGGACTGTACGCCCCTGCCGCACTCGTATGCGGGCCCTCGTCCGGCGCGGGCGGGGTAGGTGAAGGTATAGATTTATGGGGATTCGGCGAGGGGACGGTCAAAGGCCATTCCGAGCCTCGCTCCTGCAACACCTTCTCGTCCTCCTCCGCGTCTCGCGATGAGCTAGGCTGCAGTCCGTGGACCGTATGTTCGGCCAGCGGACTGAATTCGCGCGGTAACTGCGGCGATGCTTTGCCATCTAATCGCCGCTGTTCGGACTCCTTTCGAGCGCGCTCCCATTGCTCTTGCTGGAGGCGCTTGGCGTGGGTGGGGAGGATTTGCTGGTCGGGTGGGAGGCGGGGGTCGGGTTTGTACATTGTGGCGAGCCAGGGCGCGTCGCCTTCTGGGCGGTTTATGGCGGTCGGGGGTCGAGGTTCTAGGCCGGAGCGGGATTTGGGGCGTTGGGTGGAGGAAGGGGTTCTGGGAGAGGCGGTGACGGAGCTTTGTCGGGGTTTCTGGTGGATGGTGGGTGCGTTGGTTGTGAGGGACGTTTTCCGGCTGTGGGTGGAGGTAGGTTTGTTGCTAATCACCCTTGTCGTATTGGGTGAGTCACCGGTACCTGGACGAGATGCATGTGTGGGTGTATAGTATGATGCGTCGGGATCGTCCAGCAGGACTTGGCTCCCTACGCTGTTCCCTCGGCTCCGGATTCTGTTGTAGGAGATGCCATTCTCTTCTCCTGCCCAAGTGCCGCTCACGCCTCGCTTTCGAGGTAGTGGGGTGTCTCGCTCAATATGCCCTTGCGGTATGGGCAGTGGGCTCGATCGGGGAAGAGGTATGCGAGATGAGGTTTTCCGTAGATCCTGCTGTCGGTACGAATTAGAGGGGTTCCGATCCATGTCATTGTCCGCGGCAATTTCTTCCGGTGTTCGGAGGTCGAATTCGTTCACTAATGTCTCGTGCCCATCCTCATATGGTCGTGTTGGGGATCTAGTTCTCCGCTGTTCTCGTTCTGTCGTGGGAAGCTCCTCTGCCTCTTGAGACAGGAATACAGGTACACCATGGCTTTGGACAGATTCGCTGAGTAGCTTGGACTTGCTGGTTAATCTTGTCTGTTGCTGTGGTAGTTTGATTCCTGCCTCTCGCATCTCATGACTTTCAATTAAAGCCAATTTGTCCCTATGGATCCATCGAGACCTCTCTGGATCCTCGTCATTTAGGTATAACTCTTCTGGTGGTATCGGTCGATCTCTGTCCGCAGCAATACCCACACTCCCTTCTCCTATGCTTCGGGGTCGACCATAAAGATCTATCAAGCTGTCTGCTTCGCTGCCACTTCGGCTTCCGCTCAATGCTGGCCGCACGCCGTTTCTGTAGGGTGAAAGATAGGAGGGATCAATATCTGCTGCCGATTTCATACCATTTGCGCCATGCTGTACATTCCGATCTGGTGTTCTTGCAGGAGGTAAGGGGTCGAATTGCTGTCTTTCTGGGGGAGGCGTCTCGTTGACGGAAGGACGCTGCGATCGGGAAGGAGTGGTCTGCAATAGGGTGATCGTTAGCTGCACCCAAGAACTTGCACACAATGTAAAGAAGAGGGGTAATGTTGCTGACAGTGTGGAGTTGAAAAGTGGACCGTTGAACGTACCTCCGCATCCACTGGAGCACTGAAATCCCATGGACTACCTCGTCCATTCCGGATACCATGAGGGCTGTATACGCCACTACCATTCGGGTATAAAGAAACGGCGGCCATTGCCAGGGGATGAAAATATGAAGATTGGATAGATGTGCTGTGTCCCAATTGTCTCTTTCCCTCTATCCTCAAATTATCTTGGGTTGCCAATGTTTGTGTGTCCTAAGCCACGCCCCGTGCCATGTGGATAACCAGAGATCAGGAAGCGCTCAATGCTTGGTTGGCAGAAGGCTCCAGCGAATCCAGTGTGGGCAACCGCTTGGAAGATACTATGAGGTATAGTAAAAGAAATGCCGTTGTCCGCCAACAGGGTATCTGTGTTGTTGACAATGTTACAATAGGTTTTTTAGCAGATAGGGTGGTGTGCTTTAGTAGTATCAAAACAATGTTCTAAGTATGCTGCGAAGGTTGTATTCCAGACCAGTATGATCCCAATGCACGAGGACCAGCCTTTGCGAGGTCCTACGCGGACAAATTATGAATTAGCAACAATAGTAGGAGTAAATGTACACAGAAGTACATCAAACGACCTTCTTCTCACATGAATATGTCGAAAACGTTGTGGCGTTCTCAGCCATTCAATCATAGAATAGCTAATCACGGCGTTTCGGCAGATCTGGGTCCGAGCTTGCATCGAGCTTGGGCCTGGGCGATCCTGGCCCCAAGCAACAGTTGGACCGTGCTTTACAGTGAAGCAGGCTCAGAGGGTGTCGGGGAATCTCTAGTAGGTAGTTAGACCATTTCTTGTGGGTCGTAGAAGCATGAAAAGGGCAATCAGCTATGGAAAATTTCCTTGCGTTATTCTTCCAAAATATATACGCTAGATGAACCAACTCCTCGCTATGCAAAGTATGCTCAACCCATCACAGTCGTACTCGGCCATCGGCAGGCCTTCCGCCAAACCATCTACCCATGCCCCTTCCAGAATCCGCTCTCCCGCTGTTCTCAGCGTTACCATCTACTCCACCCATCCATTTCGGTTTCTTGCCCAACTCATTTATCCACTCAGGTCTCTCCACACTGTCAATGGTATTCTTGACTCGATGCGCGAAGCCCTGGAACAAGTTCTCGTCCTCTTCCTCTGCAGCTGTCGTGGCGTCTGCGAGCCTTTGCGCCTGCTGTTGCGCGTACGTCGATTCCCTAGCCACGCTGGGAGGCGCGTTCTGGCCATCGGCTGCCTGAATTCTCTGCGGTCTTGCTTTGGTCGGACTTTGTGTCGCCGTTGGTAAGGGCGCAGATGACCCATCGGTTGAGCCAGAGAGACCGCGACGAGAGGCGCCGTACAACTCTCGATCTATCAGATCGCGCCCTTCTCTCCAGCCTCCCAAACTCAAGTCGGCTGGATTACCATCTTCATCGTTTTCGAGTAAGCCCAAGCCAAACAATTTCTGGGCTCGACCGTACAGATTAAATAGTGTTGCAGAGACTGGTACAAGGATGAAGATTGGGAAGAAATAGTCAAAGCCTTTGCCAAGTGGCGTAAGATTGATGAGTTTGCCGAGGAAGTCGTAGAAAGTGCTTTTCTTATGCACCTCAGGCGGAAGAAATGTGATGAAGTTGTAGGCCAATGGCACAGTGAGCTTCGCAATCTGTCCGGCGTACCAAGTTGCACTCTCGCCATAGGTATTCCTCCGCACGAGCGCACGGTTCCCCCAGATCCTGACATCATCGAAACTTGCAAGGGCCGCCATGGACATGTAGAGGAGCCACATGGACGCTACGACTTGTCCACCGAAGCCGACTTGCGCCGCACTTTCGGATTTCTGCGTCAGGATTGTCAAGCTGATGATTGATAGCTTGGGGGCGATGAACTTAACAAGCTCAGACCAAACGATACAAACCGAGGCGATCGCGAACACTGCCCCATTCAAGGTCATGGTAGCGGGGATGATCTTGGAGTGCAATAAATAACGGGTGTAGGGCGTCAAAACGTTCATGCGTTCCAACCGTGATGCATGCGGCGAAGCTTTTCCAAAATCCAATTGCTTTGATGCGTTCGCATCTACCATAGCTTGTATATCCACCGCTTCCTGAACAAGACGATCCCATGCATCAATGAACCGAACACGTTTGTGGCGAGCTCGCGTCAACTTCCTGGTCATCTCGGCAAGGTAGCGATCAGTGATGACTGCGGGCAAAGCGGGTGCTGGTGTGCGAGCTGCGGTGGTAGCAATTCGAGCATCAGGTTGGCTTGATGCGCCGGACATTTCCTCAATCCATTCTTCGTGGTCCCGCGATACGGCATTCTTTCGCTTCCTGAGTTGCGTAAGTTGTGCCTCCAATTCCTCGAGCTCAGTTATAGCATCGGTCAGTCGATCGTTGACCTTTGGAGCTTGGCCTTGTGTTCGTTTCAATCTCTCCGCCAGATTTGCATTCCGGAACAATCTTCGTGGTAAAGCTACCAAGCCATGTCCCATGAGATAGATGGCCATGACCAAACCCCAGCAATAGGCAAGCCTGGTAACTGGTCAGCAGACATATTTAGCTAGGAATGGATCGAGACCCTACGCCATGACAAGCGACTTCACCGAGACACCCCTGAAACCATTCTGTAGAAAGACGTAGATACCTGCGGCAGCCGCGCAGGCTATCACGATGAGCTGATAACGACCGTTTGATCTCAGAGAGTATATTATGCGGTCTTTTGGCGTCCGATATCCAGAGTCTATGTATTCACCAAGTAGGGGAAGGATCAGCCTATACAAGTCAGCGGTAAACAGAGCTACCGATCAGTCAAATGCTGACATACCAGGTAAGGCCAAAGGTCAGCCAGTATGTCAATCGCCATGCGACCAGCACAACACCTTGCGGCAGCCATATTCCACGCAACGCTTCCTCATCGGTCCTCGAGCTGGAGGCAAGGTCTATGGGGACAAGCAGGATGATACTGATGGGAAGAGCGAGGGCAAGGAAGATCGGAAGTATGAGGTATGCAGGGGTGGTTCGTAAGGGTAGGAAGTGGCGGAGAAGGAGGAGGACAAAGGTGGTGATGGATGCCAAGGCCAACAAGGCGAAGGTATCGGATCCTAATGACGATTTCATCGCTGTTGTTACTCACATACTTTGAATGAACCTTAGAGTTGACAGTGCCCAAAGCGAACGACGTCGACACCAGTCAATAGTACGTAGTACTAGTATGTAAAGGAAGCAAGGTAGTGCCCGAATAGTGCCAGCCTCTTGGCTCTGTCAGGGACATGATGTGCAGTAGCGGGGGCCTCGGGCGCTGTTCTAGGCGGAACAAGGCCTGGAGCGAGCGGCGATTGGCCGGGCCGGAAAAGATCGCCGGTGATAGCGCGCCAATCTCCACCGGGGGCCGGGGAGCGCAGCAATATACTTAGCCTCACCTTTACAACTGCCTGTCTATCCTTTCACCTGTCCTCGTCGCTCTCCACCAGTACACATACAATCCTATATTGCACACGCAGTCCTCGCTTGCCCTTGTTTACCCTCCTTTGCACCCAACGTCTACCCGAATCAACTCACCGTAAGGCCTCTCATTGGTTCCCCATCCTGACTCCGACCGTATCCAATAAGTTCGGCTCAGCTGACAGCTTCGACCACCTTTAGTCAATCTCTCGTCTTCTTGCACTCTCCTCTTTGCTGACATCTCTCTGGACCATACGACTCAACCTCCTCTTCTTGCACTGTCAGAATACTCTTTGCTCGCTCTGACAGTCGAAGAGTCCTCCTCGGCTAGAGTGGGGCTGCGCTTGCTTTCCTGTCCTACCGACCCAGCAAGGCTTCCCTTTCCCTCGTCTCTTGGCTTCTCGGCCATATCGACACCCCAGGCTTTCCGTGTCACCCTTCACTCAAGCCACTTGCTGTGCATACGCCCTTCGCTACATTACTACCACTTCAAACTATTTCCTCCATAGTCCTACCGGCTTCCCTTCTACAACAACGAAACGATCAATTCAAATCTGGTCATATTAAATCTACATAACCCTGAGGAAATCTTGTGCTTCGAGAGCTGCCGCAAGCACTCATGAGCTTGGACGTGTCTTGCCAATCTGGCGCCTTCACAGGTTAGGTGACATGGTGGATGATAGAAAGCCGTGCTCCGGATTCAAGCACTGTTCCACACGGCAATTTTCCCATACGGTTTGATATTCTATTGGTTCCGAGATCATGAATCAAAACACTTTCCCCAACATGGGCGGAGCTCGCCCACAGCAACCAAATCACCATGTTGGTGGTATGCAAAGGAACGGCGGCGGTACATCTTCCGATATCCAAAACCACATCTTGGCCGTCATTACGAGGCAACCGACCCCACCAGGCTGGCAGCAGATGGTCTCTCCAAGACAACGCGCTGGTATTATTCACCAAATGTATGTTCCATCAATCGATTTGTTCGGTCACACCTGAGCAAGACAGGTACTGACTTCTCGTTCACGAAGGGTCACTGGCCTCCAGATAGTCAAACCCGATATGAACTTGGCCCATGCCATCAAGGTTGCAACAGGGTTTGAGATGCAGCAATTCACCAACTGCCCTGACCAGGTATGTGATCATCTGTAGGTTCACGCGCACGGATACTGATGTTTCTGTAAGGAATCCTACCATGAAGCCTACCGCGCAAAGTTGGCAGATATCACAAGGACTAGGCAAAATCAGGCAAACATGCATCAACAACAATTCCAGAATCCACAACAAGCTCAGATGGTACTCACGCAGCAGCAGATCCAAGCGCGGGCTATGATGAACAATCAAAACCCATTCCAACAAGGTTTTGGTATGCCGCAAGAACAACAACTCGGGCAAGCTGTAGGAGTACCAATGCAGCAACAGCTATCGCAGAATCAGCGTCCATTCCCAAACGGCAATCCACTTGAGGTGCAAATGCCAATGCAAACCGGACAGCCTATGCAGAACGTACCTCGAGCTGGTCCCCCAAATCGTGGTCAAGCCCAATTTACTCAACAGGAGGGCCAGCAGATACAGAATATCGCCATGCAATTAACGGCCAGGATGACCGATCAAGATAGGATGAATATCCGTCAACGACTGTCACAAGTACCAGCTGAGCAACGGCAAGCTATGCAAGTGAACAACATTGACCCCTTGACAGCTTTTGTGCGGAGTCAGGCCACGCAAACATTCGTTGCTGAACGGAACAAGAGACGGCAACAGGCTAGCCAGGGGGGGATGTCAATGCCTCCAAATATTGCAATACCTCCTCAAGTTCGCCCGGCATCCCAAATATCGCTACATAATCAACAACAGCCCCAGCCTGCAGCAATCATGCAACACCCGGACCCTGCATTTGGTGCAGGTAACTTGGACCAATTTGTAGGTCAGCAACAAGATGCTCTTCGACATCAAGCAGCCGGTCAGGATGTCGTCCCAGCAAGTATTGGTCAAGGAACGCCAGCCCAAGTACGAGCAACACCACAACAACAGCCACAGGGGCAATATATTCCGAACCGGATGCAGCCCTTAGGACCTTTCCAGCCGCAACCACAGCCTCCATCTCCTTGGAATGGTACGCAGAACCAGCAGCCAAATATACCACCGACAGCCTCAATGCCCATGCAGACAACTACATCAAATTATGCTAGCATCCAGGGGCAAACACCACAACAGCAGGCATTGCAAGGACAGCTAGGGGGGTTGAGTAGCAATCGGGGACAACGGACACCGCAACAAAACCACAATATGCCGACCCTTAACCAGCCAATGGATCCACCAAACCCAGTCAAGAACGAGAACTCCTCACAGCAAACGCCAAAGCAGGCCCAACGTAGCGGCCCGAATAGTCAGCCAACTGCTAATAAGAACGCAAAGCCTAGCTCTGGTCCGCAGAACCCTCAAGGCCCATCCGCTCAACAAGCGCAATGGGCAAGGCTACCACCTAAGCTTAAGCAGCAATTGGCGAATATGCCCGACGAAAATCGTAAACAGTTCTTCATGGAATTGCAGCGGAAGCAACAACAGCAGAATCAATTAAAGAAAACAGCCGTAGAGGCTCAAGCAGCGCAGACTTCCCAAAACGCTTCGCAGACAATTGCCCAAGGCCCGGCGACGGGCACAACGGTGAGCCAGGCCAACATCTCTTCGATAGTACCCCCTGCCAGCATTTCTGGTCCTCAACAGGGGGTTAATCATTTTGGTCGAATCAATAACATGCAGCCACAAGGGCCGCAACCGCATGGAGCTTCGGATGCGATTCGGCCTCCACAGCCAAGGGCTATGCAATTTCCCATGACCGAAGATCAAAGACAAAAAATGGACACCCAGCATTTCCCTCCCGCGATCCTTAACAAGAACAATGTGCTAGGTCAGCTACCCGACAATGTAAAGACGTGGCATCAATTGAAGGAATATGTGAAGCACAACGCTCAAAACCTGCCCCCTCAGATCATGCAGAACGTGAATGGCTTGCAGGGTATACACATGCAGCAGATCTTGAACGAACAGAAGAGAAGGCAACAGCAGCAGCAGCAGCAGCAGCAGATGAATCAAGCGGCTCAGGCTCACTTACAGTCTGCTCCAGGGGGTCCAGCTCCGCAAGCACCAATGATTGCTCAACAGCCCAGCCAACTACCTGTCACTCAGTCACCTGCTCCACTAAATCCAGCTCATGGTTTTGTAGTGCCAAATCTTCCACCACCCACCATGGCGGAAATGCAAGATGCGCGAGGAACATTACCTGATCGATTGAAAGGTATTCCCGACCATCAACTTCGACAAATGATCATGCAGAGACAGCACGACAATGTTGTTAAGGCAAATCAGCAGAGGACAAACCCAGCGCACCAGCTTCAACAACGTAACAACCTACTGCAAGCGCAACATCAGCAGGGCCAAATCCCGAACGGACAACCTCAGCCAGCGCAGTTGCCGCAGCATGTTCGAGGTCAAGCTCAACTACCACAGCAAGGCCCACAGCATCAGCCGACCCCGCCACAGCAGCCTTCCAACAAGCAGACTCAGCCAACTGGGCAGGGAAGACAGGCACAGTCTAACAGACCTGGTGCTCAGAACATTCCTTCGGCGAGTCAAAGAGGTCCCAAGCGCAATACTAGTGACGATGTCATCGAAGTTCCGGATCCCAAGACAGCACCACAGCAAGGGCGCTCTTCAAATGCCAGACAGGGTCCAACAAATGGCATGCCGCAAATGGCCTCAGAAGCATATGCCAAGATGTCAGCGGAGCAAAAGATCGAAGTGGGGCAGCGCATGCACGTCCAAGCTGCTCATCGTGCTAGGTTGGGACTACCTGACCAGAGTGCTCCTGGACATGCACCTGCACCATCTGTAAATCAAGGCACTGGACAGAGTACTGGGAAAGATGGTCGCTTAAATCAATTAATCAACGAGGTAGCTCAAAATACGCCTACCCGGCCCATCATACCGATGAGCCCAAGGACTAGAAGTCAAATGATTGAAAGGCTCAAAGATAAGACCGGTAACATGGTGCACAGAATTGAGCAATCGTTGCCAGTCTTCCTCAATAAGCTTCAGGACGAGAAACAAGCCAAGGAGTTGCTCCGTATAGTAAGTCCATGCCCATTCCCATTGACTGACGCGTAGTAATCTTGATTAGCGATTGCTCCTGCTTCGGCAAGTTCAAGGTCCAGACTTCAGCGTACCCGTCGAGAACTTCACAATGACCTTAGAGGAGTTGGACAGATTCAAGACTTATTTACACAAGTACTTTGCCTACATGCTGAATGCCTTCAAGCCTCCTCCAAACCAAGGGTCAGGTACTGCGGCGGAGCTACCATCTGGTCAGCCGCAACAGTTGAACGTGGCGAATCTTCAGCAACAGCAAGCAGCAATCAACGCGGCATGGGTTGCAACTGCCCAAAAGAGTCAGGCAAACAATACTCACAGCAACAAGAACCATCACAACAACACTAATAATAACGCCACTAGCAATACTAACAGTAATAACAACAAAGCACCTGCCGCACCGACAAGCTCGCACGCACCTTTTAACCCCTTCGCAGCTACGTCTCCGCAGGGTGTTCCCCAAGCTTACGCTACACAAAACGGGCTCACTAGGGACCAGCTTAAGCTACCGCCAGGCAAGAAGCGGAAGCCTAATCAAGGTGCTGGCGCCGTCTCAACGACTGCCCAAGCCAGTGATACGCCTGTAGGCAAGGCTTCCCCTTCTGTGAAAGTCGGATCTCCCGAAGCACTACGTGTGCCGGTGGTGCCGAGTATGATGAAATGCGCGGTGCCGGATTGTGAGACTGGTAAGACGGGATTTGCTACAAAGGAAGATCTAGAGAACCATAGGATTGAGGTACATGAACCCAAAGAGCCAGTCATCAAAGATCCTCTCGACGCTGCGGCCTATGCTATTGAGGCCTTACGGTTCGCACTCAACCTAGACGAGAACGGAAAGTCGAAACCGGTGGTGCAGGAACTAAAAGCCGATAAAGGCATTCTACAAGCCCTTCCTATGAAGGCTTCAGCATCCTCGCAGGGCCAAAGCATCATCAAGCAGGAAGCGGCAACGCCGATGAGCAGGATCCCCACGCAGACTGGGCCTTCGCCTTTGTCCAATATGCTGAAGACACCGCAAGCCGCCGCAAACGTGAAAACCCCGGCGTCTGAGGCCAAGTCAGCAAGCAAAGATGCAGCGACGAAAGCACCAACGGCTGTGAAAGGTCCGGCAGCTGTAGCGCCTGACCCATGGGCCAACAGTCGGGTGAGGCCGGAATGGTTCCAAGAGGTCTTCGGCGGCTTACGCAACCTCAATCGCGGGGTGCCCGACGACATCATCACGGGCTGGATGGAGAGGAACCCAGTCACTCCAATCACGACTCCGTCTAGCGCCGACCCTGACAAAGACAGCCCGCACAAAAGCGACATTAGCACCAACGATAACCTCAACATCAATGTCGCTGCCCATAACGAAGAATGGATGTGGTTAGACGATGGACTGCATGACAACCTGGAATCGTTGGACATGGGTGACCTCATGGATGTGGACTGGCAGACGGCTTTTGGCGCGCCGGATGACGAGGGGGTTGCGTTGGGGAACGGGAAGAGGAGACGAGATCCGCTGGATCCGAGCGATGAGTGGTTGAAGGCTTGGGCGCCGGAGAAATACGAGGAGAGGAAGAAGGCAGATGCGCAGAGGAAGGGCTGAGTGGATGGGCGCACCTGGAGTTTTTGATTCGATGGGCTGCCATGTGAGAAATACGGGTTTATCACCAGGCAAAAAGGGTATGGGAAGGATATGGGAAGGATATGGGAAGGGAAATGGGGATAACGATAACGAATCCTAGAAACGGCAGCGGGACTGTCTACGAAGTGACGGCCAGAAATCGTGTTTAGACATCTGTTTTGCTCAAGATTTGGCTTTCTTTTGGCATGGCATGGCTGGCCCCTTTAAATTTCTACGTGGTTTACAAAACTCCGACATAGTTTGAAAGAATCGTTCACAGTGTATCGCCTCCCGCATCTTGCATGACGTTTTGTGGCAGTTGTACCATAGAGAATGGATGCACTGCTACATATCTTGAATTTCTCAAACTCAGTCTGTCCTACACTCTTCTCAGCGGGTTTCTACCCATTATGATGTAGAGATGAGAGGAAGTATCGTGCCAGCGGCTGTGTACGTTATAGATGTTTTGGGGCCACGATTGGAAGAATATAACGCTTAATTTTGACTTCTTTCCTCTTCTTATCTAGAGGAGCTGATATTTAGAGTACGAGTACGTTGTAGACTAGTTTATATCTTAGACCGTGTTCCCTATATGACAAGGTAATTTCCAGTTAGAAATGCAGTCATACCTTTATACTCTACTAATTAGTATGGTTGTTTTAGGTCTGTCAACCTTAATGGTGGTCTTCTCAGTCCTACGTAGCCTTTACTGTACGTACGATGCTTTCTGCAATGGATGCATGCACCTTGCGTGGAAGGATAGGTCTGAAGTGATAGATAGATTAGTCCCTAGAACTAGGTTTACTTTCCTAAGTTTATTCAAGCCTGGCTCCACCACGTCCCGTCACATACACCTCTACTAAACACGTTCTTCCCAAGTTGGATAACCGTAAAACCCCATGCCCCCCCCCCCACCTTCTCTCACCCCCTTCCTCCAAACACCCCCCATCACCCCCCGAAAAATCCCCTGTCCCCCCTCCAATTTCGCGATCCGATCCTCCAAAAACAGCCTCTGCCGCTTCGCAGCCCCGGGTTCCGCCGCGATGGCTTCGACCTCTGCGTCCGATAGCCCGTTGACGACGACGGGGGAGAAGATCCTTTCGAGGCCGCGGATGATGTGGCGTTCTACGACTTGGGTGGTTATGTTTGCGACGAAGGTTTTTTGTTGGACCTGTTTTTTGGGAAGGGGGGAAGGGGTTAGTTATGGGGGATGGGGCAAGGGGTAGAGGAATTGATTGGTAATCGTAAGAGAGGAAGGGGGGGGTTATACAAGGGATTGACAGACCTTATAGATGGCATAGAGACAGTCCAGGGCCTCTTCGCAGCTGACGTTTTCCATGTTCGGGTCGATGTTTTGGGAGTGGTTTCGCACCACTTGGTCGACGTCGATACTGGCAGATGAGTGATCAGATTGACAGCCGTCCAAATGGGCATGGGTGGTTGCGTCTTCGATACTCTTGGCAAGAGACTTTGTCTGTCTCTCCTGACGACGTTTATTGATCGTATCCGTGTAGTAATGGTTGTAATTGATGGGATAGCTCCTCACATCTTCCACGATCCTCTCAAGCTCCTGCATGGCCCCGTCGTATCGCGCTTTGAGGGCGTCTTGGACCAGAGATGCGCGAAGGCGACTGACAATGTCTTTCGGGCACTTGTCTTCGAGGAGTATATCGAGGAACCTGCTGCAAAGTCGAGCTACTTCGTCAAGGTATTCCACTGCGAGGGTACGCCAATGGGAACACTGTTCCCAAAATAATTCTCCAACAAGTAAAGGATTGAAGTTTCCAACGAGCTCTCGTCCGCGAGTGCGAACGAGGACCGAACGCACCCAAGCTAGCGCTCCGGCCTTGTTCACTCGTACAGGTGACAGGGTATCGTTGGTATCCAGAGACAGAGGCGTTGGAGCCTTATGTGTATTGGAAGTGTCGATTTGATATTTGTGGCCAGTCGTACGGTGATTGTCTGCGAATTGGACGTTCATGAATTGGACGACAGCACGAATTCTCCGCACCGTAGATGGCGACGCGAGATTGAAGGCATGATCAGCATCGGCGGTGAAGTACGTGCCCTCGTAGTGTCCATTGACTGCTGCCTTGCAAAGTTCGTAGAAATCGAGGCTGAGTTGTGTCAAGTAAGCTTTGCATTCGTGGGCTTGTGTTCGGCGGTTTCCCATGATGTCGAGTTGATTTCTCGACTCGCGGAGTGCCTCCTCGAGGTCTCTGCGAAGCTTTGGGAGTTCTTGCTTGACATGTTCAAAAAGTAGCATGCTCAGACGGGTACGTAAGGTATCGATACCAACACAACTGGCCGGTAAGGTCTTGAAATTGGACGTGCGGAAGTAATGATCTTCCGCCATGTTGCGTTCCAGAAGCGTGGCGTCTCGCTCGTCGAACTTCCGATTCTTCAGGACGTGCCAGCCTAATTTGAAGAAGATGTCTTCATTGCGTGCTAATTCCAAGAAAGCTGCCTCGCTCCCTGAGCCTGATGGCAGCAAATCGGGTTTCGTGATGACGCCGAGCGTGCGATCACCCTTTGGGTCTACCTCTCTAACTTTTGTCAGGATCTTCTGATTGGCACAGTCGTATGCAGCGGAAACAACGGCCAAGCAAATCGTTCGAGGTTGTGAAATGTATTGATCTGTAATCTGCGCAACAAGTTCGACATCGGCTTTGGTCACTTCTTTGGTATTGGTCTGGATGAGTCCAGGAATGTCGACCAATGTGAGCTGAGGTCGTGTGGGCCCCTCAATCTCAATGCTGAGGACATCTTTAGCAAAGGCTCTAGGCTTGGAAAGGGTGCTTAGGCTAGTATCCTCGTCCATAACGGCCTTGGCGGCATCCATGACGCGAGGAAGCTCGCTGAAGTCAGTGATCGACTCTTGGAAGGCCTGGATTGACACTTGCTCGCTAGTTGGTCTCTTAGTATCAGGGATGATCTTGATGGTGAGCGAGTTGGTAGCTGCACGTCTGAGGATGATCTCTGTAGCAAATCTTGTACATAGATTGTCATTCCTGGGGAATGGTATTTCTGTTAAGGCCTCAAGTACCGAACTCTTGCCAGCGGATTGATCTCCGCAAACCACAAGTTGAGGAAGTGACAGGACGCTATCGAGGCCACATTTGCGGACCTGAGCCACCGTATCAAGGACACGTCTCTGCTCATCAGTTTGGAGGTCCTCCAGAGAGGTTGTTGTGTCCACCTCTTGCTTCACAGCGACCATCGCCTGTAGATCGGACTGCCCATTGGCCAAGCCTTGAGCGTCGCCGTCGTTGGTCGCTTCGAACGCCATTATGGTCGTGGTAGAGTGAACAGTTCGAGGAGATCAAAGAGGTACGAGAAGTTGGACGATCTTAAGAACTTAGAAACACCTCTCCAAAGCTATGACCCTATGATATAAGTAGTTTTTCACTTTGGTGAGGGCCTGGTTTGCAGACCCGGCAGCCAATGAATTTTGATACGATGCACCTTTCAAAGATTCTCGCGCGTAGCCAACAAACAAACACAAAGTGATGCCACAGCTGTTGCGATGATCGGAATCTGATTCATCGGACTTTGTGATGGACTCAGCCAGTGTTTTCCGGGTCTCTGCGCTGCATTGTTTGCTCTTACATGCCACGTTATGCAGGCCTGCGGACTTCGTCCTTGCGTACAAGCAGCTAATCACTCATCATAAAGATATTGCCCTATCATGAGTTATCCATTGAAGACGTCAGTTAGTACCTAGCATCGTTCTCAATCATGATCATCATTCACGACATCGTAGTAGTTTGCTTCTCGATGGGATAGCGACCAGGAACGGAATTTGTGACATAATTGACTTCGAACCGGAAATGAATGGACTTCCTGCTGTCTAGGTCAGCATGCAACTTGAGGGAAGAATCATCAGCACCTGACTGGAAAGAAAACTGATCGGGAGGATAGACGCCGTCATATAAAGGACGCAGGACCACATGATGCAAGTTGACAAACAAAACGCGTGTGAGGATCCCATGCAGTAATATGTACATGATGCTTGTCATTGCATATTGCTGTAAATGCAATTCAAGCGTTCCGCTCCATTGGCCTGTTATTACATGATGCCACTGGGTATCGGCATTCCAAAATTCATAATTCTGCATGCGTCTCGCCTCGTCACTCAAGGTCTCGGTAGCGGGCCATGCCAGGTAAGCCAGAGGTTTTAGTCCCGAAGTTCGCCTACTTCTTTGCCGCCGGCTTCCCTGTCACAGTACCCGTTGGCTTTTTAGCTCCTCCAGTCACAGTGCCCGTCGGCTTCTTGGCCCCTCCAGTCACACCCTTGGTCGCCTGTGATCCTCCAGTCACGGTACCTCCTGTCTTCTTCGCTGCTGCTGCTGCCGATTCTGGTACCGACTTGCCTGACGCCGTCCCAGTAGGCTTCTTTGCAGCTCCAGCAGCGCCCCCAGGAGGTCCCTTAGCCGCTGGTGCTCGTGTAGTAGCTGCACCTGTCTTCGCTCCAGTAGACTTAGCTTTTGCTGCTGCTGCTGTTTTTTCACGCGCCGCAATAGCTGCATTTTGGCTGGCTAGCGATCGAGTGTTCTTCGCGGGTGCGGTTGGTGGTGGTGTAAGCTTCTTCTGGGGGGCATACTTTGGCATTCCAGTCATCCTTGCGGCTTCTTTGCCTCTCGAAAGCCCAAGTGGGTTGCCTGCAGAGCCAACGCGTGGTGTCGGAGCACCAGTCGCGTCCTTGACGTAGTTGGCAGTGTCGTTGACGTAGGATCCGTAGCCGCCCGCGGCATTGGCGATGCCGTCGCCGACATTGCGGCCAGTCTGCGAGATACCATCACCGACGCCAGCGATTGCACCTCCAACTGCGGAACCTGCACCAGCGATCGTAGTGTCGACTGCGTTCCAGAAAGGGTCGAGGAGTCCCATTGTGGTATTGGTGTAGTGATGTAGTTGGTAGATTTGTTTGCGACTGGTATATTGATGGAGATATGATCAAGGAATTTGGCCGTAGTGTAGGAAGCGTGTATAGTGAGGAATAAGGTGGGTCGTTGAAGGCGAGGAAGTCAGGTTGCACAAGAACTGGGAAAGGACTGAGATTGAGGTTACCATGACGCGTATAGACAGGGGTTTGATTGGCCTGCGCCACGATCGTCTTAACCTGCGCCACAATCATCCTGGCTTGCACTAGCACCATAATTCCAAGCCTGAGCTTGGATTTTCTACGCATCAATGGTCAGGAAATAACGTAGGTACATCGGCCTATTCCATGGCGTACAGTTTTCTTTAGAGGCATGCTGACTCTACGACCGTCCTCACTGAGACTGGATGTGCGTTGCATGTACCAGCATAAACATGTCAGTACCTTAGATGGTTCCTTCCTTAGCTTATCAGCCCAGAGGATGTCCGACATACTGGAGTTTTCTGGCATCAATCGAACGGAAGCTGCAGCTCCTTTTTGTCTTGCAGCTTAATATGATGCTACGAAACTAATGGGTAACGTTCGGTGGGTTTTGAGACGTGAAACTTATACGCGGCAAAGACATCAGGGCATATTCAATGCAATAATGAATTTAAATTCACATCATTCGCTGTTCTGCTAATGCGTATATACTGCCAATTGGACTCAACACCCATCTCTCCCTCTCGCTCCGCTTCGAGCCAAACATATGCCTAGTCACCAACCCAGATATTCCTGCGTGGACGTACCTGGTAGAGTCTTGGCTTTTCACAGATTGCTGGATCTACGCAACATCCATTGCCTCTCGCTTGACGAGTTGGATCTCTAGCAAACAAGGAAAGGATCGTGCACGTTTACAGTTACCCGCTGCTGGAAGGACTTGTCATGATGGGAGAGGATCATTCATGTATATGATATACACATGTCCCACCCATACCACGTGCGATGCAGTGTTTGCTGTGGAACTTTGACAACAACCCTGAAAGCCAATTTGTTGACGATCATGAAGATAATCGACTCGATATTCAAGTTCTGCTGACAGCAACCGCACGATGTTGGGGTGGCAGATGGGAGGAAGTCTAAGCCACGTTTGATGAGCAAACTGAGACTCGGAGAGGCGAGAACGCGGGAAGACTGCATGTCTAATTGGCTCGTGAAGCGAAGGAGTGCTAACCTGTAGCAGCTAGATTTCGAGACAAAAACAGTTAGTGACAGCCACGTTTGCGGGCACCGGCTTCTGACAAGGAGAAGGATTTCATCATTTCAGTCCTCTTAGGAGTCAACTTTAAAAGGTTACCTTGATCCTCTACAAATAGATTGGTATTGTAGCGATCACTGAATCCCATGTCGTTGTCTCCTATGCGCCATAGCTGCAACCCAGCTCTGCACGCATGAACTTTGAAACTCCCCGAGCTTCGCATAGAACTGAAACTGTCCCCAATTGGGCGAAGCAGCCACCGGGTCGCATAATCCAACCCATATCTCTTGATCACATCTTCCCGGTCTCTCCTGCCATCATATTCTATCCCCTCTGAAATTCACCCACCATCGATTGCGATGGGTGCTTTCGACGAAACCGATGCTCGCTCACCGACCAGAAGCATGTTGGGTCGCGGAATAGGCGAAGCAAGGCGGAGAATCGTCCTCCTCATCTTCCTCGCCTTCTTCCTACTGCTTACTATTGTGGCATTGCGACGCCAGGATACCATCAAGGATGTCGTCAACCACAGTCTGCATCGCACCAGCAATGCACCTGCTGTCGAGAAGCCTGAGATAGCAGTGGACTCAAAGGCGGATACAAAGTCACACCTGAAGTCGGGAAAAACATCAATGTGGGGAAAGTCCAATTCGAAGGGTCCATACTTGGATGATCGGACGCTTGCACCCAGCAGTCTTGCGGATATTCACAATAGTACTTTGGGGGTATGGTGTTTTTGTAACATCGGACATTGGGCAGCTTGAAACTAACAAGGCTGCGATACTAGTTCGAGAACGTCTATGTCATCAACGTGCCATCGCGAAGCGACAAGCTCGACGCGATGAAGGTTACTGCCTCCTTGACTGGCTTCGATTTCGACGTCATTGAGGGGATCAACGGCAGAGACGTTCCGAAGAAAGCCTTGTCAGGTGTAAGACGAACCCCCATCGACCTGGTTGGGAGTCAATTCTAACAAGGCATCCCAGGTTTGGAAGGAATCTGAAGGCCTGGGCGGTCAAATAGGCTGCTGGCGTGGCCATATGGAGTTCGCTGGCCAGTGAGTTTCTCTCGTCTATCACTGGGAGTCTATATTAATGATGGTCATCTCTAGCGTCGCCAGGAATCGGTTGGCAACGGCTCTTGTCATGGAAGACGATGCTGACTGGGACGTCGAATTCCGGACGCAACTTGAATACATAGCGCTTGGTAGCCAGGTCCTCCAGGATACGCCCAAAGACAAGACACCTCAGTCGCCCTATGGAGACGATTGGGACCTGATCTGGCTTGGTCATTGTGCGAATGCGCCAGTTGAATATGACGACCGCCGCTTCCTGATGAAGAACGATAAAACTGTCACACCTTACGACCACCGCACGAACTACGGTACCATACCGGATATGTTACATTATTATGACAACACCACTCGCATCATGTATTGGAGCCAAGGCGGCACATGCACCTACTCCTACGCGCTTTCTCTACACGGAGCCCGAAAGATGCTCAAATGGCTGTCCATGGATATCTATTCCGGCCCCATCGACTTTGGTCTCAATGACATGTGCGGGAAGAAAGAGCGAGGGTTCAAATGTATCGGGGTCTTTCCGCAGATCATAGCGGATCACAAGCCAGCTGGTGCCGGCAACAAGGATACGGACATAGGCGATGGAGGAGACAACATCAGGCAGAAGGGTTTCTCGTACAACATTGTGCAAAGTACACGACTCAATGTGGACGCGTTGACCGATGGTGATATGGACCGAGTTGTGAGCCAGTGGCCGGAAGAGGATCCTCATCTGACTGGGCCAATTGTGACCGAGTACACGGTGGACCCGCCGGAGTGGAAAGACACTCTGGCCAGTCCAACCTAGGTCTCGATGTTGCCCTCTGAAGTTTTGGAGTTTGCACGGAGTAAGCGGGTATTGCTGGACTCGGATCGTCGACATCATTATACAGGGCATACATAATATCACGACACTACCTACGCGCTGCCTGTACTTAAAATGATGTGTCCCACAAGACGGGAGGGGCCACCACAGGAGGATTGTGTATGCAACCTGGATCAAGCAGCGGATTTGGAAGAGGTGCAGGAACGAGCATTTGGGCTCATCTGTAATCCTCCTCTGCATGCTACTCCACACTCTTGGTTTCAGGGTGTTGCATCTGGGTTTGCAATGTATATTGACCAAATATCATGTAGTAAACTATCAAGATTACATGCTTTCTTGAACATCTATCAATGGTTTTGGATGACCTTTATGACGGCAGACTCATGACCTCCCTACTCGCCATAATACTTTGCTTGAGCATTCATTGTCGGCTGATACACCAGGACGTAGAAACTGTAAGCACAGCATTGATATGATCAATATCTCAGTGTACTTATAGTCGTCGAGAGAGTGACTTCTCACAAATCACGTGGAATTTCAGCCGTTGAAAGGATCCCTGCGCCGATCATTTTTTGTTCTCCGCTCGAGTTCGAAAGCGAATCGCGAAGCAAATCCAACCTGCCCTTTACCAGCATCACCAAACATCACCGCGACCCAACATCTACCGTCATGGTACCATGGTATCTGGAATCGCGTAACTTCAGAGCATCCATCACCTAAAGCACTACCCTCACCACTCTCGACCCTCTTTCGCCCACAATGTCGAAGCTCTCTAAACTCCTCAACCCCGCCCCAACCGCTGGCATGGAGACATCATCATCGACAAACCATCCCCCCTCAGTGCAGCCCTTGGTCTTGGACGGGCGAAACCATCGCACATCCTCAGTCTCGTACAGCGCAAGCGGTAGTCCAACTCTTGCCCGCTTCCCACCCATAACCTCACCGGGGCTGGAAGCACTGGCCAATGCGGCCAGCAACACTTCGCCCATCCTATCACCCACACAGCATTCGGCATCCTTTGCGCACTCAACACCGTATCAGCCAACTTTCTCTCAGTACGGCTCGCGACCTACATCGAGTCATGCAACTCTACCACCGCTTTCCAGCGAGTTCTCACATGGGCCAAACCATAATGCATCACACTCGTCTGGCTTAGAGCAATACCATCATCACTCCAGTGCCGAACGGCGCTTATCTAACGTCACTGATCCATCAGCACGACTGCCTCCTCTTCATCATTTACCAACAGAGCACCATCCTTCATTTCCCTCAGACGCGCCTCAATCCCTGACAGGTATAGCCGACGACGCCAATGACACCGCACCAAACACATCACTTCAATCACCTCATACTCTACTGGTAAACTCTCATTCAGACCCTGACCAAACTACAAGTACACCAGCTACTTCACGAATCCGTCAACCCTCACCAAGACCATCACATTCACTCCCAGCCCTCAATCTACCTGAAGCTCAGAGCGAAAACGTGGAGGTCAAAGCTGAAATTACAGAAAGTTTACTCGAGATGCCCAAGATTGAGCGTCGACCCAGTGTGCAGGAAGGCGAAGGGTCCGAGATTGTCGTCAAACTTCCAGGGTCACCTGCGCCAAAGATTCTCGCCGGAATGTTGGATGGCGCATCTTCACCGATGGCGATGGGCAACTTGAGCGGCACACCTTCCAAACCAAAGGGACCACCGAGCAAGAAGCGAGCAGCACCCAAGAAGGGGACCGCAAGCGCAGTCAGGCCAGCAGCAAAGAAACGAAAGCTTGATAGCGAGAGTATCGATGGCACGCCTCTAGCGCAGCGAAACGGTACCCCTGCGTCCAGACGGACAAGCAACACACCAGCGCCCAAGAATCGCAAGCACGATTCGGTCACTCCCGCGCGAAGCTCGTCCGTTGCAAATGTTCCTGAAGACGAGGAGGGCAGCGAGGAGGATACAGAGGCTTATTGCATTTGCAGAAAGCCTGATGATCACACTCTCATGATTGGCTGTGATGGTCCCTGCGAGGATTGGTTCCATGTTCGATGCGTTTCGATGGATTCAGTGAAAGCAAAGCTGATATTCAAGTGGTATTGTAAGTCGGTGACTTTAGATTTATTTCTGGCGGAAAATTTTAGCTGATCAAGACTTCTATGTGCAGGCCCGAATTGCGCCGAGAAAGGGCACGAAACACTGTGGAAGAGAATGTGTCGATTGGAGGGCTGCTCAGCGCCGGCACGTGAGGGTGATGAAAACAGGTCGAAGTACTGTTGCGAGGAACATGGCCTCGAATTCATGAAAGCTCGTATCTTCGACCAACAATCTGAAAAGAAGGCGCCTAACAGCCACAAGAAGAAGAGACGCGACAATTATACAGACAATTGTGGTAATACCGAAGAATTAGTGGACGACGACCCTCATCTACGTGGCGGAATTCTGAAAGCAGCGGAATTGAAGGCATTAGCGGTGGGGGTCAAAGACGTTGATGCGTTCCGGATACTAGGTGACGGCGTCCTCAGCCCGCCTCCGTCTGCAAGTCCAGAGGGAGAGGACGTGAAAATGGAGAACGATATAGATGCGAGAAGAAAGACGCTCTATACACCTGAAGAGACCGTACACCTTGAAGAGATTGCAACGAAGAGAGACACCGTTAGGTCGCACAAGAAGCTGCTCGACGATCGTGACCGATTTCTGTCTTTGGTAGCGACTCGAGCAAGGAACGTATTGAGCGACCTGAAGGAGCAGGATAAATCGATCAACACGATATGTGGCTACGATTCCCGACTCACGTGGTCTGACCAGGAATTCAACGAATGGCGCGCCTCAGCAGAAGGGAAGGCTGCCCTTTCTGCAGGCGGCGAGCTGGGGGCGCCCACCACCAAGGAAAGACAAGATCAGCCTGAGGGTGGCGAGAATGCGCAATTCGTGACTAACGGCACAGACGATACACCAGTCGAAGAGGAAGAGATTGGCAAAGGCGTTTGCAGGAAAAAACGCTGCGAGAGACATAAAGCGTGGTTCAAGCTGCAGCAGCAGGATGTTCTGTTCGAAACGCATCATGCCAGGCAGGCCATGAAGAAGCTGGAGGTGGAGGAGAAGGGCGTCAAAGATAGGGCGATGATTAGGAGTCTGGAAGTTGGGGAGTCTTGATTGAGGGTGGATGGGAATGGAGGGTATATTTGATTGCATTGCATTCATCTTCATTGATGGGGGTGATAAGAGGTGATTTGGGCGACATGGAGCAGCGAGCTCTGGACGCGCGAAACGATTTGAATTGCAGCATAGCTTGCAGTGATAGCATCTTCTGATTCGAGGTACATCCTACCATTTTTGACGAGAATCAATTCTCCAAATTTGCACACCATACCGTCAGGTACCTCTGTATGGAGTATGCACATGAAAAAGGTCTGAAAGCTGTCCAGGGAACGTCTGATCTGCTAGGGCTGAAACCGACCTGGGAATTGTTCGTTTCACAACGCTGATCTCCCGATACATAATAACTTGGCAAGTAAACAACAGTACGTACCATGTGTCTTCTGCAGTTCCAGACTGCGTATCACATCGTTTGAGAGTGTTGTCCTCAACGTCAGGAACGCATCCGACAACATCTCCATCAACTACCATAAAATTTCAATATATCGCGTTCCACAACTGCCTATTCGAACACCTCTACGCCCACGATCCCATCACCAAACCCTTCGTTCCCTGCAGAAACACAATGAGCGACGAGGTACCACCCTTCCCCCACCCACCAAAACCCACCCCTCACCCCCCTCCCCGCCTCCCCACCCCTCTAACACCCCCCTCCCCCCCCAGGGCGCCACCCCCCGCGAACTCCTCCTCGAAGCCTGCCGCCGCAACAACACCGCCCTCCTCCTCGAAACCCTCGCCGCCCTCCCCACCCCCACCGCCATCGCCCACCTCCTCAACACCGCCACCGACGGCCTGGGCTCCTACTGCCTGCACGTCGCCGCCAGCTACGGCGCTTACGACGTCTTGGACATGTTGCTCGATCAGGAGGGGGTGGAGGTTGATCCTGTGGAGAGGCTGGAGGGGGATACGCCGTTGCATCGGGCTGTGAGGTGGTGTAATGGGTTAGAGGGGAAGGGTGGGGGTAGGGAGGTGGTGGAGTTGTTGTTGGATGCGGGGGCGGATCCGAGGTGTGTATTTTTCTGGGTTTTGGTTTTGGCTAAGGGGATTGGGTGGAGAGATGGTGTGTGTGTTTTTTGGGGGGAAAGGGGGATAGGGGCTGACGATTTCGTGTGGCGCAGGATACGAAATAAAGCCAAGCTGAAAGCGCTGGAGCTGGTGGATCCGCGGAATGCGGAATTGAGGAGTGTGTTGCAGAAAGCGGAGTTTGCGATTATGGCTGGGGATGATGTGGTGAATGGCGAAGAGGAGGATGGGGGGCGGACGGGGAGTGCGAGTGAGAGTGAATGAGTGAGTGAGAGTGAGGTAGGGGGTGGGGGGTGGATCGATGCGAGTGTATGATTTAAGGAGTAAGGGGGGATGCATAGCCTGGCGCTTTGGGGAGCATGATTGCATAAGTGGAAGCTTGGGAATGGGAATGAAACGGGTGAAGTAGAGGTTTTGTAGACTCTCTGAGTTATGATGGCAGCAGTTGGGCCTTAACATCGGTGTAGATCCTCTCGATGATGTGGTAAGATCCCTAAGATATAACAATTTCATCTGTTCCGGTCTGTGATGTCTGTCTGATATCAGCACTCCGCACAACGATTCCCCAAGACACCAAAAACCCACCCCAAAAGCCCACCCCAAAACTCCAAAAACCTTACACCATCCATCCCTCCCTACTCCACTCCCCACTTGCCTCACCTCCCATCCCAATCCAAATCCAATCCCCCCTCCCCCCAGAAAATCCCTTCAATTCTCCTTCCACCTCTGCGCACAAGTAGTACACTACACCCACCCATCAGCTCCCCTCCGCATCCAATTCCCCAAGACAAAACACAAAACAACACGACAAAATAGAATAGCATACCTTATAAAACGTCGTCATCGGCTCGTCCGCACTCCGAATCTGCACCTGGTAGAAAAACGCCTTGGCGCCATCGCAGTTTTCGTGGGGACATTGCGCTATTGATCCCATACATATCAGCCCTTATACCCTGTATACTCCCATTCCCCCCCCCCCCCCCCCCCCCCCCCCACCTCCCTCCCATATCGCAAAAAGAGCAAACAAAAAGCACAAGACTCACCATCCGCCTGATCAACATTCGCCCACGCCTCCTTCCCACCCATGACGTCCTCGACCTCCTTCCGCTTCATCTCCTTGCGCTCGAAATAGGTGCGTTGGATGAGGAATTGGTAGGGGCAGGTGCGGCAGGCGAGGGTGTTTTGCCCGGTGGGGTTGTCGTCGGGGGAGGAGGAGGGGAGGGTGCGGGTGGGGTAGAGGGTGTTGGCGCAGCAGGGGCAGAATGTTAGCATTGGGGTGGAAGGGTGGTTTTGATTATATCTGGAGGTATCGGTCCATTGGGAGCTGAATATAATAGGAATTGTATGATTTTGTGGGGTATTCTATCATCCCACGATGTTTCTGCTGCGCGGAACAATTTCCGCTGCAACTGAATCGCGTCCTCCAGCTCACGTCGCATCAGCATTCAATCACTACTAACTCCAAGTCAAATTCCCTTTCTAAAAGATGCCAACCATCAATCGTAAGAGGCGAGCAGTGAGTGTTCAATCATGCTATCGGCTGAAGGAGCCAACGTATTGACTGTCAAAAGCAAGCCGAACCCGAACCATCGCCTCCACCAACGCGTCGGCGAAGGTCACCATCCGTGTCAGAAGCCTCTTCCATCGAAGGCGACGGAGATGCGGATGTCACTGAAGAGACACAAGGTGGCAGTAGTCATGGACAAATGGTCAAGAAGCTCGTACGCCTTGCGTTGGCGAGCGAGTATTCGAGGCAGGCAATACGCAGGACCGACATTACAGCCAAAGTGATGGCACCGAATACCGGCCGGCAATTCAAACATGTCTTCGGCGAAGCCCAAGATCAGCTACGCTCCGTCTTCGGCATGGAGTTGACTGAATTACCTCAGAAAGAGAAAGTCACCATCAGCCAGAAGAGGGCTGCGCAACGCTCAGCCACGCAATATTCCTCCACTACCAAATCCTATATCCTCACAACTATCCTCCCTCCCCGATACCGCCAGCCAAAGATCCTAGCTCCACCTCAAATACCAACTACGGCAGCGGAAGCAGCATACACTGGTCTCGTCACCTTCATCCTCGCGTTGATATATCTGTGCCCGTCAAAAACCATCCCCGAGTCCCGGCTGGAGAAGCACCTGAAGCGCATGAACGCGGACAACTACGTACTGAACGGTGAAAAGACGGAAAAGGTGCTAAAGCGGATGGAAAAGGAAGGATACATCAACAAACACAGAGAGAGAGACGGAGGTGGAGAAGAGACGGTAGACTACGTACTCGGTGCAAGAGGAAAGGTTGAAGTTGGCGAAAGAGGCGTTGCCGGCCTAGTCAGGAAGGTATATGGGAAGAAGGATCTAGAATTGGAAGAACTGGATCGAAGGCTCGTGCGGAGTCTGGGCGATGTGGTGATCGATAAGAAGAATAGACCTACAGATGCAGGAGAAGGAGAAGGAGCTGGCGAGGGAGACGGCGCTGAAGAAGCTGAGGTTGAGGCTGAAGAGGAGCAGGGTGGAAGAGGAGGCCGGGAGAAGCAGCCGGGTAGACGTTTGTCGGGTAGGAATAAAGGGAGGCGGAGAGAGGAGGAGGAGGAAGAGGAAGAAGAGGAAGAAGAAGAGGGTGAAGAAGAGAGCGATGAGTAGTACGCGGCTAGCCGTCTCATACAAATCCTTCACACGTTCCGGAGCGTGCCACACCCCTACCAAAACTATCCTGACGCCAGCATTTACCCAGTCCAGATGTCTGCTTTTACCGATCAAACAATTTATATGTCCCGCTTTACATCTATAAGAGTATCCATCACGGTTGGACGACTCCATTATACCGCACATTCCATCTAGTCTTCCAATACGCTCAGTAACAATCTCAACTCATCCTCACCCATCGCCGGTCTCCATTGATCGAATGACAGCCAATCTTTCCACCATCAGCAATCACGTAACTCCACCAGCGTCGCTGCGTCAAAGTATAAGCGAGTCGGTATCTAGCTGACTACCAAAGTCTTTGATGACTGCCCGGCCTAATATGCACCGTATTCCTGTAGGAGTTTGCTCAAGGGTATCATTTCGTCCGATCTCCACCACCACCACTTAAAACCTTTAATCCACCGATCCAACTTTCCTTCCCTGGATAATCTCTCGCCTTCGCCTCCCTGCTATCCTCATATCCCCATTCTTACCTCACCTCATCGCACCACCTTCCTCCCATTCCCTTCCCATCTCCACCCCGTCACCCTCTCACCTCCTCTCAACAAGACCCCCGCTAAACCCCTCCCAACCCCCGGCCCCAGGACCTCCCACCGAAACCTTTCCACCCATAAAACCTTCAGCATCCTCAGGGTCGGCCCCGAATACCTTAGGAAGCTGACGTAGGGCGGCTGGCTCCAGTAGCGGAGATGGGAAAAGTATGCCATTAACGCAGTTTGAGAGACGACTTTCAGGTTGCATCGTCCAAACCCCCTAGCCTCGGCATCTCCCTCCGAACTTCTCCACCCACAGAAGCTCCAGCATCCTTAGCGTTGGCCCCAAATATCGCGGAAATGTCACATATGGCGGTTCGCTCTAGTAGCGGAGAAAGGCGAGGTAGGCGATGAAGACGGGTTGGGAGAAAGGTTTCTAGGCAGCGTCATCTCGTCCCGCCACCATCCCCCCCACCAACGCCCCCACCACACCCGGCCCCAGCACCTCCCTCCGAAATCTCTCCACCTGCAAGAGCTCCAGCATCTTCAGCGTCGGACCCGGATACCGCAGAAACGTCACATATGGCGGTTGGCTCCAGTAACGGAGATAGGCGAGGTAGGCGATGAAGGCGGGTTGGGAGAGGAGTTTTTGGGTAGCGAGATGGTTGAGGTAGAGGGGGGAGGAGAGGAGGGTTACGAACTGTTGTATCTTAGAGAATAGGGACAGGGTGAAATTGGGGGAGGGGAAAGGAGCAGGGGGAAGAGGTACTTCTAGTTCGAGCTCGAAGCGTGTGTAGCCGGCGTAGAGAGGTGAGGTGGTTGGGTTCGTGGGCGGGGATGGGGGAGGGGGGATTGTGAGCTTAGGGGAGGAGGGAGGGGAAGACGTTGACATTGAGGAGTAGGGCTGTCGCAACGAGTCGTTGCGGATAGAAGATAGGTTATTAAATGTGTAGTTATTTACTATGCAATTTACCTTAGTAGGGGATGGAAAAAGACGCCTACTTAGCTAGCTCATAAGCCTGGCTCTTCAGGGCTCCGTAGCGGGCACTAGCGGGCACTTGCACTCGGAGCCGTGGCGTATACTAGCTTCCGCACAGACGACCCGCACCCGCACTAGGTACTAAAGCTAGCTCGCTCGCTAAAATCTGCAGCCTCGTGCGAGCTCTCGACAGAGGATTTCTATCTTTGCCCGCTGAGACGGAACATATAATTTGCTGGGTACCTTTCATGGTGATACTATAGGATTCTATGCCGAATATACAATATCAAGGGTAATCATCATCTGCAAAGCTCCATCAGGCCTTACATTGTATTTCTTCGCTTCACACCTTCCCCTTACCTATCACATGTGCTCAACATCGCTTCAAATTATAGCGCGCCATAATGTTCGACTTTCCCCTCACTCGTAACTCGTGGCGCCTTGACATCGTAAGTATCCTGGCCGTTCTTGGTGAAAACAACATCAAGATCCACGCGCAGAGCATTACAGCCTCAAAGTTCAGCCTTCTGCCACGCTTGCTGCCTGCACCGCAGGCTCTCCTCCGGGAAACGCGACCCAAGCGCCTACCCTTCGAGACGGATGTTGAAGTGTATGGAGTGAGGTCCGGCTCTCAGAGGTCAGGCCTGAATTATATACCTAATCTGATACATCGAGTTGGTGAGGTACGTGCCTACCAGGTTGTGGACGTGGAGATAGCAAGAGAGAGGAGAAACCGCGCTGTCACATATAGGTCTTGGGCGCCACTGAATCTGCTCGCCATTGGGAGTTGCTTGCTCTCTCTTGGGCTTCTGATATGGTCCGTTTTGCTTCGTGACGGCGTGGCCTTTATTGCAATACTGGTCATGTCCTCCGCTACTTCAGCTTTAGGGTACGCTTCGCACTGGAAGAGGGAAAACATTATGGCCAAACGTTCAGTGAGGAAAAATCCTCCCGAGAAAATTGTTCTCAAAACTCGTTGGGGGGCTTTTCTGGTCGTGCAGTGTGATGAGGATATCGCGCGGGAGCTATACTGGGCCCCGGAAGAATGCATGTATAGTATGGGCAACGTGGCCTCTCGAGCCTTTGGTGGTGTCATCGGTGGACTCGGAGTGATGATAGGTGTTGTGTTGTTCGGCAATTGCACGTGGGTCATGCAAGCAGCCATCGGATCTTCGTACGCTTTCCTAAACGTCTCGTATTGGCTGATCACGGTCATTCCGGAAAACTATTCGTGGGATTTGAGCAGATTCTCTGTCACCGTCAAGCATCATGATTCGACGACCTTCACGAGTGCGCTATGGCAAAGCATCATGCTGACTCACTCTGTCCGGTGGGTGAAGGCAAATAACATCATACCTAACTCACCTGCGTGGAAAGCATGGTTGGATGAAGCAGAGCAAAATCTCGAGAATGATAAATGGGACCCTGAGCAAGCTTTGACGGAGCATTCTGATTCAAACCATATAACACCAGTATAAAAGCCAGATCGTATCAACCAAGATGATCAGGCAAGGCGGAAACGAGGCTATTCCATGATTCCCCTCTTCGAAGAAAGTACCGATGAGAAGTATACTTATACTTGGTCATGACTTCTCCCGTTTCCATACATATTACCTCATCCTATGTTCACCCCTGATCAAGCACGTGGCGCTTTTCACGCACATCACTCCTGGAGATGGCTATTAACGGCCATGCCAAACATGCTGTGCCCACCATCATGATTGCTCCCAAGACAGCTTGCGCACGCGTATAGTATGCAGCTTCCCCGTTCGCGAGTGCGCCTGCAACGGGAGCGCCAACCAGCTCTCCAGCTGCAGCGGCGAACATACTCATGCCAATGCGGGTACCAAGTTCCGCAGGAGATGGTGAAAGGACGGTATGTGACATCGACGCAATCGGAGCCGTCACAAGAGCACCGGAGACAAAGCCCCAAAGCACACACCAGACTACGAACCCGGGCATCGTCGTGACGCCGATCCAGCTGAAGAGTAGTATGACACTAGCAAGAGCCCAGAAAACGAAGATGCGGATAGGTGGTATCCTCGCTCCGAGTACGTAAGGCATGATGCGGCCAACGAACGAGCCTGCATTGGCGATGGCTAGAAGGTATCCTGCGAAATGATCGGATGCTGCGAGCGCCGTCTGCGCAAACGAAGGAATGTACGTGAATGGAACATAATAAGGAAGAAAAATCAAGAACATCGCAAGCGTGAAGAGCGCATACGGCGGCTCGCGGAGCGCCGACAGGTGGAGGAAGCGGCGAGCTTGATACGCGTGATTAGGTCGCCGACACGTAATGGCGAGGGCAACGAGAGCACAGCCAAGGTGGACGAAGGCGACGCAACGCACCGCCCACCCGAAGCCTATCCTGGGGACCAATTCGCGAATCATGATGGGGAAAACGATACCTCCAACGCACGCACCTGTAGCGATGATACCCAGAGCGATCGATCGCTTGGTCGTGAATTGCATGCTGACGGCCGCGAGAATGGGAACATAGGTGCATCCAAAGCCCAATCCCACACAAACACCCTGGGCCAGCAGCACCTGATAGTATGAGCTGGCGATGCTGGTCATCAGCATGCCGAAAACGGTCAGGAAGCTCCCGCTACAGATCAGGGTGCGAAAATAGCCACGATCGTAGATTGGGCCGGTGAATAGCCCGAGTGCCATTCCAATAAAGGCTTGGACGCTGCCGATCCAGGAGATCGCTGAAGGGGAGCGTTCTGAGAGCGTGTGTGATTGGTAGTATGCTTGGTAGACGCCGAAGCTGTTGAGGATGCCGCTGTAGAGATTCTGTTAGCATCTTGACCTGCAGGAGAAGATCTTATCAATGGCTGCTGTGATTTTGGAGGCCAGCTCTTACTTACGATGTATTGACGTAGAAGAGGAAGCCTGCGAGCACATATAGCCACGGTCCCAATCCTTGCTTTATTGCTGGTTCGCAGTTTAATTGTACATCACGGACTTCGCTAGTTGGCTGCTTTTCCGTCGAGAGATCGGCCGCGGGTATCTGAGCGTCCATTATCTCATTCGAAATCTTGGTGCACAATTGGTTACTACTTCACGGCATGGTTATTTGCGAAGACATCGACACTATGCAGTAAAGGCATAGACGCTGATAAGGCTAGGATATTGATCTATCTGAGCATGATGGAGAAGATCCTGCGATATGAAATATAGTGTAGCCGAGTTCCGCTATAGGCATGTTTACAGGCGCTTGGGTACGAGGACTGCATACCGTGAGTCTGCTGGGAGTCGGTTGCCGACAGTACAGGCAAAGAAAAGAGCACAATTGGACTTGGGCTCTTGAGCTTTTCAGGCGGAGCGAACAATGAGACCCCGATGCGAAAGACCGTTTAGGATCATATATAGCAGCACATGGACGGGGTTCACGGCTCGGGCCCATCACGGCAGGGTCTTGAGGTTAGATATATTGTTACTAGGAGCCGAAGACGTGAGATGGTATCCCCCAACTATCCTGACTTGTACTTTGATTTAGTATTGAACATTGAGAGCTGAGACTGGAACAACACATAGCCATCAGCTCTTATCGTCCAAAGACATTTCGAGATGTGTGGACTGTGATGTACAAGATTTCAGTGTCTCCCTTGTCATTGGAGTGCTCTGATAGAGGATCATGCAACTAATTTAGTACACCTGTCATCTGAGTGGACCAGAAGCCGCCCATGAGTGAGGCCGGTCTAAGAAGGCTGTCTGCCTAATCAGACGCAGGACTCGAAATCTAAGGCTGCATGACGTTTCTCAGATTGGTTGACATATGCGATAGGACACCTGATATTCACTGCACTGTTGCACGGCGGATGAATCATGTAGCACGTATTCATCTACATGAGCTCGTACGGAGTATTGCGAATGAAACGAGGACTCGGTTCCAGCATCAGGAAAGTGAGTGCGTCAGGAGCAACGCTAAGGTTCCGGAGGATGAGCTTGCAATGTTCTGTGCCGTCGACTATGGTGATCGACTAGACCCTGCGCCTGTAATGTGGCTAGTCTTCTCGATGGATCCATTAGCAACTGAGGAATACCAATCGAAGCCCATTCCGGTTCCCCGCTCTCCTTGCATGCGCCTTACACCATCCCGAAGACAGATGACAACAAGGATCTGTAACCACGAATTCCTCCACGAAGGATTCTTGCTGGGGTAATTTAAGCGGAGCATCAGGCGGGGTCGTCTATCGAACTCGGTTTTGCTGAGCAGAGTGGAAACGCATGCGCCTGAGGGAGGTTGGCGCTACAGCCCGTTATGATCCACATTGGCTATCCTTCTATGCTGTACCATACCGCATTCGGAGTTCGTCAACTTCCCAGCCAATATCGTGCGTTGACAAGTAGGTGCTGTGACCACATAACGATCATCATAATATTAAATCCATCAAGTTCTTGCATCCCCAAGCGCATTGTCCATGTTCAGATGGAGTCGATCCAGGTTCTCGGCTTCTATTTTCTGGGCCTCCTCGCTTGCGCATTGGTCAAGAAGGTTATTTCGAAGTTGCTATTCGCGCATAAATTACGGCGGATTGGTTGTCACGTTCCAAATCGGTATCCTCAGCGGGTTCCTTATATCGGTTCCGACCTTTCCAATATCCTAGATAAAAGCAGGCAGGAAGGTACTCTCTTCACGAAGCTGCAGCAGATATTCCAAACGTACGGGAAGACGTTCCAGGCCACCTTATGGGGCCAGACCCTGTTATATACCATCGATCCTGCCAACATAAAAGCAATTCATACCGTAGAGTTCAATAGCTTTGGTGTCGAATCTATCAGAAAACCAGTCAATCACGGTTGGATTGGCGATGGCATATTTATGTCCGACGGGTCTGTTTGGAAGCTATCCCGCACCCTTCTCAAACCTGTCTTCTCTAAGGGGCAGTATGCAAATCTTCCAGGTCTCGAAGTTCATGTCCAAAGATTGCTTGCCCTCGTACCTCGGGATGGCACCACGATCGATTTGCAACCGCTCTTCTCACGTTTCGTCAGTCTCATTCCCGTACTCAGCTTCTTGGAGATATCTTGTGGCGCTTTACATCCCTATATAGACGGACTAATCCGATACCTAGTTTCTCGATGTATCTACAGAGTTTCTGTTCGGCGAATCTGCTCAATCTCTGCTTCCGGGCTCTTCCCGCCTAGATGTAGATCAATTCAACATGTCGTTCAGCCGAGCACTACTCGGAATGACACAACGGCAAGCTCTCGGAAGGGGTTTAGCTCTGTTCAGGCGAAATACCGAATGGCAGGAGGCGTACAGCAACGTCCATGCGGTTGTTGACGGATACATCAATCGCGCTGTAGAAGAGCAGCATTATCCCACAACCCCGACCAGGGACTCTATTACACACTCTTCACACGCGGAACCCGAACGAGATTCGTTTTCGATGTTACATGAGCTGGTGAAAGATACACAAGATCGCCGCTTCCTTCGCGATCAGCTTCTGAACGTTTTCATCCCCGCCCGTGACTCATCAGCCATCGGGCTCAGCGATATTTTCTTTAATCTAGCAAGGAAGCCAGAAGTCTGGACAAAGCTTCGCGAAGAAGCTCTGAAAATCGAACAACCACTCACCTTCGACCTTCTCAAATCGATGAAGTACTTACAGTGTGTACTTAGTGAAAGTAAGTTCAGATCGAGACCCCAGTGATATGTATTGACTCTCAAGGTCTGCGTCTCCTCGCTCCCGCCGACGTAAGCTATCGCACCTGTCTCTCGGACTGTACCCTCCCCAGCGGTGGTGGTAAGTCCGGCAGAGAACCCATTTACATCCGTAGCGGGACCCGCATCGAGATGCGATTTGGTATTATGCATCGAGACAAAGATTATTGGGGATCTGACGCAGAAGAGTTCCGCCCAGAGCGATGGCTAGATGACCTCCGGCCAAAGTGGAGGTATATACCTTTCCTCGGAGGAGCACGGGTCTGTCCCGCACAGCAGATGGTTCTCACGCAATACGCGTTCCTCCTAGTAAAGTTTTTGCTGGAATTCAGAGAGATTGAAAATCGCGATCCGGAGATCGCTTTCGTTGAGGAGATTAAGTTTGGTAAGAAGAGTCGGAACGGGGTTCAGGTTGCGTTCAGGACGGCGTCGTCGTGAACTCGATGAGCTGAAGCTATGGTGTTTCGTACCGAACATTGGGAGAAGCTTGCCCTCGCTTCAACTCTCTTCTTAACACACACTTCCTCCTTTCCAACTCTATTGCTCGTTGATAACAGCCACCCGATACTTCTTGGGCGATTTCGATTGTTCCTCTGTCTCCGTTTTGTTATTTATCGCCGATATGTTCCCCGCTACGGGTGGAGTGAAATGAAGTCGGTCGAGGTGATTTGTTGCCGTGAGATCTGTGCTGATGCCCACGACTCCCGCATTGGATTCCGTGACGGTCGGTGAACTATTGATTTCTCTTGTCTTCGTCCATCGCTTCTTCCCGCCTCTATTATCGCGTTCCTTTCTGTGTCCTTGCCGTATATGGAGTAGCTTGGTAGGATTGGTAATTCTGTAATTCTCGTATATTGGCTTGCTATACGACGATGAAAGAAGTATGAAATAGGACTGTCCAATATAAGTTGTCTATTCTCCTTACGGAAGATATTCGATACCGGCTAGGATTCGCCCGCTGCTCGGACGATAGCTCAGCCGGTATGCCTGATATACCCCTTATACTGGCAAGCTGGCACAGGCTGTGGACGACGTGGTTGGAAGAGTGTCCTTGCCTTCATATTACATGACTTCCCGTCTTCCAGGGAACACCCACTCGTGCTGAGCCTATGGTCTTTGATTGCGCATATTCCTCTACTATCGTGGACTCCTTGATAGTGAGGGCTATGGCTGGAAAACCTGTATTTAGAGGAACAGAACATGGCTCCAAATTTTCCTGCGCCTCGGCAGCAACCATTTCAGCCTGACAATATCTAACTCATCCTATAATTTGCTCATGCGGCAAAACCTTATTTTAGTGTTAAAGGAAGAGTGCAAATAAGTACGTCCAGAATGCCGTAGAACTAGAAGTAAAAATGGCCAATCAACGACCACCTCCAAAAGCGCATCTTATCAGCGGCCATTGCCGCTTACCCATCGTGTTGTGGGACAGGTCAGGATGGAATTGCGATGCGATCATCGAGTTGAAGCAGTGGAGTCCCGACCGGGTTTGCGCACATGTGGCTAATCGGAATATTCTATGGGCTGAGCGGGATCTATTCTACAGCTTCTGCCATATGTATCCTTTATGACCATGGTGATCTGACACATTGAGATAGTCGCGTATACAGAGCGAGTCCCTCCTATTTAAGATCAGCGACAGCAGACATGGAGTCCGCCACATCCCCTCCGAAGATGCTTGAAGTGGCGGCAAAGCCATATGTCTACGCATTCCCGCCAAAGCATACTGCCTTACTGGTCATAGATATGCAGCGAGACTTTCTCCTTCCCAGTGGATTTGGAGAGATAGAGGCCGGCAGTCTCCACGCCGTGCAGGCCTCAGTAGCCCCGACTAAAGAGCTATTGGATAAATGCCGCCAAGCCAACCTCGCTATATTCCACACTCGCGAAGGCAATAAGCCTGATCTATCAGACTGTCCCTCGTCCAAGGTATTACGTCAGAATGGCGCACCAGGCAATACAGAGTACTCGAAGGCCATTGGTGATATGGGAGAGATGGGAAGGCTGCTTATCCGAGGCGAGCATGGCCATGACATCGTGGACGGATTGCAACCTTTCCCGGGCGAAGTGGTAATTGATAAGCCAGGCAAAGGAGCCTTCTGGCAGACAACATTAATGGACAAGTTGAAGGCGAAGGCAATCACACATCTCATCATATGTGGAGTGACTACGGAATGTTGTTTCGCTACGACGTTTCGTGAGGCTAACGACCGAGGCTTTGAGTGCTGTAAGCATGAGGCATCCATCGCTCGGTTAAGGTCCGGCGTTGCTAACGCTACTAACAGGTGGTATCGAAGAGGCAACTGCGGGATACAAAGACGAATTCAAATGTTCTACTTTAGATATAATACATTGGAGCGAAGGGCTTTTTGGCTTCGTTGCCTCTTTGCAACCCCTATTGGACACTCTAGCACCGTATACAAGAAAGCCCGTGCCCACTAGAAGCGAGACTCATGCACAGGACTCTCCAACATTCGGCGGCGACCTAGGAATTTCTAGCCTCCAAGAAGCTTTCCGCGACGGACTGTCTCCGCTGATTATGTTGGAATCGGTCTTTGATAGGGTTGAGAAGTACAAAAGCGTCGATGCAGCCGTCTGGATCCGTCTAGAAACAAAAGACTCGGTGATGCAGCGAGCAAGGGAACTATTGAGAAAATGGCCTCATCGGAATCAACGCCCACCCCTGTTTGGTGTACCATTCAGCGTGAAAGACAACTTCGACATCGTAGGCCTTCCCACCACCACAGCATGCCCTCCATTGACAGATGAACCTTCTCAATCAGCTCCAGCATATGATCTTTTGCTAGAGCAAGGTGCAATATTCATTGGAAAAACGAACCTTGATCAATTAGCTACAGGTCTCACAGGTTGTCGTTCTCCACACGGAATCCCTCGCTCAGTGTTCAACCACGACTATATATCAGGGGGCTCATCCTCTGGTAGTTGTGTTAGCGTTGGTGCGGGGTTGGTGTCTTTCTCCTTAGGCACAGATACTGCAGGATCTGGACGGATCCCCGCAGGATTCAACGGCGTCGTCGGCTTCAAACCTACCCGAGGACTCATATCAGCGCGTGGCGTAGTCCCAGCTTGTCTGTCGTTGGATTGTGTCGCTGTCATTGCGCGCAATATGCATGACGCCCGTACAGTGTGGGATCTCTGCGCCGAATTCGACGAGGACGATCCTTACGCCAAGACTGCTGCTCCTATGCAGAGGCACATCAACCCGACCGGCGCTCAAGCGAAGAGCTTCAAATTCGGCATCCCACCACCTGAGGCCCTGACGATCTGTCATCCAGTCTATCGTCGAAAATTTGATGAGGCTGTTCAAACTCTACAGGCTATGGGAGGCCATCTAACGCCGATCGACTGGAGTCCGTTCGAGAAAGCGGGCAAACTCCTGTACGAGGGAACGTTCGTATCAGAGCGCCTTGCTAGCTTACCCGACGACTGGCTCGAGAAGAACCGAGGATCTCTCCATCCCGTCATCGCAGCGATCTTCGAAACCGTAATAGCTAGGCAAAGTACAGCAGTCGAAGCGTATAGAGATCTCCAAGCCAAAGCGCTCTACACACGCCAAGCCGAGAAGATCTTCGCCTACACCTCAACAGGGATCGACGTCCTCGTCGTCCCAACGGCTCCAACACACTGGACCGTCGAGGAAGTGCTCGCGGACCCGATCGCAACGAATAGCGTCCTTGGTACGTTTTCGCATTTCGGCAACGTCCTCGATCTCTGCGCCGTGGCTGTGCCGGCGGGGACGGTTTCGGTGGGGGAGTTTTCGGGTAATGGTGATGCTGAAGCTCGGGGGAGGTTGCCGTTTAGCGTAACGCTGATAGGGGGCAGTAGGATGGATGCTGAGACTTTGGAGTTGGCGGTGCGGTTTCAGGAGTGGATGGGAACGTCTTGATGGATATGATACTCTGTTGCCATGGTGTTGGACAGCGATTCCCACTGCGCCGCAAGATAATTCAAAGTGGTGTATATATGACATACAGACATACATACCGTACCGTACTGGTTCAGTGGTAACGTCTAACGCCGAGCTTTCGCCTCCGAAACCCCCAGCCGTCCACATCATATACACATTGGGACCCCCACACCGCACATCCCCATCCCAGTCCTACCGCTATCAACGAATCTCCAACAACGAGCAACTCACATACAGACAGACCCCTAACAACAAACCCAGCAAAAGCGATCCGCTGACGAAGAAAGAATATTGAACAATACCCAACAGCATCCCTAATACATACCATACCATTCAAAAATCAACCCCGTCTCCTACGAAACTCCAACATCGGACCAGGAGCATAACTCGTCAAATGCGAATACAGCTGAAACTCCCCAACCCTCCGTCTCCCCCTCCCCATCCCCTCACCCCCCTCACCCACACTCCCTCCATGCCGCCCACTCACCCGAAAGTCCATCAACCACAGCACCCGCGCGACAGTAATACTAATCTCCATCATCGCAAAAGCCCTGCCGATACATGCTCTCGGCCCCGTCGAAAACGGACTATACGCCGCATGGTCCGCTTGGCTCGGCTTCCCACTTCCATCATTATCTGAATATGAGGGGAGCCAACGCTCCGGCGCAAACGTGAACGAGTCCGGGAAATAGGTCTCGTTGTGATGGATGGCGTAGATGCAAGTGCCGACGTCGTAGCCTTCTGGGATGAACTCCCCGTCGACGTGAATTCCGCCGGCTTCTGCTTCTCGCCACATGGCGCCGGCGGCGGCGGGAGACATTCGCATCGCTTCTTGAATGCAAGCGGTGAGGTATCTGCAGGAATTGAGTTGGGGTCCTGATTTGATGTCGTCGAGCTCGTGGAAGGTGTGTCGGATTTCGTGGGCTAGGGTGGTGTAGGCCGTGGGGTTGTGGGAGAGGTAGAAGAATATGGCCGAGAGCGTTGTGGCTGTCGTCTCGAAGGCTGATGATACGTATATCGAGTTAGGCTCGTAGGGAACTAGAGCGGCGGACTTACCAGCTACCAACAGCACCTGCGCTTCGGCCATAAGCTCCATGTGCGATATACAGCTCCCCGTCACCTCGTCTTTGGCGTCAAGAACTCTAGCAAACAGGCTGTTCGCGGTCTCCTTCTGTCCTGGATCTGTGAGTAATTCGCCAATATCTCGTCTCCACTGCAAAACTTTCCTAAGAATGTCGCGGTCGATTGGGCACCATAAAATGTCTAGACCGAGGTTGGCTAGTCCAGGAGATTGAGCATAGGTCCCACTTCGAACGTTCAGTGCCATGATGGCGGTCACGACGAAACGTGTTTCTGCTGAGCTGAGGGTGCGAAATTTGTGACCGAATACGAAATCGCCGCTGATGTCAAAGGCCAGCCAGGTACCTATCATGGAGTGTAAGTCGAAGAAATGTAAAAGAAAGAGAAGCAACCCACACCAGTCACGCATGTTGCGAATTCCCGTCCACCCATTTGGATCGCTTGAGTCCCCCGCCAAAATCAGCTCGCAGAAGGTTTGAACATGACTTAGCATGACAGGCTCGAACGCAGTAAGTGACTGAGTGGAGAATCCTTGGCTGATAAGCCGTCTTCTGCTGCCATGTACGTTCTTATCGATCGTTGTGAGAATACTATGGCCGCCGAGGACACGCGAGATTGTAGCGAACGCTTTGGACTTCTTCACATTTTTTGAGTGGTCGTAGATATCTTTGTAAAGGGAAATGAGTCAGATGGAATGATTGTTGAATGGACTTAAGATTGATCTACCGTGAAGTCCGGTCTTCGAATTAATCAGAACCCGATTTGGGCCATAGCGAACAATAGACCCTTCCTACACATCAGATCGACAAACAAGAAACCAGTGATTGTTGGTCGAACCGTATTGCTCGTGGCATTGTAACATGTTCAAGTGGAGATTTCCACGCCAGGCATGGTAGGCGCCGTACCAGCTTGTCAGCTTCGCAGCCAACGGGCCAGGAAATTTGGCCAAAGGGTGGTATGTCACAAGATAGATGCATCGTCCGAGGAGCTGGAGCCCATCAGCTGCAGGGACGCCAGTAGCTCAGATGATAGGTTCAAGGTGAGATGGACGACTCACTGCCAAGAGGGGGATGATCAGAGTGAGGAAAAACGTAGGATGAAGGCTAAGAGACTCGAACAGTGCGTGTGGAGAGTATGTATCCATTGTCTTTTGTAGAGAGAATAGAGAACTGAAGACGTCGATAATTTCCTCATGAAACAAAGAAGCGATAGCATACGTCAGTAAGTGTAATCCGACAGAGATAATTCTCCCGTCAATGAGGCCGTTACTCAGTAATAGAAGTAATGCAGATGGTTCGAAGAAATTTCATAGATTGAACCTCTCCAGCGGTGTGTAAGCCCAACGAGGTTTCTGTTGTGAATGGTTGCTATGCTTGGAGAACAATGTTTCGAATGCTTGGAGCTATATGAATAGAAAGACATGTCCTCGAAGTTCTCGGGTGACTATACCCAATCACTATGGACCCACTTTATGGTAAACATCTAGCTGTGCCTCGCGGATTGTAACGTTTACTGCCCACCATCAATCTTGTCATCCCCTGTTGCTCAGCCTGCTTTGGCTTTATCTCAGCCTTCACCATCAGTCATAATACTCGATTAATTTCTTGAATGCGGCACACAGACCCAAGAAGGAGCTGCCAAAAGTGCCAGTGAATCCCCTTCGGTATCTAGGTAACTATTAAGTCCGACCAAATTCTGGGATTATTTCGTCTCCAGTAATAGTAAGAATGTCGAGTAGGATTGGGACTCTTGAGCGTCTCAAGGGTTAAGGAAGAATCGTGCATGTGTACACCCCATTACGGCGGGTGCGTCCGCAACTTTGTCGAAGCGTGTCGATTGTCGTCAGTCCGTTCGTCATGGCTAATAGCTAGAGGACTTCTCCACGGAGTAAATACAAGCAGACATACTCCTTTGTTACCCGAATCATGGAAAGAACCTGGTAGTATCAGGTGGTGCTGTCTGCATGGGCCTTCGTATCCTGGGAGAACCCGACGTCGATAGTGATATCTGGACGACTGACAGGCAACCGGTTCGAAAATGGCTGCATGAAGGCTGCGCCATTGTTAACCTATGGGGCTTTTCGCACATCGTTATGCAGCGGGAACAACGTCCACTAGGTGAAACGGTCCCAAGTTAAGGAAGGCGAGGAGGCCAGTAGCGGTAAGCCATTCAATGCTTCGTCAGGGCTTTGATGAGTGCCGATCAATTGGACACAGATGAGGTCGATCCCCACATCCTTTCAGCGTCGTGTCGGAGGTGCTGCCGGGAGCACCACCAACTTTGGAGATGGCGAAATAACAATGATGATTGGGCAGCATAGAAAGCAGGGCCGTGTATCCAATACGGCAATGAAAGCCGGTGGAATTCAGCTGCGGGTTCATGCATCGATATCGACTTCGTTTTCAACAAGAATGTGAGAGGAAGGTGAGCGATGAGTCGAAAGAAAAAGGGTGTGACGAAGATGAAACAATCTCACCGCGCTAGCATTGATACTAGTGACGCGCCGTTCCGAAGGCCGCTCAGCCCCCCGGCCCGACCGTTGCCGATCTAGCGTACCGAACACGCTATTTTACCTACCGAAGAATACCGTCAGCTTTTCAAATGATCATCTTCCGAAGACAATACTTCGGTTTATCAAGAGGATATACCTTACTTATAGACGTTATCCATAGCCGCTAGTCAATGATTCTAAACGTTATGGCCTTATCTCAGTAGTTGTCAGTGCCAAAGAGTCGCAAGGCTCTAGTGTCCCCAATGGATGAAGTACCTGAGTACAAAGGCACTGTCTCGTATCGGCCATTCCGAGAATGTGACCTCGTCCCATAACATAACGCCGCATATCTACGTCACAGCTCCAACAAGGATGGACCTTTACAAGGACAAGGATACCCGAGTCCACGGCGCCAGTGGATTGGATGTCAATACACTGTGCCACGTTGTTGCGCCAAATCTTGTTCGAAGCTAGAGAATGACGACCAGCTGCACGTAATATATGATGAGATGAGTGTGCAACCATTACGAAAAGTCAACGGCAGTTGACTCGGCGGAGTCTGGCCATCTACAACAAGATGGGCCTTATAGACTGCTTGCACGGCCCACTTGCAATCCTTCTGATCATCCGCCCCAAGTTTGGACGCCATGGCTCTCCCACATTCCTCGGTGCACGATGAGCTCAGAGGATTGGCCTTTGTCTCGCTCTCGCTGGTCACTTTTACCCTTGGTGTGGTCGTTGTGTCCTTGCGCATGTACCTTCGAATATCTCGACGCATCACGGGCTGGGACGATTACACAATTTGTATCGCATGTGTAATGATCCCTTCTCGTCGTCAGCTCCCATCGCATTGTACTTATCCAGCATAGGCATTATCCGTCTTAGGAACCGTTGCCGACATCTACGAAGTTGCAAATGGCGCCGGCAAGCATATCAACACCTTGACACCAACTCAGGTGTCCGGCTTCCTCAAATGGACACTTATCGCAGAGCTTGAGCTCGTCATCAACACCTGTTTCCTCAAGCTTTCTGTTTGCATTTTTATCTTGCGATTCATCAACAGAACTAGGAAAAATCTACATTACTTCATCTATATCCTGATGGCATTCCTCATCGTCTCCACTATAGCACTGGTAATTACCTTGCTGGTTCAGTGCGTGCCCTTATCAGCGCTCTACCGTCCTGGCGTAAAAGGACGGTGCTTTCCCAAGCATGTACTTTACTCTGTAGCTTACGTGCAGGGAGGTGTGTTGTTCCCACAGTCCATATATGGCTTTTCTGACCTTTTCAATAGCTTTCAGTATATTTACAGACTTTGCCTGTGCTGGCCTACCTATCTTTATCCTGCGGAACCTTCAGATGAGCAAGTCGCTCAAGATAGGACTGTCAGTGACCATGGGGCTCGGGGTTTTGTAAGGTGATCTTATTCACTGTCCAAAAGAGATATGTTGACACAGTGTGTCTAGCACTGCGTCTTGTTCGATCTTCCGAACCGCGTTTCTATTCACGAACTATTCTGAAGATTTATCATGTCGGTCTCCAGACGTCTCAATTCAGCAGCAAAGGACTGACGAAGCTTCAGATGCAAACCTGATCAACGTAGTTTTCGCCCTGTGTGTCCCGTCCAAGATTCTACCTGCCATAAGCAGCAGCTGACACAGAAACCAGATTAGAGCGAAGCCTTGGCATCATCGCAGCCTCAATCCCTACATTACGACCACTCTTCGCCAATTTCAGGCCCATGTATAGAATCCATTCAGACAACACCAGGGAGCCGTACTCTGATCGTGCCCTCATCAACGGCGTAGCTCCTACCAAACAGCCACGAAAGATTATAGACGAATCGGTGTCATTGGATCCTATAGGCATAAGTAAGACGACAGATGTTCGCGTGCTACGCGACTTCTAACGTCAGCTGGAGGAGCAGGTCTAGGATTGGGGGAAGAGAGGTTTACTAAGTTGATTGTAGCCATATTACCATCGTTCAAGAAACCGGATTCGGGCAGATTGAATTGGAATACCAGATCATTCCCTCTTAGAAAAAGTGATAAAGAGCGACGAGTATGATGACGCTCACGGTGAGACCCCCAAAGCGAAACTTCCCCATAAAAACAGTAGATTATCTACATAAGGTACCTCGGGTACTTAGTACCTACGTAGAGCGCGTCACTCTAAGAGGTGGCCGCTTCAAGCTAGTATTATCTAGCGTAAGGTACATATAGGTAGAACACCACATATACTACCTTAGCGGCGGGTAACGGATTCTTCGTACGGTCTATAGGCGGTAGCAAATTGGGAACGGTAATTATTATAGTAAATTGAGATTTCACGTCTAATATTATAGACGTTAGTTTAAATTACGGTATCTAGTTTCTAGCCGTCAGCGTATAGTAGTAAATATAGAACGTCACTAGTTTTATTACGTCTTAAGAATAATATTATACGTAATAGTAAACGCTCGTGATACTGCCAAGACTACCAAGCCCTCTCCTCGGAAGTACGGGGCTCCGTATTTAATCAACGCTGTACAGATTCTGGTATCAGAATCAGTCGATTCAGCTGATTTTTTCGCGGAGGTGTTACGCCAGGCTGTAGGGTTTGACATACGTGGGTGGGTGGGTGTAGGGAGCAGGGCGCTGGCATGCTAGACAGGCTGTAGGATGCGCCCCTGACGCGGGGGCGTTTTATATTTCAACGCTAAAATTAAGGTTTTACAGGTATCGTTGATCAAGAACTTCGTTATAGGAAATCGATACCGTTACCTAATTAGACGTATCAGAAACGAGACTCGTTTTCGGCGGTGTTAATAGTTTTTAACGTCACTTATCGGTAACGGTAACTGGACGGTTCTGCTACAGTCCTGAGGAACCACATCCCGCCGCTAAGGTACTCCGTGCAGCGGCATAAGTTGATTTCGAAGCTGAAACCAAAGTAACATGCCGTAATGCTGCATCGGAGCAAGTGCTGCGGAATTGCTTTACCCGGTCGGCGTCCCTTGGGTGAGCCAATGAACGAGGAGCGGCTTTTCAATCCACCTCCAAGACTCTCCATCTCAGTTCTTCCACACCTTGACCTCCTCTCATCTTCACGATCAGACCGCTTGAGACTTTCTTACCAAGGTCACCACAATGGAAGCGTCTAAGGCCCGCCAAATCGTCACCGCTCTCCGAACTCGACTCAATGACGGCCGCTACCTCCTCCCAGTAACCAAGCAGCAGCAAGAAACCCAGAAGGCATCCACGACATCCGAACCCATCTGGGTGAGCGAAGTGGAATTTCCTAAGCCCGTAGAAGAGAACCTTCGCCAGACTGTCCTCAACGTGATCGAACGTTTAGGCGATGGGCACGAAACTTTCACTCCCGTGGATGTAGTCGGCGTCAAAGCAGAATGGGTAGGCTATCGTCACTCAGACCAGCCTCTAACCTCCATACTTTCTACAAAAGAGAATTACAGGGCTTTGGAAAAGGATCTTACCAGTGACGCTGTGCTATTACATGTACACGGTGGACTGTTCTAGTCAGTATCAATCCACCCAATCACCTCGAACTGACCACTCAATCATCAATTCCAGCCTAGGCAGCCCAGCTGCATCTCGCTCCACCACGGCCCTCCTCGCGAAACAAACTGGCGGCCGTTGTCTGTCCGTCCAATACCGTCTCGCACCCCAAAACCCCTTCCCAGCCGCGCTTCTCGACCTCTTCATCACCTATCTCTCACTCCTCTATCCCCTCCCTGGCTCCCTGCACACTCCCATCTCACCCAGCTCGATAGTCTTCACAGGCGATAGCTCCGGTGCGAACCTTTGCCTTTCTCTCCTGCAAGTCATCCTCTTCCTCCGCCGGCAGCGATGTACCTCTGATCAGCTCGTACTATGGAACGGCCAGCAAGTCCCCGTCCCCCTACCCGCCGGTCTCGCCCTCATCAGCCCTTGGGTAGACCAAGCCCGTGCCTTACCATCCTGGCTCAGCGATCGAGAATACGATCTCTATCCCAGCGGACCGCCTCGCGCGACAATGCCTGATTTTCCTTCCTGCGCTGCCTGGCCTTCTGATCCGCCGCGAGGGGATCTGTATTGCGATCTGTCCGCTCTGTGTCACCCGATTGTTAGCCCAACCGCTGCAACTGACTGGAGCGGCGCGCCGCCTCTGCTATTCATCTGTGGAGAGGAGAGAGCCGCTGATAGTAGCAAGGTGATTGCGCAACGGGCTTTTGATCAAGGTGTGAGTGTGGTGTGGGAACAGTATGAAGGTATGCCGCATATATTCATGCAGCTAATGGGCAAACTACCGCATTCGAGGATGAGTATGGAGAGATGGGCATCATTTTGCGTGGATTGCGTGGCCGGAGTTAAGGTGGGGAGTTGTGGGACATTCGTGGAGGTTGAGACTCTGCAGAGGAGGGAGGCAAAGATGTCGAATCTTACAGATCTGACGGTCGAAGAAGCAGTGTGTCGAATGCAAGCCCAGAGGGCTACTCGGAAAGTGTGGTACGGCCCTACCAAAAAGAAACCCAATCTCTAGCAAGACGGCATATGCTATCCCTTGTCTCACCTAGTCATATAGCTCGTTACGCCAAGACACCTTACACATGAGGAAATTCGTGCTGTTCTACCAACACAGACATTACACCTCCTTCCTCCCAACAACAACAATCATATCCGTACTCAGTGCCACGCCCATCTCCCTACACTCCCTACTAGCCTCTCCAATCATCTCTCGCAATTTCGCCCCTTCTTCTTGCCCTCGAGCGTCTAAGACTGCGTGGCTGAAATCTTCATAGGTGGAGAGGGATTTATCGCTATCGAACCTCGCACTAGCTTCCGACATGGCAACGCGGACGGAACTTGTAGCCGTGAGCCCGGCGGATGCGAAGTGCTCAGGGAGTTTGGCGATCCATCTGGCCTTGTGTGAGTAGGGAAAGATGGTTGGAGCCACTATGGTGAGGTAGAAGATAGGAAAGGGTGTATATGTTTGACGAAGCCATAGCTTGGAAAAGCTCCAACCACGGAAAGAACAGCAGGAGAAAGGGAAAGGACTACTGACTCCTTCGGCCCCAGCTTATCCTCCCACCCACTTGCAAAATCCACCAGCGCATTCAATTTCTCCGCCGAAGCCATCGGGTCCGCTTTGATGATACGTCTAGACACCACGTCCAGCTCGTTCCATTGCAGATAGCCTCCTGGCTCTGTCCACAAAATCAACCTGCCTACGCCCTACGATGATGAAAACCCTTACCCACAGTCGGCGAAACCCGAACGATCTCTTTGCGAAGCAAGAAAGGTACTGGAACGCACTCACTCAACATCCTTACGAGATTCCTCAGAAGGGGTCCAGGGTCGTTATTCTTGACAATCAATGCGAAGATGGCAATGTGCACCACATCGTACTTGCCCACCAGCTCCTCTGGTACCTTTTCCGAAAAGGCGTCAAGAGTGTTTATCGTTACGTTTAGAGGCAGCCAGGCTTTGGGCGGGGCTTGGGAGATATCGATGTCGAAGCCGTCGAGCTGCGTGGTTGGGGGTTGGGTGCGAGCGAGGTCGAGGAGGAAGATGCTGGAGAGGGGAGGACGATTACTTTGGCAGGTGGGGTGGGAAGGGTAGGGAGGAATAGGAAATCGAGAAGTACCCTGTCCCTGTACCCACGTCTGCGATCTTCAGGTGCGGGGTTGTGTCTTTGAGAAAGGGGATGCTGGGATGGAGCAGATAGCCTAACTGTTCTTTCCAGAGATGGTGTTGCAAGTTTAACCCGTAGAGAGAGAAATCAGCTCAGGCTAAAAGACATGGCCTCCACGTACCTTACCTCATGGAAGACAGATGTCCCCGCCCCAAGACGTAGGCGTTCTGTGCCGCCATGCTTTCTTTGTTCACGAGATAAAGTTCGGTAGACGATTATTCTAGGGCTACGACGTCGGATGGTGGGTAAAGAGTGGTTGATCAAGAAATGAGGGATGGGTTTCAGATTGAGAATTCAGGTTATACGGACTTGGAACTTGTGTTATGATATCCGTTTCCGGGTAGATAAGGTAGAAAAGTAACGACTGATTAATTGACGTTTCATATGTTACCAAATGATATCATCGGGCATTATGATTGCCTTACATTCCGTCCGTCGCCTAGCAAGGTGTGTACTCCTTTCCGCTTCTAACGATCAGTTTACCTACCTTACTTTACGCCCTAGCTATACGCGCTATGTATAGCTGAGTAACGACGGACTTCTACATTTAACGCGTGGATGGGCTAGGCCATCTAGACCAAGAAGTGATACAGGATGGCTATACATATGCTAACAAACCAAAGCTGGTCCAGATAAATGCACTTGCGAGTACCAGTACGCGAAACTCATGTGAAAACCTCACGCTTCGAGGCCTGATAGCCCACCACGAAAAGTCCCAAGCGGTCAAGGAGAGGAAGGCCGAGAAAGTCAGGACAAAACCCAAGCACGCTAACATACCATCCATCGTCAAGACCATTTGTTGGAAGCGACGCCAGTCCGCAGCGAGCCCGTGGTATATCTCCAACGCCCGGCTTGTCGCATCACGGAGGCTTCCTAGAAGATCCCACTGTATTAGTCTTGGATGGTGAAGAGGTGGACAGCGGGGGATACCTTACCGTTGGACCATTGAGCTTGTGTACTGCGATGCCTTTCACGAATCGCGGCCTTCAAGCAATCGTATACCTCGCGATCCTCTTGCAATGTGACACTACGTAACTCCCAGTCCTTGATAATTCCATCTCGTCTGGGATATCGGGGATGCTGTGCGTTGAGATTTCGCTTCGCAAACTCAAGCGGTGTGAAGCCACTCGCTGTTCTTCTCGTCAGATCTGCCCCGGCTGCGATCAACATTTCTGTGAAATCAATACGGCCTTTGCCTCTGTCAAGAGCATGGAGTAACGCTGAAAATCCAAGGCGATCCTCACATTCTACACCGAGCCCATGTTCGACTAAGAGGGTGGCGATTGGGCTGTTCGATTTGACAGCCCAGATGACTTCGGAGCCGATAGCTTTTCGAGCCCTCGTATCAGATGGCATACCGTCTCTTCGGCCACATCCAGCTTCTAATAAGCACCGGTAGATGAACGGATCTTCATGACGACCTATGGCGAAGAAGATCGAGTCGGAAGCGTTGAAGGTGGGATTCCTCAATAAGTCCTTCAGTATCCAACATTCGGCCTCGGGGTCACCATTGTACTCTGGTCTTCCGAATTGTATCGAGTGCCACCGTTCCAGGAGATCGTCAACTGCACTTGATGCTGGAAGTATCTCACTCTCGCTCATCGAAGGGCAATAGGTGTCCAACGATGCTCCCGCTTCCGCTAAGGCCGCAACAATATCGACACTGCCACTCCCGGCGGCGGCTCTGATATATGTTCTGTCGTCAGAAGGATGGCACTCGTCAAGATCGAAACCACAATGCAAAAAGGGGTTGATCATCTCCAAAGTGCCCTTGGCGCAAAGAAGCCTCAAGAAACTTTGACGAACTACTGATGTCGCATTCTTGACCTCCGCCACTTGTAAAGGAATGTCAAGTTCGATTGCAGGCGCAACAGCTCTTGCCTGTGGGGCTGATAATTCTGCAGGAGTATGGAACTCCGAGAGCTGGGCATGGAGACATTGTTGAAAGCTTGGGAAGGCCCGAGCTAGCGCTGCTAGAACCCACAAATCGACACCCTCCATTTCCTGGAGCGTGAAGATATCGACATATGATAAGACAAAATCCTTGAGGAACGACAGGCCATTCTGTGATTGAAAGATGAGAGAACAGGCCGAGTAGCCATTCGAATCACACAGGGTGAGATCTGAACCTGCTCTAATGAGGAGGCTCGCGATTGGTTGAAGCTTATGCTCGAGGCCGCTCGTCAGACTCATCAACTCGCAGCATAGATGCAGAGGGGTACTGTCACGCTGTCAGTCACTGGCGCGAGTACATCTTATCAGGCTACAACATACCTCCCATTAAGACTTCGAACATCCGAATCTGCCCCTTGCTGGATCAAAAAGTTGCAGAGCTCCGTCGAGTTCGCGTTGGTAGAGAGACTGTTGTAGACGGCCTCCTGCGTGCCCATGGGCGTCAGTAACACTCCCAATTTTCGAAGGCGAAGGCTCACAGGCTTACATGAAGGAAGGTATTCCCCCAGGGTGCCAAGATGTCTGTAGGCTTTGCTTCGCCGTTCGCAAATAGTGTCTCCAGTCCAGAGATGTCACCGTTGTGTAGGCAATCGATGAGCAAAGGGTTTTGATTGTAGGAGCGGGATCCCAGACTCAACGAGATTGACGGTGATCCGCATTGAGAGTTCCTCAGACCGAAACCAAGCTCAATGATCTTATTAGCGATCCAGGGAGCGGGATAAAGTGTAAAGGTTACGGCACTTGAGGTTCGATGATCCTGCTTTCTGCAAGGCGTCTGTTCCGTGCGCTGCGAGATTTTTCTGACGGTCATTGTTCCGACGGTCAAGTTGTATATTGCCAGGTTCCAAGACTCTGTGACTGATCTTGTCGCTTTCTGTGGCCTCTTCGAACCTCTTGCCGTACCCCATGGTTGGAGTAGATCCTGAGAGGTCTGCCCGTTCTTGGAACTATCGTCATAGGTTGAAATTTCATGACTGCTTCCTGCTGACCTCGGCTTGGAATAGGGCTTACACGACGTCCTTGGGTTTGTGGATGGCTCCGAAAGATCTTTCTGCTGAGGCGTCATCGATAGGACACTGTGATTCATTGGCAAAAACCTGAGCAGCCTCAGTGCTGATTCCTGCTGCAAGTTACACTGGTCCGTTGGGAGAGTCTGAATTTGCTGCGAGGTCGCACAAGCAAGGTCTGCTGGTCGGTCTTCTGGTCGGTCTCCTGAAGTTTGTTGAACCCTTCCAAGTTCATTCTGTAACAGCGAATTCAAGGAGCTTGCGGACGTCACGAGCTGAGAAATATCGGATGATCGCGATTTGATTTCCTTGAAGATAAGTTTTGATCGAGCACTGCCCAGCATGAGACTCCGATGGAGTAGATCGTCACCATTTCGGGGATCTTACTTGGAAAGAATGCAGAGCAGGAAGTTGATCGTTTCTAGATGATCCGACAACAGATTCTCATAATTCTCCACTTCTTCGGCCGAGAAGAAGACGCGGATCCGCACGGACATATGTACCCTTGACAACGACTTCCCATTAAGACTGTTCTGCAGTCTTGAGATCTTTCCTTCCAGAGCCAGGAGGTCTGTTTTCATTATCGTAGCGATATTGGTCCAGTCCCTCTGAAGGTCCGTACCCAAATGCTCGTCCCCGATCTCATTACCAACCTTCTCAATCTCCGAAACCACTCTACGTAATCTTTCTATCTTGGCAAAGAGTCTGCGAATATGATCGGGCGCATTCTTCAATGATTGTGCTATGTTGTGGATCTTGGTACAACTGCTAAGAGTTATCGCCGACAGACTCGCGATGCTGGCAGAGAAGCCTACGAAGGCCAATGCCGCCGAAGCTGGATCCATTATAGAAAACCAATCAGAAGGCTCTTGTTGTCTCGCAAGGACCAACGGATCGTTGTGCAAGATGCTGCCGTCGGAGCGCGGATCAGATAACTTTTAATTATGGAGAAAAGAACTCTCAAAGCTGTCGAGGAGTGAGGTGGAGATATATGGCCGCACACAGACTGGAGACGCTTAGGAGGTTAAAACATCTCTTATTTCGTCCTCAGCTTCGCCCCTTGCGATTGGCTATCGAGTTCTCCAATGCGATGCACTCCCTGTCTATAATTGTCTCTGAAACGCCAACCGCTGATTATGCAGGTACCCGAAACCAGCAGAATAGCAGAAAAATCATGATGTATAAATCTAGGGTTTTCCAATCTCACCATATGCGGGCTCCCTACAAGGGACAATCTCACACGATTTTACAATATCTTCGTTTCCACGTCATCTAGTCATCGAAAACTATTCAGAGAGCGAGCCATGGATCCTGCTTATAGACAAAGCTCGCCACACAGGGTTTGAAGATAAGTAACTTGGTACCGTTCCTCACGAAGTTACCCATCCAGTCCCAATTAACATCACCACCGTCTCCTCTATTCACTATGGTACCCTCCGGAAATACAAGAACATCATAGGGCACCATTTTGGGACTTTGTCGTTGGTAAAACTTGACCACAAATCTCTCCACGGTCCCGTTGGCATTGAAGTGGTACTCGAGCTCGTTGTTGATTACAACGACATTGTATCGACTCTGATGACGCTCCGCAAAGACGTGATGGCAGAGACGGAGGACCCATGCGCTGCGGGCGATGTGGTCTTCCACCGAACGTGTGATCGTTTCCGGCAACTCGGAAGCGGAAGACTGGATGGATGGGGTGAGACCAGCGCGATTATTCTCCTCGGGCTGCTTGTCGTGCTTTTCGTGATATGGACTTGGATGCTCGGTATCAACTGTGATATAACGCCGTCTTCTGGTGATCAAAGCGACCAGAGTGAAGATGAGAAGTACTGCGCTGATCGACCACATGAAGCTGGGAAACATAGTCTAGTGGAACTTAGCGGGGGGTAGTATTCTATGGAATATTGCGAGCCAGTTTTACTCACGGGAAAGCTCCCAACTTACCCAAAAAGCGGTTGTCACATATAGGTATCGGGCATGAATACAGCATGGACGCAAGTAAGAAAACCGTATGAGCAATTCTTGGGTTGGATCATCCATTTCTTAAACGCAACTCGAGAAGGATGGGACGAAAATAGAGGGGGTTAGCCAAAGAATTGGCTTGCCCCTGCGTGGCCTGCGCCTCCTAGCATGGTGATAGGCCAGCCAATCTATCCTGCCGATCGCCATCCAAGGAGTGCATGTTGCATCATAGCCGCCGTCGCTGACGTTGATTGTTGGGGGCGGCGTACTATTCCACGGGCTCTTGCAGCCCTACCTCGCTCCACGAGCCAATCAGACGTGTCGTCCCCCATGAATTTCCCTCTCGTTCAAACGGTCTTTGATGCTTTTCAAGCAACGGCGACTCCATTTTGGTCGAATTCGGCTCCAACCTACGCTCCTAACCGATACCAAACTCTTCCGACTCCTAGCCTCCAGAGGCAAGGCTTGCGATCAAGTTTACTGATTATGCGGATCCTTGCGCCGCCTCTGACGCAGGTAGAACTTCCCATACGCATTTTGACACACAACATCCGCTATGCAGCAACATCACTCGAGAGGAACGAGAGGCCATGGCATGAGCGACTGCCTTTGATAGTATCAGAGTTATCTTACAATACCCAATTCCTCACTGGAAGCACTCCCAATAATGAATCGATTTTCCCCGAACCATCCGCCCAGACTGCGGCCGGAGCAGCCTTCATATGCCTACAAGAGGTCCTGCACGGGCAGCTGGTCGACATACTAGCTGGTCTTAACGACCAAGATATCTCCAAAGACAGCTCTAGCCCCTCCGCCGGTCCGATCTGGGCACACATCGGCATTGCCCGTGAGGACGGGCTCGAAAAAGGTGAATACAGCCCCATTCTGTACCCTGTCCGGGTATTCTCCCTCCTCCACTTCGAAAATATCTGGTTAAGTTCAACGCCGCACGAACCGAGTAAAGGGTGGGATGCCGGCAGCCCGCGTATCCTCACAGTTGGGGTGTTCGAGCACAGAATCACTCGACAGCGGATAATGGCTTGTTGTACCCATCTCGACAATCAAGGCGGCGAAGCTCGCAAGCAGAGCGTTCGTCTCATCCTCGAAACAATCGAGCGTATCCGAAATCAGTGGATCACCGCCATCTGTGCCCCGGATGGTAAGCTGGAGGATCGATCCGGGGAGATGGGCGTCTTTTTAGCTGGCGATTTCAATTCTCTGCCAGAGCAGGAAGCGTATCTTGAGATGGCGCATAGTGATCTGATGTGCGATCTCCGCGAGCATGTGGAATCGAAAAATCGTCGCTATGGTGAGGATATCACGTTTACGGGTTTCAACAGGGATCAAGATCCAGAGGATCAAGGCCGGATTGACTTCATTTGGCTGGGGCCGAAAGAGACTGTCGTAGGCCGAGGTGGTCTTTATGAAGTCGGAGTTTCCAATCCTGCGCTTGCAAGGCCGGGGCTGTGGTGGGAGGTGCGAGGATATGCTGTGTTGCCTAATGTTTTTGAAGAAGGAATTTATAGCAGTGATCATCGAGCTGTGGTTGGGGACGTCTGCTTACATGGGGTAGTCTGACTTGAACCGCCTGGGGAATTGAGGCTAGACTTGTGCGGTCACGCTGAGAGAGTGTTCGCTCTTCATGCCGAGGACTTTATGTGTATGGAAGCCCTCATCCTAGAATTCTGGGTATGGTCATCCATTGGACATTGTATCATCTCATGATTTTCAGGTGTCGAGAACGAATCCTACGCAGCAACACTCACCCACCTAGCAAGAATGATTCTATTCAACAGTACGGCTATAGTGACACAACAGGACTATATTGATATATACCCTTACTAACAGCTATACGATTAATAATTACCAGTAGCTATATAATAAAGTAATACTACGATGAACAATGGCGACGGCAATTCACAGTGTCATGTGACATAAGTTGTCGGTTGGAAAAGACGTCTGATTTGGACGATGTCGATGCTTCTATGGAACAGAAGTTGTCGTTAGAGTTCCTCATGGTGAAGAGGAGGATAGTCGTCATGGTGCCAGCGCCGTCCTGTCGCAACTTGGATGCGGACAGTCCGGTTCCCCCACTGCTCCATTAGCCACATTGCGAGCAGGCGATTGTATTTCTATATCGGCATGTAGGTGATGCTCGTGATAGGCTTATATATGCATGCTCGTACGTGAGTCGTATCTCTTTCAAATGTTTTGAACGATGGGATGAAGGCGATAGGATGTCAGGGCGGTAGGATAGGAGGCGATAGGCAGGGTGATAGGTAGGTAGGTAGGGCCTGGGAGCTTGGAGTCCTCCACATCGATTCCCAGGAAATTTTCCAGTTGGTTTACCTAGCGATCGACCAGAGTTTTCCAGCGCGGAGCCTGTAAGCGTATACTGTATTTGCGATAATGGCACGACCTGGCGCGCCTATCTATTCTTCCCTTTCTTAACAGACTTCCACTCGATACCGAGCGTGCTAACAACGGCCAGACATGCAAGACCTAATGCAATATGAAAAACGTTCACAAGAGCCCCGTTATAGGCGCCCAGCACCCGATCGCGGAATTGTGCTGGGACCGCTTCGATAAGGCCTGTCGCACCATTATTCAATACTGAGTTCGGGTCTAGTCCTGGTACTTCTATGGCCAGATTGCGGGTTAACCGGTTGAGGAACACATTTTGCGCAATAGATAGGACGACGATACCGCCGAAGATCTGTGTGAAGCTTAACAGGACCAGTGCCGTGGGCACCGTGGAGTCATCAAGTACGGTTTGTACGGCGATGAAGGGCGGTTGGAAAGCCATTCCGATGCCGATCCCGTAGAGGATTTGATACGAGATCCACTCTCCGGCACCTGTGTTAGGCGTGAATGTACTTATGAGCCCTACTGCAACAGCCGCAAAAACGCTGCCGAGCATCAAGACCGGACTGTAGTAGCCGATGAAACTCGTCAAAGGACCACCGATTAGCGCCGTGATGGCCATGGCTACGGCCAAAGGTAGGTACATGAGACTAGATCCAAATGTGCTTGCCCCGCGCACTGCCTGGAAATATAAAGGTAAGTAGTAGGCAAGCACCCAAAGAGTCGCGAAATTGCAAAAGGTAATGAGACTAGCAAAGGCGACAGTCCGCTGACGCAGCATCTTCAGTGGGACCATGCTGTTGTCTCCAGCCCTGTGTTCCACGACAACGAATATGGCAAGGAGCACGAAGGCCATTGCGAGCAGAAGGATAATTCTCGAATTGGCCCAAGAGTATACCGTTCCCGCCCACTGCAGGGCAAGTACCAAACACACTGTCATTGGTACCTCTATGCCGAAGCCTTTCAAGTCGAGGCGCTCCAGTCTAGCCTTGCGGTTGAGATGTCCATTTTCGGGTCGACGGATATGATCGATGCTGAAGAATACTATAACAATGATAGCGACGCCCAGCGGGATGATGATGTAGAAGCATACTCTCCACGACGAGTAATGAGCTATAGTTCCGCTGATTAAGGGACCAAAGGCCAGGGCGGCACATCCTACGCCGCCGCAAATTGCAAGAAAAATGGGCCGGCGCTCGAGTGACGTTGTATGTGCGATGATGATGTATATGCCCGCATTTATGCTAGCTGCTCCTAAACCGCTCAGTGCGCGTTCCATGATGAATGCTGTGGACGTTGGAGCCGCGGCGGTCAGAACTGTGCCAATGACGAAGACGAAAATTGAGGACATGTAAAGTGTCTTCATCGAATAGAAGGAGTACAGTCGTCCAAAGATCAACATTGGTGCAGATAGTGCAAGCAAGTATGCTGTTTGATACCATCCGAGGTCGCTGAGAGCGTTGAATTGATTTGTGATGACCGGGCTCAAGGTACCTATACAGCTGCTGTCATAACCGACGAAGAAATTTCCCAGAAAGAGGCATATGAACAAAAGGGCGAATCTGATCCCTGTGGGATCGTGGACATTTTCCGACTCTTCGTCAGCCGCAGATCCAGATTCTTCTTCGGCTCTAGCCTGTTCTTGCGAGCTGGTGGATGTCTGCGCAGCTTGATCACGTTCGCTGGCATCCTGTAGCTCTATCGCACTGGTAGCAGTCTTGGGATCAATAACAGATTGGAGCTCCATCTTGAGCTACCATGGTCTTATTTTCAAATCTGTGTGCAGCGCCAATAATAAATGGTACAGTCAATGCGCAAGAGGCATTGTCTCGTAACTGGGGACAAAGACTCTTGGGTCGTGCTGGGTCATGTGTCCTTCGACTCTGCCATCCGTGGTACTCTTTGACCAAGCGCAAGAATCATTCCATGAGTCTGCTACAGTCAGGCCGGTCTATAACGATACGTGATTTCCACAAGGGGATAAGGGATATCGTATTGCACACCCTACGTAGTCAGCCGCGCTAATGCGAGGGGACTTCTTTAATGACTTACTTTTATCTATAAATCTATAGTGTAGTAGATGGCTACCAGGTGAACCCTTCTAATTTGCCCATCTAGTTTCTCCATCACCTTGACCTACCTATCTTCACGTTAGAAGTTAAACCTTAAAAAGTTAGCTCCGGAGAGTGTGACTTACATAGTACTGCCGAAGGATGGCTACTAAGCGAGGTGTAGAACTCGGAAAGCCTAAGCGGGCCGAAGAACAAGCTTTGTCAGCCTCGTCGCCGGAAAGTGGCAATGTGGGTACTTCGAAATTGGTTCTGCTTGACCACTCACAACATGTGAGACATAGTCTTCACTCTTCAGCTACCATCGGATCGAGAGGCTAAATGCGATGATCCTACACATCACTCCGTAGCTGCAGCTGATGTTGGCTCACATGGGCAGCGCACCGCCTACTACAACAGTAGTGTACATAATAACCAGCCCTCAGTCGGGCTGCGAAGGATTCCAGCCCCTGCAGTGTACCTTCTTCATCATTTGCAGATTGCCTCCACATGTCACGCTACGCCGCGCCAGCCTGCACCTATCCTTGCATGTTCTCTCGATTGCGACAGTACCCGTCCAATGGGATCGAAGTGTTCCCAGTCCCTTGAAGATGTTTCAGACTGTTCGAGGGTTACTTTTTCCCGAGGCAAGCTGAAAGGCACCAGCACGGCACAGCCTGAAGAGCTTGCATCGCGAGTCCGAGATCATGGTGCGCGTTTCTGTTTTCGCACCGGCTCAGCTATGGTATCCGTTCACTTGGATATTGCCAGGTAGCATCGTCAAGCTGAACTACTTGTGGTCTTCTGCGTGCCCATTTTCTCTCTATTTCCTGCTACTACTGCTGCGCTCGATCAATCACAGCCTTGTCCACTCATTCGAGCAAAACACCACCGAAGCTCATAGAGAAGATAGGTACGTTCCTCCCAATGTATGTCGCTAAGGTCCAAAGCTAACAGCTAAATAGACCCCCGGTTCCCCTAGACCCGAGTAGTAGAAATGGCAAAGAAGGAGAAAAAAGACAAGGCGGCGAAGAAGGGCCAGCAAGCTCCCCCGACGCCTCGACCTGAGATGATGCAGTCGCCCCAGCCAAGGTTTGGACCCATACAAAACGCTTTCAATGGTTCATCAAAAACAGCCTAATTACATATGAGATAGAACGGCCTAACGGGGACACATATATATAGTTACCAAACCGCGCCCATGTCTCCGCAGCAAACTGGATATGCATCCCCACCACCAGTAGGGCAACCCCCATGAAAAATTCCACCAATGGTCAGCGCTGAAATACGTCAACAGATGCAATACACGCAAAGTCAGCCGCAGGTCATCAATAATTACTACACCGTCGCCCCTCCGGAAAAGAAGAAAGAGAAGAGTTGTTGGGCGACGACGTGCGGATGCTGTTTATGGACTTGTAAATGTCTAGTCTGCTTTGGGAGCATTATTTAAGGGACGATTAGTTACAATTAAGGTATTGAGTGGTCCGTGAGCTGGATGCCCTACACGCCAGGATAGACGGGCCATTATTCTATCCCGAGCGCTCTAGATAATGGTTGGAACGATAGCACCGGAGGATTCATTGGAGTATGCATAATATTGTTCTTATAGAACATACCTAGGAACCGCACCGCATACGCAGCCCGTTCATCGGCTTCAAGGCCTACTACGCTATGGTGGATGTGATTGTGCAATAGATACAGAATTTGTTACCAATGAACATTGAGGATATGAGCCCTTAGCCGGAGTAGTCGATATGCTTCTCCCTACTACGACATACTCAACTCATACTTACTGCAATTCCGCTACCCTGCGCTATGTATCCTATTCAAAGTGATACACACTCCTTCAAATCCTTCGAAGTAATCGAACAAGCAGATCGACACCCAAAGACTTTTCTCGTCCTCCATCTCTTGCAATTTGATGAACTGGTGGCCAAAAATTGGTTCCTTAATCGGCCGTGTGTACTTCAAAGTACTTTGTCAACTTAGAGATGAGGTCGTGCTGAACGGGTAAGGTTTCTTGAAATCTCGATGATAGGAAGGGACAATTCCCATCAAGGCATTCTGTGCCATCGTAGACAGACATCAATTCGCACCGTCACCGGACATCGGAGAAGCAGGATGCACTCGAGGATACATCCTACCTCTAGCAGTCTCTTTAACTTTGATCGCTGGCGTATCTGATCATCCAAACCGTGATTTATGGCCATGCCATGATGCCTCGGCTCGATCCATACGTCGTAGATTTAGATATCTAGGTATAACTTGTCTGGCATGGTTCGAGTTGAGACGGTCGACTTATGGTTGTAGTTATGCTTCATGTCCACTAGAATATTTCAATCGATCGGACGCAAGGACAGTCTGTTGATGATGCACATTCGACTTGATCAAAACATCTCTGGGGTTTGCGGGGAGAAAGCCAGAGGCTGTCTGATGCCCGCACTAGAAGATGTTGAGCCTATCACGGTGAATGGCAGCAGGAAATAAGGGAGCAAGCGTGACGGACTTGCCCACAACAGGGTAGGGCCAAGCCCCCAAAACAGCCCCCCCTGGCCACCCCTGGAATGCAGACTGAGAGGAAGCAACGAGGTGTTGTCCGTCGAACGCATGCTTCCTCGCCCTCCTGCTATCCTTCCGCTACCCATCCTGTCCATACCTACTCTTGTATCCTAGGAAACTGATTCTTCCCTTGCATCGCCCTACGCTGCATCTTCAGTTTTCCCTGCTTGACCCACGTCGAGCATTGTATTCGGCGCTTTCCCAACATTGAGATCTTGTTTCGTCCTCATCCAACATCGCTTACACCTCACTTCTATTTGCAACCACGAGCATTCCGCAACACATCACAGACATATCCCGTAGAGAAGACGCCCTTTTTGGAGATTCTGGTGACGGTCGAGAGAATATAACGAACTGGAGTGGTACGATTTGCAGATATGTCGCTTATACAGGTGCATGGGCAAGCTGCAGGTTCGTGCACTCTGACATCCATTTTTGGCAGCATATAAGCGCTGGCTTGCGACCACTCCTCGCACAGAATCGCGGCGTTGCCCAAACTTGTCGACACGCCTTGTTTCATCACTCCCTGATAGATACAAAATGGGCCAACTGAAACGCTCTCCTGCCCAAAGCACCCTTCGAGCACTCGCTAACAACCCCTTTGCAACGACAGAATCCGGCAGACAAATATCGCCCGGACTCACGACCAATCTTCCTTCAAATAATCCTTTCCGAAATCGGACAGTGTCACCAACCAACAGCATCCCCTCTCCTATAAACAACACGTTTGGCACCGTCTCAAGTACTGCCCCTGAAAGGCCAACGTCACGCAATCCCTTCCTTGATCAGCCGGAGAAGAAGAACTCGACTACGGTACACGTCCGGTCAACATCACCAGAGGAAGGAGCTTCAAGAATGGCTGGTCGAGCGTCTCCACCAAAGCCTGCTTTTACAGGCCATGCGGTAGATCTATTCGTGGGTCTCACTCCTGGTGCGCTCCTTACTGAGACTGACGAGTGGTACTAAGGACAACCTCACACTTGATAATTCTCCACCGCCCCAGGGCATGCCTCCACCATACAGCAATCGCGCTCCACGCGCGGATATCATGCCTCTACAATCTACCGAGAACCTCCCTCCTAAGACCAGGAACGGCTTGGCCGGACATCATGCAACCCGATCACAGGAGGAAGGACATCATCGACCACGCACCGGCGCAAAGCCTCGAGGACCTGAGCTCGACATCTTTGCAGATCCCCCTACACCTGAACAACACAGATCACGAGGACACAGGATGAGGCGGAATTCGGAATCCTCCATCAACAGCAGAGTCATGAGCCCAGAAGAAGAACGGAAACGAAGGGAACGCCATCGTCGTGAGCGAGAGGCTAGACATAGAGATGGCAAGGGCAGGCCTCCGACATCCTCGAGATCGAAGAAGCCAAACAAGCAGGTCGATATCATTGATTCTCTCGATGTCACTAGTATTTTCGGGACTGGCGGTGAGTCTACCAGCCATTGCGAACGATTGTGTGAAGAACACTCTCCTGACTTCTACAAACAGTATTTCACCACGACGGACCCTTTGACGCATGCAATCCCCACCGCAATCGCAAAGGTCAACAACGAGCACCAATGCAAGCTTTCGCGAAGGATTCGGCCAATATGGCCATTGGTGGCTCTGGCCCGGTCAATAAAGATCTCAACTTCGCGCAGTTCCATGGCCGGGGCGCTGAAGGCTTTACCGACTACTCAACATCAGGCGCGAAAGCTCTGCAAGAGCCGATCAACTTGGAACCCTATACAGACCCCAATGTCTCAGCCAGAGCAACTCCAGGAGTTCGAGGGAATATCGATCGAGCGTCAAGTTTCAACCCCACCGCCCGGGTTGACAAGATCCATGGCGAGGAGAGCATGGGTTTAGGTACCACAACACATCTTGAAGGAGCACCTGCAGCGCGAGCTGCGATTGTACGCCGCGAGTCAGAAGCTGACCAGGTTCCGGCCTCAGGAAATGCTGGCGGTTTAGGGAGAAAGCGAAGTCTAGCACAGAAAATCCGTGGCATCAGCAATGTCAACCGCAGTCACGGAGTAGGACCGTCGGGAAGGATTACGAGCCCAGAAGGCACTTACGAGCGTATGACTGTTCCTACAAGCCCCGGGGACCCACCGAGAGCGGGAGGCATGCCCAATATCAGAGAGACCAATCCATTCTTCAATAGCTACGATGATGAATACGAAAAAAAGGGCCAGAAGATTCAGATTGCTGAAGAAAGGAATCGACGTGGCAGCATCGGTGGTGGTGAAGACCAAATCAACGTCAGATCTAGGGCCAAGAGTAGCCCCAAGCGTGCCATCGGTTCGGGTATGCTGGAGAGAAAAATCACAGGTGATGGTCCTACCGTCGCGCCGGCGGAGACTGTTGGTGGGGGAGGTGGCGGATTCATGAGCCGCGTCAAGAGTTTGAGGGGTGGGAAAAGATCGAGGCCAGAGAGGAACATGTTCTAATTGGTGCGTCGATGTTTTCAAAGGATAGAGGTTGGTTATTCCGGACCTTGATCACACGATGGTCACGATACGATCGGTGACTTGGTCTGGACGCTCTACATGATACTGTTTTCCCTCTCGTTTGTTCTGATCGATATGTCGCTCTACAAGGTGATGGCACAGGCGGAAAACTCCTGCCTTTGGCGTTCTCGTAAGGGTTGATACCAGGATAGACTGCTTATAGTCGACTATGAAGAGCCAATGCACTCTTGACTTGATAGAGTTTGGTATTGTGATCTTGTGCATGGAGCTGTATCTGTTGCAAATCAGCCTGTTTACGTGAAGCCTTGTCCATGGTGTAGAAGTTGATCGTGAACCCCCGACGCTATGCCCAGCACACAAGTACCCTTTCTTCATCTACCAGAGGTATACCAACCGTCCCTCCCCGATTCCCCCATCCCCTTCCTCCCTCCCCATATTCCATCCATCTCCATCCCCATCCCCATCCCCATCCCCATCCCCATCCCCATCCCCATCCCCATCCCCATCCCCATCCCCATCCCCATCCCCATCCCCATCCCCATCCCCTTCCCCTTCCCCTTCCCCTTCCCCCCCATCCTAACCCCCCACCCATATCCAAACCCCCCCTCCCCGCTTCTTAATCCTGCACCTCCGGCGGCTTCCCCACCGGCGCCACCATCCGCTCAATCATCATCCCCCTAACCCTCTCCCGACTCTCCCCCATCCCCACACTCATATACGCCAGCAAGGGCGGATGTCCGATGTAGGACGCGTAGCTGTCGCGGTGGATGTTGGCCGTCCATTCGTGCTTTGTGGTGTCAGCGTGGCCGGTGCCGATGTAGCGGGCTTGGAGCTGCTCGAGCTGTTGTTGGGTGCGGAGTTTGTCGGCCTGGGAGGGGGGGGGGGGGGTGTTAGTGGGGAGGGGAAGGGGAAATGGGGGGGGGATGGGAGGGCGTACCATGATAGGGGGGAGTCGAAGCGGAGGGTTGTGAATGTTAGTGATGGAGGGTTGGGGGGTTATTGGTTTTAGGTAGCGGAGGGTTGGTGTTGGGCTGATGGGTTTCGTGAGGTGGTAGAAAAGCAACGATCTTTTATTCACTGCAAACTGCAAGACAAGCCACCCGAGAAGCTCTACCTTTGTATCAAAACTACCACGCAATGGGAACTTTCATGCCACGATATTGAATCCGATCCGCATCTCACAGCATTCTCGCTATAATACCAAACATGGACACACCTCCCTCCCCACCAACCCAACAACCCACCACCACCTCGCCTCCATCCAACCACCTCCCACCCCAACCCCAACCCCCCACCTCCATCCCCCTCACCTCCCCCTCCACCTCCATCCCCCTCACCTCCCCCCTCCGCACCCACCCCAAACGCCTCCTCCCCCCCACCCTCGCCTCCACCTACCCCCACGGCCACATCTCCGGGCACCCCCGCACCCCCACCGCCCAGCGCGCCTTCGACGCCCGCCGCACCGAGATCCTGCGCACGATGAGCAGGGAGGAGATTGAAGCGCAGTATGAGGCTGTGGCGGGGAGGGTGAGAGATGTGCTGGCGGAGAGGGAGGAGAGGGGGAGGGAGGTGGAGGGGGAGGTGGAGAAGTTGAGGGGGGAGAGGGAGATTGAGAGGAGGGTTTGGGAGAGGGTTATGGGGGGGGTGAGGGGGTAGGGTTGGGGAGAGGGGGGGAAAGGGGGAAAGGGTTTTTGGTGCTGGGTAGGTTTGAGGTTGGGGAGGTGTGTGGGATGTGTGAGGGCTAGGTTCCAATGATATCCGTTGTGGTATTTGAGATGTTTGGAAGCTGGGTATCGTCTTTCTGCCTCGAGGGTGGGAGTTTTGTTATGCTGAGTCGGTGCTAGGTGCCATGGACATGAAAGGGATATCGACCCCTTGACTACGACTACCATTGCTGCAGGGATTCTCAAGCACGATATTCTAAGGACAGGACGTATGGCTGGCGGCGCCGCGGAATTCTTCGCTTGACTCTTGGAGTGAGTGGCGTGTGTTTTGTGAAGGGTGGGGAGATGGGACATGGGACTGAAGGTATGCGTTATGCTAAGACTATGAGTCTGAACGTCTTGACCTAATTATGGGGAGTAGAGCTTAGAATGAGTGCAAATTGGTCGCAAACTCATATTCGAGTTGAGGTCAATGATTTTTTGAACTTGCCTTGAAAGGAATAACTATGTACGCATGATATTCTATTTCTTTTAAAGACAGTCGAAAAGGATCGGAGATACCATTATAGAAGAAAAAATCATACATTACAGCTTCCAAGCTCGTGCCAACTAACAACATCACTTCAGCGAGCGTCGTGTTCTCATGCGCGCTGTTGACAGAAGGGAGATGACTTTGGACTGGACATGGAGGAAATGCAATGCAAGAATCGACAGCCAAATTCGGGACATCCTCTACGATTGAGCTTGAATTCCTCCACTCGGATGAAAGTGGACGTGACGGGTTGAGGTTTGTAGATGCGGATGGTTACTAGAAGCGTTGTACAGTACGATATGCCTGGCGCTGATACGGTTCCTTCGCCTTGCGTTGATGAGGATGGGCAGGTTTCCTTTGGATGGCCTAGACTCGAGCGAGATCTGTCTTTCATATTGGAATCATAGCTTACTCGATACGAAGGAGAATATCTCTTTTTCTAGATATCCTCGTGCTATTTAGACTCTGTTCTTGGGTCTTAAGCCATTCCAACTGGCTCAAATGCAAGAAGATGAATTTTTCGCAGCAGCGAGCAGCCAACAGTCAGCAGCTAGCAGTATTCGGTCTTTAGTTTTATCTCGCACAGGAATCAGTACAACTTCATGTACCCTGTCAATACTTATGCCAGGGACGTTGAGTCGTCGTACAACACTATTCTCCATTCGTGAACATGGTTCAAGCCAAGCCAGGATTCATACCTTCCAATGCCTTGCAATCTCTGTGGAAATGATATACAGCCAGCAGACCATAACAGCTATAGGTAGAAAGCCTCAATAGCTACAACAATCGGCACATCAATCTTTGCGAGCGATGCCACAGGCTGCTATTCGCCATTTTACCTTGGACTTCATTAGGGTTGAGACATTTGCTATCTCGTTTCCTTTTGACCACGTAGAGATTCCAGAGTGCGTTTAGTGAGCGGGAGATTACTATCTAGTAGTGAGCTCCGTATCGTCAACAACAATTCTAACAGGGATTGGCAAGTTGAGGTCTGGGACGCTCTGCACCCGCTTAGAATATTCTAGTCGTTGACCATGGTAAATCGTGGGACACTTTTTCATTGAGAGCATTACGATCGGAGGGATAGAGCTATGGGCTGCAATAACATTTTCGTGTACATATACCCCAACGAGTAAAGGCTCGTGGGAAGTTTCGTTTGTACCCGTGGGTGTAATATTCTATGTTTGATTACAAGTATTCTATCCTAGAATAAGCTATGTATTGATACGTAATTTATAATATGCATAACTTCAGCAAACAGCTCCCGTTCAAGATTATAGTCTTGCTGCTCCTGGTTCACAAGCACACCTCATGGAAAGTTCACAACGCTCTCGAGCTCATATTATCCTCGAAGCAGCTCGCCATGCTGCCAACGGGGACATACCAGTCCTCCGCCAGCTTACGGCTGCTAGACCGGATGCATTGGAGCTCGATATCAGTCTAAGAATCCTTTTGACATATCTGCCCACAGGCACAGAGCCCGAGCTCTATACTGATTTCCTCCGCGACCTTATTGCCACTCCTTTCGATTCTCCGTCTCAGATACCGCCTCTTCCATCCACATCTCCTGAGCAAGGAATATCAGACGAAGAAGCACGCGTTCGCGTTCGGAGATTACGTCTAGCTCCTCTCGTGGACCAGTCGTCGCATTTTGATCAAGCGGCCGACCCTCTCACCCTCTTCCTCCTACATCAAGCGCACAGGATTGACGCAGAAACGGGCTCGTTGGAGCTCGTGTCACAACTCTTGGAACCCTTCGTTGACCATTCAGAGACGTTACGCTCATGGATGATATCCAATCTCATACCGCTTTTGAGACTGGACTACGAATATTACCCTCATTCAACATCAGTCTACAGCCTAGAGGACTTTGAGAAGCTTGATGGAAGCATTGTTGTTCAGTCGCTTCTCTCTAAGGCAGTACAACAAAATGATCCTGGCGACACACAGAAGATAGGCAGAGACCTAAGAGGCCTGGTGGGACCATGGATGTATGGCGAAAGTACAAGGAAGCGTCGGAAACTTCGTCAAAGAAGCAGACGGAAAAGTTCCATTGCTGGAAGTCTCGCTGGAAATACTACGGAAGACAGCAGCGAGTGGTCTCATGTGAATGACTGGCTTCTGGAGCTTTCAATACGCGATTTCCAAAAGGCCGTAGACGCTGCAGTGCAGTGGGATGGTCCAAGCGACGTCGATTATGGCGACTGGGCTGATGCGAGTCAAAGGTTGGACGAGCAGAAGCTACAACTAGCGACTCGCCGATATGCACAAGCGAATATAGCCTTGCTCTATGCCACGAATGACTCCTCTCTTGAGACCATCATAGGCTCACACCGTACTTTGGTACAAACAGCGAGACTCATGGGCCATGAGGAGCCACCAGATCTCAAGAGGACCGACACACCCATTGTCAGTGGATTGACTAGTGATTACCTAAACAGTCTTTCCCCAGTTCATCTTCTGCATAACGCACTCCTAGCATCACGGAACCCGTTCACTTCACCCACCGACCAATCAATGAAGCTTTTCAATCTTGTTCTTTCATCGTGCTACAAGCTCCTGAATTTGGGAAACATGAAGACATGTCGAAGTGTTGCGGAGTTGTTTGTTTTTGGCAGCGAACCGGATCAAATTGCGGAGATTCGGAAAACGTTGCACAAATTGAAGGCAGAGAAGATGGATGAAGGAGTCTGGGCTACGATCCGGAGACAATTTCTTTGGCTATGGAATTGGGAACAGCGGTCGGATGAAATGGCAGAGCCTATGGGAATCTTCAGCAAAGTGGCAAGAGCTGACTTGGAGAATGAGGTTCTTCGAGCCATGCTAGACGGAGGATCCTACGATCTCGCGGCGAACATCTACTGCAACCAAGAGCGCCCGCCACTACCGACCGGCAACCTAGAAAGCACAATTATGAATGCAGCGCTGTCGTCGTACGATGCTGCTAGCAACGGAAATCGAACAAGGGGTGGTGTTCTCAAAGCTTCAGATATCATATCGAAATTTCGTAATTACTTCCCAAACTCGACGTCATTTGCGCAGACCGGTGCACTGGTACGTGCAACCCACGCCATGTCGTTCTACTCCTTGACCCTCCAGCACGGAGTACCCTTCCAACCTGTCAACATTCGCGCTCACAACGACCCTATTTCCTTGATTGGCAAAATCCTGAGCCAAAACCCCCGAAGCTACACGCATTTAGATGACTTACTTGAGATTGGGCAGAATCTGGTAGCAGCTGGCCTTTTCCAGAAGACAGGGGGTCCTCCCAGTACCGCTACCCATGATGTAGACCAAGAGCATTTGGCCGTTATAGCACGCCGGAGGATTATTCGTATGGCTATTGAAGCCGCGCTAGAAGAAGACGATTTCGAGACAGCCTATTCGTATGTAGTCAACCGGTTGTCATCAGCCGACCAAGCAAAGCCCGATATTTTGGATACCTCGGAAGACTCCGAACAATTCTTCACAAAGCAGGATGATATCTCCTGGCGAGCAGCGTACCAAGCTGGGCGATTCCCTACCAGCAGTCCCGAAGGTTCGGCTCTTCGAAGACTGGAACAACGCATGGAGCTTCTATCGCAGGCGTTGCTTCTAGCGCCGGCTTCTGCCTTGTCAGAAGTTTTGGCTGCATGGCAGAGATGCGAACAGGAAGTGACAGTTCAAAGTGCTCGTGAAGCAGAAGAGGACGAGAAGTGGAATGAGAAGGGGGAACGGAAGGTTCCAGGTGGGTTCACAGCGGACGCAAGCCCCGTCATACAGAAAGCTCGTGACCCAGCTCGCGGCGCGCTTACCGAAGAAGCACCGATGGGGCTATTTGACGTTGCTAGGGGTGCAGCTGCCGCGTTGAGCAAGAGTACGTTTCCATTGCGAAGTGCGGCAGTAGGGGGACCCGATTCTCCTGAGAGAGCATCACACGGAAGGCCTTCTAGAACAGCGAGTATTGACAGTAGTGACGAGGGAAGTATCAGTGGAGCAGGAGGATCTGGTCGTGTGAGGAAGCGAGACATGGTCAGCAGTATGGTGACTGGAAGTCTGGCTTCTGGTATTGGATGGGTCATTGGTAGGTCACAAGAGACATCTGAGTTTCCTGTTACTGATGGACAATGTAGGTGCTCCTCCTGTGAGACAAGAATGAATGACACACGTAGATCTGGTTGGTATTCATTGGGTGGATTGGCACAATGCAAAAGGAACGAAATGGTCGGAAGGGGCATCGAGCGCCTATGTTCAACAGCTCTTGGGTTGTGACAATCATCATGCCATCGCGATATGCATGAGAAATGAATGTTTGGAGCAAACTGGTTATCCAAATGATCGGTAACTACTTACACCTAATAATAAACAATGAAGCGCCTAACGGCATGACTTACACCTCGATCCAGGTATTCCAGTGAAGGCGCACCAGGGGAATTCTCCGACAACGTCTCATCAACCACAACGACGTCAGCTTTGAAGCTTTTCGAAGTTAGAGATTGGCACTCTGATCGCTGTGACTTCCACTGAGGGTTGGTGGGAAGTAAGACTAAGCAGCCTTTACTCGCCACCATATCAAACCGCTCCTTGGGTGACGGATGGCCAAGGATATATCTGGAAGTGTTGACTTGAGTGTGATAGAATCACTGGTATAGCGATGCAAATCAAGTGGTGTCAAGCTGTATTCACTCTGAAATGCATCAGGTAAGTAAGTGCCATGACTCAGGCGAGTCATCTTCTTGGCACGCTAGTGTCGTTAGCGCCAGAAGCCGCACTGTGAAAAACTGCCTCTCTCGCCTTGACTTTCTCCTCTCTTCCTTTTTGAAATCGTCCGTCCATTACCGAATCTCTGAGCAGATCAACCTGGACAGTATGCATCGAGTCCCAAAATTCAATACCCACTCACTGACAACAATCTTAGATCCCTAATTCCTTCAATTCTCACACCACAAAACAACACTCAATCCGACACAATACAATACCGGCAAGATGGGGTACGCATTCCATGTCCTACTGCCGTTGCCGCTGCAGCATCACATGATGTGTTTCGTCGAGCTCCTGCTGACGTTACTCTTCACTACAGTAAAGAAAAGATGCACATCAACGTGGTCGTTATCGGCCACGTCGACTCCGGAAAGTCCACGACCACTGGTATGACTTTGTTCCACCCCTCTATCACTCCGCATACTCATACACACAAGGTCACTTGATCTACAAATGCGGCGGTATCGACAAGCGTACGATTGAGAAATTTGAGAAGGTACGTCTACTGTGTTGGGGATCTGCTGCGCAAATTTTGAGTCATACGTGGTGGGGTGGCGGCTACCCCACCATCGCAATTTGCGCCGACGCACAAGAGTACACCGATTGCTAACACCCACCACAGGAAGCCGCCGAGTTGGGCAAAGGCTCCTTCAAGTACGCATGGGTGTTGGACAAGCTGAAGGCCGAGCGTGAGCGTGGTATCACTATCGACATTGCGCTATGGAAATTCGAGACACCCAAATACTATGTCACAGTCATTGGTAAGTGGATTGCTCCCTTCGAATACGGGGCCATACTCACATCTTGATGTAGACGCTCCCGGCCATCGTGATTTCATCAAGAACATGATCACGGGTACCTCCCAGGCCGACTGCGCTATCCTCATTATCGCCGCTGGTACTGGTGAATTCGAAGCTGGTATCTCCAAGGATGGCCAGACCCGTGAGCATGCTTTGCTTGCCTACACCCTGGGCGTCAAGCAACTCATCGTGGCCATTAACAAGATGGACACTGCCAAGTGGTCAGGTGATCGTTACCAGGAAATCATCAAGGAGACCTCAAACTTCATCAAGAAGGTTGGATACAATCCCAAGACCGTTCCCTTCGTCCCAATATCTGGCTTCAATGGTGATAACATGGTCGAGGAGTCAACAAACTGCCCATGGTACAAAGGATGGGAAAAGGAGACCAAGACCAAGACCACCGGCAAAACTCTTTTGGAGGCTATTGATGCTATCGACCCTCCCTCACGTCCTACAGACAAGCCCCTTCGTCTGCCCCTCCAGGATGTATACAAGATTGGTGGCATTGGTACGGTTCCGGTTGGACGTGTCGAGACTGGTATCATCAAGTCTGGCATGGTAAGCATATTCTGAGACGCCCGAAAGCTCATACCGAACCGTCATACTAATGCACTTACTCCTCAGGTCGTCACCTTTGCTCCCACCAACATTACCACTGAAGTGAAATCAGTCGAGATGCACCACGAGCAGCTTGTCGAGGGTGTTCCAGGAGATAACGTTGGGTTCAACATCAAGAACGTTTCCGTCAAGGAAATCCGTCGTGGCAACGTTGCCGGTGACTCCAAGAACGATCCTCCCAAAGGCGCCGACTCCTTCAACGCCCAGGTCATTGTTCTCAACCACCCCGGTCAGGTCGGCGCTGGGTACGCACCAGTCCTCGATTGCCACACTGCCCACATCGCCTGCAAATTCTCTGAGCTTCTGGAGAAGATTGACCGTCGTACTGGTAAATCTATTGAAGATGCTCCCAAATTCATTAAGTCTGGTGATGCCGCTATCGTCAAGATGGTTCCCTCCAAGCCAATGTGTGTCGAGGCTTTCACTGATTACCCACCTTTGGGACGTTTCGCCGTCCGCGACATGAGACAGGTATGCTTTATTCTCACTTGGTTGCAAAGAAACCATGCTTATCTGATCTTAGACCGTGGCTGTCGGCGTCATCAAGAGTGTGGCCAAGACCGACAAATCCGGCGGTAAGGTCACCAAGGCTGCCCAGAAGGCCACTGGCAAGAAGTAGGGGTTGTACGACATTAAAGCGGAAAAGCGAGAGGTGTTTGTGGTGGGCGATGGTACAATATGACTGATCCTGATTAGGCATATGGCATCGTGGTTCATTCTAGCGCTGTCTTCACTACACTTTTGTCATACCCATCCTTTCTACTTTTTACTGTAGCGTTGCAACGGTCTTATGAGCTCGGACAATGACCGGATGAGCTCTGTTTATTGGTCTACAGAGAACGATGGGATGATGGGAGTCTTTTGCTAGAAGGGCTTCTTAGATAGATCTCTGTCTGCTAGAACAATTGAGCTCTTCGATGCGATTGACTTGTCCATCGATGCCTTTTGTGCCGTAATGCCTGGTGCAGTTGAACCAGCTCCTGGTTTGCCTGTCATCCACCATGCCTAATTCCGAAGCGTCAATACTATCACGTTACCATGATAATGGCTGAGAGGACCAAATCAAGAAAGGATAGGTCTTTGTGAAGCCTTCAACTGAGTATTCGGGATGCGAGACATCGCGCGGAGATTGTTAGGCATCAGCCGAACCTCGCCGGATCTTCAGAAAACGCGCTGTGCTGACGAAGAGATACCTTAGCCTTCGAGCGGACGGCTTTCGTATTCTAGTTCCGCCAGGACACAGGGACTTGTGACCATCGAATCCTATTCATAATCACACGATACCGGTGTTCCACACCCTACGCTACGCGGACGCTTTGTTTACTCTGAACTGATAGATCAGTCGAGTATTGGCCAGTGCAGCCGATGCCTAGCCATGAATGCAATTCGACAGAAGTGTCGACCAAAGCATCAAGTCCTCATCTTGAAATGCTACCCAACATTCCAGAAAAACGTCCAGGACGTAAAGCCAAACTCTAGCGAGCTTAGCTACTTGCTATACTATGCCAGCACCCGACGAAGTAAGCTCCAGAAAGTCGGGGCTTTCCTAGAGAAAAAGGCAGCAAGCGACATCTACAAAGCCAATATTGGGTACGTCCTTCTCATGCTGAGCGACTGGGTAACGCGGTGCTGACTTCTAGGGGTGCAGTAACGTGCAAGTTACCCTACAGATCATCAAAGCGCTCATTGAGAAGCTGCCCCGCGACTTGCCTCTTTACGCGCCTTATGTCCTTCGAATCCTAGGATATGTCCTCCGCTCGAAAGATCTGTCGATGGTAGAGGAGTCTATACCAACCTTCGAGGCATTCTGCGAACATCATGATGTTGCAACACTAGCGGCTGATCAAGAGCACATCGGGCATTATGAGGAGGTCGTACAGACCTATGCCAGCTATGCGGCATTGAAAACACCCATACAGCCAAAAGGCGGTCTCAGTGCCCCAATCGCCATACGATGGAGGAGCGCTGGCTTGCGGGCACTGAAAAGCATAACATCGTCCGAAGCCGTGGGCGCGGACGGTGGGCGACAGATCAATATTATCATGCCGGTCATTTTGCAGAATCTGCACTCGGTGGATAATGAAGACCTGCGCCAACTGAAACTTCGTGCTGAAGCAGTTGATGGTGCAGAAGAGAAACAAGCATCGAGAAGACGGATGAGCGTCGCTACAACTCGAACGACTGAAGACAATTCTAGACCAAATACCGCTGCTGCTACCGGAAGCGCAGATGATGCAGATCGCTTGGCAGAAGAGGAAGTTGGAGTAGAGGCCGTCAGGTGTTTGAGGCAGATATTCGCGTCTGACAATCGAGGCCAAATACGGATGGCTACGGGTGCGATGTTGAAGTTCGTATGTACAATGTCGAATGCTCGGTCTAGAATAAGCAGAAATTCCATGGCAGGCAACACTGGCACATGGACCACTACACTTATAGAGATGGTGACGAGGTGGGCTTCCGTACAGGATCGTTTCGTCATACTGGTGACCATCATGGAGACCCTTGTCAGGAGTCCTGTGGCAGAAGAGAATTTGGAGCAGCAACTGTTATTGGTGTCCCTGGTTGGATGGCTGCTTAAGTCAAATATCAACATGATTGGACTCAGTGTCATGGATGTGTTACTTGGCCTTGTCCAGCACATTCTCCTTCTACTTCAACTTGGAGGCAAAGGATCAAATGTTCTCCCACATCACCAACAAACTGATGCGATCGATCTGTTCAAGGGTACCGAGGATCTCATGGATGCGCCGACATCACCTCGCGACGAGAAGAATGGCCACAAGACCGAAGAATCATTGCCCTCATCGAACAGACAAGAATTGCTCAACAGACTGCAGGGGTGCATTGGCGATTTGGCAACGCACGTATACTATTCAGATCAGATCTCGGACATGATCACAGCAATGCTCCTACGACTTAAACCTTCTCCCATGTCAGCAGTGAAATCAGACGCTGCTGCTATAGAAGATCCACAGGCTGCTGCCCAAGCAATTCGTATGTCAGTCCGTATGCAAGAAAACCCCGAGACCGATAACTTCTTCTCCTTCGGCACCGCTCGCGTTACGGCACTCAGAGCGATCCAAGAGGTATTGATCGTAGCGAATCTGAAGAGCACTATGGCTGGGGGCGCTGCTATCGGTCGCCACCGAGTGGGTGTTCAAGTCTGGGAAGGTACTCAGTGGCTTTTAAGAGACGAGGACAGAAGAGTCAGAAGAGCTTATGTGGATGCACTGTTGACTTGGCTGAAGCTGGAGATGAGCTCGAATGATCTACGCGTGCTAGAAGACAAGCGCAGATTGCTGAGATCAACCTCGAGGACAGAGGTCACTAGCAGCAGAAGGGATAACATGACAAAGAGAGCTGCGTCCGTTGCTTCTAGGAACGGAAAGGCTGGCAAACCGTCGATATCAACATTTTTGCAGCTTCTTCACCTGGCAATCTACGACAATGCTATTGAAGCACCGGAATCCGAGTCTGACCTGCTACTGATCCACCTTCTGCTTGTTAGCCTCGTTGACAAACTCGGCGTCAATGCAGTCAAAACCGGGCTCCCGATGATCATGCGCTTGCAAGAAGACATCAATGTCGACGCAATAATCTCTAGCCCTACTGCCAAGTTGAACGTTGGAAGTCTTGTTCATGGGTACTTCTGGAAGTTGTGTGAAAAATTTGACTTCGACACTTCTACAGTTGGCTTCATGGTCCAGAGTGAGATATTGAGGAGGAGACAGCATGGCTTGTGGCTGGATGCAGTACAAGTGCCGCCGCTACCACTAGACTCGATCATGTCAGCTGTATCACGTCCTATGAACGGAAAGCTGTCTCTACCCCTGGTGCAAACAGAGTCTCTCAAACCGTTTGACGCTCGTCCTGAGATGGTTGACCGGATAGCCGATTCTTATGCTAACGCAGTGGCATCACCGCCCACTAGCCCTCCCACTTCACCTGGCCGTGTCTTCAGTATGCCAGTGCCATCTTCGCAAGGCCCGTCAGCATCTACATCTAGCGATGAGCTGCCGCCTAAAATTGTAGAGGCAATGCTCGCAGAATGGTCGAAAGATATTTGCATCTCAACCGTCGAGAAGGAGTCAGCTCGCACCGTTTCTCTGAACGGCTCCCGGAAGGGTACAAATCTATCACAGTATCTGGGCGTCAATGGACTTGGCAGCCGAAATGCTTCGCCAAATAGTCTCCATACCCCTGTACAGAGATCTCCTCAGAGATCTCCTCCCAACGAGAGCGAGACCAATCAACCACAAGCACTGAATTTCGCGTTCCAGAATGAGCCTCGCCGTTCTAGCGCCCAAGATACGGGTTCTGCGACACCCATGACCAGCTCAGACCAGAACCCGACACTTCGAGTCGATGACCTCAAACGGGTCCTGACTGGTAGTACGGTGAACAGCCGAGGCGCAAGTCCCCTTCGCCACAACACCGCATACCGCGACTTTGTCGTCAACAGCGAACAACGAAGCATCAGCACAGGCAGCGAAAGCGTAGCCAGCGCCAGTGGATTCGAATCGACCAGCGAAGCCGACCTCGCTCGTACCCTACCACCCGCAACCTCAGACCCCCTGAACGAATCTAGCAAATCCCCGCCCTGGATCCCGACCTCAAATCACACCACTTCAAGCACGCACTCTCGCACCACCTCCCACAGCCATCCACGCTCGCGCCCTCAATCAGCAATCATCGATCCGGACAGACCGCCATCCACCCCCCGCTCGCTCCGCCGCCCCTCCACCTCCAGCTCCGGCGAAGACCCCACCGCCAACGCCGCAGCGTTGCGAGGCGAGTTCGTCCATCCCCGCCTCTCGGGCGAGGTGATGGAAGACGAAGTCCCGCCCGTCCCACCACTACCCGCGGGTGTCACTCCCTCACCTCGACCGCTAAGCACAGGTCCCATCCCTTCTTCGCCGCCGTTACTCCCGCAGAAGGGGCCAATCCCTTCTTCACCGCCATTGCTTCCGCAGACGGGCCCCATCCCTTCTTCGCCGCCCTTGCTTCCGCAGACGGAGCCCATCCCGGCCGTTGGCGCGGGCAAGCTTGCGAAAAAGGCGAGTGTGGGGAAGAAGAGGGGGGTGGATGTTACGGCGCTGTTGGGTAGTATTGATGCCGTGGCTGGGAAGGGCGGGGTGGGGAAGCCGCCTTATTGAGTGTTTCGTTTTCGTTTCGTTGTGGTGGGGGGAAGGGATGGCGGGATTAGTTCCTTTACTAGTCGATGGTGTGGTATAGAACGCCATTGGACAGGTATACATCATATAATAAGGCATCATGAGGACGCTTTGTACATGCCCTGCCACGTACGCTATCATATGTATCAAAGAAGAAAGGAAAATTAGTCGCACAAGTCTCATATTCAACGATTGATATCTCGATATCTAATACATCCCCCCAAAAACCGATCGATCTTCAACCTCCAACCTCTAACCTCCAGTACGTACACCTTTGTGCCGGCAATGATGGGATCCATCTTATCCTGAAGCCATTATCATGTTTTATACAACATACCCCTCCCCACCCCATATCGTACTGTATCTATAACATACCCCATATATCCTTCACCTTATTTAGCTAAATCGAAAGATTAATACACTTCCTCCTATCCCATCCCATCCCCTCTCCCCTTTCTCCCTCTCTCCCCCTCTCTCCCTCCCCTCCTCTCCTCCCCATCTCCCCCTCTTTAAATTCCAAACCTTCCCCATCTCCCCCCTAAATTCACAGAAACAAAGCTCCCCCATCCTCTCTCTACTCATCAACACCCTCAGACTATCTATCTACTACCCATCACCGCCCTTAAATCTCCCTCAATCCCCTCAAAACCCCCTCAAATATCCAATCCAATCCCGGGAAAAATAAAGAAATCCATCTTTTCTACATGTCACGTACGAGATTTTGTGTTTTTCGTAGTGAATGATGGGTGTGGTGTGTTGTGTTGGGGTTTGTGGTGTGGAGGTTTGTGGTGTTGTGTTATGGTTGGGATGTGATTAGGATGGGAGTATACTATGATGGGGTTTTTGATGATGGGGATGGGTGGTGGGTGAGGGTAATGGGGGAGTGTGGTGTGTAATAGGTTGGCGTTTGCGACGGGGGTTTGGGGGTGGGGATGCTGATGGAAGGGATGTGTAGGTGGACTCTTGGGGGTTTTGTTGGTGTTTTATTCTTTGAAGGGTTGGTGGGTTCGTATACTGTTGCAGAAGGGAAGGGGAGGTGGATGATCGGTAATGCATGAGGAAATGAGGTTTGGACCGGGGGGGTGGGATTATCTAGAAGTCGTATGTTGTCTGCTTGGATTTTTCTATGGAGAGTTCTGAGGATCAAAATGGACGCTGGATTTTTAATGTAGTATTGTGGGTTTTTGTACCGAGATGTAGACGGGAGATTGAGAGGTCTAGGATTATATTGTAGAGGAAGCATCATATGTGAAGGTGACCCTCTATTTGGGAGCCCGAGGATGACATCGTAGAGGAAGCGTTAGATACGAGGGTGACCCTCTATTTGGGAACACCAGGATGAAATCGTAGAGGAAGCGTTAGATACGAAGGTGATGCATCCCCAGTCACCGTCTCCCTCAGCCCCAACGCCGTGTCCCCCAGCGCCGAAGAGACGGCAGGTGACAATCTAGCGAGATCGTAGGAGTCCGGAAGCTGCACGTCTCCGCTCTGCTGATTCTGCCCATGACAGTCTGCATCAACAGATTTCGGCGGCTGCAATGTCGGCTCGCCCTCCTCATTATCTACACCATGGTCATTCATCAGACCTCCATCACCATTCGCTTCCAGCTCCTTTATCCGCGCACTCACGCTGTTAATCGCTTTCTTTAACTTTTCTATTCTCGCCTCTGCCTCATCGCCGTTGCCGCGGTTGTTATGTACCCACCAATCTACAACCTCGAAAGATTGGCCTTGCGATGCCATGGCTGCCCTTCGTTGTTTGTGGAGAGTGCGCCAGAAGTCGAGGGCTTGGGATGTCAGTCCAGGGTGCAAGGATATATTGGGGTTTTCCTGCTCGTCGCGTGGTCGTCGAGTGTGGTCGCGCAGTTCTTGTTCGGTGTCGAGGGACATACCACCCCGGTTGGGAGACTCGATGATGTGCTTTATCCAGCGCCGTGTTTGCTTGGTGATGCGGCTGCGGAGCTCGGATTTCAGGTTTTCGAGTAGGTTGCCTGTGTTGTTCCAGTCAGTGGTTGTGCGACGAGGCAACTCTTGGGAGATTGATGTTGGGAGGATGGAAGGATGAGACGAGGAGAGACGGCTGGATGTGTATGATGTATTATGGATGATGGATCGGGGCCTCTACCATCCATGTTTTTGCGCTTGATCCTCGAAGTTCTCTTGCGGACTCTGTACGCCTTCCGCGTATCATGATCGACCTCTTTGCATTTGATGTGAGGCTTGGCCATCTTTTATTGCATGATAGGATGTTACTGCGAAGGACATTGGGTGATGGCATCAAAAGTAGAAAAGCGTTGGGAAATGGTTGGGTTGCATCAAGAAAGTTTGGTGGTGAGGGCAATGGTGAAGTCAGGGCGTGGTCAAATGAGAAGTGTAGAGAAAAGCGAATATGAATCAAAATAGCAGGATATCTTCCATGATCAAGATAGGTCGATGGATCGTTAGTCACGCTCGTTATCCTCCTTGAAATTTCCGAAGCTAATGCTTGGGGCAAATGTTCCACTCCTTGAAACCTAGGTCTTCCCCCCTGGGTGGGTGTCCTATCGGTAGCAGAACACAGAGAAACCTCTACGAGCACCCCCCGTTCGTCCCTAGTGGTGTACCTTCTACCTTTTTTGCATTTTTGATTTTGCAATTTTTATTTTGCAATTTGTGATCTTGAGTGCTTACTCAACCAAAGCTTATTACTTTGCGATACTTGTTGACTGGGCCCATTTGAAGGCTTTAGATTGTCTTTCTTCGCTCCTTTTTACAAATCTTTCGTATGACAGGGCTTGTGCGAGGCCAGGGGTCCGACCCCGGGATGAAGTGAAGGCAGCAGGTGAGGGCATCCAATTTCCTTGGCACCCTCTCACACATCGCCCAACATGATCCACGAACAAACAATTTTCATGACAAACTCATTGGGACATGATATCATGAAGTGTTCTTTCTGAAATGTGCCAAGAGGGTAACAACGTCTTTCGGTTGAAGAAGAGCTGGGCAATGGTGGGGATTCATGTCGATTCGTTTGACTGGTATGGAATACTACTCAGCCTTCCTCTTTATCCAACAGTTTCCTGACGTGGAGTCTAGCCAGCGACGAGTTCAGATTGAGTAGCGACATAGGCCCATCTTGCAACGCTGGTAGACCATCACCGAGATGGTAATGAAAGGGAAGGTGAGTTGTCAAGGCATGTCGTTGCTTCGTTGGAGAAGCAGCTAATATTCAGCCTTTCAGCTCGTCTCCGCGGATATGGATGCCCCGTTCCCCTGGCGCATGAGGCGCACGTGCCACACTCATGCAGCACGCTTCCCCACAATTAGACAGGGAGACGACTTGCTGACGTTTTCGACAGCCCTCCATAGCTCACCCCTTCGTCCGTTTGTGTCTACAAGCTCTTCTCCGACGACACTTGCCTCACCAGTGTCCTGTTGCTTTTCAACAATGCATTGGCTCGTTGCTGCAGTTGCCGCTGGTTCGGCGCTGCTGAGCCTCCCTGTGGAAGCCTCAAAGCTTACCCCTCCCGTGCTGCCCTTGGTGGTTCGCAATCCATACTTGAGCACGTGGCTGGGCGATGCGAGGGAAACACCATGGAACAAATGGCCTATGTTTTGGACTGGCGAAGAGGTACAAAAATCCATCTTGGCAGAACAATCTATATATGTGATGCTTTGTTTACAGGAATGGGGAGCTTGGCTTCATTACCAGTAGCTGACTTTTATGCCACTATAGATGGGCTTTGGTATACTCGCTGCTGTTCCTGAAAGTGGTTACGTCTATCCGCTTCTGGGCAGACCTCACGACTCTCTGAAACTGAGGGAAGATGATGGGTAGGCTCAAGGTCCATTCGGCATTGCAAGCAACAAGGCTAAGAAATCGGGTTCAGCTTCAATGTATCCTTCTGCACGTATATGGGCGCTACCTTCGATGCTTCGACGACCAACCTTACCTACGAAATACCTGCGCCTCTGTCTACTGCGAAGACGGCTAAGCCATTGGAAGTCGTCGTCTCATTTCTATCGCCCATCACACCAACGTCCACGTTACGCCAGTCGATTCCCGCCTCTTACATGACGGTGCATGTCTCGGGCGGCTTCAATGTCGATATATATGTCGATGTCAATGGTCAGTGGGCGAGTGGAAACAGAGCCAGTGATATTGTCTGGGAGTTCGGTCAACAGGAGATTAGCGACGGTAAAGGTCTGAAAACATGGAAAATCAGGAGGGAGACCGAGCAGCTCTTGTCTGAATGGCGAGATCAGGCTGAATGGGGCACTTTACATTTCTCTGCGCCAGCCGTAGGTTCTCGTCGAAACCTCACTCAACTCCCCACTTACTAATCACATCAGGACGTTCGCCACGAGTCTGGGACGTCAGGTATCATTCGCCCACGCTTTGCCCGTACCGGTACCTTACAAAACACCATTGACGACGAGTACCGTGGAATCATGGAGGAAGAACCCGTATTTGCATTCGCCAAGTCCTTCAATCTGACTTCCTCGTCGTCCTCTTCATCTGCTCCGAGCAGCGATAGCGTTATGTTTACCATTGCGCACATCCAGGAACCTGTCGTCCAATTTGCTTCTGCCAGGGGTTTGACCTTTATGAGGCCGCTCTGGGCTTCGTGGTTCACTTCGGTGGAGTCGCTGCTTGCTTTTCACTATCTGGATTATCATAATGCTTTCAAGCTTGCCGCCAACTATACATCACAGCTTGCTGAAGACGCTAACGAATCTGGATCTGACGACTACTATGATATCCTTGCTCTGAGTGCTCGTCAAGTCATGGGCGCAACAAGCTTCGCTGGTACTCCTGACAACCCGATCCTGTTCATCAAAGAAATCTCTTCGAACGGCAACTTCCAGACCATCGATATTATCTACCCGGCTTTCCCATTCTTCCTCTATACCAATCCTCGTTGGTTGACCTATATGTTGGAACCACTCATTGAACACACCTTGAGCGGCCAATACCCCAACAAGTACGCTATGCATGATCTTGGGTCGCACTTTCCCAATGCGACCGGGCATCCTGACGGCAGAGACGAGTATATGCCAGTCGAAGAATGTGGAAATATCTTGATCATGGGCCTTGCGATCGTAAATAGTCTAAGCTATGAGACTGATGCCTCTGCTGGCTCGGTCTGGGCAAGTATGGGAAGCCGGGAGTTTGATGCCAATCCAGAGACGAGTGCTTTCTCCTTGAACAATCTGGAAGAACGCGACGGCATCGTCGGGCTGGACGACTCTTGGGGCGGAACCACAAAGGGGGTGAAGCAAGCGCAGAAATGGGTTCATAGGAGCTACAGTCTCTGGCGACAGTGGACAGGGTACCTCGTAGAATTCGCTTTGGAACCGTTCAATCAGCGTAAGTGCTCTCGCACCCCAATGACAGCCAAGCCTGCTAAAGACCTACAGTATCAACCGACGACTTCGCCGGGCCTCTCCCCCTCGCGACCAATCTAGCTCTCAAAGGCATCATCGGTATCAAAGCCATGGAAGGCATCGCCAACATCGTCAACATGAACGAAGACGCGAAACACTTCAAGGTAAACACCACCACCATCCCCCTTACCAGAATCCGAGAATTAACCCACAGCCCAGAACATCTCCGAAACCTACATCGCCAAATGGGAAGAGTTCGGCATGTCGCGCGACGGCACCCACGCAAAGCTAGCCTACGACTGGTACGGGTCCTGGACGACGCTCTACAACCTCTACGCCGACACCCTCCTCTGCTTCCACCTCGAAAACACCCCCTCAAACCCCATCACCACCAACACCAACACAAACCCCCACGACCAAAAGCCCCTCGACCCCCCCGCCCCACTCCCCCCTCTCGATCCCCCCACCCCCGCAACACCCGGCTTCGTCCCCCACCACATCTACACCCTCCAATCAACCTACTACCCCCTCGTCCTCCAACACTACGGCCTCCCCCTCGACAGCCGCCACCTCTACACGAAATCCGACTGGGAATTCTTCGCCGCCGCCGTCGTCTCCAACGCTACCCGTGCGCAGATCGTGAAGAGCGTGGCGCGCTGGATCAATGAGACGAGCACTGATCGGCCCTTGACGGATTGCTATGATACGGAGGGGGATGGGGGCTTTTTGGGGCCTTATTTCATGGCGAGGCCGGTTGTTGGGGGGCATTTTGCACGATTGACGTTGGGGAGGGCGTGTGGGGGGAGGGCGGTGGGGGGGTTGGGGTTTTTGGAGGGGGAGGGGGAGGAGGGGATGGGGGTTAGGGGTGGGGAGTTGTAGGGTGTGGAGTTGGGAGCGAGGGGGGGATCGTTTGGATATGAGTAAGATGTGAGTGGATGATGATGGATGATGTATGAGGAGGCTGACTGACATTGGCATTGGCATTGGATAAACGGCATGTACGAACGGAATTTCGAAATTGTATGTTGGATCTTATACTTACCATATTCGTCAACCAATTTCTGGGCATTTGATTTACATGACTATCTACCATGAAGGAGCAAGTAGTTAGCAACGCTCGGAGATCTGTCAAACACATGCACATAGCCCCCCCTCCCTTCCTTCGATCAAAAGACAGCAACAAATGCTGCCCTACCCCACCACCCTCTCGCCACCTCCTCCCACACAAAATTCCCATCAAAACCCCCCCATCAAAAATTCCCCACACACCCACTCACAGCCGCTCCCACAAATGCACCTGCCTCCTCTCCTTCCTCCTTTCCTTCCTCTCACTCTCCTGACTACCCGAAGTCCCACTCCCAACACTATCTCTATCTCTCTCTCCCATAGCCCCCTCCCTCCCCCTCCTCCTCTCGCCCAAGAGACGCTTACGCACGCCCTCATCTCCAAGCCGTGCCGACGTGACAGCGTCGTCGTCCTCGGCGGCTGCTTTAGTACTGCTATCCTTGAGCGACGTATCGGTAACGTCCTCGACGAAATGACTGGAGGCGTAGACTTCGTTGGTTCTGTCGCTGAACTCTGGAGCTGGAGATGGGACGTCCTCGCGCTCGCGCTCGCCGCTCCTCTTGCGTCGATTTTTGGCGCTGGAGAGGGCATTGTTTAGGATGCCGATGCTTGTGCTCCGCGTGCGTGATGGTGGTGCTGGTCTCGGCTCTGCGATTAGCTCGTGCAGTTGGTAGGTGGAGGGGTCGGGGCTGGGGAGGTGGGTGCGGATGAGAGAGGCGAAGGACTCTTTGGAGGCGAGGGTGTTGAGGGCTGTGTCTGTTTGTGGGATTTGTGGGGGGAGCTGTGTTAGTTTGGCGGGTGTCGTGGAGGGTGGTGGTGTTCCGGGGCGGGGAAGGGTGAATGGTTGGATGATTCTGGCGCGTAGGGGTGAGGATAGGTCTTGTTCTTGGGTGTCGATACTGGTTTGGGTCTCGATTGTGCTGGTTGTGATGTTTTCATCGGCGGCTGCTAGGCTGTTGCTGATGTCGTTGTTGGCGTGGTGCATTATCGTCTCGGTAGACGGGTTTGTGGAGATATTGAGGGAGTCAGCGACAGTCACATACGAATCGATCGTGTTGTCGCTGCCCTTTGGGGAGAGTGACCGCTCGCTGGGATCAGGCGAGCCGATGGGTGACGTTTCGGGGCTTGCTAAAGGTGAGATGACTCTCAATGCAGCGAGCTGATCTGCTGGAATTAGCGAATGGATGTCTGAATGAATGACGAGGCTTACCATAGCTGCGGCAGTAATATCGGAAAGTAGCAAAGGGCTGGTCAAGAGAATCAATAAGGGCATACTTATAGAATCGCTGAGGGTGGTTGGCTGGTAGGAAGCCGGCATTGACAAGACTGTTGTTCTCGATTAGCCACATCGGCTGGCGACCTGCCGTAGAGAGTGTTCTTACTTGAGGCCACTTCCTGTTGCATGTTGCTGTGACTTGCTGTTGGCTTCGCCAGATAGATTATGAAAGTCTTGAACCTCGGGATCTATCCTCTGCCTGCCTTTGGACCGAAAGACTTTGATCTCCATAACATCGTTCAGGCTGTCCAGTGTGAGTGTGTCCACACGCTCGTCGTGTGTACCAAAGAACAATGCCCTTCGCTCGACCAAAGAATGTTTGAAAGTCCTAGGACCAGGAGAGAAGAGGCCGAACATGGTCTTTCCTTTGTAGCCTTCGTCCTTGCCGCAACCCCAACTCACAATTATCTTCCCATTGATGTACAGCTTGAAGTAGTACAGTGCGTTTGGTGGATGCGGTGCCGCTATGTCGTAGCAGAGCCAGAATTGCGAGGATGGATACATCGGAAGATAGACGGAAACAACAGAGTTGTCAGTAATGAGAGGTGGTACATTTTGGAAGGGATCGGTGGGTTTCTTGGGTGGCTGATATTCTGGAATCATGAGTATATCAAATTGTGAAACGCAGGAAATCTTTATGTTGCGGAAGGTAGGCATGATGTGCTGCTGTCTGCGGTGGACGAGGTTGATGTAGGAAAAGACGACTAATTGATATCAAAGTTGGATGGATGGAGTTCTCAAACAGCACGCTAAGCGAAACTTCACTTCCTTAACACTCGCGCCTACTATGGCAAATAATCAGACTTCCGCGAGCCCATAGAGCATCAGATCAATGATGCAGCTCCTGGAAGCTACCAAAATTGATGCTGTCCAGCTGTGCTTTGATCATGACATGGATTCCTGCCCTGTGATCTTCTTGCAACTACGCCCACGACCTCTCTATGCTAACATCAAGCAGACGTTCCACCAGAGCAATCATCAGAGCCCACAGCCACGTAATTCTTGATACACCACACCGAAGCAGACGGGTGTATGATGACACGTAACGCTACCATTGCAGACACTTTGGCTAAGAAGTCATCGGCTTCCGTGTTGACTGGTTTCAAACTGAGCGGACGCAGTCTCCAAAAAATCGCGCCCCAGTCAGCAGCATGTTTCTCTGTCACATCTCCGGAATAATGGAGCACTTAGCATAGCGAAAGACTGGAATAGTCCCGTATAAGATATACTTTTTGCAGCAACGGCCAATCCAAATCAACCCCCTTTATGCCAATTGGCGCAAGGCGGACGACCTCTAGTTGATACTGCGCCGAAGCATCTGCTTGTACATATTCCATAAGTTGGAGATACTCAATCTTTCCCACATTAGATTTCTCAAGCACTTACTACCCTCAGGTTGTCTCACGTCAGCTTCTGATAGGCTAGATTAAAGATCATCAAATCGAGCCACAGTGGAATTCAGTCCAGCAAGCGCACATTCGATATTATGATTCGTGTGCCGACTTTCACTGGCATGGGAGAATGTGTCTCAATTAAATTCCTCAAGAAGGACGCCGTGGTTAACACCACTCTATGTTCAAACTTGAATGGGGTGATCTTTATCAGCAGAGCTATTCAGACTCATGCTTGGCGCACTCCCATATACTTTAATGGAGACGCATGGAATGACTAGAGGCTCTCTTCACCTTGAATTGCTGCGCCCTTTGTATTAAGAGTAGCAATCGATCATCCCTTATTTCTTGACCTCAGGAGAATGGGAAATGTAATGAATTATAATCTTCACCCATTTGATACTCCCTAAATCTTCATACCTCAGGGTATATGCTTTGTGGATGCCTGCTTGACGTGGACGTACTGAGTGGTTTGTGGCCTCATGAGCAGGCTTCCGATCGTACAAGGTCCTTGCCATGCGGAGAGAAACGCCGAATGTACGAAACGAACCCATCTTGACATAGCTCAGCGTAGTCAGAGCATGCCGCCAGGGTCTGATGAATTGGGTGCATGGGAGTTCCATAACAGTTCTTGATTCTTAAAGCTCTGCTTCCCAAGGCCATGATCTCCGAATTCCATGGGAGTCGTGCCCCTCTAGACGCCACTCTAGAAGACAGCTAGCCTGTCACCTGGGGCATATCCTTTCTCGACGCCTACCTGACGTGAACGTGTTTAGTGACCGGTAGCCTCGCCGGTAGCCGCGCCATTCGATTGTGGGATATCTTCCGCCTCATTTCCCTCCAGTATACCCTTTACTTCAACTTCCGCCTCCGGCTTAGCCTTGATAATTTCTTCGGCCAGCATATCCCTAAATCCTGCAAAAGCTTCACTCTTGCCCTTCAGGAACTGATTGCTCTTCTGCAGCGCTTCTACAAGCTCTCTGTTGTAGATCTCCGGATTGCGGCCTTGGTCAATGTATTCAATGATCTCGGGTGGGAGGCTCGTTGGAAGGGTGGAAGATGCGACTGAGAGCGCGGAGAGGGAGGACGAGAGTTGATGTCTACACGGTGGAGTGGCTGAATGAGCGTTCAACGGGCTTGGGTGTGTATGGAGCGATGCATAAGACGCACATCTTGCGCACGAGCTCTTGCTGGGTCTCCAGGCCTAGGTAGCCATGTACGGAGGATTGAATCTCGTATAGGTTCTGTATCACTTCTTTGAGTCGTACTGGTATATCAGGTCAGCTCCTGCTTGCATTAGCATCAAGTTCCTTACCGTCGACCGAATTATCCAGTATGGGAGCCATGAAGACTCCTGCTGCTGGAGACTGGCATTAGTCTAAGTATGTAGTTCTTGGAAACCTCGTAGTCTTGGGCTACTTATACATCCCGCATCGGATTGGGTTTAGCGCGACACTTTTATAGGCCTTTGGAACAGATACAATTACAAAATTAGTATTCTATGTGATCAACCTTGAGAATCTCAACATATAGTGCCTCGATATCTAGGAGCCTCAATATGGCAGGGCTTTGCGTTCGTCGAACTTTCTCCTCAAACAGCGCTGCCTTCATCAGGGTATCAACACCTAACCCACAAAATGACTCAACGACAATGGCGGCCAGAATGCACGAGTGACCAGGCTTATGTCAGTCCTCGAGGCGATGTTCCCCTGTCAACTCTTCCAATTCTCCTGCGCCATTGGTCACGCGGTACTCAAGATGGATGAGATCGGAGCGGGCGCGAGCTCAGAACCCGCACCTCTTAGGAGCTTTTGAATCTACAAACATTGGGCTTTTGATATCTGTACTCGTTGTCTTCAATATACTTATCATCAGACCAAGCCATCCCACACAGCCATTACAGAGTCTTATACGTCCCTGACTCTCATTTCCCTCTGCGACCTTCGAGCATTGCCGCCCGTACCACCGCCATCAAGCTCCGTCTCAACCATCTCCAACCCAGCGAGATCCGGGTAGCGCTTGGTAAAGGTCGATTCCCAATCCTCGTTTGCGCCGTCCATAGTAGGCATTGTGGTTGATGGCTGCTGTTGCTCCGGTAAATTTTCGGGCAACGGCTTCTTGGTAACCATTAGAGCAGGTTTAGCGGTTGACGGCGGAAGGCGATCCCCTGTTCGTAAGGTCTGGGGTTTTAATTGAGGTTTAGGAGGCGCTGAAGGACGGGAAAATGGACGTTCGGGAGCAGTGCTGTGATGGGGAAGAGTATGTGTTAGTGTTGGTTGGACTGGTGGAGAGGGTCCAAGGCGGCCGCTGGTCGAGGGTAAATGAGGAGCTTTATCGAGTGGGAGCTTTGGATTGGGTGGTTGCTGATCGCTCAATGGTTGAGCTTGGCGAGATATCGTTCGCGGTGGATGGTTTTGTGTAAGTTGTTCAGCTGAGATCTGCTCTGGTGCATCTGTGAATCGGCCGTAGCCTGAAGCTGTCTTCGTAGGTGATGGTGACGCTCTGCCGCTTTCGTCAAGCAGGGACTGGACTTTGGTTTGGATGGAGGCGGCTTTGTTGTTCCTGGGGCCACGCCCTCGACTACCAGTGCCACCCGCAGCGAGACGTAGTCTATAAGCTGCCGCTGCATCTGTGACGCGCTTTTCTTCCTGAGACAAGCGTTGACGCTCAAGCTCTCGCCGCATCTCCGGAGGTAATTCTTCGGACTCCTCGAGGTCATTACCGTCATCACTCCTACCGTCAGTTGCCTCGGAGCCTGCTATCGGCGTAAGTCCGCTGGTGCGGCGCTCAGGCGATCTGCTTGCATCACGTGAATGAGTCCCCCCTGCATTCATCTCAAACCTCTTGAACGCATCCCCAAACCTTCCTGCGAGCAGATTCTTTGTTCCGGATAAGGACACCGACGGCATACTAGCTCGCTTGATGTGTCTTGACCCACTGCTCAGGCGCTTCTCCTTTCGCTTTGATGCCTCTTCTTCTTCCATTACCTTGAGGAAGTCCACATTTGAGTTGATCTGGATCGTGTCCTCTCCATCGTTTGCATCTCCTAATGGCAGCGGGCTGAGAACGTTACTATTTGCTTCGTGGCTTCCATCTTCAATGTTCGCTTTCTCTCGCGACATTCGGCGCAGTAGACTGGGCTTCGATGGATTCTGCGCGCTGGCTGGTCTTACTCTCGAGTTGGCAGACTTAGACCTCTGTATGGTACTATCCAGACCGGTTGAATATGATGATCGATGGTTCGCTTCCCATGGGGGCTGGGCCGATGGCGAGGGGTCGTTCGTAAGGATCTGGGACCTCGATCGGTGCTCAAGAAAGGGGGGCCTCTTGTTGCCTAAGGCGCCCGCCCTCAAAGAAGCGGATGCCACCTCGATTGAGTCGGATGTTTGTGGCTGGCTTGATGACCTGTGTTCTGAAGAGGAAGGGGGAAAACGGAAGATGGGACGATTGGCGGTACCCTGGAGGGTAGGGGATGGGGGTGAGGGGGATGTCATTGTACCTATGGATACCATTGTTGGTCGCTGAGAAGCTGACTGTTGAGTCGCAACCTTCGTCACTAGCTGGGGCTCTGATACGTCATATACGGGCTGCGTCGATCGTGCTTCGGCCCTTGGCGAATTTGTTAACGGTTTATGTTGGACCGACTTGGATGTCGCTTTCGGCTGGGCAAAAGCATCATCCGCCAAAGCGTCTGTGACTCGCTGGGTGATGTCGCGTGAAGGCTGCTTCTTGGGATCCCGGCTCGGATCGAACGCAAACTTGCCACCAGAATCGTGAAGCAGAGAGAACTCATCCAGAGCGGGGAACCTGGCTGAAGCATCGTCTGTTATCCCAACACTTGACGCGGTCGAGTCAAGTACAGCCCATGGATCGTTGGCAGCACCTCTTAGAGGGGACGGACTTGGCTTGGGCGTCCTAGATTCTCCTCCTGCTTTGGCCGGCCTCCCACGCCGCATTGGCGTTATATCTGGGATAGTTTGTTTTTCGTCCACAGGCGTAGCTCGGAATGCACCAGCCAATGGTATATTAGGAATATCTGGATCGGCTGATGGGAGGTGTTCATTCCTTCGGGCTTCTGAGTGTGTCCGGCCAGCATATATCTAGAGCCATCAGCAAAGATGTGGCAATTGGAAAAGAGAGGCTAACATCCTTGATGGGAATGTCAGTCCCACGAACCAGGCTAATTTCGCGCACGACTTGATATATGTTGGGTCGCTGTTGGGGGTTCTCCTGCAGCATCAACGCTATGAAAGTCAGCAACAGTCCTGTATTCTTATTCAATAGCAATCACCGACCTATAAGCTTTTTGAGCTGGTCTGAAAAGGTTGGGTAGCCTGGAAATTTGAAGCTTGCGTTGAGTATAGCCATCTGACCCTGCTCTTCAAAAGGCGTCTTATAGTAACAGAGCTTATACAGCAGCACACCAAGCGCCCAGATATCACTCTTCTCATCTATAGGTTGTTTTCGATAGACATCAATCATCTCCGGACTACGGTATTGCAGTGTAGTATGTTTCTGCACATCGTCTTCAATCATTCTTCCTTCCACAGCACTTGTAGCAGCGGGCCTCGGAGGAGCAGTAGACCCAAAATCACACAATTTGTACCTTCGGGTAGACCCAGATATGTTGATGAGCACATTTTCAACTTTGAGGTCCCTGTGAAGCAGCGGTGGCTTGAGGTAGTGCATGCAGGCCACACCTTGGGCAACGTCTGAGAAAATCTTGAGGATCTCGGGCTCGGTAAGCCGATTCTGTAGGCGTGTATTCATGAAGTCGATCAGTCCTCCGCCATTACAATACTCCATGAGGAGGAAGACCTCGTAACCCCCTCCCTTCAATTGTGAAGCATGTGAATCAATGTATGTGACGATTGGCCAACGCCCCTTAAGTTTCTTCATTGTCTCCACCTCTGTTCTCATGCTTGCCAATGCTTCCTTGTCCGGTACCGCGACCCTCTTGAGTACCGCCCCATCCTCACCGTCCACAGGCTTTGGAAGGCGTACCAGATAGACGTGGGCGAAACCCCCTTCCGAAAGATACTTTTCTATGACGACCCGGTGATTTCCAACCTGGACCTTTGTACCTGGAACGAAGGTTCCGCTTGGTATGGCCGGAGCCAGAGCAGGAGCGGGTGCAGCGAAGGCAGGCTGTCCCACTACAGGCGCGAAGACGGAGGAACTGAAGGCTGTAGGCATGTCGGAGATTGGTGGGGAATGGGTGGATATGCACCCACAGCTGAGGGTCACTGGAACCTCATTGATGGGTGAATCGGTGCTTCTGTCTGAGATGAGGGCGTAATAATCGCTGGCTATCCCCCGAGGCCAGATATCGCACTTTCGCTTCAGCTGGCCCAGGCAGTCAAGCCCATGCAGGTGCCAAGGCTCTACGCCAACTTCTCTTGCAGCAACCCCAGATTGAACAATCCCTATAGGAGCTTGCGACTAGGGGGGCCCCGATTATAGCGTTAAGGCTGCAAGAACAAAAAAGATACAGGAACTGGCGGACATGTAGGCATTAGTTCAGTATCCCGGCAAGGAGCGCAAAAGGTCCGTCCGCTGTACAGGCTGTGTGGATCGCGGAATCTATAGAATAGCCTACGCGGGTAATAGAACTCTAGTAACACAATGCTAAAGATCAACGAGGAACACACTCTGCTCGAGTGGTAACCCTAGCGATGCCATGTTCCACTCTTGCCGACAAAGTGACGCATTTTGGGCTTCGTAAAGAGCATCAATAACAGCTGTGATATTCCCCGAGAATCCACACCAAGTCACAGCAAGGCTGAAGCACTGTCAAGGCTCGGATTCGATATGTTGCATTATCCCATGACATACCATGAGTTCATTTAGCCGTTAGTCGAATGACATCTTTCCTCTGCTGCGCGACTGCCTGTTGCAACACATCATGGAACCGACGGCGAACAAAATGATCAAGCTGCTTATTGATAGGTGTGAAATTAGGCAACAGTCAGAGATGTGATGGCATTCAAATGCCTAGAAGTCAAACCAGCGATCCTCAGAAGAGAAGGCTAGCTAGTTATGTTGACAGTATGTGTGCATCTTTACGACAATCCATGTGGAGAAGAAGGCTCACCCGAGGTCTTGAGCTTGATGGAGTGGCCTTGCCATGGCTAGCTGCCTCTTTGACGGTACCCCTCTGTGTTTGATTCTAATTTGACTCAACAGCGACTGCATTGCATAGGTGAGGAGGCAGTGATCATGCTTGAAGTAGTAGTGGGGAGAATGAGCAGCGGCGTGGATGGGAGGCAGTGTGTCCCCTATTTGCTAGCGCCATACCAGAACGCGATTAGCTCCCGTTAGCCAGGGCACCATGCTGCAGCTTATATTAAAACGGCTCCCCTCGGCCAAAACGAAGAAGTCTCAAGTCCCAAGCCCCAGGCGTATCAGCCTTACGAAGTCACGACTCTCTTACCAACCTCAGAGTACAATAATCGCAGTGTTGAAAACCAATGAGATTTAACGTCTTCTCCCATGGTGAGCACAAACAAAAGACCTATAATGCGCACTTTCCGGTAAAGGTATGCGGACCAAATGCAACGGAGCCTCCATACTCTTTGATTGTAGGATGAAGGAACAGTGAAAGGAGATGACATCCAGGTGAGTCATCCAAGAGGCTGATCGGATATGGAGCTAATCAAAAGGGTTTTAGGCTTGATCGCTTGGTCACGTGAGTCGCATGAACCCCTGCAGTTCGGGAGCAATAGACGCTGACATGAGCTAGGCTCCTTGAGACAGGGAGTACACAAGTAATCAGAAACACTGCCGCACAGCAACTGGGAGATGTCCAGAAACAGCATCCCGACGAATTATTCAATTTACTGACACGAGTTCTCCCGTTTCTGAAATCGAAATCATGGGATACGCGAACCGCAGCTGCCAAAGCTATTGCTGGTATCGTCGAAAACGCAAACCTCTTTGACCCCAATAGCGATGAAGACATCAAAGTGGACGAGGCGGTTAAAGTTGAGCGAGATAATGCGGTCCCAGTTCTGACAGGAGATCAATTGCGGCTCGACACGCTTGACATTTCGGCGATTCTGAATAATGGCAAGAAATTATTGGGAAGTGGAGGCAAAGAAGTTGACTATGCAATTGCTTCGCTGGATCCGGCAGCCCGACTAGAGCTCCAACGTCGAGTTGCGAACGCCACATTGGGGCTTGGAGGAGAGGATGTCGATGAACAAATCAATAGCATCCTTCAAGAGGTGACCGCTTCTTCTCAAGCTGCTAATGGTACCCGTAACCTACCCAAGATCGACACTTCGGACAGCATGCTCTCTGATGATCAAGCACTACGATCGCCCAGTCCTTACACAGCAGCGTCGCCAGCACCAACGACGGAATCTGGCCTGAGCAAAAGGCAGCTGAATCAGCTAAAGCGCAAGAAGAAGCTGGATGCTAGATCTCAGGCTAATAAAGTTCGAGTAGTTGATTTATCCGGTCGTCGGCCAAGTAATTATACCCCCATGACCCCAGCAATGTCGGAGCCCTTCGCAATCAAATCGGGCATCAAGACCGAAACAGAGGATGACGGGAATACTGATATGTTCTCTTTAATTCGAGCCAATGTTGACGAAGATGCCAAAATTGTATCTGACTTCAAAGGCTCAGTTCTACCTGAAAGATCTGTGATACAGACCGAAGCCGAAGACAAAGGGCTTGAGTGGCCTTTCGAGCGTTTGTGCGAGGTTTTGATGGTGGACCTTCTAGACCATCACTGGGAGATCCGACATGGCGCAGCCATGGGCTTGCGTGAAGTTGTCCGTGTCCACGGCGGCGGTGCCAGCCGAGAGTGTGGCAACAGCAGAGAAGTCAACAACAACGCCAATAACAGATGGCTAGATGACCTCGCCTGTCGTCTTTGCTCGGTACTGATGCTCGACCGCTTTGGTGACTATATATCTGATAATGTTGTTGCACCTATCCGGGAGACCGTTGGACAAACCCTCGGGGCTGTCATGGCACATTTGCAAGCCACAACGGTGTCATCAGTATACCACGTCCTTTATCGCATGGTCATGCAGATAGACCTAAATCTTCCCAAACGCATATGGGAAGTCTGTCATGGAGGTATGATCGGCCTTCGGTATCTAGTCGCGGTCCGAAGCGATCTACTAGTGAAAGACAATGCCCTAATGGACGGTGTTGTCGAGGCCGTCATGAAAGGTCTCGCAGATTATGACGACGATGTTCGAGCTGTTAGTGCAGCTACCCTTACCCCGATCGCCAAAGAATTCGTGACGCTTCGGCCGGCGGCGCTCAATGATCTGATGAACATTGTCTGGGACTGTCTGTCTGATCTTCGCGATGATTTGAGTGCTAGTACTGGATTCGTCATGGATCTCCTCGCGAAGTTATGCAGCTTTCCCGAAGTTTTGATGGCAATGAAGCACAATGCAGCAAAAGAGTCAGACCATTCCTTCACTAATCTTGTTCCAAGGCTGTATCCATTCCTCAGACACACGATACCCAGTGTCCGATCCGCCGTCCTTAGAGCGCTGCACACGTTCCTTCAAATTGGGGGCGAAGACACTCGCGGCTGGGTCAATGGGCGGATATTGCGACTTGTGTATCAAAATTTACTCGTAGAGCGTAACGAGGGAACGCTGAAGCTTTCACAGGAGGTGTGGAACTCGCTACTGGATGCTTTGGTCGAAAAAGATGATCACAACACCACCTCCCAACTCTTGGAGCAAATGCATGACCTTCTCGTTCTCGCGTTCCATCCCATCGGCACTACTCGGAACCCGTTGCCGATAGAATTATGCTATTTCATCAAGCCTTCAGGTCAGCCGTATGGCCCACCAAACCCGGAGATGTTGAGAGCAGCGGCGCAAGAAACCGTTGAGCCGGCTGCGAAACGGAGAAAACGCTCCGAGAATAAGGAACAACCACCCACATCGGCTCACAATGTTGATGGACATATGATATCCGGAGACGTCGATCTGGTTGGTATCGAGGTACTGATCAGATCTCGGGTATGTGCAGCCAAGGCACTGGCTCGCGCTTTGGCTAAGCACCCACCGCTGGAAATAATCATGATGGAGATATCAGATGGCTTGCGGTCACGGTATTCGACGACGCAAATGATTGCAGGGATCATTATTGAAGAATACGCTCGAGGATTTACCAATCCCTCAGGTAGAGCCGGGAGATTCAGCGAAGATTTGGTATCAATTCTGGATACAGAACGCCCCGAAAGCTACGCCGATCTCTTACCATTCCTAAGAGTTTTACGAGCACAATCTCAAGCTCTGTTGAATGCCTTCCGCGATCACGGTCATGTGCCTACATTGAAGCTACCATCACTTGCTATTGTTGTCCAAGGCGAGATTGGAGCGGGTCCCACAGCCTTCTCTATTGCAAATGCAGAAGCGGTGGTGGGCAATGACTTCGATCGTCTGAAGAAGTCTTTAGCCCCAGCGCAACGGATCACTTCTTCTCAAGTCCTCGCCGATGCGCGCCAGGCTGTTCAAGGTTCCATCGATGAGGCTAAGAAAGTCAAGAGCGAAGGAGACGTCCGCATCAAAGCAGCCGCTGCGTCTGCCCTCGTGGCCATTGCAGAAATTCCCAAGAGGCCAAGTTCTCTCATCAAATGCATCATGGATAGTGTTAAGCTGGAGGAGAACTACAAGCTGCAGAAGCGATCAGCTGTATCAATATCTTCCCTCTTAAGTTTTTATGCTACCACACAGCGCCGTGGTCCGGCTGATAAGATCACTGCTAATCTCACCAAATTTTACTGTATAGACAGCTCAGAAACGCCAGAGTATCGTATCAATGCCTCGAAACAAAACGTCATCTTATCACTTCACAAAGAAGAGGATCGAAAAGACTATGAGAGCACCGAAGCTTATGAAAGGGAAGCAAAGGGAGCGAAGGTCACGCGACGTGGTACCAAAGAAGTGCTGGAACAACTCTGCCAGTCATTCGGAAACCAACTGTTTGAAAAGGCGCCTGTATTGCAGTCCAAGATCGAGGGACCTCTTTGCAAGGCCTTCGCCGACGATGAACCATTGGATCTTGAAAATGATCATCAATTTGGTCAAGAAATTGTAGACGGTCTTTCGGTGCTGCGTGCTCTGGTGCCGACCATGCACATAGATCTCCATCCCTTCGTTACCAAGTTAATGCCATTGGTGGCTAAAGCTCTGACTAGCCCTCTATCCATCTTCCGATACGCCGCAGCAAAATGCTTTGCTACCATCTGCAGCTGTTTGAGAATGGAAGGCATGACTATGCTAGTTGAGCATGTCCTCCCTTTGGCTAATTCTGACAATATCCACTGCAGAGAGGGCGCAATAGAGCTGGTGTACCACCTGATCGGTGTGATGGAGGACAGCATCCTGCCATATGTAATATTTCTTATTGTACCTGTGCTTGGCCGTATGAGCGACACTGACAATGATGTACGACTTATCGCAACTACGACATTCGCTACCTTGGTCAAGCTCGTACCGCTCGAAGCTGGCATACCAGATCCGCCGGGATTTCCAGAGACTTTACTCAAAGGCCGCGATCGAGAACGCAAGTTCATCTCACAAATGCTAGATCCCAAGAAAGTTGAGCCATTCGAACTTCCGATTGCTATAAAAGCCGAGTTGAGATCTTACCAGCAAGATGGCGTCAACTGGTTAGCTTTCCTGAACCGGTACCATCTCCACGGAATCTTGTGCGATGACATGGGCCTTGGCAAAACGCTACAGACACTGTGCATAGTAGCTAGCGACCATCATATGCGTATGGAAGAATATGCAAAGACCGGATCATTAGACAGCCGACCCCTTCCTTCACTCATTGTCTGCCCACCAACCCTATCTGGCCATTGGCAGCAAGAGATACAGCAATTCGCGCCCTTTCTGACATGCTTGGCCTTTGTAGGTCCTTCCCAGGACCGGCTTAAGCTTAAACCCCGGATTGGCACGACGGATATTGTGATCACCTCCTACGATATCTGTAGAAATGACATAGACATATTCACTCCATTGAAGTGGAATTACTGCGTGCTGGACGAAGGACATCTCATCAAGAACCCCAAAGCCAAGACGACAATGGCTGTCAAGCAACTTGCCAGCAATCACCGCCTAATTCTGTCCGGTACTCCGATCCAGAATAACGTTCTCGAACTTTGGTCCCTCTTCGACTTCCTCATGCCCGGTTTCCTTGGTACAGAGAAAGTCTTCCTTGATCGGTTCGCTAAGCCTATCGCCGCCTCGCGCTTGAGTAAATCCTCGTCAAAAGAACACGAAGCCGGCGCGCTCGCAATTGAAGCTCTCCACAAACAAGTCCTACCTTTCCTCCTACGCCGACTTAAGGAAGAAGTGCTCGACGACTTACCTCCCAAGATTCTCCAGAATTACTACTGTGATCTCTCCGATCTCCAGAAGAAGCTCTTCGATGACTTTGCCAAAAAGGAGAAAAAAGTCCTTGCCGACAATGCCGGCGGCGACAGCAAAGAAGCCAAGCAGCACATTTTTCAAGCTCTTCAATACATGCGCAAGCTCTGCAACTCGCCGTCTCTCGTCGTCAAGGAAGATCACAAGCAATACGCTGCCATCCAAGCATCACTCGCGCGGCAAGGGTCCAACCTCAGAGATGTGAATCACGCTCCCAAGCTTACGGCTCTGCGTGACTTATTGGTAGATTGTGGTATTGGGACAGATCCCGCAGAGAACAACAATTTCGTTTCTCCTCATCGTGCTCTGGTCTTTTGTCAGATGAAGGAGATGCTGGATATTGTTGCCAACGATGTTTTAGGCAAGCTTCTCCCGTCCGTGCAGTATCTACGTCTAGACGGCAGCGTTGAAGCTACCAAGCGCCAGAGCATTGTCAATAAATTCAATACGGATCCCAGCTACGACTGTCTTCTATTGACCACTAGCGTCGGAGGTTTGGGTTTGAACTTGACGGGGGCAGATACAGTCATCTTCGTCGAGCACGACTGGAACCCGCAGAAGGATATACAGGCTATGGATCGAGCGCATCGTATCGGGCAGAAGAAAGTCGTCAACGTTTACCGCCTAGTGACAAGAGGGACGTTGGAGGAGAAGATCTTGAAGTAATTTGCCACATTTCATTATACATCTTTCTAACATCATGTCGCTAATCTTCTTTCAGCCTCCAACGCTTCAAGATCGACGTCGCAAGCACAGTAGTGAATCAGCAAAACGCGGGCCTGGCCACAATGGAGACAGACCAGATCCTCGACCTCTTCAATCTTGGCGAAACCGCCCCGGCGTCCAATATCAAAGACGCCGACGGTAAGGAAGAAGACATGATAGATGTGACAACTGGAGAGGTCGTGAAAGAGAAAGGCAAGAAAGGTTGGTTGGACGATCTGGGAGAGCTGTGGGATGAGAGAGGGTATGAGGAGGAATTTGATCTAGGAGGCTTCATGAAAACCATGAAGATGTGAGAAGGCGTTTCGAAAGTGTTCCTCTACCGGACACTATGCATATTTAGCGATGGGCGTTTTTATGATTATTCTTGAACGACATCAGGCACTTGGGACCATTAAGGCTTGTCCTCATGGGTACGGAACAGCATCATCAGGACTTACCGTGGGCAGCGGCTCTTCGTGCTGCTACAATTTGTATGGATGGATGAGACATGTCTCACGGCTGCAACCCGAGTGGGACTTCGTCCATTACAGCGACTGAAGGAGCAATAAGTGGGAAGCGGTTCAATCGATCAGTACCCATTCTAATATCCCTTACTATGTGAATGGTTCGGTCCTAGAGTTCCATAACAGAATGTAAATATTATCCTCGAGCTCGTGGAGGCAGGCTCGGCTCATCCCAATTCGGCCTAGCGCATGCTCATCCATCTTAGCGTTGATGCCGAGCGCTAGATGACTCATCGACTCTGCCAGATCTTTCATAACCATCCCACTGACCCTTCACCTCGCGACCTCACCTTTCCCATCACCTCCAATAACTTATCTAGGGGTTTTGCAATTAGTACTCTCCAATATGGCATGGCGCAATCAGGCATCGCAGACAGGATCGAACAATATTCCACTCGGCTCCCGTCGTCGCTTCGGAGGCAGTGACTCGGCTCCCCCTGACGATGGCGGGTATAATCCGAGCATGCCATCTACTGGCATCTCTGATCCCAGCTACAAGCGTGGTCGAAGCCCGCAGCAAGGTAGGCACTTTGATACACGTGATATGCATACTACTAACACATTCAAAGCTGATGTCAAGATCGAAGATGGCGAGAGGCGCCGCAAGAAGAGAAACAGATGGGGTGATGCGGCAGAGAACAAGGCTGCTGGCTTGATGGGACTTCCTACTATGATAAAAGCAAATATGACAACTGAACAACTTGAAGCATACACCTTGCACTTGCGTATCCAAGAGATCAGTGAGAAGCTAAGAATCAATGATGTGGTGCCAGCAGATGGCGACAGGTATGTACACCTGAAGGAGTGGCACAACTTGACTTGCTGACTCTCGCTTTCTCTTAGGTCCCCATCTCCACCGCCTCAGTATGACAACTTCGGTCGTCGTGTTAATACACGCGAGTATCGCTACCGCAAGCGTCTCGAAGATGAGCGCCACAAGCAGATTGAAAAGGCCATGAAGATCATCCCTAATTATCACCCGCCGTCTGACTATAGACGTCCAACTAAGACACAGGAGAAGGTCTATGTGCCGGTCAATGATTACCCAGAGATTAACTTCAGTACGATAACTAACCCTATCCTAACCCTTTCCTTTTCGTCCTTCCTTCTGATGATGCGCACGGCATTCTTGGAGGATACAGAAGCTGTTATCACTAATACTCTAATGCCGTACTTACCCGTTGTCATAACGCTTTGATTGACAAAGACTAACACTTAGCTCGCGCTCTCTTACTAAAGTCGGACTACTTATCGGGCCTCGTGGCAATACACTGAAAAAGATGGAGACAGAGTCACTTGCAAAGATCGCTATCCGCGGCAAAGGATCCGTCAAGGAAGGAAAAGGCCGATCTGACGCAGCTCACACAAGCAACCAGGAAGAGGATCTACATTGTTTGATCATGGCAGATACCGAAGAGAAGGTTAACAAAGCAAAGAAATTGATCCACAATGTCATTGAAACGGTGAGCCCCAAACGCCGAGTTCTGATCGTTCGCTAACAAATACCAGGCCGCCTCCATTCCTGAAGGTCAAAACGAGCTCAAGCGAAACCAGCTTCGTGAGCTTGCAGCTCTCAACGGTACCCTCCGTGATGATGAGAATCAAGCATGTCAAAACTGCAAGTGTCCTTCCATCATCATCACGCAGACTCTGCTAATAATCTTGTAGGTGGTCAAATCGGCCATCGCAAATATGACTGCCCGGAACAACGCAACTTTACTGCTAATATCATCTGTCGAGTTTGTGGCAACGCAGGTCACATGGCTCGAGACTGTCCAGACAGACAACGCGGAGCTGACTGGCGCAACGGTCCTCCAACCGGAGCTGTACCTGGCCGCCCTGTCGCTGGACGCATTGGCGGAGGTGACGCTGTCGACCGTGAATACGAGGTAAGTTTTCCGCTTTACCACGTTACCTCTCGGCTAACATATACTCCAGCAACTCATGCAAGAGCTATCGGGCGGTGCACCCAGTGGAGACGCACCTCAACGCATCGAAGCCGGCCCTGGGGGGTATGAAAATGGAGAAGGAGACCGTGATCTCAAACCATGGCAGCGTGGCCCCACTGGCGCAGCTGCTCCTTGGCAGCAACCACGTGGTGGAGATGATCATCGCGACGACTACAACCGTGATGGTGGTGCTGCACCACCATGGGCTGCACGTGGTGGAGGCGACAACCAGGGAGGTTACCAACAGAACGGTTACGGCGGTCCTCCTGGCGGTGGGGCCGCACCATGGCAACGACAGCAGGACAACGCACCCCCACCACCTCCTTCGGGCGGCGGATATGGAGGGTATGGTGGGTATCCAGGGGCCTACGGAGATGTCAGTGGCGGCTACGGCGCCCAACAGGGCATGGGTGCTCCACCAGGCTTGGGCGGCGGTGCTGGCGGTCTTGGAGCTCCTCCAGGTCTAGGCGCTTTATTCCAGACGTATGGCGCCAATGGCTCTGCAGGCGGTGCTCCACCTCCACCTCCTTCCGATGACCTTCCCCCACCTGTAAGTCATATTTCCCCTACTCTCGGTGACTTTCACTAACCATGTCACAGCCCCCAAGCGACCAGCCGCCCCCTCCTCCACCCTCTGGGAACTGAGCCCATGGCCTTCGCTCCGTCTAAGAGTCCGCTCTGGAGTTCTCGCTTTTCGAAGAGAACTGAACATAAGGCTGGATTTTCGAGAGTATCCGTGCCATGATACTTGCAGGTCAAAAGCACTGATGTACTCTGCTACTACGGTCAATTGGGAGAGCATGCCCCTTTTCTTCAAAAACAACCAAGTGTACCTTACTGTGCTTTTACCGATGTAATAGAATGCATTGCTTTTGCTAGTCTCACGTTCCCGATCGCGTGTGCTCAGCCTAGCTACCATGAATGAAAAACGGTTAGCTTTTGGAAAATACACCAGACAGAGCACAGCCTCTAACAGTGGTGCTTTTGTGGTCGAAATTATAATCCAAATAGGATGGTAAAGTCCTGCTAGCACCCAGGATCGGCTCCGAAGAAAAGCCATTTCATAACCCCAAGAAGCACCTAATTCCCATTCCTACTCCTACTCCTCATCGCCTTGCCTATCCCTACAAACTAAAAACATATATATATATCCTAACCTACCTCTCCTATCCTAACCCACCTCCACATCGTCACCATACCTCACCTCACCTATCGCTAAAAGATACCATACATACCAACCGACCTCTCCCATCCCATTCTATCCCACATTCCAGATTCCCCTCCCCTCACATCCCCTCCTAAATGGATCCGCCGTGCCGTTATAGGGAGAGCAGAGGAGGGGAAAGAGAAAGAAGGAATAAGAGGGGCGAGCAGTGAAGGAAAGGGGCGGAGTCTAGTCTTTCAAGAGTAAGGGTGTTGGAGGTTGGAGATTGAAGAGGGGGTATGCTGGGGTTTATACGGGGGAAAAGAGGAAGGTGGGGAGAGGGAGGTGGTATATAATGATTAGGGATGCTAGTTGTACAGGTTGCAAAGGATGGGATGGGATGGTATGGTATGGTATAGTATGGATTGGATTTGGACATTGTAGGAGATGCTTGTTTGTTGTATTGGTGGTTGTATTGGTGGTGGGATGGGATATTTAGATATTTACAGTATTTACAGTATGAATGAATGGATGGATGGATGGATGGATGAATTTACATAGATGTGGAGGAGATATCCACTCCCAGCAGTAGAAATGCGACTTGGATCAGGATAGTCACGTGTAGCTGTAGCGCGCTTTTCCGTTTCTTTTTACGGCGATGATGGGGACGGATTCGTAGTCTGCGTCGCAGTCATCTTGGGTGTCGGGCTGTTGTTGCTGGGCCGGTTGCTGGGGCTGTTGGGGCTGCTGGGGTTGTTGTTGCTGGGGCTGGCCTTTGATTTGGCCGTCGGGTCCGCCGGGCTGTGCTTGCTGGGGCGGCTGTTGGCCTTTGACTTGTCCGTCGGGTCCGCCGGGCTGTGGTTGCTGAGGGGGCTGTTGGCCTTTGACCGGTCCGTGGTTGAGGGGCAGGGGTGGTGATGAGGATGAGGAGGCGGGTGCGGATGTGGAGCTTGTGGCTTGTGGGTTCGAGTTTGGGAGGATGAGGCTTGGGCCAGGAGTTGAGGTGGGGGGGGATGCTGGCGCGGCGACTGGGGAGGAAGAGATGCTGCCGGCTGCCGCTGAGGATACTGGAGGAGCGGGCGATACCCCAGCGCCTCCGTTGAATTTGGCCGCGAAACACTTTTCCATCAAAGGGACGTCCGTGTCTCCGTTCGGTGTGAGACCGAGGACGTAGCTTGTGTCGAAGGACCCAGCTGCCCATCCCACGTAGCCGAGGAATTGATCCGAGTTGGTGTTCAAGAAGTCGATCACCTCGCAGATATTCTTGATGCAGGATGGATTACTGCTGCCGCCACCGATTTCGGTGAGCAGAGCTTGTCGCTTGCTGTTCTTCAACCATGTTAATAGCTCGGAGAAGACGTCGGAGGTCTTGACGCACGAGGCGGTCGTGCCGGAACCGTCGGAGTCGAGATACTGATGGACGTCGAAGATGAGGTTGGTGGTGCTGCCGTCTGGGTTGGTGACGCCGGCCAGGACGGCTGCTGAGCCGCCTGATACAAGCGTTGATGCTCCGGTGTATCCGTCGCCTGGAAGGAGGATCATCTGCGAGGTGGCTCCTGCGCCTCGTATGGCTGTTACGGCGGCCTGGACGGATCCGGCCCATGAATTCAACAATCCTTGGGTTTTTACTATGAGGTCTGTGAGTACTCGACCAGAAGTATAAAGAGGGTTCCATACTGTCGTGTGGCTCGTTCATCAAGCCCATTACCACCTTTTCTTTAGCGGCATATTTGGTGGCCAATTGCTTCCAGAGGTCCGCGAAATCAGCGTTGGTGGGACCGCCCGTAGCACCAATGACAGCCCCGTTCCAGCGGGCATAATTGTGAATGTCGATGATGCAGTAAGCTCCAGTCGCTAGGCAACCCTGCATCAGATGATCGTATGATTCTATCGCGGCGGCGTCGAGGGTTGCACTGAGCTTCCCCGCCACGAGATATTGCCATGCTACAGGCAACCGGAAGATGTTAAGCTTGTCCTTGGTGGCAAAATGGCTCATTTGGCCAGGGCCGTCGCTCACGGCATCCACGCTTGTTGAGAGACTCTTTACCGGGCCATAGACAGACGAGATTTTACACGTGCCCTGTATTTTGTGATCAGCGCTGGCGTTAAGGGGGGCATCATCTCAGCATACATCAGTGCCACAGCCAAAATCAAAACCGGCAATATTGACACCAGCAAATTTGACACCAGCAGCCAGTGCCTGTGAGATACTGAGAGCTAGGACCGAGCTAGCAAGTAGAGTATTTGATGTTGGAATTCAGACCGGGTCAACCTCGGTAGTCACTAATCAGGACTAGTCAGGGGGCCTTGGCAGACTAATAGAGATTTCTCGTGATGGTTATTCCATTCTACATAGCTACATCCATCCATTA
>JAABUP010000129.1_pt1 | contig 167620 bp, 268 predicted proteins | sample 5559201 | NCBI WGS metagenome assembly JAABUP01 (sample SAMN10711887, study PRJNA513373) | rock metagenome | isolation source: Antarctica rocks | place: Antarctica
TACGATCAGTCTTTCTCATGTCCCCTCAGCAGACAACATCGCGGATCTACTCACCAAAGGACTGCCTCGTGAGTTATTTGACCGCTTGCGTGATCTGCTTGGCGTGACCGCAAGATCGGATCGAGTGTCAGGATAATCTTCCGGTCACGTGACCGCCTGCGCAGTCCCGCTGCCGCTTTTCAATTAGTTTGATGTTTCATACTGGACTTCGAGGTTACTGTCGTGTCTCCGTATTCGATAAAGACCCGCCAGATATTCGCAACTGTGTCCCGAACCCATTCCGACTTACCGCCGGAAGAGCTCGTTGAAAAGCAGCTGTACACCGTCATGGATCGAAAACATCAAGACAAGGTGGCTCGGCTGCCTCCTCAAGGAGACACTCGGGCGACCTTTCACCCACTCGTCTTCACTACGGGCGGGTGAATCGGCGACGCCACATGGGACACCATAAAAGGGTGGAAGGCGAGTTGTCCTCGGGGCGCCTTCGACTTCATGATGAGGCGGATGTCGGTGGCATTGTTGAGGGCGCTTGGGAGAACGTTTACGCTGGTCGTAGACATGTAGGGAGTTTCGTAGTTTATTACCCTTCGCAACCCAACGTAAACAACCGACCGCGGAAGACGACACGTTGCGCCTGGACAAGTGAAATCTCAGAGGTAGGATAAACGCGGGCTCCGGACGTCGTTCCTTCGATGAGTATTTGATTTCTTGTTGGACTAGGATCCAGGTCAAAGCTCTGTGAACCCACCTGAAACCTGTCCGAGCTCGCACAATGTACAACGAGGAGATTGCAATTAGGTACAGCTGTTGGTGACCTTGCAGCGAGCGAAAAATCTGAGCGGGCCAGACGACCGAATACCCCTGCGACTCCAGGCTTCCAAGCTATCACACGCATGTAATGTTTGACCTTTGATCAAAGCGAAATGATCGGAATTAAGAGGATAGACTTGGGTATGCATGCAAGGAATCATCAATCTGGAGAATCATCATGCGGATGGATGTGAAATCATCGCGAGGACAGCAGGAAACCAAACCATACAGCGCCTCAAGCTTTGCCAAAGCCACCCGTCTCGACCACAGCGAAAAGTAGCTTCTCTCGTAATTGCTCGTATGATGTGTAGTTAGGGAGGAGAAGCAGATTGAAACACGTGCTGGCTTGTGGGAGACTGCCTTCTTTGGCATAGAGCTATGTTGAGCGTGGATCAGCGAGGTCCATATGAGGTCAGCTACGTTATCTGCCCACCTTTTGGATCTGGAAAGGTTGGATGCCTGAAGCCCCCTGGAGCTGAGTGAAGCCTCCGAGCGGTACTCGAGACGATGATGTGACGAACATGAGGAAGCGTGATCGTTCTTCTTGAGAGAAGCTTCGTAAAGCGCGCCAAAACCAGGCCACCTCGGGATCACCGGGTTTCCATCCGCTCATCCTGGGATGCGGTAAGGCAGGCCTAGATCAGGAGGAGGAGAAACCCACTGTGTGGCGTTCTTGAGTTCATCGACATCGACAGTTGTGATACCAGAGATGAGCACTATAAGGCGAGTCAACCCATTTCCTGACGACACGGCGGTACTTACACTCAAGCTGATCTGGTTCGAAGATCTGAATGAGATGTCTTGGAACGATGCTGCGAATGATTAGCAGAAATTCAGTCTGAAACCGAGACTGCCCACTCATAGAATCCGTCGAGGAAGGCTTTGATTTGATCCTTGATTGAGTTGTCAAGGCGGTAGGATACCACCAAACGAACATATTCCTCCTTGTTATCTTCTGTGACCGGGATGGTGGAGCCATCTTCTTTAAGCTCGACGATCTTCTTCTCACCGAATTGATCGTCCTCGATTGTGAACTCTTGCTGAGGGAATGCGTCAGCCCTTCTGCACATCCGAAGGCAGACTTACGTCAATCACACCAGTGATATCGTTATCCAACATCCATTGTAAGGACTTGTGATATCTGGTCATAATCAGTCATGACATCTTCAAGGATTGTGAAGATCTCACTCGGGATCGACACTCTCGAGATCGCGCATGTCCACACTCCTTCCTAGGATCTGCTTGTAAAATGCGCGATTGAAGTACGCGTCCAGTAAACGGCCACTGCGGCTCCATCAGCATGTGTGTCCATTGTGTTACTCGAAATCTTTCACTCGTAGACTGCTTTACTAGGGCAATATGTCAGTCACGATGTAATAACAAGGGCACAGTACTCACCCAATGACCCGTCCGACGAATTTGAAGTATCCAAGGTGTTCGCCGTTCCTGCGCCCATATCAGATCCTGACCATCTGTTTTCGGATCACTCACACAGACGACGCCTTGTTGGGCTGGTAGGTCTGCTTGTCTGCCGCACAGGGTTCGAACAGGGCTGCCAGCGATCAGCTTGAGGATTTGCTGATATCCAAGCTTACCGAAATTAGGATCAAAGACTTGTTGTGCTAGCACACTGTACCACTCCCTGGTGACACCGCCTGCATCGATCCCATCCTCATTGTAAAACTTGACACTGAGCTTGCCATATTTCACCTCGTCACCAGATCGCTGGCGGAGAGCGTGGAACGAGTCCTCGAAGACGTATTGGCGACGAACATTGAGATGTAGAACGCCCGAAGATATTGCATGATCCCGCCTGCGCTTGAGCTTCTGGAAGAACCAGTTTCGCTTGTTGTCGAACTCCAGGACACGGGGATTCCGGACGAGAAGAGAGAATGAGCCACTTAGCAGTGCTGGGTTATTGCGAACAATGGCATTGAGGACCTTGCGATGGGACGTCGTGAAAGACACGAAAAGGTCCTTGGAGTCGCTTGGGGTCGGATGGGTTAATGACGGGGACCGAATCTCGCGGTGGACACGGCCGCGGTATTTGCATACCACCATGAGAGCTTCCACCAGCGGAAGAAGCACCATGGCGATTTGATCGGTCGTGCCGCGCTTTTCTACCATGCTCATGCAATGACCAAGCTGTTCCCACATCGGGTCAAAGTCGAATGATTCGTGCATTTGGCCAACAGCGCGCTCCTGATTAGACATGGTATTGACCGGAGGGTCGGAGTCAACCTTGTTGAGATGCAGGTATTCGATGGTCTTGAGCAAGCGGAGCAGTTGCGCCTGCCTGGAAGACGGCGGGGAGAACTTGGTAAGCGTCATTGAGCCGAGCTCTCTCGTTTCGTCCTCGAGCTCGTCCGCCAGGTCCCGCAATTCCTGTTGGATGATCTCGCCGAGCTCTTGCGAGCGGGTCCGTATCTCTTGCAGTATGACCTCTTTACCGTCGGGGATGCTGGAGAGGTTCTGCATGGTGATGAGGGTCTGGCTGAAGGTTCGACTCGGGCAGTCTCCAAGGGTCAGGGCATTGACAATAAGGCGAAGAGCGGAAGGCGGGATCACGGGCGTTTTGGGGAGACCAGAGGGAAGCGGCGTGATTATGGTTATCTCTGCAAACGAGCGTTCGCCTGTTTGTACCGAAGGCTCCGCTTGGGGTGCGGCCAAGGCTGCACCGCTCGTCGGTGCAACCGAAGAAGTCGTCTCCGTTTTTGAGTCAGATGATCTGTCCGGGAGATTGAGACTTGACAGCGGCTTGGTGATGGTGGCCAGCAACGATGTCAACGACTCCATCATTCCGGGGGCTTTAACCAGAAGCGGTCGATCGAGAAGTCCCAGCAGGATGACGATAGGAAATTCCGTCTGAGGCAGAAACTTCTCCTTGCCTTTGCCCTTTTTGGCCGGTGTCTTCTTCAATCCTACAGCTTGCTCGTGCTCGGTCAGGAAGTATGTCACCGCACGAGCGTTGGCGCCCACGATGTACGTCAGTGCCTCGAAACATCGCTGAGAAATAAATGTCGGAACGTGCTCGGATTGCAACTGCGCAAAGAGACCGGTAGAGACCGGCGCCGGTGAGTCGAGTGCCTTGGCTTTTGCCGTGGATTTTGGCGTCGTCATGGCGCGGAGTGACATCTGCTGAAAGCTACGGTCGACAGCCGGGAGGTCTCCAGAGCCGTCTTGGACGACCGAGACAAGAAGACTGAGCAGATCGGTTCGAGTATGAGTGTTTTCGCAGAGATTGACGAGAATCCGGAACAGGTGGCCCTGTTTAAATGCTTCAGGAAAGAAGAGCAGGCGAACGAGTGTCGCGATACCCGGCTTGTCAAGTAATTGTATGGTTTCGCGAGTGGGCCGCTTGATGGCGGTTGGACCTTTTGGATCGGTGTGAAGAGCATTCGACCCTTGGTTCGTTGGCGCATCCGACGGAGGAAGGCCATTGGGTTGGCCGAGGAGCATCACTCCCCTCAACTCGTCGCTGAGAGAAGCGAAGAAGCCAGCCGAGGCGTCAGCCGGAGGCACTTGCGGCTCGGCCGGAGCGTTCGCTCTTGATCGTCGAGAATTCTGCAGAGCCTCTTGCATGATTACCTCGATACGTATTTCGGGCGGCAAAGCGTCCAGAAATTCTGGACTGATTTGTGACGTCGGTTCAGGAGCTGCAGCCGCTGGGGCGCGTCGGTGTCGGTTCTGCTCCCGCGTGTGTTGCTCGACCACCTCGGCTCGCATGTCATCCGGCAGAGCTTGCAGAAACTCCAGATCGATGCCAGTATCCGTGATGTCGACATCGCGGCCATGAACAGAGATGACCGTACGCGCAAGCGTCTCGTGGACCCCTGATTCTGCGGCAACCTCTTGTGATGGGGCCTCGAAGTCCGCGGGCTGAGCGTCGACCCCTGAGCTAGGTCCAACTTCCGCTCCTTCTGCTGGATCAGTCAGATGACGTGATCAGTTTAGACCATGAACAAAGGTCAACACTCACCCATCTCTACATCTCCCTCTTTGATCGCCGGGCCTGCATCCGCCAAAGGTGACGATCGAGATTCAGGCAATGCAATCGCAGCAGCAGAGGTAGTATCCTCTTCCTTGAGCTTCGCAGCAGTAGCAGCAGCCTCCTCTTCAGCCTGTCGCACTCTATCCCCTTCTTCTTTGGCTTTCTGACGAGCCTCGGGAAGAAGGCAATTGATGACGTGCGTAACAAGCCGGATCATCTGCTCGCCCGCCGCACCGGGGACAACAGCCATCTCCTCCTGCCAGCGTTGCAAGGTCGGCTTGGGCACGTATTCGGCGGTGGCCTCAGGGGAAGATACGGTATTTGATGGATTTGTCCCCAGGGCCGGGAACGAAAAGGAACGCCCTCCGACCGAGATACCTATCGTCCCGTCCTCGTCATGTGCCAAGTTGATGCGAATCGCCTCTGTCCCGCCCTGTCCAGTCTGCGCCAGCAGTCCTTCGAGCACCTGCACCGCTTGCGCCCCGCCCATACCCTCGAGACTTGACAACAAATCGCTTAGATTCCCCATGAGGCCCCTTGGCAATCTTCGTAGCGGGGATGTCTGCGTCGCCGGATCGATCAAAAGGGGATGCTGTGAAGATATGGTTGAGCTGGCAGCATGTGAAGGTGCCCCAAACAAAGCCGTTGCGGAGTCATGCTCTGGGAAGATCAGCGAGGAGTTTCAATATAGACATACCCAGTAGTCTCGAACGACGTCGACCATCGTCCCGATCGACAGCCTGTTGGGAGGGCACGAAGGGTGCTTGATGCCATCCCCAGTGGCCGCTGGTTTCAGTGTTTCCCGACGTGACAGCCGGATTGGCATTTGGCAAAGGCTCAAGGATGTCAATCTCGTCATAACTGGTCCCGTCAGAATCAGCCGAGATTAAAAAAGCTGCTCACTCTCGTTCTTCGTTCATGTCCATGTCTTCGTCATCTTCCTCTCCATCGAAAAAGCCTGATGTGTCTCAGCATCGGGATTTCGTGAGATCCTCTAAGGACTGACTTTCATCGTGAAAGTCATCCTCATGAGCTTCTTCCCCTTCGCTCCCCAAAGACTCTTGATCGACCCCAGCCTCGTCCTGAAAGGTCTCAGCATGTCATCCTGACATGAGACCTACATCCCAGACCGCATCACCATTACGGGAACCAATGACCACTTCTCGATCCACCACATCGTCGCCAGCGTCCTCATCATCCTCCTCTTCGTCGGTCTGGGTTGACATCGGTCAGGCTCTGCTTGCAAAATAACCGCTGAATAGGCTTACCCAACCGTCATGCTCATGATCGTGCGAGCCATGTTCGTCGTCTTCGGTGGAGGGCTCGGTATTCGAATCCTCATCACCCTGCTGCGATGAGCTATGCCTGCGTGTCGCGTACCTACCATAGTATGATCCATGATCTCCTCGCCGAAAGCTTCCATCTAATCGGATGTCATTATAGTCTCCTGGGAAGAGAACCTGCCATTTCTTCGTCTGATTCGTCATCCTCATCAGATTCTTCGTCTGATTCGTCATCGCCCCTATCCCCTCCAAGCCTGTTTGCCTATTAGTCCAAATCTCGACAGTTAACCTACATTCCCAGAGCAGAATTGCGGTAAAGATCCGGAGCCGGTTGTTCCTCGGACATTTCGACGTCGGACCCATCGTCTGACGAACCGGAAGAGTTCTCGGTAGTCCTCTCTGGTCCAGCTCGGATCCTCTCTGCTTTACCCCACTTTATGGAAATCTTAGACCTGTGGCGACTTAGCAGGTGAGCAGAGTGAAAAAAAGACTTCCCTACAGGTGCTCCAAAGCTCGGAGTAGAGAGACCAGCACGTTGCGAACATCAGGAAAGTTGAGGTCGATATCGGATATGGCCGCGGTTAGTAGAGAAACGAAATTCTTCTCTAGCATCGCTTTCGCAATTTCGAGACTCGATTCGTCCTGCTGACGAGGCACGATGCTGGGTTTGGCCAATAATAGTCCGTATATCAACTCTCCTATAGCCCAAAGCCTGCCATATCTCGAAGAGAGATCCTGTCCGACGGTATCCTTCAAGGCCTTCGCGATGACATCGAGGACCGTCTTACGGACTGTTGACAATCCTTCGGACTGCTCTTTCTGATCGACGGCGGGAATGGTATCCGAACAGAGGCCGATTACCACTGAGACTGCCCAGCCGGAGAGAGCGAGACGGCGGGCGGAGTCGAGGGACCTCTGAGCGCCAGGAATGACGGTCAAGTCGTTTTGTAAATCGACTTCACAGATCAAGTCATTCAAGAGGGTCGAGAGGCTTCCTTTGCCTTTTTGCCCAGGGAAAAGGCCATGCTGGCGAATCGATGACATGAAAGCCTCTTTGGCTGGCAAATACGAGCCGAGTAGCTCCGTCAACAGGGATAGAATTAAACCCGCTCGGGAATGGGCGCTGTTTCCATCGTCCAAAGATGGATTCGATCCATCGAGAGGTCGTCCTTGAGCGATACGGACAGCTGTGGCTAGTTCGGAAAGGAGGGCGTCCATGATCGGTTGCCGTGACTTGTCGCTGCCGACGACCTGGAAAATGTCGGATGCAACCCCCGGCGGTTTGTCCTTGAATTCCTTGGCACGTATGTGATAGACGGACTGGGGAGGCGTCGGATCGACCAAGGCGCATTCCTTCTCCACTGATTCAAGAAAGACCGTCGGCTCCCTCAGCGCAACCTGCCTAAGCTGGCGTATGAAGTGGTTGATGTCGGTGACTTTGTTGCGGGCGGGGGAGAACCATTTCCTGATCTCGCCACGCATTACCTCTCGTAGACTTGCCTCGTCTTCGAATGCATGCCGCATGATGATGGCGAGGAGTGGCTGCGATCCGTGAAGTTTCGCTGAAGGTGTTCTCAGTACCGCCAAAACCGCTAGAGAACTCCCTGTATCCCATCCCGAGGCGGTTGTCCGACTGAGTACGACCAGCAAGCGAAGCGCGGACATCAAAATCTCTCGTGTGGTGGAGTCGTTGCCCAAAATGTCGATGCAGATCTTGGCGAGGAATTTTTGCAACTCCGCAAACCTCTGGCTGGCCTGGACAACCGGGGTACTTGCGTCATCGCCCAGCTTGGCCTCAAGGACTGGAGTCGACAAAGCGAAAACGCACTCAGCAAACAGCAGGAAAGCCGGCAACCATCGCGGGTGTTGATTTGAGGTCAAAGGAACGGAGCTGAGTACCTCTGCCGCACGAGTCATTGCATGTTCGTTCAGCGAGACGCCTTCACCGACTCGAAGGCGGACGGCAAGCAGGCGGAAGCGAGCAGACAAGGCTTGTTCGTTCATCCCATCATGGTTGAGAGGAATCTCCATGGTCCTGTCCAAGAGGTACATGACTCCATCGACACCAGCAGGAAAGGCAGGAATGAGATCAAAGACCAGGTCCTCAGCGCGATCAAGCAGAATGATGGCGCGGGATGCCATGCTCAAATGGCACTCCTCTCGCAGCTGAGCGAGCTCTGCTCGCGCAGCTGGCAGCGGAGGGTCAGGATGCGAGTCGATCTCCATGTCGGTGCCTGAAACGGGAGCTTCGACGAGATCGGAGACAGGTTCTGTGGGCTCATCCGCAGGAGGCTCTGCGACCTCGACGGCTGGTGCGGCAGCTTCAGCCGGAGGAATTTCAGCTTGAAAGAGATGCGGCATGCTCAGAATCAGGTCGGCCGCTGCGGCGACGTTATTCTGCTCCCGTATCAGTGCGAACTCGGCGGCTTCTCGCGCGAAGCCCATGTCGATGAGCTGATCAACGCGAGCGGGATCCGCAGTCGGTGCTGGACGAGGAATCGGAGGGTTCATAAGGGGTGCCCCAGAAGAACCTACGTCATTGGCCTCTTCGTTCTGCGCTTCCATGATGGTAAGGAAGGTCTTCACGGCCATCTTGACGATTGGTGAGGGACTCTCCGGCAGCCAGTCGGCATTCCAGACCTTTCGAGCGACGGGCAGGATGTGGAGGCGAGTCTTGACGAAAATGTCGACCGGGGAAAACTTCTCACTGGCACGTTGACCAGCACCTCGTTGCTGCAATACGTGGGTCTGCGCGTTTTCAAGTAGCGCCTTGGGGGACACGAGCGCGCCTAATACCAGCAGAGCGATCTTTATCCCTGCGATAGCTTGAACGTGCTCCGTCCTCCGGGACTCGTCGGGGGACTTTGCCACGGCGGACGGGAATCTGTTCATGGTATCGAAAAGCCGTTCCACCACAGTCAGAAGAGAGCCCATGCCGCCTTTCTTTTCGAATGAAAGGAACAGAATGGTGTTCAAATGGCCCTCATGCGCTCGTTCTGGCGTCAACGCAGCCATCGCCAGAAAGACCCACCATCAAACAGCAGAATCGTAGTCAAACCGACAGCGACGGTATCAATCCCTAATGCATGGTCCGGCAGAGCCGACTCTGACCTATCAGCCTTGCAATTGAAGGCGGCCTCACTTTCCAGATGACCAATGATGACTTCCGCCAGGCAGTCAGCCAAGGAAGAGACTTCTTGTTTGTGAGCCATCTCCGGGTTGCGCTTGACGAAGAGGAGTTTGATTGCGGCTGGGAATCAGCGGGGCCAAAAACAACCTCACCTACACTTGAAAAACTTTGCCAATATCGCGTGCATCCGCCGAGCCATCAGTCTAGCACCGCTTTCCTTCGGGACGGCTTCACTGGAGGGTGCTGATGGCATGTCGGCTTCTTCAGTGCCAATGATCGTTGACGGGGCAGTCGAGATGGGCGAGGGCGGCGGGATAGACGACTTCAGGGCGACGTGCTCTTGAAAGCAGGCGCGGTGAAGTAGTCCGAGGTCAGGGATGAAATTGGACCCGGAAGACACACCGAGCGCCTTGATCAATGCCGTAGCTGGTCGCGAATGGGACCATGGCAAGCCAATGAGACTTTCGCTCAGGTACGCCAGTCGCGTCCCCACAGCTCTCAGTGTCCTCAGATCTGCTCTCAATCCTTCGTCTGCTTCCCCTTTGTCAAGTGCGAGCCAATTGTCGTGGGCTAAAGGATTTCGCCAGAGACGCGAGCATCCCTCCATGGCGCTGGCGAGGGACGCGATAAGCTTGCTGACCAACTGCAGGTGATCTTGTTCGCTGATCGTGCGAAAGAGGTGGGATAATGCATGTGCCGCGTCCTGAGTGTCCAGAAAGCGGATCGGGATGCACGGCAGATCCGTCGCGGAGAGAATGAGCTCGAGTCCACCTTGGGCGATAAATTCCCTGCACATGGTCGCGTTCCGCAGAGTACCCCCTAGTACCTGTCAGATCAGCATCTATTTTGTCCAACATTGTTTACCTTGAAGATCTTCGCAAAGGCTTCGAGAGGCGGATTTGAAGGCAATGTTCCATCTCGGACGGCATCGGTATCCATGAGAGGAGCAGATGATGCCTCGGCGACGTCGTACTCGTGCTTCTTCTCAGGCGAAGGCACGAAAGCTGATCCGTCGTCCACGGCCTTCCGGAACACAGCAAGGAGTGCCTCCAATATGATCGGTCGTAGGGGGGGATGATGTCGAACGAGCTCGTCCAGCGATGCACCAAAATGCTGGGCGTTATCTCGTTCCGACATCGCCTCGTCGTGACCTGGAGATACGGTAGTCGATATGAGGTTGGAGAGAACGACCGAATGCGATGCGGTCAAATCCATACCCGCTTGGTTGAGACAGATAGCTCCGACGACATTGGGCACGGTCGAAATGACCTGAGGTAAGCGGTGCCCAGCTGACTGACGACTTACATCGAAGGATGGTGGTATCTCTTGCTCTAGCTGATGGTACAGAACCTGAGGTAGATGAAGGTCCTGCAGAATTCCGAGAGATGTTGGCTCATTATGCACGAAGGTCGCCATGATGTTGATTGCTAATCATCAGCGCAGTAAACTTTGAATGCTTACCGAGCGCGTAGACTCTCGGTCCAAATCTAGCCGAAGCTTCGAATATGCGTTTGAGCGATTTGGGCAGCTCGGAATCTACCAGATTCCGAAGAGCCTCCGTACCACCCGAAGTCTGCATCAAACGATGAATCGATCGGAGAACCGCCTTGAGAGGATTCGTTCGGTATAGAATGATCGTGTCTATAATCAGCTCAGCCATCAATCTTCTCCTACCTGCTGACATGACCTCAGTCGTCGACGGCGGTTCGGTGTCGAGGAACATCTCTATTTCAGACTGAACGTATTTCAGCAGGACGATCGAGTCCGAAACCTACCTTGGCCCGTCCGACAAGTTTATTGACACCGTCCACGTTGCTGAGTAATGGTAAGGCTTGTTGATGCGACATCACGACCGAATCGAGCAAACCGATGGCACGAGGAATATACTGGAGTTCAGCGGCACTCTGCCCTTGACAAGCTTACAGTATCTCGGCGATCAGAAGTTGTTTGAGCCATGTCGAGCAGTACTGGCAGGATACCAGCACCGACCAGCATATGGCCATGAGAGGGAGAAGACGTCACGAAGGCGACGAAAGATAGGATTGCGTCGACGAGCTCGTTAGAGACGGACTCTGTCGTCGGCAATCAGCACGTTCTTATGTGACTGACTCACGCCCCGCGACGATCTTGCCGACGACGTGCCGAAATAGGGAGATCAGGATGCCGTGATTGACATTTGCACTGATGGCAGTCAAGACTTCGGACATCTTTGAGCGATAATGCGCGCAGGCGTCCAGCGCCAAGACAGCCGCGGTGGTGATTTTATCGCCGATATCGCGGGACGGTAGCAGTAGCTCGGCGATCTGGGTGAGGAGGTCGGGCTCGTACATGAGCAGCGTCGAGTGGGCAGCTTCTTCCGTAGTGAGGGAGACTGAGGACGTCAGCGCGGGGCGCATTCTCCAGCTCACCGTAGATTGCCGAGGCGAGCAGTCTGATGGTCAATAGCTGTCGCCGCTTCTCTCGGTCTTTCACCATGACAAGTAATCTCAGCTTGTTGAGGGCGACAAGCTGGTCATCGGCGGGCATAGTATTCTCCTCGGCTAGAATCGTAAGTCTGTCTCGGAGATCGCCCTCGTATGTCTTCACCATGTCACCGAGATCAAGAGTGACTGGACCGTTCGCAAGCACATTTCTGGGCTGGGTCTGCGGGGACCAGTCGGGCTGGGAGGACGACGTTTGCCTTGACTGGGCCTCCAAAGCAGGATAGAACTGAATCTGGACCTGGTGAAGATCATCCGGGAGGTGGACCTCGTTGGCTGATGCTAGCGTAGCCAAATCCAAGCCTCGACTGTGAAATTTCTCCCATCCCCTTGCCAGCGTCAGGAGACGATGAGACAACCTCGGTCCTTGTCCCGGTTCAAAAGGGGTCTGCGATGTATACTGTTGAGCTGGTCGTAGAAGGACTGAGAGAGCGGACTCGAGAATATCGAGGTCCGTTGTCAGGAGGAGATTATATATGTGCTGAAGGTCAGCAGTGGCTATCAAGGCCAACTCACATCGTATGAGGCAAAAAGCTTTCGATTGGTACAGTTCTCCAGCAGCAGCTTCTGCACCCGTAAGATCTCCAACAAGATCTCCTTTGTCTTGGGGGTGAAATCGTTCGCCTGTAGCTTGGACAACTCATAACTTTCGACTGTCTCTCCGAGGATAGCATCGAAGCGGTCGAGGATCGGGATCCAAGCATGAAGGTCACCTCGTGGGTAGCGCCAGATCTGAAATTCGCCAAGCACAGGGACAAGTTCTTGATCAGATGCTTGCAGTATTCGGTCGACGAGAGCAGCGACGTCGCGAGGCTGCGAATCAGCGACGGACAAAGGGAAGGACATACTGGCGGCGACTGCTTCTTGGCAGACTTCTTGACCTTCATCGTCGTACCACAGCTGCGAGCATCTGGGTGATGAAAGGGAGAGGAACGCTTCGGTTGGATGAAAGGAGACTCTCAGATGTGTGACTTGTAAACATGCGAGAGCGTTGATGAATATATAGGGGAAGGTGATTTTCGGTGGAATCCAATAAACCATCCGTGGGAGACCAGTAGTGCGGGGAAGTCTTGCGGGGATCACGTTTCATCTGAGGTTTATAGCTGGAGGATCTTCATCATTCGCCCTAAAGGGCTCTCGTCATGTCACAGGGTGAAGGGACGAGCAATCAAGCTGTCATCTCAGATTTGTCACTGCTCGTCGACCAGATAGCCCCACCGACAGCTACCAAGCTTAAAGGTATCACAGACCTCCTAGATTCGCTGGCAGTCATCTTACGTCAAGGTAAGACAATGTCTGCGGGGTCCCCCGCTGATGAAATAGAGGATGATAGAGAAACGATCGGGGTCACGGAACTCCCAGAGCTGCTATCATCTCTCCTAAAATGTGCTCAATCTCATTTGTGCACGTCGATCCTCGGCGAGGATATCGATTCTTGGAGACAGCTCACGGCTCAGGTCGGACGAGTAGCCGCCAATCTGGTCGCCGACGACGGTGAGAATCCTGGAGAGCTACCCTGACTGTGATGCAGATCGGAATCGGGAACGTGTCGTCCAGAGCGGATACCTGCAAACGCTTCTTCCGTTCTTCACCGATGATCTTGTGCTTCCCTCTGCCACGCTCATGCCTCTCGTCGCAAGCCTATTCAACCTCACTGTAGACCATCATGGTACGGGATGACCTGAGACTCGGCTGACCTTGTTCAGGACCCTCATTGAGGGAGCTAGCCTTGCGAGGATACGTCGAAGCCCTGCTACGGCTATGCGACCTCGTACATCATCCCCCACTTCGACATCATCTCGACAACGATCGAGGCCTCGAAGAGCTCACAGACAACCACACCGTTTCCCACTGGTCATGGTCGATACTGAGGGCCGTCGTTGAAGAGGGTTGGTTCCGAGATCGACTGTCGTCGCTTATGTATGCAGAGATAGCGGGAGCAGACGCCGTCATATCGACTAACCACATGCCTATTCTACTTGGACCTCTTGAGCTTTTGACTTCACTCAACGAATCACATCTGCATCGAGGTAGTCCGACCTTACGACGGGAAGACTTGAGCATGATGACAGCAGCTTGCACCATCCTCGAGCGCTTGGCGGCAAGAGACGGCACGAATCTTGCGCTTTTTACCTACCAGTTGCCGCCTAGCTCAGCGCATCTCGAAACACCATATGATACACCATCGCTGGCTGCTCGCCCTAGCGCGTTGAGGTGCCTGGCCGACTTCATCGAGATGGCTTCATCTCCGACCGCTTGGGACCTTCCCCGGATAGCAATGAAATCCAGGTGCCATACCGATGGGATCAACGCGGAGCCGGACGATGAAGAGGCTCTGTCCTTCGAGGAAGTTGAGAAGACTATTGGAGCAGGGAAAGCTCCTATCATACGGGCAGTCGTTGCGGTCAGCTCTGAAATGGAGGCGACCGACAGCACAATGGAGTGGTTCTGGAATCGCATGCGCAGCTGGTCCACGAGAGAGCAACGTGACGATCTTGTTTCCTGTGCGCTTTTAACCTTTGGCAATGCCGCTCGTCAAGGTGAGGCTGCATTTACGGTGACCGCTAACGGCTGGAGACTCCTCCGCGATCGCTCTGCTGTCCAATGGCCGCTCTCTCCTTCCCACAATGATACACTTGCTTCGACCCAAAACATCGATTCTCGTTCAGCATGCCCTCCTTGGATTACTCAAGAACTTATCAATACCGGCGGCCAACAAGGATGTTCTCGGCAGAGCCAAAGTCATCCAAAGGCTGACAGCTATGGGAGTATGGGAGTCTGAGCGCGATCTGATCGGCTCCGTTCAAGGCGGGGCTGTCGGTGTGGCGAAGAATCTTTGCAGGGGAAATGGTAAGTCTGGTGCGGCCAGCACTCGTTGACTTTGTATTGCCTTCAACTCTTCTCTGCTCATTCTGGACGAAAAAGCGTCGAATCAGCTGCTTGCGCTGCTTTCTCGGTCGGACGATCCGGCCATCGGATTCGAGGTGACACGGATCTTTGTGAATATCATACGAAGTCTCTCTTCTGTTCCTCGCGATGAACGAGGAGACACGTTCACTCGCCTTTCCGACGAAAGGATTATCGCCTCTCTGACGCGAATGCTTCGCACGGGCGGGCAATACCCTGTTCTCACGAATGAGCCTATAATTGCGCTCGCCCTTCTGGCGACTTTCGGAAGCGGTACCCGTGAGTTGAGCGAGATAAGAGGGCTAACGTCAGGTGTGACTATACTCCATTCGCTGTCACTCCCGCGATCCCCGACGGAAAAAAGCGATGGACCGGTACCTGAGACTGGGTTGCGGGCTTTGTGCTCCATCGTGGCTCCCGACGATGAAGATGAATCCGTAACACACGAGATCCAGGCGAATGCTGTCACCTTACTGGATCAGCTGGGGAAGGAAGTTGGAATGGAGGCGGACGATATGCGGTCGATTGTGGTTGAGGCAACGATGGGCGCTCAAAATGCGGGCCGACCTATGGCGTCAGGTCTCATGGACATGGTGGAGATCTGGAGGGACGAAGGGAGTCTAGAGAACCTGGACTCTGCTCAATACCGTGCATGAAACGCTCGAGACACGTGCTCAAGGCACGGATTGTCAATAATCATTCTCCACTCGCCTTAAGCATTTGCATGCAGTGAACGACAAAGCATGAAGAAGCGATTGGTCATCATTGGGGTCGGGTATGTCACCAAAAGTCTGCCAGAGCAGAGCTGACCAAATCTTGTGTAGCGGGGCGAGTTGCTCGGGAAAGACTTTACTGGCGAAGCACGTCACGAAAATCCTCCCATCCGGCTCGACCATCCTCCACCAAGACGATTTCGCACCGGTAAGCTTATCGACGAGGCCATGAGCTCATCATTCCAGCCCATCGATCAAGTACCCTATGCAATCGAGTTTCCGGATGTTCAGGATTGGGACGATCCCCCAACATGTATTTTATGGCCCGAATTCCGCTCAACTCTTCAATATGTGCGATCCCAGGGCTCACTCCCGCCTCTCCACAACTCGCATGATCACCTGAACAAGCAGATCGAAGTGGACGTGGATTCCGCTGTTGAGGCGCGATGGAGGGAAGCGTTCGAGAAATTGACGGCGGATAAGGCTGGTGAAGGGGTAGAGCTGGTCTGGTTCATTGTGGACGGCTTTGTGCTTTACTGGGACGAGGTGCGAGATTCTGTTCGATGCTTAGAAGGGAGATTAACGGCGCTCGTAGGAGGTTGTCGACGTCCTTGACATCCGACTGTTCCTGCGAGTTCCACACGAGATCCTCAAACGTCGGCGAGACGAGAGACAAGTCTACGTTCTTCAGAGTGAGTTCTGATGTCAAGCGCCTCCGGTCTGATTCCTGTCCGTGCTTTGCTGAGTAGATCCCGATGATGCTGCAGCTGGTGGTGTATGGGTCGATCCGCCGAACTACTTTGATAACATCGTTTACCCGGCATACGTCAAGGCGCACGAGCATATCTTCGAGGGTGGTGATGTGGAAGAGGGTGAGCTGAGGGGTTCTTGGGGTATTGATGGGAAGGATCTGCTGGTCATGGCGCCGCTAGAAGGAGAGGAGGAGATGACGAGGGCGTTCCAGCAAAGTTGTGAAGCAATCATAGAAGCATGTCGCAGAGACGTGGGGACCAAAGTCTGAATTGCATGGTCATGTTTCATCAAGCATCACCAAGGTTGACCATCTAGAGGAGACTATCTGAACTATCTTCGCCGCGATATCTCCGGCAAAGTGAGGTTGGCGGCAAAACTCGTCGGCCTTGGCTTGTCCTGGCATGCCGAGCTGACCAAATCCATCTACAGGTCAGCCAGCCCTTTGACCATGGACTCACTCTCCCCTCGAACCCAAAGATGCTTCTCTGACACGAGAGCCTCGAACTCGGATCCGACGCCAAGCATCCGTACCGTTGTCTCCCCCTGGTCCTCCTCAAGAGCGAGAAGCTCTGGTCGTTTTGACCCCTTGCTGAAGAGATATGCGTCTCCGGCCTCGGTAATGACTGCCAATCGGTTGCTCGACCCAGGGACGACGGAACGGACACTCAACCCTTCGAGGTCTTCTATTAGATGGAGGATAGGCTTCTGGGATACGTTGACAGCCCGGTGATCGGTGAGGACTTCAAACACATGCGAGACCGCTCCTCGAGATTGCAAGATGACCCGGGACTCTGCGGCATATCCGAAAGCGGGAGCCGAAACATCGAGCAGGGGGTGCATGAGGCGTGTGGGACTGGCATCCGCTATCAAAGCTTCCAGCGACTCGAAGACAACCAGACCCTTTCCCTCTGTTCCGTCAGCTCACGGTTGACAACAACCAGGGGAAATACCTCGGGTGGCGTATGTAGCTCCCGAACCGGTGACAGCGACGTCGTCCCATTGCTCCGAGGATTTGGCACCTTCGAAAGTGTATACGTATCCATCACTTGCGAGATAGCCGATGGGTCGATCGAAGCCAAGCATCTTCTTCACTGGAGCCTGAACAGACAGCCTGTTGATACGATCCGGAGCGGTCACAATAGGATCGATACCCCATGCTCGAAGGCTTCCATCTTGACTGTCTGCGATGATCAGCTGGAGAAGTTCTGATTGACTTACCTTTGCCAATTGTGCAGCTCCATCCATGCCAAACGATCTCGTCGCAACGTATGGCCGCGCTGACATCGACCGGCTCACTCAAAATGGGTGAACTATTCGATGGATCGAGATTGCCACAGACGTTGTTGCCAAAGGCGAGGCATTTCCGAACCATCGAAGCATGAGCTTGCAGCTTTTTCGGGACATGAGATTCGAGAAGAGAGCAAAGGTCTGGCTGGGGGACGCAGGGAGTTGGAGGTCATGGCCACGTGGCGGAGAGTACGCTTTGTCTCTTCGATCTTTGATTCCTCTTGACTCTACGAGGGCCGCCAAAAACCTGATGGCCAGACGACTCATCTCCCCGTCCAGTCTTCCACTCCAAATTGTTATTCCATATAGCTTTTCCTCCCGTATCATTACCGCAAAGATGTCGGGATCCATTTCTCTCGAGTACAAACCTGATCGCGCCAAGGAGCTCAAGGAGAACATGAATTTGGTGCTTCGAGAAATCGATGAAGCATACGGGGCGTCCAGCCTGCGGAGTAAACAGGCAAGCGAGACTCAAAGGCAGATCTAGCTGATGTGATGATGTACCAGCCTCGACTCGTACCCATCTCCAAGCTCAAACCCGCTTCGGATATCAAGGCGCTCTATGATGCCGGTCATCGATGTTTTGGCGAGAATTACATCCAGGAGATGGTCGACAAGGCGGAAGCGGTACGTGGCATGATGGTCCGTCTTACGACCCCTCACGAAGCTTAGCTGCCAGATGATATCCGATGGCACTTTGTCGGAGCTCTTCAGAGCAACAAGGCGAAATTGGCCGGATGTGAGTCTGAGCTCCAAGGAACATCATTGAAGCTTCAGCCATGTCAAACCTCGACGTGCTCGAGACACTATCATCCATCAAAGTCGCCGACATCCTCCAAAAGACCCTCCCTGCCTCTCGAACATCACCGCTCCACGTCTATCTACAGGTCAATACCTCTGGCGAGGACTCCAAGTCCGGCATATCCCCTCTAACTCCTTCATCCACCACATCCGAGGAACTCGTCGATCTCGCAGTGCACGTCATCACGTCCTGTCCAGGACTCAAATTGCTCGGCCTCATGACGATTGGCTCTTGGGACGCATCACACGACACCTCGAAGCCAAATCCCGATTTCACATGCTTGAAGGATACGCGACAGGAGCTGGTGAGATTGTTGAAGGAGAAAGACGTTACGGGTGCGCCGAGTGAGGACGAAATGGAGCTGAGTATGGGAATGAGCGCGGACTTCGCTCAAGCGGTCAAGGAGGGGAGCAGCAGTGTCCGAGTTGGGACGCGGATATTTGGGGAGCGATCGAAGAAGAATTGAACTGCATGCCTCAACGGAAGGGGAAACCTCCTTGCGCCTGTAAACGTCAGACTCGCTCTGCCATGACCGCTTACCTCGCCTGGTCCGACTTTCATCCAAAAGTCTTGGAAATCCAACCCACCGAACGTCGTGTTACTCGCGTCGGTCTCCTGCTCCACAGCGCTCTTACCAAACCAGTCGTCCAGCGTGGCGAATCCGAGGTCGTTGACGCTCAACTCGTCCGGATGAAGGTTGCTGACGTCCGACATCGGCTGCAGGTGGGGTGGAGCAACGTATGGCATACTTGTGGAGCCGACGCCAGAGTGCAGTGGTACCGGAGTATTAGGGTAGGAGAAGGAGAACGATGGGTTTTGACCAGTAGGGAGTGGCAACGTCCAGTTAGGCGAGTTGCTGTTCAGGCTCATCCTCGGGCCCGAAGTGTTCGATAGCCCAGGTATATTCGTGCCGGGCATGCCGTTGCCGTACATGCCTGGATAAGCTGGGCGGCTTATGTCCTCTCGTTCTCTGCGAGAGCTTTGCTGCATTGGCGGCAGGGGATCGCCAGCTGGACTGCTGACGTTGGTCTTGGGGAATGAGCGTCAATCTGAAAAGACAAATGAACTCACGCTGTCCGACAATCCGGACAGCTTTCGCCGCAATGCCTCCAGCTGGCGACCGTACCGCACGGCAGGGTGGTCGTCATCGTTCGAGGCTTGCGCGAAACATGCGCAAAGCTGGTCGATGAGGTTGAGCGTTCTGATGATCAGTGACGTCCGATTCTGATACTCACTCCGCGTGATCCGCTCGAAGCATGGCGCCAGAATAAAGAGCCTATCGCTTCAGTGATATCCCGATCCGTTAATCACCTTGAGAAGGACCAGAGCGCCGTAGGTGAACCACAGCAGGTATCGTGAAGGGAGATATGGCAGTGCCCCGCCCGGGTAAAGACTGTCGACGCAGATGTGAAGAAGAGCTTGAGCTGCATCGCATGATTGCAGGATGTACCGCGCGTCCGGACTCGCCGCTGCACCACGAGGGAATAGGCTGAGTGGAGGGTGCGGAATACCTGCTCCATTGCCGTTATGCTGTCGCTCCATTGTGCGATAGTCCTCCTCCGCGCGGATGGCGGCTCGCTCAACATGCGCTTGCTAAGGGTGAGCAAGATTCTCGGGACGAACTTACGAAGCTGAAGGCGCAAATATACAGCTGAGTGTAGTGAAACATCGCCCAGACGGCGTCCGTGAGAGGAAACACGTTCCACCTGAGGTCAGCGGCTTCGTGGAGTTGCCTCACTTTTTCTGTCGCCACAAGACCTTGAAGCCATCTAATGATCTCGCAAGCTCGTCGATGTACTTGAAGTACTCTCCATAACTGTCATAAGCTTAGGGTGTAACTTGCTACTCACATGACGAGCGCTTTCGTTCGCGCAGCATTTGGATACAAGCAATCATGCGCATTCGACATTAGTTGCGTGAGCTCAACGTAGGCTTGAACGAGGCCGGCGAGGTCGTCCTGCGAATTTGCTTCCCCCGCTTCGCCAATCTTGATCTCGCGTAAAAAGGGGAAGTTGCCGGGTGCGGCCGCCGGTCCCGTTTGAGCGGAGCTAGAAAAGCCTTGAAAGCAGACGACGGGTCCACGGGTCCAGAAGCCTTTGCCGAGACGGAGTGACACACTGTCATCAGCGGGATTGCGGTGTCGGCACTCACTGTCTGTCAAACAGATAGCAATCTGTCGTCAGCGCCGAACGATAGTACAACTCACAAGTCCACGCCAATCTGGATCGTTCCAGATCGATCGTCCTCTCAGCCTCCGGGATGAGCTTCTGCGCAAGCTGACGGTCAGCCTGCCTCATAGGTCCTCCACTCACCTTGTCAATACCCAAGCCGTACGCGCTCCGAATCGCCATGCCGATCAACATCCATGCCTGCCGGTTCTCCGCTCCGTGTACTTCCTCCCCAAAACCGATTGCATGGATCTCACTCGGCTCGTCGCGCCGTTTGGAAGATCTCGCAGGATCGCGGGGTAGGTGTTCGGCTAGAAGGAGGAGGGCTTCAACGAGACCGATGGTCGGTGGAGCGCCGAGGCATTGGATATCCGAGAGCCATCCCTGGAGGTCAGCGAAGCTCGAGGAAGCGTGCTCACCCGCATGATGGCCCATGATCGGTCGTGGACATCTCGCATACCTGGCGCGGAGTCATGCCGACTAGAAATGATGATCATCGCGGTGAGTAGATACCTCTCGTTCTGGGCGAATAGAGCGAGCTGCCCAGATGTACGAGGGATGACAGCGGAAGGGACCATTGGCTGCGGGTCAGCTCGAGCTCCGGTGTAGACTTACGAAGAGGTGATGGTGATAGCGAAAGAACGTCTCGGTCAGTCTCGTCACTTGCTCCTCGTCGACGATTCCGAGCTTGATCAGGGCGAAATCGGCAAGGTCCGCTGCATCTTTCCTTTTCTCATCGCGGTGGCTTCGTGTTCGCCTTGTGGCACCCTTGTCCGTGTTCTGTTTCCTCTCTCGACCAGCCTGACCACTGGCGACCGCTAGAATGTGCAGCGCATCACTCTCATTCTGCATGTCCGCGACAACGATGCTGCTGGGGTCGGCTGCTCGAAGTGGTGGATTCATATGGAGACGGCGACGTTTTGGACTAGGGCTGTCGGGCTGAGGCATATTGTGTGGAGTCTGGCCAATGGACTGGGGTGTCTGGGCGGCCATTGGCGAGTAGTTGGTGGAGGATCCGGAGCTTGTCTGAGCGGGATGCAGAGGATAGAAATTTGAGACTGGCGATCGGGAAAGCAGGTTGTGTATCGATGAGCCGAAAGATGATCTGGTCGGCGTTTCTCTGACAGGTACAGGAGGGTACGGGTAGACCTGCGGATCCCGTGCGACACTCTCATCGCTCTCTCCTCGTTCTAGCTTTGGCCGACGGTTCTTGGCATTATTGCCGCCACGACGAGAGGGAGCAAAGACACATTCACGAGACTCTCTTCGACAACGAGAACATGGCGGGGAAGAAGGTGCTTCGATGTCGCCCTAATGGTGTCAGTCGAGCAGACGTATGTGGACTCACAAGGTCACACTTGGCCTTCCGGCTCCGGCAATGTAAACTAGGGGCTAATGAGCGGGAAAAGGGGGAAAATGTAGACAGGATTGGCTTACCATGCACGATAGCCTCGCTTGACTCTGTCAGTCTTCCCATCCTGTGGTGGTGACGATGTCGACGACATGGCCCTCGATCCTATCCAGGCTGGCCCAGGAGGTCAAGGGAGGAAGAGCGCAATGGCAGGAGGCTGGACAGTTACGTAAGCAATTCATTGTTGACAATCCTCATTTTGGGCGCCGGAGGATCGAATCGTTCCATCCGTTGCACGATTCCGATAATCGGTCAGGACAATGGGGACTACTGCACTTGTCTTCCATCTCGAGGGACCTTCTCTGGTGTCATTGACCAACTCATCAAGTCCTCAAAAGACAGCATCATCTCCTCTCGCCTTACCCTACCGATTCCCGAAGTCTTCTTCCCCTCTCGCCGCTATCTCGCCCGCAGGTCATGTATACCTCTACGCTCAAGGTGGTTCCCACGTCTGGGAATACGATGCTCTTGGACGCCGTGTATCCGAGATGTCATTTACGAACGGCCATGTTCACAGGGTGCTCAGTTTAGGGAAAGAGGTGATTGTTGCGCTCCAAGGGGGCATTAGGGTTATGGAGAAAGAAGGTGGCAAGTGGAGGCAGATCAACGTACTCGAAGTCAGTCATCTTCTTTCCCAAGATGAAATCCAGGCTGAGGAGCTGTTGAGGGACCAATGGGAAGGATTACTGCAGCAGCCGGAAGTGGGGATGGGGGAATGGTCGCGCTGGGGTCTCATACCGGGGACGTCGTGGTGTACGATCAGCAGACTGGGACACGCTTAATCGTTCCTCTCGGTGAGAAGGCTCGAGGTGTGAGTCGCTCTCTCCGTCAAGTTCAAAGGGGATGATGCTTACCGTATCAGCCCATCAAATCGTGCATGACATTCTCACCGACTCTCCCATCCACCCTCGTCATTCCGACACAAGGCTACTTGACGCTCGTGAAACTCCCCACACTCCACACGATCGAGACTCACCCATTTTCGAGCACTAGCCCACGGGAGGTGGTAGACATAGCGTTTAGTCCGGTAATTGAGCGGAAGGGAGGGCTGTGTGCTGTGCTGCGACGGGATGGCAGAGAGGTGGCTTTGGTCGGTCTGGAAAACCCCAACAGGTTCGTCGTTCAATTCAGCTCGAATACGAGTTGACGACGCATAGCGCGTCGAAGGTTGTGGATTTCGGCCAGGAGTTGGCAGGTGTGAGCTTCATGAACGGAGCGACGCTCGCTGGCTGGACGAAGGACGGTGGGTTCAACCAGAGTCAGTTTGGGCAAACAAGCTGATCACATCCGAAAGGGACATTGCTCGTCAAGGATCTGAGAGCGCTGAGTAAGGAGGCAGTGGAGATCAAGCTTGAGGAGCCGATCACGGGATTACAAGTCTTACCTACACTTGTAAGGCTCTGCCTTCCGCTCCCCACCCCAGCCTGACATCCCTCAGGCCAAGAGCTCTCACCCATCCCTCGTCCCTGCTGCATCTGCCACTTCGACTCGGCGGTCATCGGTCCTAGGCGAGCTACGGAACGCGGGGAATGTAGATTCTCCGCCCATCTCACTGCACGGGACACACAAGGGGAAAGACAAGGCCGTCGTTCGGACTGCCGATGCGGTAGCCAGAACACTCACCCTCGAGCGGCCAAAGAAAGCAGTGGATCTCCATGAAGAGCCGGAGAGAAATCGCGCAGTCTCTGTGCCATCGTCAGCCAAACGTCCCCGACGATCTGCAATTCGCTCGTCTTCAGGACCCTCTGCTCCTTCTTCTTCTGCCATCCGCCCGTCGAGTGCAGCGATGGTAACAGCACCGATCGTTGAGGAGGACGAAGAGCCATCACCTTCACATAGGCAGGATGAGCTCGAGCTCGATCTTGCATGGGCACTTCGGCCACCGAGCCGCGCTGCAATACTTCACCGAGAGCGAGATGATGATTTCACGATGGAGGAGACGCGTAGAGAAATTGCAAATCTCCAGCTGGACATGCTGAGAATGGGTCGAAACCTCAAGGTACGACTCGTGCTGTGGGCTGATGATGCTGATACATGTGTCCCCTCCCAGAATGAGATACGTCGAGCGGTGACACCTTTGCTGATTGATTTGAAGGAGGGAAGGGAGGTCATCGAGAGGCAAAGGAGAGAGATTGAGCGATTACGCCGGGGTTATTAGGTCGTCGTCTCATAATGTCGTTACCTGTCATACTTTGCTTCAGCTCAACATTAGGCAGGGACGAGGGCTCGCTCACGTTCATGTTGCTTTCCCCTTCCAAATCAGAGCCCGATACGCTCAGCCACGCTCCTCCCCTGTCGTTCCTTCTTCCCCTCCTCGACAGCGTTGTACCCTTCCTTGCTTGCCACCTTGCCCATTGAATCACTTGGTCCAGCTTCAGTCGCAGCGGTGGTTGGCGCGGGAGCTGGCTTTCGTTTATCAAGCTCGGCCTGCAGAAGCTTGATGTCAGATGAGCGGAGGGGGATTGCAGTGGGATTTGAGCGGATCATTGTGAGATAGCTTCTGATGCTCACGATGCGGGGGAAATGATTCACAGGGGGGGGACACGAGACAGGTCTACCGTGGGAAAGCGGACTCGAAGGCGGTGCGCTGGAAAGACCGTATTCATATACACATCATGCAGAACCATTTCTATCTGTTTACTCAAGCCTAAGTTTCCACAAACAGCCACCGCATCATGGAATATGTTCTCAAAGCCGGAGACCTGGCTCGGAATTTCCGCGTGAGTCGAGATCGCGTCTTGCCAACACAAAACCCGGACGAAGGACATTGTCATCCTGAGCGGCTTGAGCTGATTCTTCATAGCAAACGAGACTTTCGACGCTCAAACCTCCATCAGAATTCGTGAGGTTTCCCATCATAATCTGATTGTTCCTGTTCTGACCGTAAGAGCAGTTCGATCATCGCCAGCTATCGCGACCAAAAGACCTGAACGAAGCGACGTCTGTGAGTGCTCTCTTCCTTCCTCAGCCAAGAACAGTCCATCATCGTATCCGCCACTGCTTACGAATCCCCGCAGAGAATTACTTACAACAGCCGGCACTTCTCGGGCAATTACCTGCTTGTCATCGCCGTCCTCGCAATCTATGCCTTGTGAGTATTCTTTCCGCCCCGCGGAGAGTCAAGATTCTGGACTGATAACCTGGTAGAATCACAAATTACTGGCTTCTTGTCGCCCTAGCATTCCTGGCGGGCGGTTTTGCAGCCATCAACAAGTTTGGTCAGTTCCTGCCCTTTCTTACCATATGGAAGGGGGGGAATCAACATGGGGGATGTTTGCTAACGGCGATGTAGGACCCGAGCAGATGCAAAAATCGCTCTATGGCGGTCTATTTCTCATCGGTGAGTCTACCCTTTCTCCACCCGAGAAAGCTGATCGAGTCATTAGGACTTCCGCTGTTGTGGCTGGCTGCTCCGGTTTCTACGTTCTTCTGGCTCGTTGGGTCATCCAGTGTTCTGATCATCGGACATGCTTGTCTAATGGAGCCAGGGGTGGAGTCTGAATATGGGGGGATCGAGGGGGTATAGATGCGGCCCATCTAACGGTCATGGTGCATGGGGCAAGAGCTTCAACGGGGAGCATAATAGACGATCAGACGGTATACCTCAGATCAGGTCGATTTGCATGCAGATCAGGGATACCGATTTATCATGTCTCGTATATTTCATGCCGGATATCGTGATTGATCCAAAATTCGTTAACAGTCGCTAATCCACCGGCTCATGCACAGGATCCGCCCTGCTCCTCGTCCCCTTGCCCTCCTTTACCTCCCCCTCATCCCTCCCCATCCTCCTCGTGGCCCTGATCTTCCCCGTCTCCCTCTCCCTCTCCCTCTCCGCATCCTCCGCCGTACTACTTCCTCCTCCAAACCAGCTAGTCGAGAACCGGGTCGCGCTCTTCGGCTTCGGTACAAAGTCATTCGATTCGGGCATAAGAAGGATGTGGTACATTTGCGCGGGGGGTCGGTGAGTAGCCATGTTTCGAGGAGGGCGAGGTTGCGGAGATTGGATTTGAAAAGGTTGTCTAGGAAGTCACCGATGAGAGGGACAATGCCGACCAGCACGTCGGCGATCACGTTGAAGAGCTGCTCGAATCAGCTAAGACCGATTTGGTTAACGCACCATGTAGCCGAGGATTTGAAGAGGGACGCCAAATACGAAACATAGCCAGACTTGGTAGAGTTGCAAGATGCCGGAGACGATATCGCCATAAAGCGGGACAAGAGAGATGATGTCATCTAACCCGGCCTTCCCAGTCAGCTCGGTCAAAGGGAAGGCGTGACTCACTCGGAATGGTAAGCCTAGATCCGAGAGAAGGGGCGCAGCGTCGAGCCAGAACGCGACCGTTCGGATGTGGTTGTACAGTCTGTCCCGGTCAGCGTAGTCTCATAAGCCGCTTGGGGTAAGAGGGAGGACGGTCGGGAGCGGATCAGGGTAGATAGAGAGCATTTGACTGATGTCGTTTCTCCAGAGCTCAAGGAGCGAGTCAGAGTCTAATTAAGGTCATCACTTCGGCGGGACAATCGATGGGCCGGACCATATAAGATTTACTTTCTTAATAGCGAAAGGAAGAAAAGGACTCACCGCTGCGCTTCGCGGTCTGTACGAGGTCGTCTCACACCATATCCAGCAGGAAGGTAGGTTGCCTCGAATGTACCGAACCGTACCGGCTGAGCCCTGCGCTGTGGGCATCAGTCGCTGTCAAGGAATGGTGCCTGGCCGCGTACTGACGATCACGCACTGGATTGGGTCGATAAGACGTCAAAATTGACCAGAGCTCGCTGGCATAGCTTGACATGACGGGCGCGGGATGGGAAAGAAGAGGGAGATGGCGTTCAGGATACGATCTTGCCGAGCTGCTTGCAATGTATGATGCATGTGGTAGAAATCGTCGAAGCTTGCCCCTGAAACCTCCACCCCTTTACCTTCTTCTCCTTGCTGTCGGACGAATTCCCTTCTCGACTTCATTTCTGTCAAAGGTCTCGCTAGAAGCATTCTCATCGACCGTACACTACGCTATCGAAATCCACTGCAGGTCGGTCTCCTTGGCTCCGAGGCAAATCTGAACCCGCTGAAATCTGAAACAAAGGGATCGAGGAATGCGACTGATTTTCGCTCTTGAATGCCTGAAATCTCACTCCCAGTCTCTTATTTAGTCCACTTCATCCCTATATTATTCTCATGACACGCCATTCTTCTCCTTGAACTTCATCTACCGTTTTGTAGCAGTCCTCCACATTGACCTATTGGGTGCTTGCTCCTGTGCCCGCAACTCCTGTACTCTCTTCCCCTGTCAGATCCAAGGAGAGGATTCAAGGAGAGGATCCAAGGAGAGGATCCAAGGAGAGGATCCAAGCTCTATCAGTCTTCCCGCACGTTTCCTGCCGCTAGATATCGTGATGGGTGCGCTGAATTCCAAGGGGAAGCAGCAAAAGGCCCCGCCGGTGTAAGCTGCTACCCCTTCCTACCCCTTCTCGATAAACTGATACCTTTTAGAGCTCAACCGGAGAATCAGCCTCAGTTGAGCTCCCTCTCAGCTTCTACTCTCCCTCTGGCTCTTCCCCACCCTGATCTTCTTCAGCTCGAGCATCCGAGTCCCTCCCTCTACCACGTAGATATTCCGGAATTTCCTAGTCCTGGGATTATCCCTCCCAGACCCTGTTAGAGGCTCGAGGTCATTAGTCCAAATCACTCTAAGTCATCACCGACGTTCACCGACGACTACATTCGGGTTCGACTGGAAAGGGAAGGGCCGGGAAATGTGTCTCCCCGAGTGAACATCCGAGGGCGAAACGATCGTGATCAACAGCGACGAACAAGAACACGAACCCTTCGAGAAGCGGAAACCTTCCCCGGGAACAAATCGCCACGACCGCGAGCGCATACTCTCCCAGCTGATCCTACTGCCTTCTGTGGCCACAGAATATCGCCTGAATCCCCGCCCCTGCCGCCAAGCTGTACTCCGAATACCTCGCCTGACGCCGTCTTCTCCTCTCGTAGCGAACGACTACCTGTGACCGATCAGCTCAGCCAGCCCTGTCTCCGATCCTATCGACCGCCCTCCCGCGCCACCACCCTTACTCCACCCCTCACAGGTCTTCATCCCCATGGCTGAACTCTGCGACCCTGATTCTGTGCCACGGAGATCTGGTGACCTCGCTTGCGTTCGCTCAAGACGGTGGACCGACATCGGCATCTAGGATGCAAGGTACAACGAGGACACGATGAACTTTGCTCGCGTGCGGATGCTTGTTCCCGGTTTTGCCGAGACCTATCCGCCGAGACTGGTACCGTATGTGCACTGGTGGATCCGGAGGAGGAGATCTGGACCAGCGGTCTTCCTCCCGGAATATCGCAGAGCTCATGTAGTCTCCGATGAGGAGAGCGAGATCTCCCTCGCGAGGACTGATAGAAGCTCGCTGCGCCTAGACCACGAAGTCGAGCCAACCGGCCAGGACCTGGGACGGTATGCGGACTGCATATCCGCCGATCCCGAAGTTGCCCACGTCAGCTTCGAATACCTCTATCCCCGTGTGACAGCCTCTACGAGACTTCTGCCTTCTGCCTTCATCGAAACTTCCATTCCGCAGGGAGGGGTGACGGCGACCTTTGCGGAATTGCAGTCGCTCATGGAGGAAGCCAATTATGACGCTCTGTATCAAGTGTCGATGGAGAATGTAGCCAACTGGATCCGATCATTCCCCCGGCGGAGGGGATAAGAAGACACGCTCGATCGAGACATCTTTCACCGAGTGAGAGCATGCTGGGTCCTCATCCGGTCTCCGACCTGGCCTCGGCCCCGATGATGACGATTCGTATTCCAGAGGCCATCTGGGACGAGATGCAGGCGGTCACGGATCGCAGTCACAGCGAGGCGCGCCAACATCGTGGTCGCAGTCAGGGTCGGATCGCCGCGCCTGCGGAGCGGGCCATATCGCAGCAACAGTACGATGCTATCGCCGCAGTTCCGTATCAAGGTCTAGGGGAGGCTCATGACTCGTCGGCCCCTGCCATGGTCGGATCTTCGCAACATCCTTCTTCTCCACCTTTGCTTGAGCCACTCCTACACCTCGCGCGGTCTCCGCTTCGCCTGAGCAATCGATGTTCGCCCATAAACGCTGTTGCTGCAAATGAAGATCCAGTCTCGACGAGCGCGGACCCGGACCCGACTCCGACGACGACCGCAAATCCCGCTTCTCCGCAAGTCACATACGTCGTCTCGCCGGAGGTTGCGATGGGTCGCTCGCCATCGAGGGGAAGACGCGCTCGGCGGAACACGTTCGGTCCTATCGTACGAACTGGGCGAGTCTGATGAAACGGGCCGTCGCGAGTCCCGTGTTTCCAAGCAGCGACCTCCCGCCGAGCACCCGACAAGGCACGCCGGCGCACTAGTCGAGAGGCGGGCCGCCCGTTTGTAGTTAGCGGATTATCCGCACCGCATGTTCAGCGTTCTTTCCCGTCTGTTGTGCCTCTGCTGCATGGCTATTTGATGCCACGATCAGTACCTTGTCCTGCCACCTAAGTTGTTCCTTGATCATCGATAATTGATGTCTCCTTACCATAGGACTTGCAGCTTGTTGCCGTGACCTTGCGCATCATGCATAGATTCAGTGCTTGTCAGTTCAATTTCGGACCTGACGAGCAGCTCCAAATCTTGGTCAGAACTGCCTTGGTCAGTCACTCGGCCCTCTCTCACGGCGCGGAGGAGCATTGCGAATATCAGTGAACGTCGTCACCTTTTTTAGCTGTCCAATCCAGCTCATAATCACAAAATGCATGTCACCTGTTGTGCCACATCAGCGCCGTCTATTCCGCCCATCCCATTACACAGACGATCATCGAGGATCACAAGAGCCGCAATTTCCCCGTCACCTGATTGATGAGCTTCGCAGGACCCCTATACCCTGTGAGCATTTCATACCTCCGTACGGGCAGTACTTGCGGTCCGATACCGAGAATCGTTCGGGAACCAGGTGCCACCTGTGTACGACCACTAGCTCAATCATCAGGACTCAATACATTAGAAGTCGGGATAGCTCACGCATCCTGGATCGTCCTCGCGCATAGACTCCGGGATCTCGCCTGAGCCGCCAACGCCTCCAGCTCTTCGGTGTCTACGCATCGTAGCGCAATTTTCGGCTGTCTACGATCACACCGATCATCAGTATCTCCTCGCTCCACAGGAGCGTAAGATCCCCCACCCCTGCTGCTGCCAGCGCCGAAACAACTGCGCAACATCAGCTCTCTCCCCTCGGCGCCCCAAAACCACTCAAACCTTTGGATTCACCTCCCTCACCAACATCGCACAAGCCAGAGTCGCATGTCCAGCTTGCGCCGCTATTTTACCCTTGGCCATCTTGAGCGAGTCATTCACTACCAGAACAAGCTTGACTTCTTCGGTCGCGTTGGCTTTGAGGGAGGCGATGTCGGATGTGAGAGCGGCGGATTCGTCCTCGGCGTCGGAATCGGTGTCGGTGCCATCGACTGAATCGGAAGAGCTTGACGCCTTCCATGATGATGTGATGGAGCTAGGGGATTGAGTTCTGGGAAGCGAGTAGGAGCGGTAGTGATACCCCAAGGTGAAGGCTAGCAGGGTGATGACGACGGGTTGGATGACGGCTTGTCCAAGATCAACACCGAATCCTGGGGTTCAAAACTCAAACGATACGAACTCTGCATCCTGAAATCTCTCACCGAGCTCATCTGGCTTACGGAAACCAGCGATGGCTCCCTGTGAATCGAGCTTCCGCAACAAGAGTGGACCATGGGAAGCTGAACCGTTTTCTTTCGCCCTGGAATCCCGTCGGAAACTTGAACATGACTTCCCTCTCCTTTACAAGTCCTGACTTTGACCGATACTCCCCTTTTTTTCCCCCCGATGCCAGCCCCAACTTTCACCACCACCCCCACCGTCTCCTCTCCGCTCAATCTCGACTCTTTCCGCCCTCCAAAGCGCGAACTCGAACCCGTCCGTCTCAATGGTTCGTCCAAGAAGATACGACCTAAACCGAAAGTCACACTCACGAGCCTCACTCCCAATAACGTGTGTTCCACCCTTTGACCAAAGCTTGAGCACAAGGTGATGGTGCTTTTATAGTCGGGTACTCTGAGAAAGATCAATCGTGTGGTCATACCTATCGTCTACTCTGACAAGTTCTACAAGGAGGTCTTGGATCCCAGCTTGGACGACATCAATAAGCTCAGTACGCATTCCCCTTGTATGTTGAGGGTTGAAGCTGATAGAACGTAGTATATTACGGCGATATCCCGGTCGGAGGCATATGCTGTCGTTTCGAAAGTCTCGCCTCGACTTCCAAGGAGAAACCACCGACCCTCGTGATCCTCACCCTCGGGTACGTCCACCCTTCCAGCTGCCTCCCTCGAGGACAGTGTCTCACCGAGCGATTCTCACCCCAGCTTTGACTCATGCTACCACAGTATCCTCGCGCCCTACCGCTCCCAATCCCTCGGTACCGCCCTCCTCACCTCTGCCCTCCATGCCGCCCTCCAACCTTCACCCCCACCTCCACTCCTACCATCCACCGAAAAGACCAATAGCCGGGGGTCACTCCCCACTCATCCGGCGAGAAAAAGCGTGCGGCGAGCGATGGCGCACGTCCAGGTGGGGAACGAGGGGGCCAAGCGATTCTACGAGCGCTTGGGATTCGTCGCCGGTGAGACGTGAGTATTTCAAGGAATAGGGATCGCATCGAGCTGATGGAGCTTCAGTGTGGATAATTACTACTCCAGGATGGAGCCGCAGGGGGCGGCACTCATGGTTTGTGAAGACACTGGTGCGGCCCTCGGCGAGAAGGCGCCGAACGGAACGGCTTGAATTGTCAATCTGAGCGAGAGCTTGAGCGAGGAGTTCGACATCATGATAGCATTTTTGGGTGCCTATCCATGCATAGCATCACATGTAGCGAGCATAGGGATCCCGGGAATGAGAAAAAAATCACAGTGTAGAGTAATGACAATTATTCAGTCCTGGCGATTTCTGACGACTCAACGCCGCCGTTTTCGTAATCTCTTGGTGAGAAAGTGCTCGTCAAAGCGGACCGGCATCCCCGAGGTCCAGCGACGTTACTTTCGCTCCATCTTCTCCCCTCACCGCTTCCGCCGTCTCACCAGCTTTGTCAACCACATCCTCCTCAGCCCATCCCTCTTGATAGCGAGATACGTATCAGCAGCCGCCACATTCGCCTCGAACTCCGCCATAATCTCCAGCAGATCCTCGTCTCGTAAGTCTGAGTCCTGAGTTTGAAGTTGAAGCAGCGCCTCCGTCCGTCTCTGCGCTTCGCTTAGACCGGCTGCGTACACCTCGGCCGAGAGTGAGCTGGTGGGAATTGAGGGTGGGATATACGATTTGAACGATGGAAGTTGAGGCTGGGGTGGCGGAGCGACGTGCATACCCAGCGATGTATGCGGGGAAGGCAGCAGAGACGTGTCGAGAAGTGATGAGGAGGAGGTAGAGAAGTCGGGAGACCGTGATGGGCCAGAAGGAGGTAAGGGGATGTGATAGGTCATATGAGTGGATGCGGGATGTGCTTGCTGAGTCAATGGCTGAGATCGATGAGGTGGTGGGTTGGTTGGGCGTAACCTCTTCGTTGGACTCGGCCGTTGAGACATTGGTATGGGCTGGGTGGATGGCCCAGCAAGGAGAGAAGTGTCGAAAGGCAGTCGCTTTTGCGCATGAGGCATAGTGAAGGGGTGCTGACTCTGCATGATACGTCCGGATCAGCATGAGCTAACAGGGAGACTGTCACCCACCCCATCAGGCATCGTGAAAGAAGCCTCAAACTGGCCTCCCCCTTCGTCCTCATCTCCCTCCCAGCGTAACATCCCCGTGTCCTGCTCCATCATTTGCCGCATCTCCATGTGTCCGTGCGACATGTGAGAAGGACCGCCCTCGTTGCCCATGCCTGTGACCTGCCCCTGCCCGTGTCCACTGCTGACGGAGAGCGACAGCATGCTGGAGCTGTCGCTGACGGACGCCATAGACGTTCGAGGTTTTCCTCGAATGCGACCGCGGGTGTCGTCGGGTACGCAAAGGATGGAGAGCGAGTCGTAGCTGGGCAAATGGATCTTCTGGTACTTGTAGGCGTCGGTCTGCTGCTGCTGCTGTCAATTTCGCAGTTCAGTATCATAGCTCCGCGACTGACCTTCTCCGCAGCGTCCCAGGCGTCTTGCGAAGCAGACAAGCGATGATTCTTTCTGTCCCACGAGACGCCAGGTAGCGCCTCCATCTCCTTGGCCGCCTTGAAGTCCCTCTGCAGCTGCACACGAATATCAGCTGATACTTGACATGAAAGATCTGAGGACCGCTCGCGATTCATGGAGAGCTCGAGCGACTCACCCGCTGCCATCGGCTCTTGCAAGCCTCTGGCGTCTTGGGTCCGCCCATAAAAGTCGTCCCCTCAAGCATACCCGAAGCCTCCCTCCAGACCTCCGGCTTGAACCCGTTGTCCGCAGTCCGGCCTGAGTCCTTGTACCGCAGAAGGAGAGTGATGAGGATATCGGTATCGGCGTCCGTCCAGTGAGCCGACTTCTTACGGTCCTTGGCAGGAGGGTCGGACGAGGAGGAGGATATTGCGGCCGACATGGGAGGGATCAGGCGGAGATTTTAGGGCACCGCTCAGGGTTCGCTCAGCTCGAGGACTTGAAGGAAAGGGAAGGGATCACTTACCATTGCAGCAAGAGTGATGAGCATCATTTCAAATCACGAGGAAGAGATTGATAAGCCTAGTAGTATCTTACCATGGTCAGCTTTCTTCGCCTCTATTGGAGTCCAAGAAATGCACAGCATCCTCCAGTCAGGAGTGGCATCCACAGGTAGAGGAATAGGTAAGCGTACCTCTTTTGCTAGGCTGATAAACTTCCACAGAGAGGGTTTTGCCTGTCCGCCTGCCCAAATAAACTTTTGGATAGCGAGCAAGAGAGCTAGGATGATGGCTTCTGGACTTTAGGCGGGGAGCGCCGCCGCTAAGCCAGTTTCAACAAGCCGGGCCGTGCCATGAAGACAAAAACACGAGTAAACTACCGAGGACTGAGTCAGAGTGTTTGGCGAGATCAGGAATCTGCTCAAGCAGAAGGGTTCATTCAGTTGACTCGACCTGACCTGTGCCACAGTGTTGCATAGCCATGGCTTGAGCGATACGATGGGATGAGCGTCTAGTATTTATGCCGTGTCGAATAGTCTGCGAGCGCGTCCATCAGACTTTATCAACGACGAAGAGACATCTGATGCCCACCTTTTGGCGACACGACCAAACCTCGTCCCTTCGAAGCGCCTCGGTAAACTGTTTCGATAATATCGATCACCTAATAGAGATATCAATTTCTACGCTCTGCTTAACCATGGAAGCGGAAACCTCCAATTCACCTCCTGCTTATCAGACATTGGCCAAGATCTGCAACCCCAACTGCGTGAGCCAGATTCCAGCCATCCTCGGTCTCCAAACCTGACCAACATTTTGTTGTTATTCCCCGTTCCCAAATCGATCATGATGTGTTTATTCCTATGTCTCAGCATCAGTTTAAGAAGCGAGACTCATTGTAGCAACAGCGAAGGACGCGATGAAGGGCAGTGAAGCGATTGGAGAGACATACCGGTAGAAGAACATGGTCGTGCAGGGATCGTACAGCTCGTACATCTGTCTCTCCGTCAGCATGTCTTCTGACTTCGTGATGAACGCAATCGTACCTTATTAAAGTCCGGCACCTCCGTAATATCCACTACTCAGCCGTATCAGCCTACCTCTCCCTGTGAATTTATTGCAGAAGAGAAACGTACCGAGGTAGAGGACAGCAAAGTTCTGCACCTTTTCACTGACCCCATACAATGTCTCGTCCATCGCCATACAATCCTCGTTGTGATCGTGGCCGAACCGGATACAGACGACTCGGTCCTCCTCGACGAGAATGGCTTGGTCGACGTGCCAGCCGCTGTGGAGACTGGACACACAATCAGTCTTTGTAGGTGGAGAAGCGGGAGAGTAGGGGGAATGGTGTCGAACACCGAGCGGGAGAAGAAAGCAGCGGATCCAGCAGCGGATCCAGAGGGAACACGCGAAGCGGACTTACTGGGTCATGAAGTACGACATGGCGCCGGTGAGTTGGTACTCTCCGTTTCGGTCCTCAGTCCGTGGAGATGTCGAGTTTTAGGGATGCAGTAAGACAAGAAGATATTCAGGGATTGAATGGTTCTCAGACAAGCGTTTGGGTGGCCAACACACGGAGATTTGCTTCCGTTGTGCTTATTCGCCTTCTTTCGTTGATCACTGATCACTTAGTGAACGGACTTCTGCCGAGACTGCTGCACTGTTCATTCCTCGTCAGGCTACCCCACATGAAATCTTCTTCAACCCGTTTTACTGATGGCCCACTGGACGGTTTCATTGCATCTTATCGCTTCATTGCTTTCTCTTCATCACAATCCTTCTCCTCGCCTGCTCACGGCTCCTTGAGCTCCCCCTTGTCCCAAGCCCCTTCGATCTCCCTGGCAGAAATGACTCTGATCTCGCCGGGCTGCGCCGTAGATCCTGAAATCGCGCTGGCCACAACGTCAATGGCGGTCCCGATGGATGTCTTCTTTTGGTGGAAATGGCGGATCTCGTCGACCTTGACCTCGACAACGGCCATGCGAGGGTCCTCGGGTTTGCCGGTGTGCACGCCGTCTCCTTTGTCACCGAACCAAGCGGTAATGGAGGGGTTGAAGAGGTGCTTGACCACGTCGAGGTCGGTGACGCGCCTATTAGGATGTCAGCGGGAAGCACAGATGAGAGGCCAGTGACAGGGAAATGAAGGTGCTGGAAACACAAGCCGAAAAGTTGCAGTTGCTTGAATGGATGATATCCTCAAGTTCCATGCCGCGACGAAGATTCCGCGATAGTGCGAATCGCTCTCGAATGTCGCCCATTACAGAGAGAAGGAGAGGACTGCGAAAGTGATCTCATCGGGAAAAGGTGAAGGAACGAGAAGAGAAAGAAGCATAACAGAAATATGGACTCACTTCGCTTTACCGGCAATCGACAACCAGCCATCATTCGCGTCCATTCCATTCTCGCATATGTTCACGTGCGAGCTATCGGAGTATCAGCGTGCGTTTCTCTATGACGGGTCCAACTCAATCGTTCTCAATCTCCTTGTCCCAGTAGCTGTCCCGGTCATAAAGGAACCTAAACTTCCAATCCGGAGTGATCTCGCCAATGGCCATGCACCTCGAGTGGAGGTCTCCATTGGGTGCGTGGGTTGTGAGCATGACGGCCTTGCGCTTCGAGATGAACCCGCGGACAGCGGAGAGTTTCTCGGTGAGATCAGGGGCCACAGCGGCGGACTCGGTGTACTGGGCGTTGCCTGATTGAGAGTTACCGGACATTGTGGCGTGGAAGTAGCGGAGCGAAATCGGGATGATGCGAGTGTGAATTTGTCTGAGAAAAAGCTGCGGTTGGCGGATGAAAGACATCAGACAATGAGAAGGAGCCAATTTTCTGTCAACTGATTGACCGATGACCGGCTGATGCGATCGACTAACTTACGTCATCAATCAATGAAATTAGGACATTACGTGTTGATCAGCCAAAGGCAGTCGCGTGACAAGCAACCGAACCTGTCACCGTGGGAGAGCGGTGTGTGGACTACGTCCTCACCATCTTGGTAACAAGCTATCGCTCCAACCAGGATCATCCGCACATCACGATTCCCAAATATGGCCGCCTTACTCCGACGTTCTCCAATTCATTTCACGCCCGCCCTGCGTGCGCGTGCGTTTGCAGCCATTGGCAATCGAGCAAAGCATACACTCCCGAAGCTGCCTTACGACTATGACGTGAGTCAAGCTTGCTGTACCACTGTTCTCTCACTATACACCATTCTCAAAGACGAAACTTTCGATATATCCGTTCTCGACGAATCAAATACCCCGCATTCTTCCTCAGCTTCGCTTTCCCATCCCTTTGCTCAGCTTATCTCCGCTTAGGCCCTCGAACCCTCCATTTCTAGCGAAATCATGACCCTCCACCACACCAAGCATCACCAGACTTATATCACCGGTCTGAACGCTGCCGAGGAAGCCTTGGCGAAAGCTCAGGCGGGTGATGATGTCAAGGCTGCTATCGGGCTGCAAGCCGCGCTGAAGTTCAACGGCGGTGGTCACATGTAAGTCCTCCGGGTAAAGCGGACAAACCGCCATGACTGATCGATCGGTTCTAGTAATCACTCGGTGAGCTCTTTCTGGCCATGAGGTCCACGCTATCAGAACTGGGGACTGAAATCACTTGCCCAGCTGTTCTGGAAGAATCTCGCCCCGACTGGTTCCTCCTCCACCAAACCTCCCCCCGGCAGCGCTCTCGCAAAACAGATCGACTCGGACTTTGGCTCCATCGACGACCTCAAGACTCAGATGAATGCAAAGACCGCTGCGGTTCAAGGTTCCGGCTGGGGCTGGCTTGGGTGGAATAAGGGGACCAAGAAGCTCGAGATCGTCACCACTGCTAATCAGGACCCACTGCTCTGTGTGTATCTCTGCATGGAGCATGAAGCCTCCCTGATGGTTGTTGTTTCGTAGCGCACGTCCCGATTATCGGGATCGACATCTGGGAGCACGCATTCTACCTGCAGTACAAGAATGTCAAGCCGGACGTAGGTGTTCAGGCTTGGTCGCATGGGAAGATGCTGACTGGCCTCGCAGTACCTCAAGGCTATCTGGAATGTGATCAACTTCGAGGAGGCGGCGCAGAGGTTTGACGCTGCGCAGTGAGCCTGGCGGGACCGGATATGCCTGTCAGAAGAACATGATGAGAAGACTATTCGGAGGTCCCTTGCTTGGGGTTTTGATTGACAATACGTGCTGATCATGCTGTAAGACACCTTGAAAATCGCTGCCAGACGTTCGTTCGATTCATTACGATACAAAGCGTGCGTGTACTCAACAGGACGACGGTTCAAAGAGACGGGGAAATCGAAGTTTGGGCCAAGACAGACAATATTACTGAAAGACAAAACAGATAATCGCACTAAGACAGGCAATAGTGGGGGGATTGAGAAAGAACAGTTGCGACAATTGCTAAAATTGCAGCTCCGTCTTCTCCTCGAAGGGACTCCTCAGCCCTCCTCCAAGCAGGAGCTGCTCTCCCCTCACGATCTCCGCAAGAGGTGTCACGATTTTCGGCCTCGGTCGACCGCCTTTCACTTTCTTGACTGCCCGCTTCGGTTTCGCTGACGCATCATCCTCGGAATCGCTCCATCCTGACGAGCTTGTCGGCTCCGGCTGACATAGAGGCAGTGGCATAGCGAGGGTAGCAAGGTCGGTCGAAGAAGGTTTCGGAGGGGACAGGAAAGCGTTGCGAGCGGCATGAGCGTCGGTAGGCAGTGCAGAGGATGAGGAGTAGGATCGGGTGATACGGGGGGCCGTGTGGAGTTGAGGTGATATACGTGGGGGAATATTGGAGTCGATGGGTAGGAGAGTGTCGGGTGAGGTGGAGAAGTTCATCTTCTCGTCGTCCGATTTTGGGGATTCTTCGATGACAGTCTCCTCGATTGGGGTGTTCTGAGCTTCGACCTCGGCTCGCAGGTCGCTCGCCGTGAAGCTTCGACCGCGTTGGAGGAGGGAAGCGGGTCGGACAGGACGAGATTGGGAGGAGCGGAAGGAACCGCGTCGCCGCGTGGATGCGCTGAGATTCGGCGGAGGCGGAGAAGGGGCGACAGTGACGGTCGTGACGGGCGGTGAGGAGGGTCCGGCGGGAGTCGAGTCAGAGCACAGCGCAGAGTTGACTGCGAGGCATCAGCCATAGATTTTACTTCTCGACGAATGGCATACGAGACGTCGATCGGCTTATGGAGACCAGCACCGGGTCCTGCTTTGCGCTATTTTGCAAGCTCGTCGACAGTCTGCCCACGTCAGCTCCAACCCGTCCCAATATTGACGAACTCACCGCAACGCCCTGCCGAGCTTATCACATCCCCCTTCCTCCGGCTCCTGATCCAAGAAATCCATACTATCCACCCGCCTCAATCCCGGCCTCGTCGCCCTCTCCTTTCTCTCCACCACGTCACCACCGAACTTGCTCTCCGCCAAAGCCAGCTTGAACAGTTTTCGTCGCGTCGCGTTCCACGCATGCAGCCACCCCTCGTGCATATGAGTCGTAGGGGATGACCGGAAGGCGAAGTTAAGGATTTGGGTCGTGAGCTCGTCGATCGCGTTGGGTGGCGGGAGTTCGCCAGGAGGGTAGTGTACCGATAAAGGGCGGAAGGGGTGCATGAGGGTCTACTCTACGTGAGCACGAATCAAAGATTATGTGAAGAAACGCACCGATTGAAGCACGTCCATTTCTTCATCGGTCCATTCTGGTTCGGCGCGCTCTTCTTCCTCGTCGCGAGCCCGCTTGGATCCTGCCGCGGAGGATACTTCCAATTCGTCGAAATGCATCCCATTTGAGGCGTGTTGGGCTGCAAGTTCGGGCGTAAAGGCCTGTAGATTGTCAACCTCTGTCCGTACTCCATAGTAGGTTACGCACGAATTCGTACGGCAGAGGTGTGTGCGGTGAGGATGAATTCGGCGCTGACTCGCTCGAATTGGTCCTGGTATCAAAACGATGTCAGCGATGATACGGTCTGTACGATACGCAAGACTCGCCGAGACAGGCTGAGGGAGATCCGAGGCGGAAGCGCGATGTGCAAAGGTTGTCTCTTCTTCGGCGACATGGCGACTTGTATGGTCAAGGGTTCGACTAGAGCGAAGCGATCGGACGTCTATGTCTATCTTGTCCTCGACTTCAATAACATGAATTGATACAGGTGAGCGCCAACCGGAAATCGGTTGTGACAAGGAAGCTTGGTTGTGACAAGAAGATGGTGTCAAGAAGGATAAAGCAAGACGTATAGTAATTCGTGCGAGTAGACCGACGCGACTTTTCTTAACCTGACGACGTCCCCCACCATGGACTTAAAAATACCTCCTTACGTTGTCCCACCCTGACTTGTTCCGATGCGATTCTGACCTCCACACGGATCTTATGACCGTGTACTAGCGAGTTGAAGAGGACCCCGCTGGGATGTGCTGTACGACCCTGACACGCGTCGGGTGACGGCATGAGACAGGCGTAATGTTCCCGGATCATGGAAAGCTCAGCGACAGAGGCGTGCGACGCGATGCGTACCGCCTTGTTGAACCGCGAGGTATACTCCTTCTGTACAGAGATCACGAGGCAGAGATCGAGAATAGTAGAACTATTGCAATTCCCATTGACGGACGTCCTTCTCCCAAATTATACTCTTCAACCTCCATCCGTCATGAGGGTTAAGGCTGAACGTCTGCGATTGCTACACCAAGATTACTGTCGCCCTGGCCTGTACGAAATTAGTCATGACCGGACTCGAAGACAATCTATTCACCGAAATACAAGTACCATTTCCCCTTGAACTGAACCAAACCCTCGGAGAATACCACATTGTCCACCTGACCCTGCTGCTCATTCGACGTCTCGGGAACTAGGATCGGGTTACCCAACCTCGCGATCGGTCCGTCCCTCAGCGCGGGCTGGTACGTTCCGTCGGGGACGACTAGATCAGGTCGGAACGAGCCGGATGGGTCAATCAGCATCTGCCCGGTCGAATACTGGTTTCTGGTATATCCGATTCGACCGGTCGTCAACCCGTTATAGACCAAGAGCCACTTCCCGTCCCGAGTCTTGATCGGTGCCGGTCCAGGCTCGATCAACCTGTTCTCCCAAGGGTTCAAGGGACCTGCAAAGTAATTGTCGGCTGGAAGAGCGGTCCAGTTGAGCATGTCGTAAGAAGTGGCGTGATAGAAGAAGCTGTCGCCAAAGTACATGTGGTACAGTCCGTCAGGAGTGGGTTCATTGATGATGGCCCGGATTTCGAATAATTGAATCGAGGGGCGGGAACGTCGATGTCGGAGTAAGCTACGTCCATCCAGTTCGGGAAGAGCGGTGGGACTTTGGTCCAATTGAGAAGGTCGGTGGAGTAGGCGATGCATAGTTGAGCAGTGACGTTCTGATGTCAGCGAAGTCCTTACTGCACACTCACGTTGAACGCGGTGTACGTCAAATAAAAGGTTGAATTTATGCGAACGATGCGAGGATCTGATGTCAGCGCTATCCCATACGCTCACTCACCTTCGGTCCCACCTATATGCTCCCACGGCTCCGTAGCATAGATGATCGGCCGGTCCAGTCGGGTGAAATTCGTACCATCCGTACTCCAAGCCAAGCCAATGGAGCTCGTCTTACTCGAGTTTTGCGCTCGATACAGCAAGAAGATGGTTTCGTAACACAATCGCAGTCGGGTTGAACAGGAAGGCCGATTCGAAGTTGACTTTCGGGTTGGGAGTGAGGATTGGGTTCCCCGCGAACTTGTTGAACGGGAGGATGGGGTAGACAGGAGCGACATAAATTTTGTCCTTTTCCACCGTCTTGGGGCTGATCCTGAATGGGAGGGAGGAAGCAGAATGGGCGATGGAACCGTTGTTAGCGCCTAGGACAGGGATGACAGCGAGGCAAGCGCAAAGCGTGGACAAGAAATGGTTAAACATGTTAAAGATCGTCGTGAGGCCAATGGAGGTGTTCATGAAGATGTCATCAATTTCAAATAACCCGAAGGCCCGCTCCCGACAGGTAACATTGGCTCCCACCGACCCGAAGACGTACTCCTGAGACACTGGGCTCCGAGCTACAGGAGGAAGATCTAAAAGTCGCGGGTCACGAGAACAGTTTAGCGGCAACCGGTCCGAGGACCTGGCCTTTCCCTTATGCTCACGTATCGTTTAACGAGTTGCCGATGGGATGAAGCTATGAACTCTATGCAGGGCGAGAGAACAATGCTGAGGAAGCTTTCTCCCATCTCATTTGTTCAAATCAGGCAGGCTAACAGGACAAGCCGAAGCGGAAAGCTGGAGCTACTTGTCGGAGGGACGATGATGTACTTTGATCCTGTTGGACAAACGGTGCATCGTCGGCTTCGCAGAAGACCTCGTGTACACATGCTATTTGTTGTACGGCTCACGGTCGTATTGATATTGGTGTGGGAGATGGACGATTGTGAGGATGCGGGGTGAGACAAGAATATTCCTCAGCCAAGGCTGACTTGCGGAGTTGACTAAGCAGAGGGTCAGCTATGACCATTGCAACTGGTGATTACAGGCTCACCATCATCGTCGAGTTCTGAATAGGCGCCATGAGAGGCAGCCTCGAGTTCGATCTCGAGTGGCCGGTAAAGGCCGGCGCTTGACGTGGCATCAAGGGCGTCGGCGGGGAAATCAGCAGCGGTTTCCCCTTATCTCCTCCCTTCGCTCCATTGGCGAGATCCGCCAAAGTCCTTCCACTCGCTCGCATGGATTGCGCCGGACTGTTCAGGCGAGTCGAGCCGCGTTCGTCCCGGCTCGGCGTAGATGCAGGGACGGTCCGCCGCCGGCCAGCCAGTATCCAAGGATGTCGCATGGCCGGTTGAGGCTTGAGCCGCTTGTCCGGATCCCATGTCAGGCATTTTCCGATGAAGTCGACAAAGAGGTCGTCATCACATTTGAGGACCGCTGCGAGAGGTTTGGTCCCAGGCCGTCGTCGTTTACCTTTGGCATTCACAAAAGGGCGAGCGGTACCGGTGGCATCTGCGGACGGAGTGAGCGAGTCTCCACTTGGGAAACAATGGACTTACCGAAGAAGAGCTTGCGCCGAGACGCCTTGTCAACGATGTATCGATCCGGCACGCCGAGCACCTCCATGATGCAGGCCAATTGTTCATGCTCGTTCTCTCCGGGGAAGATCGGCACTCCGGTGTAAAGCTCGGCGAGGATGCAACTGATTACTCATCAGCACTACTGATTGCCCCGATATGACCTTACCCAAGGCTCCACATGTCGATGGCCATGGCGTAGTTCATCCCTATGATCACCTCGGGGCTGCGATAAAATCGAGATTGGATGTACGTGTAGACTTTAAGTAATGAGCCTGGAAGGCACAAGTGCGCTAAACGCACCCTTCTCCGTTTCGAGACAACTGCTTCCAAAGTCGATGATCTTGATGCCGCTCTTCACGGGATGACACAGCAAGATATTCTACAGTTTCATCAGCATTCTTCAAGATATCTCCCGGTAACTCGTGCGCACCTCCGGCTTGAGATCGCAGTGTACGATCCTATGCGACCGCATCAATTGCAGGGACGCCAGCATTTGTGAGGTGAATCGCCGAATAAGAATCGACGAGAAGCCAGCGAATTGATTCGCCTTGATGAGCTCGTACAGGTTAATGCTGAGCAGCTCGGTGACGATGCACAAGTGTCCGCGGAAGTAGAAGTTGTCCGTCATCCGGACCATGTAATGCTTGTCTTCCGGGTCCTGATACGCCTCAGTCCAGACTCGGCCTGTCGCTGAGAATACTTACCCATTCAACGAGCTGTTGTAGGATCTTCACCTCGACAAGCGCTTGCGCGTGGAACCGCTTCTTGTTCCGAATAATCTTGACCGCCGCAGACCCACCCGTCTTGTGATCCCGACATTGCACGACTTGGCCAAACGACCCTTTCCCCAGGATACCGACCACCTCATACCGGTAACATAGGTGATCGCCGTCGACGACGAGGTAGTCACCGCGCTCGTCGTCGTAGCCGCGGTTATAGCTTGCTCCGCCAGCTTGTAACGGCCGACTGATCCCGGACGGGGGCGAATACCAGATCTGATCGAAATCGAGAACCTCTCTCCGCTCAAAGTCTGACATCGATGCCAGCTTCCTGCTAATGAAAGCTGATGATGTAAGCTTTACGTCTTTGGACCGCTCACCTCTCTGGCTGATAGGCTCCATCGGCAAGACGTCCTGCGGAAAGGCTGTGATATCGGCCAGATCGTCCTTCTTTCCTGACCCAGAAGCCCGGCGCGCCCGGCGACGCGTCACGTACGCCTGCATTTCTGCGTCCCCCTGTGCCTCCTCGTCCTCTGCTGGGCTATCCGATTGACTTTCCGTGGGGAGGAAAGTATGTCGGAAGGCGGCCGGCGCGCCCATCGACGAGCTGCTCGGTATCCGCGTGCTAGCCGGGACAGACAGTTTGGAATGAAGTGATTTCGACGGCTTGATCGGCGATACGCTGCCTGAACGCGAATCGTCCTGCCCATTTCCCGTATCCTTGGAACTGCGGCGACTATTCCCAGGACGGAACTCGCGAGAAGATCGCTTGGCCAGAGACGACACGGTGTGCGAAGTTGATACCAGCGGCGGGATGGGCATGTTGCGGCGGGAAGGCGGGATCACACCACCTCCTTCCGTCTTTCGGACCAGTGGTTCTCGGACCTTTTCTCTTTTCGGCTCGGCACGCGATGACATAGGAGCGAGCAAGTGTGCTCGATGCGAACCAGCGGTCCTTTGACGTGGTGCGGTCCCATTCATAGCTCCAAACTCGTTGACCATCGGGCGACTCAGATCCGCCATGCTTGACGTGGACGTCATTGTCTTGAACGTGGCACCGCCGCTGAATATATTCGCACGCTTGCTTGCTGACATGCTATGCGGGACGGATGGCGGCGGCATGCTTTCATTCGGCGCGGGCGAAGGCACGGATGGTCTATTGGGTGGGCGAGGAACCTTCGTCGGTGTCGCTGAGGGCATCACGCGGGACGACTCAGAATTCTTGAGAGATGAGGAGGATGGAGGATGACGTAGATGAGGGGAATCGGCGATCGGAGGGAGACCGGATTTGCTCGAGCGCTTGGTGGTCTCGGCGTTGACGGTTGACTCGGTATGATTTGACTGGAGTGAAGAACGCTTATTGAGCGAGCCTTCGTCTGAAGGTTTCCGCATCGGTATATGAGCATTATCCCTTCCAGCTGACGACTGCAGCGGTGGCCCGGACACAATGCGAGGGGGATCGGCAGAGATAGATAGGGTCTGGAGAAGTCAGTCAGACCATACATATCCCACTCACCTTTCCCCGCTTGTGGCCAGACCACCCGGTGCTCGCCGGTTGCTCCTTGGTCTCGACCCGCTCGAGGGCGGGAGCTTGGTCGAGCGGTTGTGACAGACCTCGCTTCGATGCACTTCCGCGCAACATCGAGGGAAGGTGCATACCCAAAACGGATCTACGGGCTTGTGAGCCGGACGGCATGCGCTGAGAGGTAGGTGGCGGATTCGCGGCTTTGGGCGTTTCAGGAACCGATCCCTGCGAGGTCTTTGACTGGACGGAGGATGAGGAGGCGCGCCGAAAGAAGGGCATGGACGACGGTGTGAGACGCTTGTTAGCGACACTGGGTTTTGGGACTGCAAGTGTCGTCGCGACAGGCGTGATGCTCTGGATCGAGCGATTGTCCTGCCGTACCGGCGCGGATTCGCTCAAATCGAGGCGCGCTGGCGGCGATAGCTCTCCATGCTGAATCTCGGACCATGGAGTCTGGGGGCTTTCACAACCATCTTGGGGCTGGGCTGATTGCGAGGCTGCAGGGGATTGTGACGAATCCCTGTTGTTCAGTCTGAGGCTGAGCGCAGAGGAGAAAGACCATTTCTTGTTCATAGGTCGAGGCCGAACGGGGTGTGCGGTGTCGGACGTAGCGGACAGCTCTGGCGAGATGACCTCCCCGTGTGGCGATGAGCCGAGTGATGACTCCTGGAGTGTAATGTAGGCGGACGGAGGGGTAGGGCCCGCAGCATTGGACAGGCCCTGTCGCATCGACATGTACCGCTTGGGCAATGGCGGGACCGGCGGAACAGACGCCTCCGCATCCTTCTCCATGATGTCTCCTTGTACTGCATCGCTATACACCGACTCGTCGCTGTCGCCGCTCGAGCGTCGGACTGGCCGAGGCTCGTTCTTCTGATCAGACAATGAGGACGGCCTCGTTGAGGTGGGTGGAACAGAATGAGAATCGCGAGAGTTTGGTGTACCGACAAAGCTCGTCGAGGAAGGCGATTCCCGCTTCTCAGTCGAGAGAACCGGTGTATCGAGCGAGGGTAAAGATCCCTTGGATCCGCCCTGACGTCCTTGCTGCGGTACCGGAATGCCCGGTGTGTCGTCGGCTACATCTACCCAGGTGTGCAGAGGGGAGCCGTCTGTATCGTTGGTCGTGCTTGATTCAGGAGCTTTGGCACTACCTGTACTGACCTTTCTGAATAGCTTCTTCTCACTCGGAGTCCTGCTCCTGACGGCAGGGGGGGTTCCGGGTCGGCTGTGTGCACTTCCGGCACTGCTCTTGCCTCTGCTCGACGGCTTCGCCTTTCCAGGGGTACTTCCAAGCCCATCGAGCTTTCGCAACGCCTCTGCGGTTTCGGCACCGAGGCTCCTCCCCTCCCATCCGGTCTTCTGGTTCGATGGCATGCTGCGCACCCGACCGGAGTCTGAAGCTGGGAGCGAGGTCCTCGATGGAGCAGTTGACACCGAAGTTGCGGATAAGTACGAAGGCGCCGTTGCCATCGTGGTGCCTGGGGGTGTGCTAGCGGAGGCGAAGTTGTTGACTGATCCGGACCCTCGGAGGAATTGGTTAATCGAAGCGCTCGAAGGGCTCGGCGGGAGATGGGAAAAGTCCTTTGGTGCGAAATGCTTGAAGATGTCATGGTGAGCGGCATTTGGGCTCTGCCGGACCCGAGCGACAGCTTCTTTCTCCTTACTCGGCGGTGTTTGGCGAACGTCTCGGGTTGATCGCTGAGAAAAGTGCTGTGAGTCGGCAGAATCGGGAGGTGAGAACGTGGAAGTGGATCGCTGCGGGATTACCGGGACATCTTGAGCGGTCTGACCGGCAAGAGTTGCTTGGCGCTCGCGTTCTTGGCGACGTGCGTAGATGCGGGACCTCGCGCTACCTGGTGAGCCTTCCAGAGATCCAGCTTGAACGGAAGCATCGGGTAAACGTTCCTCAGAAGGTCGTCGGGAAGAGTCGAGAGGTCGAGCGGAGTTCAACTGAGGCGGCGGGGCTGACAATCGCTGTTCCAAGCGTCTATTGACGGAGGGAGGAGACGGCTCGTTGGCGATCGAAAGGGATGCCGCCAGAGCCGCGGTCATGCTCGAGTCGAAGTCAAAGTCGCCCAGATGGCCAGAGGCCAAGAGTGACGACAAGTCATCCACTTCCCGCTCAGCGCTCGTTCCCGGTATGCGTCCCTCATCATATTCCCTGGACTGCCTCCTTTGCGGCACCGTCGGCGGCGCACCATACTGCACTGACTGATGCCGTGGTCGTAACCCCCGCGGACTCCCTTCTTTCGCACCTTCCATCACGCCCACTCCCAGGCCCAGTCCACTCTCACCCCTGGCCCAGTTTCTGCCAGGCGAAAAATGCTGTTGCTCAGACCCCTGCTGTTTCGGAGGACTGACACCATAGCTCGGCACCATGCCTGGTGTGCGCAGATGCTGGTGGCCTGATGACGCGGCCCACCGAGGTGTGGCCAATTCACCAACGCCTATCAGAGTTCGTCGATCGATGTGAGATGGGTCGAGCATGTCGGGTGTGGTAGGGGAGAGTGGTATATTTCGTTGGGCGGGTGTCAGCTGGAGATAAGGGGAGCGTAAAGGATATGAGTCAGGGCTGTCTAGCGGTCAGACCTGTATAGCGCGTATGAGGAGAGCTCACGGCATTCGAAGATCCTCCTCGGTCGTGACGGCGAGCCGATTGCCAGTCCCATGGGAATCTCTCCTTCGTCCGGATCCAAAGGCAGACGGAGGAGCCGTTGTCGTCGACGGAGTCATCTGCATCTGCGGGGCCGAAGCAGGAAGATGAGAAGGGTATGCTGAAGCCGGAGGCGAACGACCTGAGAAACTCGTGGGGTAGGAGGTTGCCGCTGAAGAGGCTTTGAAGGAGGTAGATCGGGGTCGAGGAAGAGCAGGAAGAGGTCTTAAAGCCCGCTGAGACGTGCCCTACCAATGTCTCAGGCAGATGAACTCGGTAACACACACTACTCACCTGATCTAGATACGAATCTGTTACTGCGCGTTGACCCTGCAGATTGCCCACCGGCGCCAATCCTTGTCCCAGGCGTCCATGCGCCGCGTACCTTTCCTCTCGCATTGCTACCGCCATGGCCTCCCTCATCGCCCTTTCACTCTGCGGGCTCAGGTCGAGCGCCGCTGGGATAAGTGCCTTTCTTTCTCGCATCGCAGAGCTCATTGAAGACACGGATGTCGAGCTGGGCAATCGTTCGCGAGAAACGGTGCCGAGCTCATGACCAGGGCTGAAGGACGAGGATGGACCGGAAGGATGGGTCGGATGTCCGAACGGCTGAGCTGAGAGAGGATCAGGCTGGGTCGGAGGAGATTGGCGGTAGGTTTGGTGGTGTGGATGAGGCATAGTTCGTGGAGGTGGTGGTTGGAACCTCGTCATCTCCGCCTGCAGATCGGAATCTGCTGCTCTCCCGCAGTCTCCTTCGGCGTCACCGAACCTGTCTCTCTCCGTGTCTGCTCTCGCTCCGCCTTGCTCATAGCTGAAGGCGTCTCGCGAGGACTGCCGACTAGGGTAGGAAGACGGGCCGGCAGAGGAGCTAGCGTAGGGATGATTCGGAGGCAGGTTGCCGCGAGGAGCGGAGTAAGGAGTAGCCATGACGACTACAGGCTGGATGATGGCTGATTAGCTTGATTGATGTCTTGACATCTCTCTGACGCACCTCCTACGCCCTAAAGGCTGGACCCGAACAAGCGCTGAAGACGATCCTCCGGCGATAGCATGTGCGGGAGTGACTCGCTGCGAAGGCGCAATGATCTAGGCGACAGCTGGCGAAGACGTGATGTCTGATGTGATGTTCCGCCAGGCTGACGATTTCGAAAATCCGAAATGACGTTCTCACTCCATACGCGGTGGTCCGAGCTCGAGAAAGCAGAACGTGCTCCCGCCGGCCCGGTCTATCGCTTGTATTCGAGGAGGGAAAAATGAAGTGTCTAGTACGAGGTGAAACGACGCTCACGCGCGCAATCTGGAATCATCAGGTCGAGTAGAGTGTTGGTTCAGCTTGCGAGAATCGCTCGAAAATCAAGCAGCATCAATCAACGGGAACTCAAGCTGTGTGATTTCAGGGTCTCAGGCGGAGTGATTTTTGGGCCGCTTGGCATAAGATCCCTTCGCCATTGACCATTATATGCAGCATGCATGCTCGACTTGGCTACTTGAGTCTACCAGTGATACACAGACGACTCCAGGCTTCCAAGACTTCGCCCATCATAGGCATTTTGGCTTGAGGGATTGTGATAGTATCGCTGCCGTGGATTGACCGGGAAAAGTAAAATGACGTGGGATAAGACGGCACCAAACAACGTCTTGAGCGTGAATGACTTTCAACTGTAACCATCCCACACACAAATCTACGATACCCCGCACTATCAATTGTTTGCCACGCACGTATTTTCACCAGCAGCGAGTCTCTCAATTTGACGCCACCCTGTCAAGTGCGCATCGGGGAGACAATCATCGAGGAAAATGACCACACTTTCCCCATCACTACCCGATCAACAACGAAGGACTACCCGCCAATCCGTCCAGTTTAGCTCATGCTCCACGCTCGACCGCGCTCGATCAAGCGCAGGTCGAGATCTCCTGCTCACCTCATCAAAACCATGCACAGATGAAGCAGATACGTCCAGTGACGAAGAAGGGGGCGTCTTCTTCGGAGCACACGACGCTCTGGAGACTCAACTTGTCGCAAAGCTCTCACACGACTCGCCGTGCTCATCTTGCTCGGCATCACCTGCTCGACGAAGCTCAACTCGTGTTCCGAGGGTGAAGAAGCGCGACTCCCGCGAGTTCATACGAAGGAAGACGCTGTTGTTATCGGCGAAGGAGAACTCGGAGAGGAATGAGCCAGGCAGTTCAAAGGGGGAGAAGACTTGGGCAGGCGGGTTCTATGAATGGCGAGACGAAGACGAGTCAGGCGTGGACTGGGAAGCTTCCTTCTCATCTACACCCATGACATTCCGCCAGACCTCGTCACACGCAGACGGCACGCCCTCGAGAAGAGCGGTCGTACCGGCGCATTCCGACCTCACCCTGGACTTTTCAGCCTTCCGCCTCTCGGATACTCCACTCACCTCTGTCTCATCCTCGGAGGTGAACGAGAAGGAAGGTGCTGCTTCCCTGAGCGGGCCTAGAGCTAGCGAAGAGGACGAGGTGTATGTCGGTGACAATGGAGACAGTGAGGCAGGAGACAGCGACAAGGAGAACAGCGCCATGCCAATCTCCCCTGAGACAGACAGCAGCGATGATGAGGACGTCGGACCGATGAAGGGTTTGGTAGTCACATTCGGTCTTGATGCTATGGAAGCGGGCGGGTTTCTGGGAGATGCCACAGAGCACGAAAGTAGGTGGTATTGAAAGCGGTATGAGCGAATCTGATCAAGCAGATGGTATCGAAGGGCTTGACCTGGGCGGACTTCGTGTTTCCGACTTCTCCGATCCCGACACCGGCTGCGAGAATGGCGTTGGCGATCCGTACGATGAGGCAGGATTGGATTGCGATGAACTCAACAGCACTGATTGGGAATCGATTGTGGGCGAAGCCGAGCTCGAAACACGTGACTCGACCGGAGTCCAGCTGGAGATTGAAGCGGAACAGACCGCCATGAGTCGTGGCGAAGACGAAGAGACGATCAAGCTCGCCACGCTCGCCGCGGAGATCTCAATCTCTGAACTAGCTTCGGAGAGTGAGGTGTCTGAGCTTTTCCAGACCCCCGCAGTGACCACTGGCGCCACCGCCGATCCCGACACCTCGTCGTCTCCGACCGACCTGGACTCGCCGCTGCCGATTTCGCGAGCTGGGCCGGTCATCATCCCTCAGCTCGGCTCGCACCATCTGCCAAGCCGTACGATTCGCGCAGATCCGGGATCACCATTCCGTCCACTGTCTAGGTTGTCCTCGCCAGCTCAGGCCTACACAAGCCTGTCCGATACCGCTGCCGAGGCGGCAATACTGCTTGGTCAGCTCGACAGTCCCAATTCATCTCCGGTACGGGCGGAGTCAAAGCCGGCGATCATAATGACGCCGCTACACCTGGCTCCACAACCGACCAACGCCACACCGTCGACGGCGAAGCCCACAGCTTTCGTGGTTGGTTCTGATGCTGTCGCTCGGAACAACAAGATCCTCAAGCCATCCCTTGCAGGCTTTACCATTCCAGGCTCTCTCGATCGGTCGAAATCCGGTCCAAGCGAGAAGAAGGTGGTAGCTCGAACTCTCGCCATTCGTGGTCAGCTTGACGCTGCCTTCCAACCAAAGATGGGCACGATGGGTCCGCCACAACGAGCGGTGTCATCCTCCTCAGCCTCGTCTTCGAGCAGTAGTTCATCTTTCGGTCAGCAACGACCCCACAGTCGGCTGGGAGCGGCGGGGCCGTCAAAACCTTCACGTCCCCTTGGAAGGAGTGCGGACCTGTCCATCTCTAGAGAGGTATCGCCGAAAAGGTCCATCGCAGGCGCCAAACCACCTGCAAGCAGACCGCAGCAATACATGGCCGGTTTCAATCGATCCTTAGCAATCAACAAGGGGACGATCGAATGCTCACCGGTCACGGTAACGTCAAGTACCGCCGCTCGATCAAGGTCGGCCTTCGCTCCGTCAGCATTGAATGGTGCAGCTCGCCCGGCCCTGGCTCCACGATTATTGTCTCAACCCATGGGTCGCTCAAGCGTATCGATTGGCGTTTCAAGTAAAGTCTCTCGTCCTCCGCCGATGCCTAAACCCGTCACTATCGTCAAGCCGACCAAGCCCATCACCGCTTCGCCCCAGAAAATGATTGGAGATCCTCTGAAACGACCATTGGCTTTGGCGCAGCCTCAGATGGCTCGGCTGCCTATTGCGGCGAACGGTCTCCATGTGACCAGACCTACCCTCGGTCTGCCATCCCGCTTCGTCCGTGAGACTTCGTCAATGCAAGCCACCGCGGTGTTCTCGATCGGTGTCGGCGGTGGCGGGGAAAGCATCGGGCTCGGGAACCCATCGTTGAGCCGGGCAGGATTCAGGTCGCCTGTCAGACCGCTTGTCAAGCGGCCTGTTGCAGACGCGTCGCTCGGCACCCCGGCAGGTTTGAGAGTCATGAAAGTGAGTGCAGAAATGCGCGCGTGATGAGAGCTTACGCAGCTCTAGCTTGGAACACCTTCTCGTAATTTCGGAACGCCCAGTCAAGGCCGAACATTGCTTAGACCGATATTGCTAAGCCACGCTCCGCTCGTCGCGAAGAGCGATGTCGCCGCTATCGAGCCGTCTACAAGCTCGGGTCCGCCAGCGACTGCCACCCGTCATTCTTCCGAGGCTGCGCCTCCTGCGGATTCGAGTACGTCAGGACCTCCGCGGCGCTCGAGCGAGGACCAAGAGGATGTGTCCTTCCAGCTACTACAGGCCACCTCATCCGAGCAGGGTTCTTCCCCTTCGCGAGATTCCAGTCGTACCCCTGCGTCAAGAGTGGCTCTTGATTTAGAAGAGCAAGCGGAGGAACAGGACGCCCGAGTTTCTCCGGGATCCGGAAAGAGTAGACCCAAGCGTGCCATACGCCCGCCTCAACCTGTCACTAGCCAGCGCGGACGTCAGCCAGCCCCGACATCAGCGTCCATAGCACCGAATCTGTCCGAGAAGGAACTGAAAGCGACGACACATCATAATACTATGCGCAATCAGGTCTACCTCTGCGCGATCGACCGACAGATTGTTCGCAAAACCGGTCCGAGGCCCCCGAGCCCGACCTCCAAGATCCGTACCACCGCAGATCGGGACCAAGCGGAGAAGAACGCCGGGCGCGAGGCGCGGGCGAAGCGGCGATCACGAGGTTCGGATGGTGACACCGAGTCTGATTCGGAGGACGATGTGCATTCCTCGGTTGTGGAGCGTCTGACGCATGTCAGAGGTCCAGGCGATGAGGATGACTACACGACCCCGGCAAGACCTGCAAAGAAGGCCAAGACTGCACACGAGCATGAGGGACCTGCCAAGTCCGTCAAGTGGGATAAAGGATTGGTCGTCATTCGTCCTCACGATGGGCCATTGGAGGGTAGTCGGCCGGTGTCTCGATCATCCACTATTGAGGACAAGGGTTCGAAAGGCTGTCTTCGAGACGACGCAAAGGTTCGTTCCTACTCCACTGATAGACGATAGAAAGCTGATCGAAATAGGTCGAGCTCGATCAACACGGGAATGTCATCGAATCTAGGAGACCGCAAGAGAAGCTCAAACGATCGAGAGTCGTCGTGACCGCAGTCTTCTACGATGGGGAGGAACCGGTACCGCCGCCTGCACCAGTCACTGCCGGGGGAGGCAAGGGGAAGAAGAAATGAGATGACATCGGGATAGCCTGCATCGATTGATATCTGTCTTGTGCATCTACAATGGATCATGTGCGTGGGAGCGCAAAATAGCAGCATCATGCATTAATCGTGCGACAACAAGACGTCAGATCGTCCATGAAATTGCCATAAGTAATTGTCCGTCATCCTCCGCTAAATCGTCAAGTCTCGTAATCCTCGCTATAGATCGAGATGTGCCCCCTGCGATCGCCATGCAGTATTTTACCGGGGCTGATGTTCCTGGAAACAAGGTTGCGGACCACCGTATTGAGCGTTGCAGGTCCACAAGCTAAACCGCGTGAGCACAAGCCAAGGTGAGGAAATAGGCTACTCACTCGCGACCATCATGCTTCCCCTCGCTTGCTGTATCTCCTCCTCCAACACACTCGACAGCTTCGGCTTCCCCGGTCTCGCCATCTCGCTGAGCACGCTCATTGCGGAGTAGTCGGATTGCTCTACCCACAACGCCGCATCTCCGGTCGGGTCACCGCTGTTATCCTCTAGAAGCACCATGCTTCCGGCGCGTGACGCTCTTGAGAGGAGATTATGCACAGACTCACCAGCCACGGACTGGTTGTCATCGAACATCAGGGATGGACTAGGTGAGGGACCGTACTGGCCCGCTTGACCACCTGAGAAAGGATCGTATCGGCCGTAAGCGGATTCCGCGACAGACCGGTACGAGTGGCGACGACTGTCGTTGCCGGACAAAATCGGATGCGGAGGGGCGAAAGGCGTCTCTTCAGGAGATCTTGCGTCATAATTGGATCCTCGAGCGGCCATCTCTGCGCCTGACGCGTCTTCGTAGGGCGATAGGATCGAGTGCTGTTGACGGTGTGGAGGATATGACGATGTCTTCGATGCTTGCTTCGCCGTCCTGCGACCCGCCTTCCTCGAATTCGCTCGTCGAACCTTGCCCTGATGCTGCAACCGGTCGGACAAGCGATGCTCGACAGGATCATTTACATCCTCCTCATCCTCGTAGTTGGTAAGATCGATGATATCCGCGTAGTGAGCCGAACTATCTCGCGTATCGATACTCTCGTTGTCGTCAATCGCAAAGTCCTGACTTATTTCGCTCGTTACGCTATCCGTAGAACCTCGTCTGTCGTGACCACCTCCGGCAAAGCCAGGTCTGGGTGGTGCAAAGTCGTCTCGCACCTTCGAAGCGTTCGTAACGAAGATGTCGATTTGCAACTGAGCGGCGGTGACCATCTCCTGACACCGTCGTAACTGTCCGGCGACCCATGCAATCTCGGCGTACTCTCGGACGACCCAGCACAGCCTGACTCGCTGCACCTGGAACCGCTTCCCGGCCTGCCCTTGCACCATTGTCCGACAGATGTGATCGCAGATCGACGCGCCGAAGCTGATGCCGGAACCACCGCAAATGATAAGGACAGACGAGAATTCCCCCCATCTGGACCGCGATGACGAGCCAAATGGACCGTCGATCCACGTTCTCACGTAGACTGGCGGGACCTGCACACAGCCCTCGCCTCCTCGCATCGACGCGAGGGATAGCCGCTTGTCGGTCGCGCCGTTGAGACCCACGGCTGCGAGAGAGCGGGTCCGGACGAGGTCGAACAGCCGGCGAGTGACGCCTTTTCTCGCTTTAACAAGAAGCACAATTTCAGGCCCTGTGTTATTGATGATCGTGAAGGGGTGGGACTGTATGCGGGAGAGATCAGGCAGGTAGAGCAGGACATTTTGACCTGGCGCCCACTTGAAGGGATGCGCGACGCGGATGGTCAGACGAATAGTGCTAGATGGGAGCAATTGTGCCTGCGCAAAGCCGATCGGGATGGGTGGAGACAGGCTCGGTCCCCTCGAGGGTGCTGTCACCGTTGCAATCGACTCCTTGCCATACGTGTGTCCGCTATGAGACAGTGGACGCTCCTTCTCGAGAACGGGAAAGTAGCCGCCGTCTTTCGAAACAAGGGTTGAAGTCGAGGGCCTAGACGCATTGTCGCGTGAATACGGGTCGATCTGTCGCGCGTCATAGGAGCCCAAAGGCTGCAACGATGATTCGTCGTAGTAAGCAATCTCAGATCGCGCTCCAAATTCGTTCTTCGGCGCGTCCGTTGCTGGGGTCCAAGGAGTTTCATCACCCGGGGAACGCGGGAGCGTTTTGTCGGTGTATGGCGCGTATGGCAAGCCATGAGTCCCCTTGAGTTCTCGCATGCCGTATGCGTCCTCTGGTGTGGCAGGCGTATCTCGATAGGGTCGTCCAGCGACGATGGGCTCGTGCTGTCGCTTGCCAAAGAGCGCATTGATGCGGGTAAATCTGGCGAAGCGAAAAGCTCGCTCTGCGCCCCAAAGGCCCGCGGCAGCGGCCATCCAGTACCACAGCGGCGGATGGTGTATAGCGCTGCAGAGAAGTGTTAGGCAGACGAAAACAACGTGGGCAATGTAGAAGAACTGCCGTCAGCGCGATCATCAAGCTTGACCTACCTCGTATCGGTTCTTCCGGATCGGACGCATACTGAGAACCATCACGGCGGTGAGAGCTCCGTAGGCCACGGCACCGAAAATGAATCGGTAGTTCGTCCACATCGCAATCCATGCGGCCTTGCCTTTGATCTGGTCTTTGAAGAGCTGGATCGTCCAGAGCACGATGTGGACGGTCGTCAGCACCCAGACGAGCCACGCGGAAGCGCGATGAAGCCAGGCGAGTTTGTCGGACCAGAGATGCGTAAATACCCGGAATGAGAGGAAGGCGACTGGCGGGGATTTGAGCGCGACTAGCACGACCAGCGGCATCAGCGCGAAAGCCATATCGCCGATGCGCGATCCCGAGGTCCAGAAGGCTTTGTTGATGGTGTATGTCGGATTGGTATCTCGTTTTCGGAAGCCGAAGACCGACGAGGACGGGGCGATGTAGTCGGATCCGATGACGCTCAGGACGAAAGTTACGATTGTGATGATAAAAATCGCGACGAGCACGCTGTTGCTCGGGAGAGCGCTATTGCGAGCGCCCGGTTTGTTGGACCCGATAGTAATCCGCCTCATCCCCCATCGTGCGTAGCCTGCTCCTGGTGATAGACGGGGTAATCGCATGTGGTGAGCTGCAGCGTAGATGAGGGCGATGAGGGCGAGGGCGATCCACAGAAGGTATGTGTATCGATATGACGGGGAGCTAGAGGTCAGAACGATTCCAAGGATTACGCTAACCTCATCATATGCGCTTGGAGGTATGCAAATGCGTCATTGGTGCCGACGACGCCGGTCGACGGTGTTGTTGTGGTTGTGGGCTAATTTTGGCGTCAATTGTTTTGTAGCATTTGCGTCGTATGTAGCTCACCACAGCACCCCCTGAGATCTGTCAGCGCATACTCAAGTTTCACTGTAGAACGAAACTCACCGCTGACAGTCGCCGTCACATTCCCGGCAATGATCCCCGTGACCTGAGGCGCCGGTCCATAAGACGTGACATACTTGAACGGTGGTACATAGGAAGTCGCGGCAACCTGTGCCGTCGTCGTGCCGGTGACCGTCATGACGATGAAGAAACGGAAAGCCAAAGGAGGGAGGGATGGAGAGATGAAGAGATGGAGATGTGGGACCTGGGATCGCAACAAACGCAGCCCGACTATCCGATGAAAGGCAGTGGGAGCACCGCCAAGTTTGTTTACGTAAGTACACAAATCCCTTTTGATTTTCCCATAGAGGCCGTTTTCACTCGCGGGAGAAGCTGTTTCGCCGATCCACATCCTCGGCTTGTACCCAGGTCTCCCTCGAGATGACAGCTGTAGGACGTGAGAGAGCAATGGCGCTAGTGAGACCATTCGGGTCTTTCGCACCTGCTTCTTCCTCTCGGCTCTTCGGGTACGTCTATGCTGATCCCACTTGAGATCGCTAACCCTTGCACAGCTCAACATCCCGATCTGCCGCTTCAATAGCTCCCGTTGAGACCGCGATACCGACCTATGCCGACCCCACACCGCTCGTTCGAACCACACTCGATCCCTCCGCTCGACCTCCGCTCAAACCCACCCATGGAATCCACGTCGCTACCCTCTACCTAGCCGCTCATCACCCCTACAACCTTGACCTCTATTCCCGATTCGCTGTCCAGTCTGCTCGTTCCCTCGGGATTCCCACCACGAATCCCGCCAACCTACCCATGTCGAAAGAGCTTCATACCGTCCCGCGCGGACCCTTCGTCCACAAGAAATACCAAGAAAACTTCGAACGGCGGACACATCGACGCGCCATCAAGGTATTTGACGCGAACAGAGAGGTGGTGGACCTGTTGTTGAGATACCTCAAGAGGAATGGGATCGGGGGAGTAGGCATGCGAGCGAGAGTGCACGAGTTTGTGGAGTTTGGATTCGGTCGGAAAGAGGTTGAGGGATTGGAGAAGCAGTTGGATGGTGTGGAAGGTGGTGTAGAGGAGATTGAGAAGGCGGCGGAGCAGCTGATCAAAACGTTGAGCGAGCCTGCTGGGGAGGAGGAGCATCGGAGAGTGTTGCAGGAGGCGGGAGAGAGCTCTGAGCCGGTGACGGTCGTGGCTGAGGCGCCATCAGTACAGACAGAGAGCGCTGCGGCCGACGAATATCCGGAGACGATACCGAACGAGACTGTACCTACACCGCCCGGTGCGCCTTCTTCGAGAGAAGCAGAAGAGCCCTCACTTGTAACCGCGGCCTCATTGACCGCTCCATCGTCCTTGCAGGCGAATCAAAGCACCAACGAGACCTCACACGGAGGGACCGAATCGGCCACAAGCGCTGCTGTTGATGCCTCTCCTGAGGTCTCATCGATTGAGGCAGAGCCGACAATTCCCGAAGAGTCTTCATCGAGAGAAGCAGAGACGACATCAAACGCATCCGCAGCTTCAACATCGGCTTCATCATCCTTACCTGCGAACGAGGGTACCGACGAGAGGGACAGAGGCGAGACCGAGTCAGCCATGAGCGCTACTGTCAATGCAGCTCCTAAAGCATCTTCAAGCGAGACTGAGCCTACAAAAATTCGGCATTCCCCATCGAGAGAAGCAGAAGAGCTCTCAGGCGCACCGGCAGCGTTCACGTCAGAGTCTCCATCGCTACAGGCAAACGAGACCACCGATGAGATCTCCAGAGGGGAGACCGAATCAGCCACAAGCGCTGCCGTCAACACAGCTCCTGAAGTGACAACGATTGAGACAGAACCTATGGCATCCCCGAAAACTCCCTCGGCCGAACCGGAAACGTCTACCACCGCATCGGAAACCTCATCGGCTTCGTCATCGCTGCCCAAGAACGAGAGCACAAGGGAGATCTTCATAGGTGAGACCGAAGCAGCCAAGAGCACTGCCGCGGATGCAGCTTTTGAGGCAACATCGATCGAGACAGAACCCACAGCATCGGAAACTTCATCAAGAGAACCAGAAACGTCCACGAGCGCACCGACAGGCTCATCGCTGCCGGCGAACGAGAGCACCGACCAGATCTCGAGATTTGAAACTGAATCAGCCACGACAGAGACAGTCCTTTCCCCATCCGAACCAGCCGCCCCAGAACCAGATTCGACCCCAACTCCGACTGAGTCGCTTTCAACACCATCATCCGAAGCAGCCGCGGCCATATTGTCGAGCGAAACATCTGATTCAATCACCCCGTCCGAGTCGCCTTCCATTACTGCATCGAGCTCTCCAGAAGAGCCCATCACGACCGAAGCCATCAAAGAAGCTGCGACGTTACAAGCCGCTCCTGCCCCAGAAGCGAGCGAAGAGACAATGAGCGACTCGGATGCTATGACGGAGGCGCTGAAGAGCGAGACGGAACCTGAGACCTTAACAGGGGAGTTGAGCGCGGTACGAACACCTGAAAATCCTACCGAGTCAACTACCGGAGAAGATGTACTGCCTGACGGGGGCGTGGAGGCTGCAGCGGACGGGTCGACCGGATCTTCGCCGCCCGTTGCGCAGCAGGAGGCAGCGCAGGTAGGAGGAAAGGACGCAAAGATGCGGGCGGAAATTGGATCCACCTTGGCTTCAACAGTGCAGGCTGTGGAGAAGGATGAGGCAAAGGTCGATGCTGTCGCCCAAAAGGCTGAAGACGCGCAGGCAGAGGCAATTGAGAACACGGAGAAGAAGCCATAGTCCTGCAGATAATTCGTCACGGTATCACCACATTATAGCGTCATACAAAGATTTACTGCTTCTCTGCCGCGAATAGCTACGTCAATCCTCCCTCATCCTCCTCCAGCGCCTTCTTGATCCGCAGCAGCACCCCCGTCTTCCAATTATCCAATTTCGTGACCTGATCATACTGATACACCGCAGCTGTGAAACGCTCCACATCGGCCTCCTCGCATGCGCCCATAAGCTCGTGGGCGAACTTGGCTTCCCGAGTCGAGGGAAAGGTGACGTCTTTCTGAGCGAACACGTCGAGGAGGCGTTGCGTGGTCACCAGATCCTGCGCCGAATCCATCAGCGGGACTCTTGTGGGGCAAGAGATACTCACTCCCATTGCCATCGAGCACAATGCAGCTCGAAGCCAGTACTCCTTGACCGAGTATTTTGTCAAAGCCGAGGTAAGCGACCAGTCTGCGACGGTCTGGTAGAGCTCCATAGATCGCTGAAAATCCTGCAGGTCGGCGGAGAACTCGGCTGCTTGTTGGTAGCATTGATTTGCGGTGCTAGTTCCTGGTCAGCAGAGTGCGCTGGAAAGATTTGTTAAGGGAAGAATGAGGGGAAAGCTCACGCGTTCGCATCCTCCTGCTTGTACCAATCGCCAGCGCGGATGAAGCTGTCTCGTGCTTTTGCGATATCGAGACCGTCTTGCGAGTAAACACCAGCAATCTGCAGTCTTCATCAGTCCTTTTCCACTGGGAGCTCCACGCAGCTCCACTTCGGACCCTCCTGAGGGCTCGACTTGGGATTTGGGGAATTGAGCTCACCTCCTTCTCTCGGTCTGCTGCTTGTCGGAAGTTTCCCGCCTGGACGAGGAGTTTGATAGTCTGATGTAACGCCGATACCGCAGCTACGCGAGAGATCAGCGGCTGCACAGCATCCCCGTGGTGCAGAGACAAACCTTCAGGATCGCTCTTCTTATAGCTCTTCGCGGCGTTGTGAAAGGCGTTCATCGCGTCATTGTTTTCGTTGGCATGTTGACGACATGCTGCTTCTCTAAGGAGACCGCGGATTAGCAAAACATCTAGGCGATTTGCGGAATCTGCTGACCGCTCAAATGCTTGACCAGATTGAGTCCATCGCTTCTCAACCTTGAAAGCATTTGCAGCCTACAAGGGAATACACGTCAGCACCGATGTCGACTAAGATACAGCTCCTCCAAGCGTCACAGCCATGACAGAGCTGTGGATCGCGTCGAGTTCCAGGTACTGACCTGTGCAAAGAGATCCCCGGCCTCTTCCCATTTATTGCTCGAACTCCCAAACCAGCCCACCGATGACGACGCTTTCTTCTCTGCTCGTGCAAGGTATTCCTCGGCATTCGATTTGCCCATGTCGAGTTCCGCTGGAGCGCGGTCTAGAGTCAGCTAGGGCGATATGAAAAGGTATCGAGATATTGATAACAGCTTTCAGACTTTGAGCCTTCGGGAATGTTCGGTGAATCCCGCTGACTAAACCTCGTGGCAGAGGTGATTCACTCCATCTTCCCTCCAGCTTTTCAGAAGTCTCTGTTATCAATATACCACCAAAATAGCACTTTCAAAAGTCTAAGAGCCAGCTACTACCTCGGTAGTGCCGAATCATCCACCATGGCATCCCATCTCGCCAATATCTTGTGAGTCCTCTTTCTTCCAGCTGGTCTGCCGGTGACTGATTCTCGAGACCAGTGGTACCGAACAAGACCGCGTCAACTGTTCTTTCTACCTCAAAATCGGGGCATGCCGACATGGCGATCGCTGCTCGCGGTGAGTCAGCTTTTATTCCTTTCACATGTCGGCGAGGGAAGCGGCGGGGCGAGAACGCTGCGGCATTCGTGCACCTCGTCATATGCCCTGCAGCTGGGTAAGCATCACCTTGCCCCAGTGCTGACTACTGTTCTCCGCCCCCAGAAAGCATATCAAACCCCAATTTTCCCAAACTATCCTCCTTCCCAACGTCTACAATAACCCCGGCCACACCCCCGAAGGACAAGGGATGACCCCTCAACAGCTCCAAGCGGATTTCGACAGGTTCTACGAGGATTTCTACATGTACGTCTCCACCCTCTATCTCACCATCTCCAAGCCCCTCTCTTGCAGCGAGTGAGCTGACACTGTGTCTAGCGAACTATGCAAGTACGGCCACCTTCTCGAGATGCACGTGTGCGACAACGTAGGCGACCACCTCATGGGCAACGTCTATGCGCGATTCGAATGGGAGGCGGAAGCGGCGAAAGCTGTCGAGAATCTAAGTGATCGATGGTATGCTATGCGACCGCTGCATTCGGAGTTGAGCCCGGTCAGCGATTTTCGAGAGGCGTGTTGTCGGCAGAACGAGTTGGGGGAGTGTAAGCGTGAGGGGTAAGTGCGATCCCTTCTAGCCATTGCACAAAAGCTCATCGGTGGTTGTAGGTTCTGCAACTTCATGCACCTCTGCCATCCGACTAACTCCCTCGTCTCGTCCCTGAACGCCAGTCAACGGGTCAGCAGACGACAGAAGACCGCGAACGGGGGTGGTGGCGGAGGAGGAGATATGGGATGGACACCTGGTGCCGCTACGGTCGCTCGAGATGATGGACCGGGAGGATGGATGCCACCGACAGACCGGAATGGTGATGGCGGCGGCGGCGGATGGCAGCCAGGACGGCGTGATGATCGAAGATAGCGATATTTCGTGCATCACATGCATCGTAACATGTGTGTATCTTGACTGGAGGTAGACAAAAAGGTAGTGCTACTAATTCGAAAGGTATCGATGGATGAACAAGAGTGAACAAGAACAAGATACGGGTCAAAACACCACGCCTAGGACCTCATCCTCGTCCGCCTCGTCGGTGTCCATGGGAATATCAGGATGAGGACTCGTCGCCGCCCGGGAAAAAGGGGAAGGAGAAACCCGTTGCTCACCATGGTCAGGCTCCTTTGCCTCTGCCTTAAAGACTGCGGGGTCGACACTCTCCTCATCTTCAGTCTCCTCGTTTTCCCCTGCGTTGCTATCCTCGCTGCCATCACTCTCCTCCCCCGTCGGACCCTCCTCACTCCCGTCCCCGTCCTCGGCCTCACTCGACACCGCTCCCGCCGACCCCTGCCCAAACTCGATAAACTCCGCTCCATCCTCAAACCCCCCTTCAACCGGTACTCTCCTCCCCTCCATACCCTGATCCCCATCCATCCTCTTCGCCTCAGCTTCTGTAATCGAACTCTTGCCCGTCTCAGCCCGGAGCACATGCCTCAAACCGCACCGTCCGCCACGAGAACAAGTCCCCCTCGCCCGCCATTCTCCACATTCCCAGACGTGCAGTTCCGGACATGTCCCCTCTTCTCTCTCACACCATTCCTCGCGAGCGAACGCCTCGCACACCGCTGCGTCATCCGAAACTCGCACATGTGGATAGAGACAGGTGGGGCCGTTCCTACATGATGAGGTGGCTTGGAAATGGACGCAAGAGGGGGTGTTGTGGGCAGATGGGACGTGGGAAAGAGGACAGGAGGATGCGTCGTTTTGGCAGGTCGATCGCAAGAAGCGGGAGCAGATGGCGAGGCGGTCGGGGATGTGAGCGTAGGGACAGGTGAGAGCGCGATTGCAACGTCCTGAGTCAGTGAATAGCGCGTCATAACCGGAAGATCAGTAGGGTGGATGGGAAAGCATGAAGAGAGTCAGTCGTTCCCTTTGATCTACTTCTTAACGCACCCGTCTTCGTGTAGTACCGGCAGGGCGTCTTGGCGAGCTCAGATCTGCAACGGGCTATCAGCGATCCTTCCAACGACATAACAGAAGGACCCACCTCGATGCGGAAGAAACCAGATTACCCCGATTGGTTCTTCTGAACTTCTGGCCGCCGTACTTGAGCGACTTGCGCGTCGGCGTCTCGAAAGCGGTCGGTGCGCGGGGCCCAGATGTGCCAGCCGTCGGTGAAAGCTCTGCAAGGTTTGTTCCGCACGGTCTCTCTTCAATGTGAGAAATGATCGTAACATACCTCCGATACGGGCGAGTTTCTTTCCGCCTTGCTCAAACTGGAAGATGACACCGTCAATGACGACCCTTTTGCCTTCCCCGCCGCCCGGTGTGGATGTAGCTACGGAGCTGAGGACTTGGATCAGCGGTGTAATCTTCGGCGGTCGAGCGCGACGAGGCCGTGGTGGCAGAGAAGAAAGGAAGTTGCTGTGAGAGGTCATCTGCGGAAAGGTTCGCTCGGCCGCCCAGCATACCTTTTGTCGACCGTCATTAGGCTCATGTTCCCGCCTTTACTAGTCTTCTTCACCCATGCATCTTCGGCTTCTTTGCGCTTGGCCATTGAGATGTTCTCATCCGCCGTAACCGGAGGGGGCGATAATTCGCCAGCCTCCTTCTCCTCGGCTTGGGCTGCTTGCAGAGATGGAGGTACCAGCTTGGTCAACGAAGACGAAGCAGGTGAAAATGTCTCATTGGCTGCGCGAAGATCTAGGCCATACGTCTTGCTACCTCGACCTCTGCCTCGGCCTCGAATAGTGGATTGACCGCGACTGATTTGATGCCCGCGGACATATGGGTGGTAAGATGCGCTATGGGAAGGGACCGCCGCCTGCCGAGAAATGGCGCCTTGAGGAGGAATGATCGTCAGTACCAGCAACCCGACGGCATCACTCAGACTGATACGTTCAAATGCCGATCAAGCCTGACATGGGGATGAGTAAACAAATCCGGCTCACCTGATAGCTTGGCGATTTCTTGCTGGAGAAGCAGCTTTTGCCGGTCCGTCGCGGTGATAGGTCCCATGATCGCGACACAGGAAACGCTATGCACAAGAAGATTTCAAGCCAGAACTGAATTACAAATACATGACAAGGAGAAGGACAAAGCAACATCGCTCTGCTAAAGCGGAATGTACCGAAAAATAAGCCTTTTCGATCATTTATCCGATCAATCCGACGCGATGGTCCGAGCGTCGAGGGATCTCCTTTGGTCGTGAGAAATGGTCTCGGTCACTTCTCCATCTCCTCTCCATCTTCTCTTTCTGTCACTTGTCTCTGTATGACTGCTTTTGACCGATATGTTCTTCTCTGATGACTTGTTGACGAGTAAGAAGGGCTCGTAAGTGTTGGAAAAGCCCTTCAATCGTTTCGTGGCGGGAAGAGTGGCAAATTGGCTGATGAACTTCCTTCGAGCTTCGGGGTCATCTGGTGAGTTCGCCTGCACGACTTCCTATTTCGCTTTACCATCCGGAGTCAGGATCGTTGACGACGTTTATACAGGCTGGCTGCAACGCTCGGCCCCCGGAACAGACGTATCACGCGAAAGCAGCTCACCGCTATCGACCTCTCAAGGACGTGCGAGCTGATCGCCGAGCCGCCCGAGCCGATGGCGCTGAGGCTGAGCGGGTGCCTACTAGTGGGGGTTGCAAGGTGAGTGCTGAGCTCAATAAGCCCCTTAACGATCCAGGTTCATTTTGTCTATGGACGCGTTACCTTATGATAGCTGACATGAATTCAGGGTGTATAACCAGAACTACGAGATCTTCTACAGCGTGAGTACAGCTTATTCAGCTCGACAAATCCTATGAGCTCGGAAAGTCACTGCAGTCCAAGCGATCCATGCTGATAGGGCTCGTCGCAGGACGTCGATCAGTTTCACTCCACCCTACGCCGCTCAATCGCGACCGACTTTTCGACCGCCATTGGTGGGGGAGTCGGAGGTATCGGAGGACTGGATATTCCCGGAGGGGGGAAGAGCAAGTGGGTTAAGCTCCTTTCGCTTACGGGCGAGGGACTTGATGGCACTGATAGGATTTATCCAATAGGCTGGATCAGATCACCTTTGGGGGCGTCGACTTTGGCTGGGATTCTGCTTTCAGCTTCGATTTCAACTTCATTGTCAGCATCTGCGGTCCAGAGCAACCCGAACCTGCTGACCACCGATCCAGGATTGGAAAACCCCAGTCGGAGACTCTCGGAAGCGTCGATCCTCGTCGAAGCTCTCGTCACTACCCTCTCAAAAGCAGACCGAGGATGCTTCCAGCGAGGAAAGCGAAGGGGAAAGCGAGGATGAGGAGGAGCCCGGAGTCGCGAGGGGTGGGAAGAGGAGGAAATGTAAGCATTTCTCACTTCACTGCCGGTATGTTTGCGAGAAATCCGGGCTCATCAGCGAAATCCAGTCACATCGTCACCACACGTAGCTCCGATGCATCAGACCAATCTGCCCAGAACCTCGGTTTATCACCCCTCAGATTCGACCGGCGGCAACTTCTTTCCGGACATGAACTTTCCGATCGACCAGCCAATCGACCTGAACCTAGAACTGCCGGAGGATGTGAGCATCAGTGATCTGTCAAATAGAGGTTTCGAACTGCCAGAAGATGGAGGCATGATGAAAAACGGGGTTGGCGGAGACATGTGAGCGTCTTGAAAGATCCCCTGAAGCTGATCATTCTTTAGCTTCCCGACAGACCTTGTTCCTACCGGAGGCGACCAAGCGCAAACACCCGGAGCAGCGGGTCTGGCCGGCGCATACAGGAAGCCGTCCCGCGAGGGTAGCTCGGAGGGGTCTCCCAAGGAGGTTGAGGAGGACCTCGAGAAGAAGAAGAAGCCTAAAAAGGTCAAGAAGCTTGCCTTTGACGAGGTACGTCTTTAGACTCTTGAGCAAGAGCATTCTGAACGCTTAGCCCTGCAGAACCTCGAAATTCCGGACAACGCTTTCGATGATATCGCTCGGAACTATGCGGTGACTATGGCTCGAGAGAAGCGGGATCTAGAGGCGAAGGAGCAGCGGAAGACCATTGCGAATCAGGCGACGGCGATGGTTGACGGAGGCGGTGACTGGCCGCAATGTAAGCGGCATCGATATTTCAAAAAACCGCCTGAATTTGTCTCTAGTCTTCGATCCTGACATGAAAGCGTTCTTCGCTACCATCAGTAAAGCTGGAACGTTCCAGTGGGAGCGTGATGTCGCTGCTAATCGGGCGGGAACGAGGTGGTCACCGGAACGTCCGCAGCAGCAGGACGCGCGTGTCGGATTCGAAGACCCCTTCGCGTTCGACCAAGGAGTTCAGGTCAGTAGATCAAGCATCAACAGGTTCTTGAGCTAATTGTTGATGATACAGGGCTACCAGGAAGTAAGCGGGCTCTCAAGCTCTTTGCTACGAGACTGATCCCTGCAAGCCCTACCAGGATTTTGAGATACCCATACACGATACCAGTCGACGCACCGGTAACGAAGTGAGTAAGAATCCATCATTGCTGCTATCTCGCTGACGACGCGGCTGTAGGATATCGAGACCGAGCGAGGTCGTTCCTCTGGTCAAGGAAGTCAGCAGGCTCCTCTACCTGTCAGTCCGGCCTCGTCCGGCAGAACGATACCAATGCATCTCCACAGTGGGACGACCGTTCCTTCGGCCTTGGCGATACAGATCATGGTGAGCCTGCGTTCGGTCGCCAAGCTCAGTACGAGATATAGGCTTCCCGGACGTCGCCGACTCGAGCTTCACTCCCGGCAGTCGCAAGCTCAGTCTTCTGACTCCGCAAGAGATACGGTGAGTGCGAATGGTCTTGGAGATACGCTATTCATGTTTTGCAGGATTCGTCTCAACCGCGGCCCAGGATCGCTATCCGGCACCGGCTCAATGAGGCGTACGGGACGCGGCAGGTCGAGGTCCGGCTCGATCTTCGATGGTCGGGCGGAAGATGCTGCTCGTATGCTCATCGGCGATGACGACGAGGAGCGTGAGGCGATGCAGGACCTGCAGTATCGCGGTGACTGACTCACTTCAGTCCCGCTGGATTATTATGACCTCGATAGTCTGCCGCCCTCGCAGATGGAACGACGCGCCGATCTGCCAGAAGCCTTCCAGCCGGCGATGCTGGCGACGCTCGAGAAGCAATGCCGAGACTTCTTCAGGTGCGTCGAGTGCGAGCATCTCGGAGCTGATCGGGTGTTCTAGCTATGTGGAGAATCATATGAATGAAGCCGGGATCCAGATATTGGATCTCGATGATCTCGCTCCACTGGGAAAGACGAAGCGTGTCGCGGCGCTGGCTTTCGTACGTCTTTACAGCAATGAATGTGAGCAGACACTCACCGGTGGATCTTTCAGTACAACTGCTTGAGTGAGCGAATATCAATCTAGTATTCACGAGCTCACCGTGTTAGCCCTCGCGACAAAGGGCATCCTTTCCGTCACCCAGCCTGAGCCATGGGGCATGATCGTGCTCCGCTTTACCGTCGAGGCGTGACCTACCCTTTCAATCTGTTCGAATCAGCAAGAAGACGCGACCAGCAAGCAGCACGACATCCTGTACATATCACTTCCATCCTTTTTTGCGATTTCACTCGACCATCGCCCCATGCCACATCACACCATGCCATTTCAAGCCACATCGCACCGTGCCATGCCGATCGTTCAGTAAGCTGCTAAACGTTCAGTATGCCTCCTTTCATCTCATCAGACATTTTCATGCTCTCATATGCGTTCGTGCTGCCATCCATCGTCATCATCACATGCATCTGTGCGATACCTGATCAATCAGCCAGTAGATTCAGCAGATACAGCGACTCACTAATCGTCATCCTCATCGATCATCTCCTTGCCGACCTCCGTCAGCCCCTTGCCACCGCTCACAAATCCCATCGCCTCATCCTTCACCCCCATCCCGCTATCACCGTCCCTCGTGTTCCTATCCACAGGTACAGTCACTCGAGGCGACAGCGGTGTACGTTCCTGCTTCATCACATTTCCAAACACCATCTCCCGATCCGACTGATCCGCTTTCGCCTTCATCGTCTTGGCGGCCTTCGCGGCGGCCGTGGAAATCTCCTGCTCGCGTTTCCGCTTGATATATCTACTCCCCATCAGCCTTGTATATCCTCGAGAGATAAAGCACGCACAGAGCGGTCCCAGGAATCTTTTCCGGATTCGTACAACCCCTCAACCGCTTATCCACCTCTTTCACCTTCTTCAGATCCACCTCGCCCGTCCCGACTTCCCGGACCACTTCCTCGACCTCGCTGAGTATCCCAACCAACCGATCTTTCTCGATCCCGTAAATCGAAGTATCCGACTCGTATCGCCAGGACAGGAAGTCGTCGATGAGAGGTGCATCTGCGAGGTGGAAACATGCCAGCCCAATCTGGGAAGGGGTGGAGAGGAATTCGGAATCGGAGAGACGAGACGCCTGAAGGTGTTCCAGTGCTGCCGGAAAGGCTTTTTGGATCCGCTCGATTGACACTCCGGGCATCGTCTTACGGGTCAGTCGAGGTGACGTGATGGGCGATGACATACCTGCAGCTCGAGACTCCATCCGCGAAGAGCTTTCTCCGCACCTCGGATCCAAAATTCGAAGCCTAGACTCTGGGCTACTAGGAATTCCGTGTCGAGTACGTCGGAGGGGGAGAGTTTCGCGAATTTAGGGATGAATGCGTCGATTAGGACGGGGTAATTTGTGGTTTTGGCAGCGAGGAAGAGGCATGTTGGCCTGGCAGTCGATAAGCAAAAGATTACCAGCTGGGTACAAGAGGACAAGCTGGGCAAAAGAACACAAGCTGGAACACAGGTCGAGAAGGAGTCACCCACATGATGGTCTTTGGATGCCATTCCATGACGCTGTTCTTGAGGTAGAACCGCTTAAGATAACCAATCGCCGTCGCCTCGACCACCTCGGGAAGACCGAAACCATGCCGACAGATCTTGGAGACTTGGGCGCAGTAGAAGCGGAGGAGGAGGAGCTCGTCGTCGACTGATAGGTAGGTCGCCGGAGGGGGTGGGTCGGTGAAGGTGTGTCCGAGAGATATTTGGGCGTCCTACCTGGCTTCAGCACTGACTTCCAAAGCAGAGAGGGAGAAGGATCACCTTCTCGAGGATGGAGTTACGGCCGACCACTTTGACGGATCTGTGATTGAGCTCGGACCGGATGGAGTGGAGTTGTGAAGGGGAATATCGCCAGTGGAGATGTTGTGAGGATTCGTGATACGGTGAAGAGCCTGGAGTGAGGGTTGCTGAGTTCGATGACCCGGCTTCAGGTTGATCTTGAGTCTTTATAGCCATGATTGAGGAGATTTTGAGTCATGAGGTGACGAGGGAGTTTTGGATGAAAAGTGGAGGGCGGAAGGTGAAATGCGGGGTGGAACCGACGCCTGGCGAAGGCGGAACATCTCGACCCCGTTTTCCTCCTCAATTTCCATCCTCCGATCGCTCTCAGCTCACCGAGGAGACTGTGAAGCCATGCGCATCCCTCTCCATTTGGTTGTCGCCCTCCCCACCCTCCTTCTCGCCCTCCCCACCCATACCTTCTCATGCCAACACACAGCCGCCGGCGTGACCTACGATTTCTCTCGCCTCTCTGGTCTCCGTTCCGTCAACAAGCATAGCCCGACACCACCAACCACTAGCGAAGCTCAAGTCCAGATGGATCTATGTGGTCCGTCCGGTGTCCCTCGCGAAAATGACATCGCGGATGAAGATCAGGTCGGCAATTCACACTCTTACTACTAGTACCGAATCTTGACGCGTGATGAGCGTAGTGTCCGGAGAACACGAAGCTTTGCGTGAAGCTGCTGAATCACAAGAGCTCGAGCTCCGATCCGGATCGAGTGACGGCTGTCGTTCCGCTCTGGCCGGTCGATCTGTCGGATGATAACGTTTGGACGAGACCGATGGGGAAGGACGGTAGTGGTGAGCTGGGGCTTCGGATTTGGGTCGAGGGAAGGGAGTATGCCGGGTGCGTAGCTGCTGACCTGCTCCAATGGCCGGCTCAGCTACTCCACTGAATGCTGACGTGGAGACAGGGGCCATCAACATCTGAACCTGACACTTCGGTGCGACCCCCATGCGAATGAGGTGAACCCGACTCTGGTGGCATACATCAACGGCCGACTCACGATGGAATGGGCCTCACCCGACGCTTGTCCCCGATCACGCTCCCCCTCCGGCACAGGATCAGGCGGAGGTGGCTCGGATGGGAGCGGGAGTGGACAGACCTCACGCGGAATTGGGTTCTGGGGCTTCATCAAGTTCCTCTTCTACGGCGCGCTTATCGGTCTGGTAGCGTATTTCGCTCTCGGTGAGGCCGACCCCACAGTCAAAGGTAGGAATGCTGAGATCGCGCCGCAGGGATGTTCTATAACCACCAGCAATACTCTGCCAAAGGGTGGGACCTTGTACCCCACCGAGATTTCTGGCGAGAGTTCCCAACCCTCATCTCCGATCTATTCGGACACGTCTATGCGAATGTGCGTTCATCCGGCGGAGGGGGCGGTGGAAGTAGCAGCAGAGGTGGATATAGCAGTCTGGGATGATCAAGGGGTAAACGGGGACATGCATCATATCACGCCATCCGTACAAGATCGCCAGCTCATGGATATCGCCCTTCACGGATCTCTGGAAAGCGTACTCATAGTCCACCTCTCGTTTCCCCATTTGCGACCCGTTGGCAGCCTTCTCCGCAATTTCCCCATTGCGCGTGAATCCAGAGGCGGCGGCAACATCCCGGTTCTCCAGTGGCATGTGAGCAGTTTACTGCATTTCCACCCATTGTGCGCGGATCCGGAAGTGGAGGCAGCAGCAAAGGTGGAACCAGCAGTCTGGGATGGTCAACAAGGGATGCATCACACCACGCCGTCCGCGCAAGATCACAGCTATCGATATCGCCCTCCACTGATCTCTGGTAAGCTCACACCCAGCCCACCTACCGCATCCCGGTTCGCCACCAATCCATGAACAGTCTTCTGCATCTCCACCCATTCGTTATCTCTCGGTGCGACGACCTTCTCCGCGACGTCGTACACGTAAAGCTTTCCGTCGCTCGAGCCGAGACCGACCTTTCGAGAAAGAGGGGTACGGTCCCAAGCGAGGTGATTGATCGCGCGGGGCGAGACTTGAGTAGACACGATGGGGACCTGTTGGTCTTTCAGCACAGAGCTGTGATGAATCGGCTATCTTCTCACCTCGACGTCCTGATTCAGGTTCCACAGATCAAACGTCCCGGTCGCGTCGACCGTGCCAAACATCGCCGGATGATTCGGGTGCCACTTGACGTCAAACACGTAGTCGTCCGCCCCTTCAAACGAATGCACCGGCGCGACTCCGCCGATCTGCTTCATCCCCGCTTTCCCCCGCCACAGCTTGACCGTCCAATCCACCGAACTCGTCAAGAACAGGTCGGAAAGGTTAACCGAACCCGTGCCGGGATGGAAATGCAATCCTGTGACGGGTCCAGCGTGGCCGCGATAAATGTCGTCGGGAGTTGCGGCCAGACCGGCCTTTGCGGAAGCTCGGTCGTACCGGTTCGCTTGGTAGATGCTGCCTTCTTCTGTTCCGATCCAGAAGGTGGACGTGTCGTTGTCGGGGAAGTCGAGACATGTGATGGAGACTTCGTCGGTCTTGCTATGGGAAGGTGCTGCGAGGGGTAGTGCTTCCTGCGGGTTCGTAAGTTGCGCAGCTCGCAGCAACCCACCTGAGGCTGAGCGAGCATATCCGCGAGCCAGCTGCACACCAGCCCATCCGTGCTGCTCGAGATGAGGTTGTTTGCGTTCTGCGTACCGATCATCTCCAACGCGTAGATCGGGTATGTATGTCCCGCTGCGGATAAAGGCGTCTTGAGCACTGGCAAATGGTTTGCGCGAGTATCCCAAAGAAGTATTTGGCCCGAGTAAGAACCGCCGAAGATGAGGGTGGGGTGAAATGGGGAGAAAGTGACGGAGAGGACATCGGACTGGGCGTAAGCGCGGCTCTTCAGGACCAACGTACGGGAGAATGGAAGATGAATTCTGGCCGCTCGAGCAGATGGAGATTCCAAACAGCAACGATACCGTCTGGATCGTTCGGCGCGGATGGATTCTTATTGTACGACGCAACGGCAAGCTCGGGAAACTAAGAAATCAGCAAGAAGAGCTTGGCAACAGCCCGCAGCACCTTTGACGACCAGTCCAGATCAGTCACCGAGCGGCCATTTGTCCAACGGTCATCCGAGAAAGCGCAGACCAGCTTGACCTTCTGCCCATCTGCGTCGTCACTATAAATATCAGTCGTATACTACGGGAAAGCCGCCTCAACAGACTCACAAAGTTGTGTCGATACCGACGGTGTAGTCTTTTATGTAATCGTACCCATCGCTCAAAGCCCGCTGAACGATCCTCGTCGACTCCTCGATGAAAGCCGAGAACTCCGGCGTGGCGAAGATTGCCTGTTTTTGCTCATTTGACAGATCTGCGACGTCAGCACACATAGCATTTCGCGGCCTACCGGTAACCCGCTGCTCCTCGCTCTTCGCCTTCAACTCCTTCAATTCCCTTTCCAGATTTCTCCTCTCTTCCTCTAACTCCTCTAATATCCGTTGCCGCATATCCTCCTCTGTTTCTCGCCCACTACCGCCCTCGCCTTTCTTCCACCGCCGGACCGTATCGCGTTCATCTTCCGAGTCGAGTTCAGAGGTGGATGTGGACATGGAAGTGGAGGTCTGGATCGCTTTGGAGTAGGTAACTGGTTTCACGGCCTAAAGCTGCGATCAGCCGAGTTCCTACGTGTCGCAAGGACCCACCTTGGGGGCAAATTCGTATAACTCGGCTTGATGATCGATATAGTCCACAGCCGGCTGAAAAGGAGATCCCATGCTGTCCGTTCCCTTTTCAGCTTCCACGGTATCTCACATTGGGTTGACGCACCGATCACCCATTGACGGAACCGCGCCTGTCACGCCTGTCCCCGGTCTTCGCCCTTCTTGGCCCGCACCCTCATTGCTGAGCCGACTCGTCCGTCCTCCAGGTGTCCCTGGTATAGAAGCGGTAGGTGTTGACCGGCCTGGTCCGGAGTACGGTAAAGGTGTGGAGGTTGAGGATACCGGTATTCGAGATGAGCCAGCTTGGTATGGCGAGGAGGATTTCCCTCCAGAGCCAAGCAAGGAATCGACTAGGTCGTTGACATCCTTCCGGGAAGTCGTCAGGGGCTGCGTACGAGGAAGATCAGCAGTTGATGAGAGGAAGAAGGGGAACGAACCTACCCCGACTGGATCTTTGTCGCCTTGAGCAAGTAACGCCTTCCTCTCGTCTCTAGCTCTCCGTAGCTCTGTGAGCTTCGCCTTCTTCTCTTCAATCTCGGCTCTCCGCCTGTCCGCCATTTCTGCCTAGAATGTCGCTGTCGAGAAAGCGTTGATGCGCTCAGTCGCGTCCGAGGGGTGTTTCATTGACCACGTGGCGAACAAGCTGACTGGATTTCGTCGCCACCCAACTTGATGTTTTGGTCTCGCTCGCTTCTCCCATCCGCCAACAGGGATGTCTGCCAGTCGGTCATCGCGCTTGACACACGAATCGAGCAGCCTCCAAAATGGGGCCTGTCTCGTTCAAAACCCGTCAGCAGGAGTTCTGGGCGGACCTCGACGGGTTTCAGCGGTCCGGAGATTGGGAAGAGTCTGACCAGGAAGCGGAGTCGTATGATGCGGAGGTCGAGAAGGAGATCAAGCGGAAGGAGAGCGGTGCGCGGGAGATTACTGAAGTGTCAGCAGTTCAGGACGCCTCTCAATCCGAGCGTGATTCGGCGATTGCGGGGAAGGCACCCAATCCATCTGCAGAAATGATGGAGTTTACTTCGACTTCCACTTCAAACGTCCTCCCTTCCTTCCACCGCAGCGACATCGCTCAGACCTCAACCCCTCGTCACAAGCATGCCTCAGACATGCTTGACATCCCGATTCCCAACTTCAGCACGCCCGCTCTGAGACGTCCGCTCAAGCACGCCGCGTCGAAGCTCTCCATACCGCCTGCAACCGCCAATACTCCCGACAATATCCCCTCGCCTATCGACACGCCCGACTCGTCTAGGATCACTCGCAGTATCGTCGAAGGGCGCGGTCGACGTGATGGTCCCGCGACACCTATTCCCCTGGGGACCGCTGCATTCTCGAAGTTGAGGGGGAAGAAGGATTTCCAGACCCTTACGAAGCATTTTGAAGCTTTCACAAAGACGGTCGCGAAGGAGGCAGTGGTGTCAATAGTCAAGGGCAAAGGGAAAGGGCGTACTATGGAGAAAGCCATGTCGACGTCGGGGCTCGGAGGAAAGGTGTTTGATGGGCTGAGATTCTGCATCCCGCCGGAGCTGGGGCAGGTGACGAAGCACAAGCAGAGATGGGACATTGTAAGCGTAAAGCCCGGCTGCACAGTAAGCTGACGCTGTGCAGATATCAAAGCTAGGCGGTCAGGTCACGCTGCAGCCAGACACCGCGATCACGCACGTAATCTACGATTCCGGTCGCTCGGCATCTGTCCTCACCAGGGAACTGGGATTGCAGACCCTCAGCGAGCTTCCGGAAGGTACGGTATGTGTGAGGTGGGACTGGGTGGTGCAGTGCAAAATGGCGGTGAGATCAGACCTCTACCGATATTTCCGGCTGATGAGCGTAGGGCAAGGTTTTGGAGACCATCTCGTGGCTCACCTTCCCCAAGACAGCTTTCACTCGAGCCGCTTCTACCGTAGCACGAGTACCTACTCGCATGGCGGACATCACAGATCTCCTCAAAGGGCGGGGAATTAGCATCTCTCGGTGAGTGGAAGAAAGACGATAACCCTGACGGGCAGAAAGCGCGAACACACAGCTTCGGACTCCGACACGGAATCGCCCAAGCGGCCCCGACAGAACGCGACCACACGCACAGTGCCTATCATGCTTCCCCGTCGAACTCACATCGGTCCATCCCGACTCCAGCCGACAACTGCCACGAGCCACGTACTCCCCTCCGGTCCGGGCTGGCGTGACGGGATGGACGGGGAGCGGGACGGGCTGGATGAGATGATCTCGGGTCTGAAGAACGGCAGTATCCAGGATGGAGAGCAGGTGAGTCGAGGTCAATCAGGGATTGAGCTCACATCCGATAGGTAGCTGAGAGCGAATCTGCAAGTGGAGCATCAGGTCTTGGTCGCAAAGGCGGAGATGATGACGAGGAGGTGAGCAATAACGTATAAACAGAAGTCGTTCGGCTTATCCAGTATCTCAGCACTCCAACCCCGATGCCGCCGCAGATAACTTCAGATGTGGTCAAAGCCACGATGGGACCGCCGCCAAGGGTCCCAACCAGTGGCTCGCGGTTAAATTCGATGAGATGCACGAGATGTATCAGGCTGTACCAGGGAAAAGCCATTTCGCCATCCGGCAGTATCAGCAAGCCGCAAGCGCGATGAGGCGTACTCCATACCCCATCACCAGTGGTGCTGAGGCGCTAAAGGTAAAAGGCATCGGACAAGGGATTGCTGATAGGGTATGTGGTATTTCGACTCACAGTGTGTCTACCGACACTCAGTAGATCGACGAATTTATTTCTGGCGGACACGGTCGACATTACTACGAGAATACCGAGCAGATCAGAGCTGTCCAAGTATTCCGGAACGTCTACGGGGTTGGTGGGTGACCTGAAAGATCACCGGAAACCACCTTACACATCACAGGGACGGCCTTTGCGAACGAGCTTTACCGACGAGGCGCGAGAACCATTGAGGATCTTCGGACCATGAAATACGGGCTGACTCCTGGTCAACTGGTTCGTGGCTTCGCTACCTCGTTCGCTGATAGGTCAGATCGGTGTGGACCTGTACGACGATCTGAATGCCCGGATCTCCAGAGAAGAGTGCAAGCGGATATTCGAGATCGTCCGGGACGAAGCGCAGAAAATCGACTCAAAGCTGTGGATCGAGATTATGGGCAGCTACCGCCGCGGGCAGGAGACATCAGGCGATGTCGATTTCCTCATCACCCGTGACACGGCCGATGGCTTGACCCATGCGGGCGTGTTGCCGCAATTGGTGCATGCGTTGAAGCTGAGAGGCGCCATCACCCATGATGTGAGTGCGGGCGAAGTCATCGGGCTGATCCGTAGCTCGGCTCGCCGCACGATTGGAAGGCTGAGGAAGCCAAGTGGATGGGAGTCGGCAAGGTCAGTCCGGCAGGCAAGTACCGACGGATAGGTAAGTCGAAATCCGAAAATTCTGCATCTCGCTGACAAGCCAGACATTCTCTGCATCCCATTCGATCAGTGGGGAGGCGCTCTCATCTACTTCACCGGAAACGAAATCTTCAACCGAAGCTTGCGGCTGTACGCGCGGAAGAAAGGCTACAGCCTGAATCAGCGCGGCTTATCGAGAGATGTCATCCGGGGCAAAGACGGACTGAAGCAGACCGAGGGTGAGTAGGTCTCACACACGATGGGTCTGAAACTGTTTAGGCGAGATTATCGCTTCACGAACCGAGGAAGAGATCTTCAACGTTTTGGGAATACGCTGGCGGTGAGTCGTGATCCGCCAAGAGAGCTGATAAACTCCAGGCATCCTCACCTGCGGCGACCATAGCGGTGTCTGTGTGTATCTTTTGAAAGCGCCTGTGGGCTCCCTTGTATGCTATAGTGGGCTGCCTCTTGATGCAGGACATTGCCCGTGGGATTCGGGCAAAGTCCAGCCGGCGCCGAGCTTTCCGCCGGAAGGTGATGACCGTCTGGGACGAGTTGATTTTGACCTAGTTGTATTGATGTTTTCGAAAGCTACGACCAAGAAATCATGCCAACATCTACCCCACATCTCCAGGTTCTGATAGCTCACTACCTGGCCTCAAACTATCCCGCGGTCCTCGAGCCATTCCTACAAGCCGCCCAAATCCCAACGCCCGATGTCACCTCCCCACCCCAACCCGAACTCCGGACTCTCGTCCAAGATTACCTTTCGCACCGCTTCGCCGAGGACACGGGGACCCTCACCCTCGAGGATGGTGAGATAGCGCCCGCGGACGATGGGAGTTGGCGAAACTGGAAATCAGGGGATATGATGAAGGTCGAGATGCATCCCGATGAACGGTTGGTGGAGGTTCGGAGAACGCTCGAGGGGATCAGTGCGAGTAATCTGTTGACGGTGGATGTGAGACGGGTGCCGAGACGGGAATTTGATACGGCTACTGCGGCGTAAGTTGGAGTGAAGGACAGAGCTGAGAGCAGGTATCGAGCGTCGTACCCGCTGAGTATCGTTACGACCTCGGTGGACAAGAATATCTATGTTCTAGACTATGAGACTGGAGAGGTGCGGAGCGGTATAGGCGGAGCTGATGCAAGGTCGATAGGATACTGCAGCCCCATCGAGCGGCCGTACTCGCCTTCGCCTTCCACCCTTTCAACCCACGCTACCTCCTTACCGGATCGATGGACGGGACGTGAGTCGTCACTTCGAACTTCGCTGAAGTCAGTACCGTCCTCACCGACCTCATCACCTCGACGCCGCTTCAAACCCTCCAATCGGCGAAATTTGTCGTCCGCGTGGCTTTCTCCCCCGACGGAAAATTTATGGTCACCGCTTCGTACGACCACAACATCGTCATCTATTCCTCCACGTCGTCCGCCACACCACCCGAGCCAGGGGAAGACGACATACCCTTGGACGAGACGGACGATCCTTCACTGGCATGCGATCCCGAATTGAGATACGCCGAGGTCAAGCGCATCAAGGTCGACTCCAACCCCGAAGCCATCCTTTTCCACCCATCCTCCACTTGGCTCCTATACACCGTCCGATCCTCACACCTCCTCTACTACATGCGACTCGACACATGGGAGACTCAGACCAAGAGCTTCAACCCACACCCGATGGATACGCACGTAAGCTTCTCGATCCTCAACATGGCATTACATCCTTCCGGGCGGATACTCGCTTGTCAGACGGGCGATCATCGTGGAGGTGCGGGCGAGAGGGTGTTGCTCTATGGCGTAGAGCCAAAGGAGACGGACCGCTTAGGATGCCTCTGGACAGGGAGCGAAGGGGACGACTTCGTCCTCCCTCGCATGGCATGGCTACCTGATGGTTCGGGTCTGATGTGAGTGGCTCGAGGTGCTTGAGCTGACGGAAGAAGTACCACGCCCAATGGGTACCTCAACCTCATCGCGATCACGGGTGAGACTCGGAGCAGCGTCAAGATCCACGGCGCTTCGGAGTTGGGTCAGAGTTCGAGCGAGGTGGTGAGGGATTGCTGTGTCGTGTCGGAGGATGGACAGTGGGAGGTCGTGAGCGTGGGATATGATCGGAGGGTCAGGATATCTCGGTAGCTTTGGGGCAATTCATTGCGAATATCCCATAGCATGCAAGGTATCCTGTGCAGATTTATCGATCTTTTCGGTCCTCCACCTCCTGCTCGCTATCCGAGTCCGCCGGCGAAACGGAGTTTGACAAACTCTGCTCCACCTCGTACCAAGCCCGCCCTCGCTCCTCCCAATCCCATTCTCCCCGCTCATACTGCGCAGTAAACGGGGTGAGCCACTGTCTCGCACTGCCAGCATCGAGAACGAGGGGAGGCATGTCTATCATGCTGGGCGAAATGAGCTTGAGTGTTGAGTGAGAGATATAACCCACCTCCTACCCTCATCTCCCATGTCTCCAAACATGCTCAATACGCCCCGACGATCTTTTGTCGGACCCATTCGAGGGCTTTTCCCTGTCTTCAAAGATTTCCTGCTATCCTTCCAGTCTGGACTCGCTGCTTCCTCCTCTGTAGGCTGTCCCTCCGCTACGAGCAGATCTCTCAGCCATACGTCCAGACCCTCATATACGACCGCCGCGTCCTCCGACTGCCACGGGAAGATCATAAAGTCGTGTACGGCATCTGGACCTTCGATAAGTCGGTCCTCGACGACCGGGCGTTTGCCGGAGATCAACTCGGCCGTGCGAGCTAGTTGAAGGCGTGACCAGAAGAAGCCGATGGATCTGGCAAGGCGTTCGGCACCGCCATACACGACGTACGTGGGTGGGAAGCCCTCGAGTGAGTTGTTTCCGGTGGCGGCGGAGGGGATGATGAGTGATGTGGGGGAGAGATAGGGGGATGTATGCATGATGGATGCGGGCAGGGCGCGGAGGAGAAGAGACGTGGCGAATGGGCCGAACGTGTCGTCGAGCTGTCGTTAGCGAGGAAGAAATCGAGTAGACTTACAGTGTCAGACTCCGCATTGTGCTTCATGTTCTCCTCGCCCCACGCATTCGTGAAGCCAACGTCGACCCATGGGCTCATGATCACTAGTCCTCGGGGACCTTTCAGCCCGAGCGCTATCCCCTCGTCTCGTAGCCAGCGCACAAGAGCGAGGGCGAGATGACCTCCTGCAGAGTCCCCGACGATGATGATGTCTCTCTCGGGGACACCTTCGTCGAGAAGGTAGCGGTAAGAGGAGATCGCGTCGAGAAGCGGCAGCGGCCAGGGAGCGTTCGGAGCGAGGCGATAGTCGACAGACAGGACGTGGTGGACTGGAGAGTGGACGACAAGAGATTTGGCGATGGACGATGTCAGATCCGTCTCGGCGGCAGTCCCGCAGAGGTACCCTCCACCGTGAAAGTGAAGCATGACGGGTTGACCTGGCAGTCGAGGGCGAGGGCCTGTCATAAGCTTGAACGGGTCTAGAAACTCACCCTCCTCTGGAGTCAATTTTTTCCCGGTGAACCAGAACGCCTTGACCGGCTCAAAGCCGTACGTCTTCTCCCGCTCGTGCTCGGCATTCCACCGACCCCAAGCTCCTGGCGCATCCCGATGAAGTCGGTAAATGAGGTGAGGGTCCCAGGACCCTCGCGACGCATGGAGCTGTGCGAGGGTTTCAGCGGGATGGCCACGAAGATGAGAGGGAGGAGCGGGAGGGATGGTGACGGGGTGAGAGTGAGTGAGCGTGGAGGGGTCCTGGATGTCAGGATAGACTGCGACTGCTTTACCCACCATGTCCACGCTGAGATCTCGGCCAAGGTAGTCCACCTCGCACTCAGCGACAAGCGAGCAGCAAAGTCGACTCCACCGCACTCTCAAGCACCGTTGCAATGTCCACATCTGCCGCGGACGATTGGTTCGAGGGATGTAGAGGATCGCCCATGCTGGGACAAGGGTGAAGAGGGCGATGAGGAGGAAGGAGACGAGGTAGATCCGTCGAAAGAGGGGGTGGCGAAGGGCGGCATTGCGTGGTGCCGAAGCGAGCTGATACAGTGTCATTGAGCTGCTTAATTCCAGACAGAAGATTCGGGAGAATACTTACACAGGCAGCGAGAACAGCCTCCGAGGTGAGCTCGCCCCAGTCCTCATCCTTCGACACCGATTCAACTTTGGCCTCCATCTCGACAGACCCCATAGGCGATTTGGAAAGCAAGACAATGTTATCTCAACATGAGGGGCGATTGTCGAGACTGAATCTGAAGCCTATGGATGCTTCGAGAGGGAGGAGAAAGGAGCTGAACAGCGATTATCGAATTCGAAGAAATGGAGACACCTGAAATTGTTGATTTCCTGCAGAAGTCACACGACCATTCCGGTCCTCTTTCGGGGATTACGTCAAGGGCGAAATCTGTCATTGGCATATCATCCTATATCCATGTCCATCTCATCTTCAATGTCCATCATCTCCGCATCAGGATGCCCAACCTCATCGTCATCCATTTCCTCTATACGTCCCACATCATCTGTTGCTTCGGGAATCTGACCCCATCTTCTGACAATCTCCTCCGTCCAGCGAGGAGGCAGCGGGGGTGGGCGGTAAAGCACCAAGCCCTGCTCCTGTTTCTGGCCGAGGAACGGATCTCCAAGCTGATCGCGCCGAGAAGCTAGGAGGTGGGTGAGGAATGATGGGGATAGCGTGAAGCCTCGAGATCCGGGTTGGGTGAGGCGGGATGACGAGCGGTCAGACGACGAGGAGCGGGATGATGAAGGGGAGCCGAGGGATGTGATGACGATGCCTGAGCGTTAGCGTTGATTGATTCGAGTAGCTTACGATCTTTCTCCGGCTCATGCCATTCCGTCCGCCGACGTTGTCGCTCCATTCGAGGTATCTCTGGCAACTCTGAGTCGCTCATGTCCATGTCCGCATCCAGGTCCATGTCCCAACGCGATTGTTTCCAGCCTGCATCGAGATCGTCCTCGAAGTCGTCTCGCCGTTTCCTTCCCCTCACTGGCGTCTGATCCGTCACATCTTCCACGTCCAGATTCGTTGATCCCGAACTCTCTCTATTGGGCTGCACAACCTGGTCTGCCTGCTGCGCTACTCCTGCATAACGGTGACTTCTGCTAGGTAGACGGTAAGTCGAGTCGGAGTCATAGTCCTCGTCTGCTGGGGTGGTAGACGACGAAGAAGTCGAATCGCCGCGACGTGGGAATCGAGGAAAATTCGGTAACTCCTCGACGCGCACATCGCCGAGATCAAGTCGTGAGCGGGAGATCGCCTCGTCGTCATCCACCTCATGATGGGTAGCTTGGCTATCTTCGTAGGACGGTAAGGGGGAGCTCGCCCGGTCGACTGAACGCGCATTGATGGTCAACCCTGAAAACCCATTGGCGAGATTCGGACGGCGTCGCTTCCCGTGGTGGTCTACGTGAGACGATGTCGATCCGGACTGGTGAGGAAAGATGGGTTGTTGGGGTGAAGAAGGTGGTGAGGGCGCTCGACGTTTACGGGAGGGGAAGAAGGGAGACGTGAGGAAGGCGACTGGAGATGACGTCGAGCTCATGGCTTGTTGTGGATCGGTCTCTCGCACTGGAGTGAAGAAAGACATGACGGACTACTTGTCGCGTACCTAAAGCATCTGGGCAGAGAGATCAAGGTGAAAAGCAATGTGACAGTCCGCGAGGGAACCTGGAACCACACATAGATCACGTGATGCTTTGTCTTCAAGCATGCAGCAGCTGGCCTCACTGACTCAATTGACAAACTCTCTTCCCATCTCAGAACGAGTCCGGCAGCTGCCTTGAGGAGTCGATCATGACAGCCTAGTAGCTCCCCTTAAGCTTGTAATAGCGTCTTTCTGGCGGGAAGTGAGGTTCCCGGGATGGTGCTCACCCCAAATCACCTCCCCCTTGACCCGTCCGGTCCGCTATCTCCGCTGATCCTGCCCACAAACGGCTACCCGTCACCTCCCCCGCTTCGCAAATCGTCGACAGGAAGTTACTCAAAGCTTTCGGAATTTCGGCTCGATACACCAGAAACCGAGGAAGAGGAGCAGGAGAATGACGGTTCAACCGGGGCGGATAATGGAGTTCAAGGAGTAAGGCATGTCGAGCTGAGCGTGGATGCGGCGTGAGTCAACGGTAAGGACTCCGCTGATGGAAGTGAATGGCGACATCCTGTCTTCAAGGCGAAAATCCTGGGTATCCTGAAACGATTGGTATGTCAGATCCGAGACGAAGCTGATGCTAGCGAGTACCACGCTGGACCTCCTCATTCCTGGCGCCTTCCTCCATTCACCTGCAGAAGGTATCCGGTGCACTCACCAACGCCGTCTTCTTCGTCTCCTTCAACCCCTCGATTGATCCGACTTCACCTTCCATGTCGCCATTGCTCACGCCGAGGATGCCTCCTTTCGATCCGACCCGACCACCCCCTTTTGGTCCCGAGCAATATCCTCCGACCCTCCTTTTCCGAGTCTACGGGCCCAGCTCCGGCGCACTGATCTCGAGGACCGAAGAGCTACGTATTCTGCACGTTCTTAGCACCCAATATGGCCTCGGTCCTCAGGTATTCGGTACCTTTGAGAATGGCCGAGTCGAGCAATTCTTCCCATCACGAGCACTCACAGCGCTCGAGCTGCGCGATCCTGTCATATCTAGGGGTATCGCTAGACGAATGAGAGAGCTTCACTCGGTGGATCTACCGTCTTTGGGGTATGAGAGTGCCGAACCGATGGTGTGGCGTTGTTTGCGGGAGTGGGCGGGATTGGCAGAGGAGGTTTTAGCATCTCTCGAGAATGCTGGAGGCAAGTGGGAGTCGTGGGTGGAGGGTTTCGGGTTGCACCGGGTTCGACAGGAGATGGAAGCGTATCGAAGCTGGGTGCAAGCTCAGCCAGGGAGAGGAAAGGGACTTGTTTTTTCACGTGAGTGAGATCGTCCTTGATTGCGCTTACGCCAGACAACGACGCTCAATATGGCAATCTGCTCCGACTCGATACAGACCTGCCTCCCGGTGTTCCCGATCATCACAGGGTAGGTCCAGCTGGGCGAATGAGCTAAAGACAGTACATCGTCATTGACTTTGAATACGCCGCGCCCAATCCCCGCGGATACGACATTGCGAACCACTTTCACGAATGGCGAGCGGACTATCACCATCCGACGCATGCCCACTCCCTTCAACCCCACTTCCCATACCCAAACTCATCGCAACGCGAGGACTTCTACCGCGCCTACCTCTCCATCGAGATGGACGCGGGGAATGGCGAGGAGGTGATCAGCAAACGTAGCGATATCGATGTGAACCGAGTGGAAGCTCTCGAGCGGGAGGTGAGGATCTGGAGTCCCGCATGTAGCGTGTTTTGGGCATTGTGGGGTATCGTACAGGCCGAAGGGCAGGCCGCGGCGATTGTCGAGGGTCGGGGGGCTGATGAGTCGGACTTTGACTACTTGGTGAGTCGAGGAAAGATTCGGCGCTGACGGGCTAGTCGTATGCTTTAGAGCGGTTAGAGATGTTCAGGCAGGAAGCGAAGGAATTGGGGGTATTTCTGTAGCAGACAAGGATCATGCAGACATCTACGATCACTGACGTCGCGCCACATGGACGGCAAAAGCTCAAAACGCCATCATGAACACGTCATCAAGCGGACCGTGCACGCACTGGCAATCTTCGCTCTCCTTCTTCCCTCATTTTCCTTGTCAAACCTCAATATGACATCACATCCCTTTCCTCATCGCGCATAAGAGAGACGAGGAATATCGCATCCTGTCCGAAGTGAGCGGAGCTCGATGTAGGAACTCTACGCTGACGCTAAGCACGTGATACCAAAAGGTGGCGAAAGATGGAAACAGACGGGGCAGCTTCAATGCGCCTTTCAGGCATCGATGGTCACTTAGCGAAACGGTCAGTCCTAGATATCCGTGTATGCTCTGCCGGGACTGATGCTCGAGACTCAAGTCGCCTTGGAGATGTCGGGGAAGAAGAGTTGGTAAGAAGGATCGCGATCCAGTCATCAGCAGAAATGTGAGTTTCGTTCTGATGCTGCTGACGTCAAGCAGGACGATCAGCCTCTTCGGCGCCCTCTTATACTGAGGTGCCGCCGTTCATTCGAGCGAATCAGCAGAGAAAAAAAAATTATGACCTCGGGCAGAAAGACCGGGACGAGATCGAGGACGTTCATTTCAAAATCCAGAAAGCCATTCAAAGCGAGCTCGGGGGCAACAAAGAGATTCATCAGTGGAGAATCACACAGATTCAAGACCTCACTTCCCCGATTCTCGAGAAGGGAAGCGTCGACATGATCAAGGAGGCAGTGAGCAGGGCTAGATTGACGAAGACATCGCGAACGCCTCAATTGCCGTTAACCGCCCTGACCATTACAATTTTGACTTTCCTTTCGAGATCGATCGAGATCAGGCGACCAGCCCTTGCCCGAACCATTCTTCCATACCGGTCGGCTATTCCTCCCGAACTCCGGCGCTCTCGTCGTGAGGGAACGACGTGGCGACGAGGAAGCGGTTCGCAACGGCAGAGTCAAGTTCACGGGTACGTTGGGCGGGACGTTAATGCCTCGGACGAGCGAGAATATCAAGAAGGTCTTTGATCAGTTGTCCGGCATTCAAGCTCGCCCGGTTGATCTCGGCTACGGCACGGCAATCAGTACCATGCTGCCGAAGCATGCCGTCATGAAACCGCCTCCGCTCGATGAATTGACCTCCGGTTCCACTTCAAGCAATACCAATCTCATCAAACAGCCCGACCCATTTCCCTCTCTGCGCGAACTTATGGAATTCCACACCAGCGCGACTGATCCTTCGACCTGGAAACACGCGGGGCCGCGAAGCGCGATGCCCATAGTGACACAGTCGAGCGGAGCCAACGCTGTTTGAGGTGAGCTCGTGCAGGACTCAACAATGGGACCGAGCGCTGATCTAAAACCAAGGCTTAGTGAGAGACGAATGGGAGAGACACGAATCGGAAGTGTATCATCGTGTGACAATGTCCATACATGCGCTATCATACAGGCGAAGTCATGAGGATTGCGACACTATGCAATGTGTGGATAATATACGAGTATGGTAAACGAGGAATGTCCAGACCGAAAGCTCAGACGACAAGGAGGAGCCCTAGCAGGCCAAACGGGACTACTAAAGCTGTCAAGTCCAGAGAGAAGCCAAGGGATGCCCCGCTGGAGCTCGGCTGATTACTCGCTACCGAGCCGGCGGACGCCTTTCCGCTCGTGACGCTATTCGAAGCGGTGCTCGCCGAGGAGGAAGAAGCGGCAGTGACGATGGCGACCTGGCTGACGGTGTAGACGGACGCGTTCGCCAGGCCTTTGTACTGCAAGACGCCCGGTGTGAGGGTCGAAGATATCTCATAAGCGTAAGGAGGGGTTGCGAAGGTCGGATTGGCCAGAACGGCATTAGGGAGGTCGACCTCGGCGGTCGAGGTCAGGGATAGTGACTCGATCTGGGTGGGTGTGGGGCCGTAGGCGGACTGAGAGGTGATCGTCATATTAGTTGTCGTAGCGATGGCATTCGTGGCATCGGCCATCGACGTCGGTAACGCGGAGGTCGTCGTATCGTCGGGAATCGGGAGAAAGCCGACAAGTGGTGCCTGGATCCCGTTGATCCCATAGCTGAAGATGCTATAAACCTTCTTCAGGAACGGCGTGCCCAGCTGCCAATCGATCCCGTCACCAGTGGATGCGGCGACAGCAGGCCAAGCGAGACAAAATGAGGTCGAAGCGACCGACGCGTACATCCAGTCCGAAGGTTGGAGCTGGACATATCTCCCTCCGAAGGAGAATCCGATTGTCATGCTCCTACTGCACGGCACAGCCCATTGACCGGTCGTCACCTGCCGAGCATCCGGGATCAGGCTGAAGAGCTTCTCTACGTCTTGCTGAGGACCGTAGATCCCATTCGATCCGGCGTCAAGGAGAGCAATGGAGCCGATGCCGAGAGAGGCGTAGGTGGAGGTCAGACCGATGTCTGTACCGTTCATGGAGACATTCTTGAGGTCCAGCGCCCAATACAGGTACTCCTCCCCGCTGAGGTCCTCTGATGTTGAAGGAAGATCGGAAGATGAAACATTGGCACTCTCTTGAGGGCGGGTCCCAGCGGTGGCATCGGTACTGAAAACAGAGGCAGTCCCGCTGACATTCGACTGCGCGCCGGACGGAGGTGAACCTGTCGGGCCGCTGTTATTGGCTGGACCTTGGCCGAAGACCGGTCGGCCGAAAGGAATGACGTCCCACCACTCGATGTCGCTAACGGTCCTGCCGGAGCTCGAGTTGGTGGAGACGTATAGACTCGAGATCCCGCCGAGCGTCAGGGATCCGATAGTACTCGAGTAACGAGGTGTCGAAGATGGGCTGGAGGGTGTCGAGGTAGTCGGTGAGGCGGAAACATTGGTAGGTGGCGGCACGAGAACAATCCCGATTAAGGGATATGATGTTTGTGAAGACCCGAAGAGCGATTCGAGTAACGGTGGCAAGTATGCTGATGATGCGGTTGCTGAACTAGATGCGGCGGCCGGAGTTGCTGAGACTGATGTTGATGCTGCGATGGCGGACGAGGACGAAGTGGTCGAGTCCGAGTCTACAAGAAGCGTATGCGCGAGAACCGAAAGCCGCGGAAAACCGAGTCCAAGGATTCCAGAGATCTTCTGATCCGAGAGAGTGAGGCTGGTCGCGTTGATCATGCCTGAGCCCTTGAGCAAGATCCATCCAACCGCATAGCCAAACCTACCGAATACGTGCCCTTGGACCGTTGCGCCTCCAAGCATGACTGTCTCCCTCGCGACGAACCCGCTCGCGACACTGCCATCCGCAAAACTCGCGTTCCAACTCGTACTGTTACCGTTGACCTCCTCGAAGCTCGCACTCGCCTTGGTCACATCGTAGTACGGGTTGTTATCGGTTCCTAGAGACGCAGGACATGACTTCCCGCAGAGTGTTGATGCGAGAAGGATGTCGGATGAGCCAAGGTCGAGTTGGAGTGGGTAGGTGGTAGGCGGGGAACCGATGGATATGGGGACGATGTAGGTGCTGAGTCAAGTCAGTCCAGCTCATTACAGTATGGCAATCGTTGGGGCTGCGTGTTCTCGATTTGAGCGGACTTACTCGAGCGCGGTGCCAAGATCGATGATTGACCCGTTCCCCATCGCCCGCCGCCCAAGTTCACGACTTCTTGGTTCCCGTCGATGCAGTTCGAGCTCTAACCCGCCAGCCCGAATCACAGGTCTTTTAGTTCCATTGCTGCCCATTGACCTCTTCCTCGGCATCCACCTCATGTTCCTCGCTGTGACTTTCTCATCACGATCAAGCAAATCATGAAAGGCGGCTCGTTGGGGCATAAAGTGATTGAGCGCCGGCTGGAGGATAACGCTGAGCGAGAGGGGAAGGAGGGAGAGGATGGTGATGACATGATTGGCTACAAGCATGTCGAGAAGGATGGCGGTGCTCGTCCAAGCGGTCCATTCGACTTATCCGAGTTGCAGATCAAAAGATCAAACAATGGGCAGAAGATGATGGAAAGGATGCTGCGGGATTGATGAAATCGGGCTGTCGGCGGTGCAAACCCCGCAGCTCGACGAAAGGGGATTAGGGTGTTTATAGCCAAAATGGAGGTGCTATAGTGTACTCTTGGGTCTAGTGCGATACGTCGAGCGAAAGCGAAGGAGCTTGGAGAGGCAAAGTAATCAGGAGCTAAGCAGGTACCAGCGGCACTGCCAGCGAAGTTTTGAGTGCAGAGGCTGTATTTTGCTTTGCTGCGGCAACGGCAGTGCACGGTGGCGATTAGACGGGTCGACCCTGTCGAAATTACGGCCAGTTTCGGGACCTCCAGATAGAGACAGGCTCCAAGATCATGGAGATCGTGCGGAGATACGTGCGTCCAGAAGTAAGAAGACGTAAAGGCTACTTATTACCCATCACCCACTTCTTGTGCACTGCGGTTCGCCTCTTTTGAACACCATCCCGCAGCTCATCCAGCAGAGGGAAAGTCTGCTCGAGCGAGAGACAGGCGTCGGTAATGGAGACGCCGTATCTCAGCCCTGCGGGACCCTCTGTCGGGATGGACTGTTTGCCCTCGTGGATGTTGGACTCGATCATGACGCCAAGCAATAGGGAGGCAGTCGGGCCGTCGGCGAGTTGTGCCGCCTATTAAGACGTCATGCAAGCACAGATTGATTAGTCGCTAAGGCAGAAAGCTGCTGGACTTACAATGTCGTGCCCAACCTCGATCTGCTTCTGGTGCTGCTTCGATGAATTACCATGTGAACAGTCGATCTGTCCCGTTACATCGGCTTTTGACCCGAACCTTTTCGCGCGACTCACCATAAGTCTCGGTGATAGTCCCGCCTTTCTTAGCAGCTCTCCAGCTGACTGCACATGATCCGCAGTGTAATTAGGGCCTTTGCTCGAACCTCTCAGGATAACATGTGTCGAGTTGTTTCCCTCAGTCTCGACGATAGCTGATAGGCCCTGCTTTGTGACGGAGAGGAAGGTATGTCCGGATCCGGCCGCTTTGATAGCGTCCACTGCGATATCGATCGATCCGTCCTACGAAAGTCAGCACTGATTTATTCAAAGGCCAAACAGGCGCACCGTTCCGTTCTTGAAGCCAACGGACATGGATAGCGCACTGGCGAGCTCGCGGTGGACTTGCGATTCGGTGGTTCGAGCACCGATAGCTCCCCACGAACTGAGGTCGGCGAGATACTGAGGCGAGATGACGTCTGGGTATGTCAGCATGCGTAGCCAGTAACAGCATCCACTAACCGAGGAATTCTCCGGCGGTAGGCATGCCAAATTCAGTAATCTGTAGAAGCAGTGATCGAGCGATCCGCAATCCCCGGTTGATCTGGAAGGAGCCGTTCATATCGGGATCTGCGATGGTTTCAGCCGGTTCGGGAAGCGAGAACTAGAACTCACCGTTAATCAATCCCTTCCATCCAACTGTTGTCCGAGGCCTTTTTGTCCCATTCTTTAGCATTATTCCATGGTCATGAAGGAGCTCACTTCTCGAAGTACACCCGCATCACAATCATCAGATCCTCCTTCGCTTCCTCTGCATACTCTCTCAACTTCTTCGCGTAAATAATCGCTTGTTCCGGATCGTGAACGGAGCATGGGCTGAGCGGGGGAAGGTCAGCTGAATCCTTGGGATGAGCTTCAGCCTACCCAACGATGACGAGCAGTCTGTCGTCATCGCCTTTGATGATCGCCTCGACTTGTCTTCGGCCATCAAGAACCGTCTGAGCGGCGCGGAGGGAGAGGGGATGTCTGGCGGGTTACATGAGCAATGACAAGTGCCCGGAAACATGGCTACTTCAGCAGGCGAGGCACGACGCTCACTCTTCAATAAGGATTTGGGGACTTTGGAAGTCGTGAATCAGCCAGGCTCGAAACGACGGGCTGTCCTTACGGTATGAGCGGCCGGGCACATTTGACCCGTCGGTCGTCGAGGAGACTCATTGCCTAACTGAGTAAGCATTGGCAAGCGCTGATAGAAGCAGCTCACGTCTCGAACAGTCGCAGGCGGGAGATTGGGCATGCTGGGTTGGTGTCTTGTCCGCTTCAGAAAGGGAGGATCTTCGTTGAACTTACCAATTCCCAGAGTTGAGTCGTTGCTTACGAGAATGAGAACACGTGATCAAAATAATGGTCGCGCCTGAAACTTGCTGCCTTCTTTTTTTTCGCTTCAGCTACCGTAGTCATCAGCACAATGCCAGATCAAGCGCCTGACCAGGCTCCCATAGGTGAACTCGCGCACGGGGGAGGTTTCGTGGTGCTGACTTATCGATATCAGCGTTGCTCTCCGTCTACGACAAAGATGGGCTCATTCCGTTCGCGCAAGGACTCAAAGAGCTCGGGTTCAGGCTGTTGGGAAGTGGGGGAACAGCGAGGATGATCCGAGAAGCGGGTATCGAAATTGAGTGCGCAGACCGATCAGATAGTCTAGCCGAGAACTCAACTCGCGCTCCAGGGACGTCTCCGCCATCACCAAAGTCCCCGAAATGCTCGGTGGCCGAGTGAAAACCCTCCATCCCGCAGTCCACGGAGGTGAGCGACTTTCCTGGCGTCGCTGATTTCAGGTATCCTCTCCCGCGACATCCCCTCCGACCTCGAGGATCTCGCTTCCAACTCAATCTCCCTTATTAGCCTCGTGGTGTGCAACCTCTACCCCTTCGAATTACAGATCTCCAAACCCGACTGCACCCTCGACACCGCCGTCGAGGAGATCGATATAGGCGGGGTCACCCTCTTGCGAGCCGCCGCGAAGAACCACGCTCGCGTCTCGATCATCTCGTCTCCAGCAGACTACGACCTGATCCTCGCGGAGTGGAGGAAGAAAGGTCAGGTGTCAAACGAGACGAAGCGGGGATTAGCGCTCAAGGCGTTCGAGTCGACAAAGAGCTACGACGCGGCGATATCGGATTATTTCAGGAAGATGTACGCGATCACGGATGCGGGCGAGATGAGGGCAGGTGCGGGCGTGGGGTATCAGATGCTGCCGTTGCGGTATGGAGCAAACCCACATCAGAAACCGGCGCAGGCGTTTGTCGAGCGGGGCGAGATGCCGATCAAAAGTGGGTCAACACTTAGCCTCGACTGACCTCAGTCCTCTCCGGCGCTCCGGGCTATATCAATCTCCTCGACGCTCTGAACTCGTGGGCACTCGTAAAGGAGCTGTCCGCGGCTCTGAATCTTCCCGCTGCAGCATCGTTCAAGCACGTCTCCCCCGCAGGCGCTGCAGTCGGTCTACCGCTGGACGAGCGGGAAGCGAAGGTGTTCGGCGTGGACGACATGAGCAACCTCTCGCCGCTGGCTTGTGCTTATGCCCGAGCAAGGGGTAGGTGCCCTCTAGAAGTCTCGTTCGGCGCTGACTTCGCAGGTGCCGACCGGATGTCTTCGTTTGGCGACTTCATCGCTCTCTCGCACACTGTCGACGTCCCCACTGCCAAGATCATATCGCGAGAAGTGTCAGACGGCGTCGTTGCCCCTGGCTATCAGCCTGACGCGCTGGAGATCCTGAAGAAGAAGAAGGGCGGGAAGTATTGCGTGCTGCAGGTAAATCCAGATGTCTCGAGCGTCGCTGACATGCAGATGGATCCCGCGTACTCTCCTCCCGACACCGAGACTCGCCAGGTCTACGGTATATCCCTACAGCAACGGCGGAATGACTGTGAAATAGGCGAGAAGCTGTTCCAGAACGTTGTGACGAAGAACAAAGAGGTACGTCTTGTCAATACGTTCCGCTGACGGTACCAGCTCCCTAGATCCGCCATCACCGACCTGATCGTCGCCACACTCGCGCTCAAATACACACAGTCAAATTCCGTCTGCTACGCCCTCAACGGCACCGTCATCGGCCTCGGCGCTGGCCAACAATCGCGTATCCACTGCACCCGGCTCGCAGGGGACAAAGCGGACAATTGGTGGCTGCGGCATCACCTTCGCGTCCTCTCCCTTCCGTTCAAGAAGGGTACTAAGCGGGCCGATAAAGCGAACGCGATCGATCTCTTCGTCACCGGCCAAGCATTCGACACGGATGGAGGCGAGCGTTCCCAATGGCAGAGCATGTTCGATAAAGTCCCCTCACCGCTCACCGCTGAGGAGAAGGCCAAGCACATGGCCGAGCAGAAAGGCGTATGCTGTTCCTCAGACGCGTTCTTCCCGTTTCCAGATAACGTGCACCGGGCGCGACGGAGTGGGGTGCAGTACATCGCGGCGCCGGGGGGGAGTATCATGGATGCGGAATGTATCAAGGCGGCGGATGAGGCGGGGATTGTGTTTTGCCATACGGATCTTAGATTGGTGAGCGATACATGTGAGCGGAGCTGACTCGTCAGTTCCACCATTAGACAGCCATCTTGATGCATAGGGTATTGCTTTTGATACATCTCGCTAGAAGGCTGGGCTACTGCTCACCAGAAAGACATTGGGCTCCTTCCGTGTCCCTGTGATCCATGCTGCAACTAGCCGAAAGGCGTAATCCCGGTGAAAGGATCCCGCAAGCCTACTTCACTTAGGTGTTGGTATCGCTGCAGTGGGCCGGTGGTGTAATGTTCATCTCTTCATATCTCCAACACACACAACTTTGCTTTCATAGACGAATTGTAGTAATCCATCAGACAAGATGGCGGCAGGTCTCAAGAGTGAGTCGCACACACGCCTTTGTAACCCTTTTGATCCAAGCAAACCCCGTCCGCAAAGCGCTGACGCCTCCTTTCCTTGATCTACCTCCCACCCTATCCCCGTCTCCCCTTGCCTCGCATCGTCAACAACTCATCGCGAAACTGGCTCCGTCGATCCCTCTACCGGTACTCACGATGCGTCTCCCCTTGTACCACCCAGCCGTCATCCTCCTAGCCTTCGTCCTCGCCCTCGGGTTCCTCCTCGTCATCCTCTCCTCTGCGCTATGGGCAAATTGGCTGCCCCTCCTCGTCGGTGAGCTCCTTCCCCTCCCGTCCTCATCTTCTCCTTCCCGCCTCCACTGTCCCCACTGCTTCTTCTTCCGCAATACCTTCCCCTTCCTCGTGCCCTTTCGCATACCCCTTTCTCTATAAACTCCGAGCGATTTCCCCTAGCGAGTCTGTAGTCTTATGCTGACTCCGACCCCCCGTGCAGCCTTGACGTTTGCGCTCGCCCCCGTCCCGAACTCAATTTGTTCACGCTGCGCCCGCGCTGACGACCTCTCGCCCGAATACAACTCGGCCTACGTCGATTTCGGTCGGTTCCTCACCGGCATGCTCGTGGTGCGTGCCATCCTCACTTGCGTCCCCCTCTCCTCCCCCTCGCTCCCCTACTGATGCCTGAACAGACGAGCGGGCTGTCGATGCCGCTCTTGATGGCACACTCCGCACTGATCACGCCCGCTGCATGCTGGATGTCGATCGCGGGAGGGGGACTGATTTATGGAACGATATTGGTGTATTCGGGGTGGTTTGGGGGAGGGGGGGATGAGGAATTCTAGGCGGGTGGGATGCGAGGTGTCGGAGAAGGCGGTGGCGATGTTGTAGGAGTCGTTAAAGTTGATCTGCATGATTTTGGACCGGCTGGCTGAGATTTGACGAGAGGCAGAAAGGCAGCTAATCATCACAATTATCAAGACATATTCTGTAGCTGATTCTTTGCGACTTGTGGATCTTAGAACTTGTGGTTCACGCCTCGGACTCTGCGCTGATTCCTCGATACCCGGACAGACGAAGCTATTGGTTGATCGAGGTAGACATATCACAATGCAAGCATCTTATGACAGGTTTCACACCGCTCCAAGTCATCTCTGTCGATGGGTCCCCTACTGCGCCTTCTGCGCCACGACGTAAAGGATCCCCCTGATTACCCTCATGTGATCACCGGCGTGCGGATCATTCGAAAACCGCGTCTGGAGATTCTGCAGCACCGTCCCCAGCACGCCTTGCACGACGGTGATGACGCGCGGTAGGAAAGACGCGATGCCCGAGTCGAGAGGATCAAGTTGGCTCGCGATGCGCCTCTCCCATGAGGCTATGAGACTGAAGGCCGTATCTGCTGGGGCAAGCTCGTTCAATGCGAGCGCGAGCTTCACTTATAAGCAAGGAATGGTGTCAATTGCATGGACTCACCCTGTGAAGGAGTGTGAGCAGTACAGCCTGTGACAGCGGACTCTTGCTACTCGGCGATGGAGGAAGGATGTAATCATACAGAGCCATGTGCTCGTTGACGAGCTGTAGCGTCGCGCCGGTACTTTGAATGCCGAGAGCGGCCAGGAAGACGTCTTCCAGCTGCGACGCAGAAGGAAGCTGAGGCTTTGGCGGAGGGTGATTCATCGGAACTGGCGGCGGGGCTGAGCGGGATGGACCGCTAGGTGGGCCGCTCCGAGCGAGCTGCTCGGAAAGATTGGCGACCTGTTTCTGCAAGTCGGAGACCGAAGCGAGCATGCTCTGGAACATTGGCTGATTGGTGGTCGGCGGTTCAAGGTCTTTGCGCATCCTAACGTACATGAGCTTCAATCTTTTCTGATGGAGATGACAATTCACTGAATCAGTTCCGACTGAAGGTCAGCTGACAGTTGAGCGCCCAGTCGCGAGGTCGCGTTGGATATCGCAGGCAATGTCTGCTGCAAACACTCCTGAATGACACGATCCGTCTGTATCATCTCAGCTGATAGCTAGTCGAAGTGGAGGATAACTCACCGAAGATTGAACCGCTTCCGCTACCATGCGCTGCACAAGTGATGCCAAACCCTTCTCAAGATCCGCTGAGACCGACCGAAGCGAGGCTTCGATGGCTACGGGCACAGCATTGCTGACTGCCACTCGTACCTCGTTCGAAAGTGTCGCCGAAATAGCGAGAGGCACACTACAATGGGGCGTAAGCTCGGAGAGTGCTTCAGCGGCAAGCGACGCACGACCGCTTGATCTCCTGCTGGATGCTGGTAGCCATGGTAGCCTCGATCTGCTTTTCGATATTCGATGACACATCTGCTGCGATATCGCCGGAAGTAATCGCGTCGATACGCGTACCGATCTGGCCGATCTGATTCGACAAAAGCTGTTTGAAGTGATTTGAAAGCCTGTCCTCGACCTGCGAAGCTCAGCACGTAATTTCATGGAGGACCGCTACACTCACCCCTTTCAATGCTCGGTTTAGCTCTTCTGCGGAGATTCCAACCAGAACGACTGCGGCATCGGGAAGAGCAGCGTCCATCGGTCTCGGGACAGTCGCTTGCTGATTAACGTCCCTCGCGGAATTTGATGCAGCAAAAGCAGGCATCTCTGGCTCATTATCCAAAGTCGGCAGCTCAGACTTGACTTTGATAGGCGAAGGCTGCTTGCTTGACTGTTTGATCGATGGCGTGCCGTTTGGCTCTTTCTTCGGTGATGCCAATGGAGCATCACTTTTCACAGACTCCGCTCTCGCATCAAACTCGCCAGGCTTTCTTAGCTCGTCGCAAACCGCTTTGGCGATGCCAGCCTGCTTGAAGCCATTAGGCGTCGCGAAGAAGATCTCCGCATCCTGTTGTAGCGGTCGATCCGCGACGACGAAGCTGAGCACCGGTTCGAGAGGGAACTCTGCGACTTTGTCGAACGCAACGATGGTCGGGACATTTCCGCTCGCATCGCCTTTGACAGGTGATTGGCCTTTCAGCGCATATCTGAATCCGTACAAGCTGCCACGGGAGAACGGAGCGACCCAGAGGATGTTGCGCGTGGAGTCGTACTTCGCCTGTGCGAAATGTAGATTCGGCGGAGAAGGTGACAGAGCAGCAAAATCGATCCTTGACAGCACCACGATCTCAGAAGTGATCTGTACGAGGTCGAAACGCGTGTTGTTCGCTCGGCCAACCAGAATATTAGACTCGCAAAATTGAACGGAAGAGGGAGGTTTCTTCGGCGCGGGAGAAGGGATCTGTCGGTGCCAGACTCGATTCAACGTGGCGACACTGTAGAGGCTGAAGTGCGAGCTCGCGGAGAGCAGGCCGATAGCTTGGTGCGAGTGATTTAGGCTGAAAGAGATGAAGGTCTGAAGGCCACTATCAGCTTTCGCAAGGAGGTCGAGAGTGGTTGCTCACGCCGTCTGTCTTTAGCACCTTGTTCGACTTGACCACATCCGCCATGGGAATATTCACGATTCCGCGGTAGGCGCTGGGTTTGATGACCACCACGCCCCCTGCACCTCCGATCGCAAGCCAATCGCTTCCATCTTTTCTTACCCATTCGACCTGCTTGACTGGTCCAATCCCGCTCTGCTCCTCGTTCTCGTCGTCATCGCTCAGGTCCTCGGGGTCAGGCGCGATATGCAGGATCATCTCGCAAGGAGGGTCATCTTTGTCCCACTTCGAGGGCACTTGGAAGACGGTGACCGACCCATCAGCAGCGGCGATCGCCACGCTCGTAGGGGTCACTACGGTGTCGAGGACGGGTCCAGCGCGGGCGGAAGGCGGGACCTGAAGTACGAGCTTCGCCCCTGATGCGCTGTCGATCAAGCGGACACGGCCTACACAACCTCAGCTGAGCCCGACGGAGGTCATGAGGACATACCCTTCGGAAGAGCATAAGCCACCCAGCTGGCCGTGATTCCAACCGTCCTGCCCTGTGTGAACCCGACACTCTCCGCTTTCATGATTGTGAACGGCGCAACCTGCACAGAGCCAGGAGAGTTGACGAGCGAGTTGACATTCGGCTTCGACAGGTCGATGACTGTATGAGCGGAAAGACGCTTCGGTCCCTGTCCCTTGACTCCCTTCCCAACGACTTTCGACACCTGCCAGACCAGCCCAAGGTCCTGCTTGGACGATCCTGAAGCGGCACTGGAGATGCTCGAGCTTGACGGTTGTCGTCCGAGCGCACTAGCTTCCATCACAGCGCGTGAGGCAGGTTTCGAAGGAGAGGTCTGCTTCTTTGGGCTAGAAGACGCCGCGGTCGATGCGACTCCATTGCGTTTGCTTGCGGGAAGGTCGGGAATAGGCTTCTCCTCCTCCTTCTTCTTCTGCGCTGGAGCCGGTGGCGAAGGCTTCGGTGTCGACTTCGGCTTGTCAAAGACGTCGAAAGGGGACACAAAGTCGAAGATCGACTTCTTCGGGGGTTCAGGCGGAGTCCTGCTCGCTTGTGCAGCCACATCCGGCGCTTTTGATGGGAGAGGTGGTGATATCGCGGTGCTTGGCGGCCCAGGTGGAGGAGCTGGAGTGCTCGATGGGGCGGGAGAACCAGAAGGATGCGTGATGACGGGTTCTTGAAGCGGCGCATTCGCTGGTCTGGGCTCAATTTAGCTTGCGAGAGAAAACAGGGAGAAACAGCATACGAGGATTTGGGCATCAAAGTCACCTTCCGCCCTTGAACTCCTGCCACGTCAGGAGTGCTGACACCACTCGCCGCTCTTCCCGAGCCAGAGGGCATCCTCGCTGGTGCAGCACTCGGCGGTCCACCGAGCCCCTGTAACATCCCTAGCAACTTCGCCTGCTGCTCCTGCTGCGGCGGTAACGATCCTTCCTGCTTCTGCTGCTGCGCCGGCGGGGGTGACATCGCTTTGAAGAGGTCTTGCAGCGAGACCGCTTGCAGTGTGGGAGGAGGTGACGAAGTCGACGGGACTCGTGAGGAGGTAGGAGGTGGTGGTGATCGAGAGTTGCTCTGTGCTTTTTGTGAGGGGGGAGGGGAGGTTGCGGAGTTCAGCATCGCGAGAAGCCGATTTTGGGTGTCCATGATGAGATAGAAGCAGTTTTGGACCGAGTGCGGTGACGCGCTGGTCGAGAAGGACGCCTCGAGGTTGCGGGATTGACAGACGGGAAGGAAGCAGAAGCACGAAAGTCGAACTATGAGTACCTACGTCAGTCGAAGGATCACAAGGCCTGACCGGGGAATTCTCGATACCGTACTATCTTATAGCACAGAAATCGACTTGAGATCGTAAAGAGACAAAGGCAAAGTGTAAGAAACTTCGGACGTCGGAATGGAAAGATGAAAGTTGACGGAAGTTCGTGATGGCTCTCCTCCACTCGTCTCCGGCAAAACGGAAGACCTTCATCCGCACAAGAAAACCTATCCCGCCTGTGTGCAATCAAGTTTGCATGTTCCAACAGAGTGTTATACATTGAAGAGGCTATTCGCATCTACTATGTGATCTTAGCCGCCTCTTCCTCCGCAAGATCAATTATAGCCTAAGGTACTGTGAAAAGCGGGATATCAGAGGAGTGGTATTGCGCAAGGAGGGATTTTTGCTTGATGGGATCGATTCTGACTGCACGGTGAATGCTTTCCGGCTTGCGAGGGTTCAATACTACAAGAGTGAGACGTCAGCTGGATCCAACGAGTTTCGCCATGACCACTCGCCTTCTCGCCCGCCATTCGGCCGGTCGCGAATCGTCCGCAAGCACCGCAGAGCGAAGTGCACACGCAGAGGAAGAGCGAGACGACTGCGCCGAGAGTGATCCAGTTGGCGTCGCCCTACAGTCCAGTCAGCATATCCCAAGTGATCAGCCAAGCTAGATTTACGAGCTTGGCAGCGTATCCAGCACTGGTGATCCTCTGCTTGACGACGTTCCAAAGCACCATGTCGATGACGAATACCACCAGACCGATGGCGAACCCGATGAAAGCAAAGATCGACATGAAGATTGTCGCTCCGCGGGAAGCTGCGGCCGCGCCGAGGATGCCCATGACGAGGGCGAGTAGGGCGAAGAAGCCGGCGATGGGGTGGAGGATCATCGTGTATGTGAGGTTGTGCAGGACAGACGTGTTGAGGTTGATGCCGCTGTAGGAGATCTGATCAGTTCCGGTCAGGATACAGTTATAGAAGACTCACGCTGCCCCGTTGACCATGAGATTATACCCCACATTTCTGTCCGTACAACTCCCTCCCTTTACGCACTCTCCGAGTACCCCGAACACCGTCTTTGTGCCGCCCGCGGTCGCGGAGAGGAAGTTGACCTGATCCCACGCGGGAGGGGACACGGAAGCTATCAGGCAGATTAGTATTGCTAGCTCAAGACCTGAGGGAACGTACCAAAGAGGAACAATGCCATCCCGGCAAACGCGAAGAATAGGCCTGGAGCTGCTGGAGAGACCATGGTGAAGCTGTGACTGGATGCTAGGTGAAGGAAGAGATGGCTGGAGAGGAAATTCGCTCGGATCGGCCTGTCGGACGAAGACCAAAGCGCCAAGTGCGGAGCGCTTTTCCGTTTCCGTGAGAACTATGTGGCGAGCTCGAGGAGAATTGAAGAGTCGTAGAATGAGATGGACAAGGTGAGATGAGAGAAGATATCGAAATGCCGGGGAGAGAGATTGAGGGGGGCGGCGGGAAAGGCGTCCTGAACAAGTTTCTCGCCAGCCGCCCTGATTTCTCCCGTCCATACGTCATTTGTCCGGCGCCTCCGGAAACGGTAGATTTCACCAGGATCCAGACTCTACGAGTGTGAGCATTGATTGTGACTTCATCTTGTTCCTCCAGAGCTACCTGATGTCGGCTGGAGATCAGCAGGACTGAAGAGCTCAAATGTCCACATTGAGGGGTACTGTACAGTAACGGCTAAAATCTGAAATTGAGGGTACCGTGGATGTTTTCTTCATATGCAGCACTGCGGGACATGATGCGTGCGGCGAACCTCTCGCTAAGGGGTATATAGAGCAAAAAGCCATGCGGGAATCAAGAGTCCTATACTCATAGAAAGGGTATAGCGCGGAACACGGGGGTATAGGCCGAGAAACCAAATTGAGGTGGAGAAGGGAGTTGTTGTGTTCATGGTCTACGATTTTGTGCCCTTGGCATTCTGTGATAGCCATTGGAGACCTTCGAATAATCCCTCACCCGTTGTAGCGCAACTGCGTAAATTCCATCATCATTGGAATGCGAGCAAGCGTCCAGTAGAGAGAGATGGTGACTCACCTTGGGTGCACATACCAGGACCGCTCCCGCATCTTATGCAATCCGAGCTTCTCTGTGACCTCCGCAGGCGACATCGCTAAACGTCAAGCATAAGCTCGCTTCCTCGACGGCCTCGCGAAGATTGAAACGCGCGACGACATCATGAAGATCCGGATAGCTCACCTCCTGGCAAATCCTGCTTATTCGCAAATACCATCAACAAGCAATCCCTCATCTCCCTATCCGCGAGGATCCGTTCAAGCTCTAGTCGGGCTTCGTCGATTCGGTCTCGGTCTCCAGAATCGATGACGAAGATGAGGCCCTGCGAAGGATTAGCCACCGCGCGAGAACGGCCAGAAAGCCCATGATCGATTTGAGCTTACCTGTGTTCCGGTGTAGTAATGCCGCCATAGAGGTCGGATTTTATCTTGTCCTCCTACATCCTGGTAGTGCAGCTTCAGCATAAATTCCCGCGCTTAGACGTGTACGCACCCAGACATTGAATTTGACATTTTTATAAGTGACCGTTTCGACGTTGAAGCCGACCGTGGGAATAGTTGTGACCGATTGGTTGAGTTTTAGCTTGTAGAGGATCGCTGATATGGATCATGTCAGCTCGAGTGTCCGACCCTTCTGCCTCCGCACGCTGAACGAAGGCGATGATCTGCGGCAAAGGGTAGCTCACTGGTCTTCCCCGCAGCGTCCAAGCCCAGCATCAGGATCCTCATCTCCTTGTTCCCGAACATCTTCGCTTAAAGCAGGTCAGCTAGTCCAGCTCAGCTCACAAGAACTCACCAAGCGCCTTGCTTAGCTGTCCGCCCATCTTGCTTCCTTCCTGCCGAGGTCGGTTTGAATAAGCTTGTCCTGAAAAGTGGTGAGGGTGTCAGGCAACGGTGTCAGGCAAGCGCGTCGAGGAAGGTTGTCGCCAAGACCGATTCGACTCGACGAGATCAGCGTCGAGACGAAAGCGGCTGACTCAAGAAGGGATGAAGTAGTAAAGAGAGACAAGAGAGTCTTCAAGACCCCACAGGAGATTATAGACGTTTGGAAGGAAGATACAACGAAGTCGCAGAGACGCTCGGACCGTAACACGCGATTCTCTCAGGCACATACTGTTGAAGGCGTTTAATCTCACTCGCCTATCCAGCTAGCTAGCAGGCCTAGTTGGCAGCTTCCCCATCACATACATATATACAACGTCTTGCATGTTCACTACAGTGTGCTCGAATCTCAACACGGACGGAATCCCGAAAATATCCGATAACGTGGGAGTCGACTTCGGGTGGAGGTGGGATTCCCGTAGTGCGGAAATCATCTCCTCGTTGCTGAGCTAAACCGCCAACCAATTGGTCCGGATAGAAAAGCTGCAGACAACCGAACGAGCCCGCGGTAGCACCGCATTTGATTCATGATGTCAGCTGCAGCAGCGGAAGCCACAGCTCCGATCCCGTGAGCTGACTTCTTCCTTCTGTGTATTTTCAACTGATCACCCTTTCGTCGTATAGGATGCATCTCCCCGCTATCCTCCAGAACCCCGGAAATAATGCTCTGAGACAAGTCGAAGCGCATAGTACCCAACAGCGAGAGAAAGTACAAGCTAGGCGAGAAGCACGAGCTTCGGCGCCTGCTAGCGCTGGAAGTCCTCGAGGGAAGAGGGTTGTGAGGCGTAGAGATAACGGTGGGTCAATAGCCCTCAGGGCTCTTCTCAACTGGTCTCACTCGTGAATAGCCACGTTCGCCTCGAATCCGCACATCACTCTTCCATCGAGAGGCGATTTCTATCCCCCAGTCCCGCTCCATCCTCATCCTACTCGTCAATCATTCCCAGCCTCCATCGTCCCTCGATCTATGGCGGTACCGCCCGTCGATCTGCCAGAGCGAGATCCACTCGCCCCTTCATCTCTCAACGGGGCGTTCAGCACCAGTCTCAAAGGGACACGGGCGATGCTGCAGAAGCGAGGACGGCGGGTGGAGAGTCTTGTCGGGATTGTCGAGGGAGAAATCCGGGGATGGCTAGGTGGACCGAGCTGGAGTTCGGGCGAGATCGACTGCTCGATGGCTTGGAAGGTCATTGATGGCTCTCTTGTCGATGTGGACACCGCTCAAGCCGGGCCAGCAATCTCGCCGACTCCAATTTCGAATCGCCGGATGCCACCGCAACATCAGATCAAGACCGACCTCCCCTCACTACCTTCGAGATCGATGCAGTGCCCCGCCATACTCGAGCTTTCTCGATCTCCCGCGCATTTGAGCTGGGCAGTCCCAGACTCCTTCGAGCGGCTCGTCATTCACCTTATCGCGCGGTATTACGAGCTCATCTCATGGAGTGCGTCTTTCCCCCATGCCCTCGCTTGACCCATGTTGACGAGATGATAGGCGAAGACCAACCCACCGAGTCAGGCGAGAAAATCCGGCTAACACACATCATCGTCCCCTCCCTCGTCCGGCCGAAAGCACCGCCGGCTACCCACGCTCTCCTGACGCCAGAGACGAGCGATCTGTCCGCGCCATCGAGCTCGGATCGAAATACCAGCGGAACAGAGAGCGACCACGAGACCGAGTCAGACGCGGGCACCGAGATGGGCGATGAGATAGGCTACTCGCTTGAGCCAGAACCAACTCCGGCATCTCAGACCCAAGGATCACCTCCGACACCAAGCTTCGAGGACGCGATGGCCGAGCTCTATCTGCACTCCCGTACCGAGCCCCTATCTCGCGCGATCTCTGCTTCGTCTTCATTGTACGCCTCCTCCGAAGCTGAGTCAGACGGCAGTGGGATGGCGGATAGTCTCATGCTCCCTATACCGCCCGCGAGTAACGGCGGCTGGACGATGCTGAATGCTGCGGGGTCTGATGGAGGACGAAGAGCGGAGCCGAAGCCTCTCAGCCGGGTAGCGCTTGGGAGTGTACGGAGGAGAGGATGGGAGGTTCGACCGACATTCCTCGAGTACCTGTATGGAGCTTGAATGAGTATAGCATGTTCCCCCTGCATTGGGCGATGAATATTGCATGAGGGAATCTATGACCCAGCCGGAAAATCGCATCGTGAATCGAGAAGAGGGGTATCGAGGCAGCCATAGTTGGTATCTTCTCAAAGCCGAGTCACAGCCTTCCGGTCCAGCGGAGTGCCTGCGAAAGATCAGGGACCGCAATCCAGAGCTCTGCGTCACGATATCCCGCTCTCCAAGTAGAGCAGGCTGTTGCGCGCGATGCTGGAACTCACCATCCGGTGCAATCCCATTCTTCGCCAAAATCCGATTATGTCGTATCAATCTCGCCCTATCAAACGTGCACCGCTCAATCGCCCTACCCCACTCATCAGCGATGCCCGAACGAACTACCGGGTCACCCACATGATCCGTCGCACCTCCTCGACGCCTTCTTCATCCAACCCCATCCGACCTTCCCCGCTCCCCTCACCTATATTCTCCTCCAGATCGAAGTTGCCCGAAGACATCCCTGCGGCTGCCTGGTCGGAGAAGGAGAAGGTTGAGAGCGGGGTGTAGTTTGATAAGCGGGCTATGAGGGGGGAGGGGAGGTAGGGCGCGATGAGGGGGAGGAGGCGGTGGCGGTAGTAGATGATGACTGAGGTTGGGAGATACGGATCAGCGTGCCAATAAGGAAAGCGGAGTGGATTTCAGCGAGTTTGGGAAGATGGGATTGGTGAGGGAGTTGAGCGGTGCAAGGCGGATTGGAGACTCACGGAAAGCGAGCACTACAACAAATGATAGCGCGGAGAGATGGAATAGCATGCTGGCGCTTCCAATTCAAGCTCTCTGTACTTTCGCGAGGTCAAGCTCTCTGTACTTTCGCGAGGGAGCAGGAAGATGGTGGTGATGTCGGCTACGGGATGATAAATGATTAGAGAATGGGTAGAAAGGTTTGCGAGAAAGGAGCACGAGAACATCAGCGACAACACGCTGCGCCCGCAGATCACACGCGTTTCCGCATGCGGCAATTTGCTGCAAAAAGTTGCACAGACAAAGCGTGGAGGTGGTCCACCGACTACAGGTTCGATTTGGCTCTCACTCCCACAGAACGCTCAGATGTCGGGTCCAGCTCGATTATCTCTAGCTCAACAGCTCAAGCAGCTTGAATCCGATGACCCGAGCGCGCTAGATCCGGACACAGCTTACTCCTCGCTCGACGGCCTGTCGGTTCCATTACGGGAGAATGGAGAGGGTCGGGAACATTATCTCGACGTCGGGCCGTCGCGGTTACGGCAGGAGAATGGTCATATTCTGTCGAGTGAGAAGTATGCGGGGAAACGGACGGGACGGATGAAGATCTTCGACGATGACGAAGATGAGGAGGATGAGGAGGATGATGGAGGGGATGAAGAAGACGAGCAAGGGGATGCAATGGCCGGTAGCGGGTCGAGGAGCGGAAGCGGTATCCATGGAAACGACAATGATGCAGGCGAGATAGGTATAGGAGACGGAGATGAGGACGAAGATGTCGAGGAAGACGAAGAAGATCAGGAAAATGGAGAGGAGGACGATGAGGACGAGGACGAAAGCGGGGATGCGGAGGAAGAGCAAACAGTGGAGCCCGTACGAACTTCCAAGCGGATGACTACCTCCAACCAGCCCTTTGACCCCGTCGCTTCCCTTCGAGAATCACGTATGAAAGACATCGAGAAAGGTCGGGGGATAAAGCGGCAGCGAGCAAGTGCAACCCTTTCTCGTTTGCCTTCACTGACGGAAATCCATCAGGATCTGTTCGACGCCCTCGTCACCCTTCGAATCACATTCCAAAAAGCCCTCGTCGCCTCTTCGAAGTTCCCAGTGCCCGTCCCTACCGACTCGGCCGGTGAGATCGACGAGAAGAAACGGGACGCTTTGCGGAGTCTGGGCGATCTGAATGAGAAGCTGTTTGTGCTACGGGAGTCGACAACGATCCCTGGTGCAGAACTACCGGTGGGCTTGGGAAAGCGGAAAAGAGGGGAGGGCGATGAGGTGATGGACGAGAGCTATTGGCTGGACTCGGCGAACGAGTCACTAGCTCTGGCAGATACGTGAGCGAGTTGATGAGATCGAGGCATCAAGCTGAAACTTCAGGCAGGGCTCATCCGCATATCCTACCGATTCTGAATAAGTGGTCTACCAAGATCCAAGCAGCCTCTGTCCAGCCTGGCTCGAAACAAGTTGGCGGGAGTAAATTTCTGCAATCTACCAAGACCGGTGCAGGCGGGATCGTCGAAGCGATCGAGGCCGGACTCACCAGCAAGGTTGGCGTCTCGTACACCGTCTCGCCGCGACTGATCTCAAATCAATCGTAGAGGGATGCGGATGAGACCTTCATGGAGAGCGAAGAGTCCGGCTATCGAGCTCTACTGCGCACCGTCATCGAGTCCAGAGGTTCGGGGCCTAGTATCGATCTGACCCATTTACCGAAGGAGAAGAAGAAAAAACGAGAGGCGGAGCGAGGGGGAAGCAAAGGTCGAAAGCTCCGGTATGGCTGAACCGCATAAGCCGAATTATCTGATGCTGATGTCGGCTGAGTTATACGGTCCATAAGAAAGCGCAGGACTTTGTAGTTCCTATCCCGCTGAGTCACGGGTGGCACGATGAGCAGATCGATGAACTCTTCTCGAGCTTGTTTGGTGGGGTTGGGATGAAGGGCGCTACTAGCGAGGCGGCTCCGGTGAAAGTGGTCGATGGGGATGAGGGATTAGCGAGTCTTGGAGGGATGAGGGTGTTTTAGTATATGCACGTTTTGCATGAATTTCGCTTGCAAGGGATAGCCGTGTCGGTTTGTAGTCGTTAAAGGGCCAGAGACCGCTCTGCGCTCTGATCATGGCCAGCTCTGAGTCGGTGTATCTCGTCGAAAGGTTGCCACGGGTCGGAGGTGTCCGGTGCAATGATATCATATAATTACGACGCTCCACTGTAGCTGCCTCGACCGATCATTCGGCCCTAGCTTTTGATCCGCCTGGAACCCAGCGGTGACCCAGACTCTCACCTCGTCGCCTCCACCTCCGTGCTGTTCCAATCGACTCGCAGGGAAGATGACCCTCTCCCACAGCTCCTTCCAACTCTCCGGTGAGTGCCTACGGCAATGCTTCAGCACCAAGAAGATAGCTGGGTAGATACACGAAAACTCACACAAACCGAGTCGACCCCGTCGCATTAGTCTTGCAGGGTAAGGAACGACGTGCCTGGTCGGAGATCACTTGCGATGACCTTTTGCGGATCCCATCCGTCAAACACGACCTTCCTCGCGTCCGTCCCGACTGGTCGAATCAGCCGGTGCCCATGCTTTGAACAACGTACCCACAGAAGTAGCCTAGGTCTAGGTAGATCGCCTCGGGATCTTCTCGACTGATACGGAGTACCTCGGGATATACCGGATGATTCGCCGCCTTCGCTCTGAAATACCCTCCATTAGCCGATGATGATACCGGTTGGCATGACCATTTGCCGTAGGAACGCAAAAGACCGGATGCATGGGTAAGGGAAGACTTCATACGCCCGCTTCTGCAGCTCAATCGCGTAAACCTTGAGCTCGTCCGGCAAGAATGAGGAGTCGACTTCAAGCAGAAGTCTGGGATTGCTGAAGGGGAGCTCAGGTCGTCCTGTGGGGAGCGAGGGACGATATCGTCGAATGGGTACGGGTTGTTCCCGGGTCGGCGTTGGCCGGCGGAATGTTCGGTTGTTGTGGGCGAAATCGACATATTGGGCGATGAAGGGGGAAGGCAAACAACGACAATAGCGCTAAATATGTAAGAGTTCAAGGTGATGTGGATGTGTACGTCCTAATAAGGGGATGTGATACAGCCAGAGTAGCCAGACAAGATTTCGGACTCGCTTCCGGATAGATCGGCACGAAATCAGCCACGTGATCTCCGCCGGATCCGAGGACCCAAAGTTTGGGTCCGTCGACCTTTGCACTGCCAGAATTTCTTCCACACTTCGGATGGACGGCTTTCATGTCTCTCCCCGATTATCTCGATTCCCTCTTCGAGCCGCCCGGTGACACTGCCGACGGAGCTCATTCGGCTCGAGATGGGACACAGGTGGTTGAATGGGAGCGTCTCGTTGAAGAGTGGGAGAGGCAGCAGTGAGCTTTTGCATCCTACCAGAGCTTTCAAATCAGCGCTCATGAGCTACGTTTCTCAGCGGGACCAGCTACGATGCCGGACCTTCCACTTTTCCCCGCAACGACGTCCAGCGAGCACCGACTCCATGGCCTAGCTTGCTCGACTACTATCATCCGACCTCCACATCTCCACCTCACAAGCCTTCACCTTCAGACCATCCCTCACCCCTTCTCAACGGCTCGCGAGGGGCCTCTTCGGCCGGTGGGCAAGTTTCTCCGACCCTCGTAGGGCGCGTCCGAAAGTGGGTCAAACCCTCTCGTTCTCTTCCCGGCCGTGCTAACGCGTTTCACTCCAGTTACTTAACTGTAGCATCGACGTACAACGCGCTCATATTCCTCTTGACGTCAACCCGAACCAACGAAGACATACAATCTGAGCTGGTCGAGATTCTTGGATTCGAGGGGCAGGGCCTTCAGCTCGTAGAAGAGCTGCTTCAGCCTGGAGCGAGGGAGGTCTTCGAGGAGGATGGAGGTAAGAGCGGAACAGCGACTACTAGCGGCAAAGTCTGTCTCTTTCACGGGCTTAAATGGCGTATCTGATTTACTGCAGCACTCCAAGAAGGGCGCTACCGCTCTGAAATCTCATAATTACCTTCCATCCGCTCGACTCACCGTTACTGCCGCCCGAGGCAAGGACAAGAAGCAGATCATCGATATCAGCGATGTCATCGGGACCAACGAGGATATCGAGAGGAGGATACAGGAGCAGCTCGAAAGGCCAAAGGCGATGTTCTCGGAAGATGGTCCGGTGACACAGCTCCTACCCGTACAATTCAGCGAGGCTGACGAGACCGTAGCGATTGATGGAACAGGAGGTGCTACCGAATGTTTACACTGCAGCTGGCTCGGCGACCGCCGCGATGTCGCAAGGGGGACGGTTCGCACTACCTCAAGGGACGGTCCGTGAGATCAGCGACGTGAGCTCTTATGACACTACGGAGGTCACAGCTAATCTGCAAGCAGATCTTTGAGGAGGTCACGGTGCCACCGACAAAGCCTATTCCTCAAAAGCGGGGCGAGCGGGCTGTCCGGATCGCTGATCTGCCTCCACTAGCGAAAGGGTGCTTCCCCGTGAGCCTGCCTTGGTTCTTCAGGTAGGAACTACTGACAACAAACAGAACTACATCACCCTCAACCGGATGCAGAGTCTGGTGCAACCGACAGCGATGAGTACGAATGAGAATCTACTGATCGCTGGTGAGTCCATTCAACGACCTGTTGGCCTCGTCCTCACGTTGGCCTCAGCACCTACTGGAGCAGTTCGTACCGCGATCACTGACCTCCTTGAACGCTAAAATGTCTCGCAGGGCAAGACCGATATTGCCATCATGGCCATCATCCGCGTCATGGCACACCACCTACACCCTGGTCCTTCCACTCATCCTTCTGGCTTCTCCGTCAACCGCGATGCCTTCAAGATCATCTACGTCGCACCGATGAAAGCCTTAGCAGCCGAAATTACCCGCAAGTTCGGCAAGCGACTGGCGTGGCTCGGGATGCGGGTCCGAGAATTGACCGGAGACATGCAGTTGACACGTCAGGAGATCGCCGAGACGCAGATCATCGTGACGACACCGGAGAAGTGGGATGTGGTGACAAGGAAGCCAACTGGAGAGGGCGAGCTCGCTTCGGTAAGTATCCGCAAATCAAGCGGTGGTCAGCGCTAAGAACATGTAGAAAGTCAAGCTCCTGATCATCGACGAGGTGCACTTGCTGAATGAAGAGCGAGGAGCGGTCATCGAGACGATTGTCGCACGGACGTTGAGACAGGTTTGTGCACCTCGTACAGCCTCCGCGTATCGCTAACACCGTCACAGGTCGAGTCGAGCCAATCCCTGATCCGCATCGTCGGCCTCAGCGCCACACTTCCTAATTACGTCGATGTCAGCGACTTCCTACGGTGGGCGTTTTGTCTTCGCCTGCAAGCAGGCCGCTGATCGCCTTGGCAGAGTCAATCGGTATCAGGGCCTCTTCTTCTTCGATTCTTCTTTCCGCCCCGTCCCGCTGGAACAGCATTTCATCGGTGTCGCGGGCAAGCCTCGCAGTCAGGCATCCATTCGCAACACGGATCGAGTGGTGTTCGATAAGGTAGTCTCGAATCGATTCCCTTCGGCACAACGAGCTGATACAGGCGATAAGGTCTCCGAGCTAGTCCGAGATGGCCACCAAGTCATGGTATTCGTCCATGCGCGAAAAGAAACCGTCAAGACGGCTCAGCGCATCAAGGAGATGGCGATGGAAGAGGGCATGGTTGACGCTTTCGACACTCGCGAGCACCCAAGATTCGAGTTCTACCGCCGCGATATCGCCACTTCGAGGAACAAAGAGATGAAAGAGCTTTTCGACTCAGGATTTGGGATTCACCATGCGGGAATGCTGCGCACGGACCGCAACATGATGGAGAGGATGTTCGAGGATAACGCCATCAAGGTGGGCATCAAGCGGAAAGTCGAGAGCTAATGCGTTGCAGGTACTCTGCTGCACGTCGACACTAGCGTGGGGAGTCAATCTTCCCGCACACGCAGTCGTCATCAAGGGGACTTCGGTATACGACAGGAGTCGGGGAGCCTTTGTCGACCTGTCCGTCCTAGACGTGCTGCAGGTCCGGTCACTCTTGCGATGGGTCCCGCCGATCTGACGATGGTGACAGATTTTCGGTCGAGCCGGTCGACCGGGCTACGAGACCAGCGGTGTTGGGTATATCTGCACAACCCAAGACAAGCTCGAGCATTATTTGTACAATATCATGGCCCAGGTATGTCTTTTCAAGGTTTCAATGATGAGCCTGACATCTGCAGCATCCGATAGAGTCAAAGTGAGCCCACGAAGTCCGCTAGGATCCGTGCTGACCTGACTAGATTCATCCCAGGAATGGTCGACTCCCTCAACGCCGAAGTCTCGCTCGGCACGATCGCAAATGTTCAAGAAGCGATCCAGTGGCTTGGCTATACCTACCTCTTCGGTAAAGCTTCTCTCAACCCCATCATCCAGCCGCTGATAACCTTCTTTAGTCCGCATGCGGAAGGAGCCTTTCATTTACGGTAAATATCTCCAGGTGGTTCAGGTTGTGTAGTTGATTTGGGCAGGAATGCCACATGATGAGCCGAAAGATGATCCCCAACTTGGCAACAAGCGGAACCAGCTCATCACTCAGTCCGCTCGTCAGCTCGCGGCAGCCAAGATGATTCGCTTCGACGAGGTCGCGAGTACCTTTGTCATCTCGGATCTGGGAAGAATCGCGGCCAAGTACTACCTGAAGTATCAGACCATGGAGATCTTCAGTACGTATCTTGGGTCGTTATTCACTGCTTGATTCTGACATCGACTTCTCGTCAGATACGATGTTCCACCCGAAAATGAAGAATGCGGATCTCTTTGCGATGCTTGCGCAAGCAACCGAGGTCAATACATCATATACAGCATTGCTCGTTTTGACATGGGAAACAGTTCGACCAGATCCAGATACGAGAGAACGAGATCGACGAACTCACCGCGATACTCGACAGCGATCATTGTCCGATGGAGGTGAAGGTGAGCAAGAGTCTTTTGTTGAAGCTCAGGTGTAAATGTCAGATCACAGGGCGGCACGACCGACAAGCTTGGCAAAGTCAACATCCTGTAGGTCTCGCTGTGCACGTCTTTCCGCGGCGGCTAACTTGCTTGACCAGTTTGCAGGCTCATATATCCAAAGTCTTCATTGAGGATTTCGCCCTGGTCTCCGACACGGCCTATGTCGCCCAGGTAAGGAGGTGCCAGTGCAGAAGACAGCACTGATCAGCTTGACAGAACTCCGCGCGGATCATCCGTGCCCTCCTTCAGATCGCCCTCAGTCGGAGCTGGGCGAACAATGCCATCCTGCTTATCGACCTCAGTAAAGCGATCGAGCATCGATTATGGCCATACGAGCATCCTCTCGCGCAAGTGACCACGCTCCATCGAGATACAATCCACAACCTCCGACAATGGGCCGACAACACCGAGATCGCCGAGCTACGCGAAATGGACCCGAAGGCTGTCGGCGACTTGGTCCACACGAATGAGCGGCATGGTACGGCTCTCCGCGAAGCGGCACTCATGTTCCCGACAATCGGCATCTCGTATGCTCTCCGTCCGCTCAGTCACGATCTCCTACAGATCAGCGTGCAGGTAAAGCCGTTGTTCACCTGGAACGCGAAGTTGTCCGGATCGGCGGAGCCTTTCTATCTCTGGATTCAGGATGAGGAAGGTCTCAGCATCCTTCAATGGCGAAGCATTCTGCTCCGACAGACTACCACTGCTCTCGACATCGACTTCGTCATTCCAATGAGAGACTCCATGTCCCCCTCATTCAGCATCATCTCCGCTTCTGACCGTTGGCTCGGGTCAGATACCCAGACTCATATCCCCCTCGACACGCTGGTCATGCCTCAACAACCTCCCGATGAAACACCTCTTCTCGACATACCCTACCTGCATATATCCTGCTTCGACGATACCCAGCTCGACAAATCATATCGTGCATACATCATAACCCTCAACAGTATTCAATCGCGCGCATTTTGGACTTTCTATCATACCCAGAACAACGTCCTAATATCCGCACCTATCGCCAGTGGCAAGTCTCTGCTCGGAGAAGCCGCTATCTGGTCAGTCCACCGGTGGCAGCTTGGAGTGAGCTGATTGAGACTAGGCACGCCTTCCGACACGACCCGGATGCCTCCGTGATGGTCATCGTCCCCCATCGTCAAAGTGTCACCGAGACAGTCGCGAGGATCCGAAGCATCTGTCCGCGCGCCAAGGGAATCGCCGTGCAGTCATTGATCAGCTCGAGCGAGTTTGACAGCTTCGCGACCGCAAAGCGGATGATTGCTGTCACCACGCCTAGCGCCTGCCTTCGGATTGACGACTCGGTGATGGTCCAGCACGTCAACAGACTTGCTCTCTTCGTGCTTGAGGACCTCCATCTTTTCGACGACCAGTACGAGATTGCTGTCGCTCGAATTTTATCGATGGCGCGACCCGCACGAACCCGAATAGTGGGTATAACCTCTTCGCTGAACGATCCCTCCGACCTGGCAGACTGGTTAGGTGTGGGCGCCCAGTCCCGCTTCTTCTTCCACCCTCGAGATCGAGGCAACCCAGTCGTGGTCTCGCTCAAGACCTTCACGATCGCGCACTCGTCGACCCTTCTCAAAGTTATGGTCAAGCCTGCTTATGACATCCTCAAGTCTGCCACTGACGGAGCCATCTTGTTTGTTCCTTCCCGTGCAGCCTGCCGGACCGTTGCCGCCGATCTTATCACCCAGTCCGGTACAGAGATGGATCTCGATGGCTTCCTCGCCGCCCCACGAGATGATGTCGAGCCGATGGTCCAGCGATTACGGGATCCCTCTCTCTTCGAACCTGTTCTCCATGGCATCGGCTTCATCCTTCCTGGCATGGCGCCAAACGACCTTTCCACCGTTCTCGAACTTTTCGCAAGCGGTATCCTTCGCGCTCTCATCGTGCCTCGCGAGGCCTGCTGGACGCTTCCCGTCCGCGCCGAAGCCGTCGTCGTCATGGGTGCGCAGTACATCCAAACGACAGGCGGACAAGATCGAGGCGATCGGCAAGTGGTCAACTACTCAAGGCAAGAGCTGGTCAAGATGCAGGGTTTTGCAGTGCGATCTGCGCACCAGACCTCGACCGGCGGGCGATTGTTTATTATGTGTCAATCCGAGCAGGCGACGGCAATCAGTCGAGTCTTCAACGACGGCCTGCCTCTCGAGTCCAGTCTTCCCGCTCTTATTCGGCGTCAAAGTAGTCACGAAGCCATCTCGGCTCTCGCGGGCATACTAAAGCACCGCCAACCGCCCCCTCCGCCGCAGCTGAGCCGTCCCCGAGTCCCGGATCTACGGAAGCGGGACATGATGGACATGATCGGCTGGACATATCTCGCTCGCCGTATCAAGTCAAATCCTACCTACTACGATATGCACAGAGGCACAGAGGGCGAGGAGCTGTCTAGGCTTGTAGACGAGTGGTTCAAGGGCCTACCGGACGAGTATGGGCCAATCTCGGTCGCGAGCTCTGTATCGGGGTCGAGGACGGGATCAAAGATGGGCTCGAAGAAGGGATCGAAGACAGACTCGGTTGCTATGAGTCGCGATGGTAGCTCGAGCAGCGGGAAAAGGATGGTGCATGGCCACGCCACCCGAGCTGGAGATATTTCGGATGGAATGGAAATGGACAAGCAGGTAGACGGGAAAGCTGCGGTTGCCGAAGCGGATGGGGAACCTTTCGGGTCAACCAGAGGTTCCTGTGGAATGAGATCAGTCCCAAGAGGCGATTTGGGCTAGGGGATAGGTAGATATTATCATCCATCATCGAGCGCCTATCCGGCATATGGACAGATATGATTGCATAACATTAATTGACAAATGTGCGTTTCAAGGCGGGAAAGGAGCCGTATGACAGGATGTCCGGGTCATGTCTCAGTATAGAATGTCAACCACATAGCGGCAGGGAAGTCTCATGGCGTCCGCTACAGAAGATGAGCATCAGAATCCTGGGGGCAAAGGCAGCTTACCTAAGTCCTGAACAACCGCATCGCGGAGTCGAGTCCGCATCTCCCCGCCCTCTTGCCCAAAGAGAGTGTCGAGAATAGTCTCTTGCGCTTGAAGTCGGTTTATCCGCCTGTTCCTCACCGTCGCGAAGAATCAATGGCATCTCTTTCAGCAGTAGTCTAATCATGTTACCGATAGCCGAAGTCAGACCGGCAGGACTGGACCGGTGGTGGCGGCGGCGCCATTCGAGCTGGCCCCTCGATCCTTGGCGGATGACGAGGCCTCCTCCGGTCATTGGTCGGAAAGACTTCCATACCGCCATATTCTGACTCGCCCACGGTGACGCCATCGTCAGACCATGGGGGGGAGGGGACATCATGGAGCCTTGGCGCATGGACATGAGGCTACCGGCTCGAACACCGGAAAGCGCAGACGGAGTTGGCGATGACGGCGGGGAGTCGTCTAGTTCAAGCAAGAGCCTGCAGAATGAGCTTAGCAACGAGCACATACAGCTGAAGAAGGCTCACGTCATCCATAGACTCTCGCCCGATCATTGTGCTAGCTGTTGAAGAACGTCGCTAGGCAGTCGGGGTCATCGATGACCCAGGCTGGCCGCTTGGGCCTGCGGAGCCGGAGCTGCGAGGTCGATTGGCGAGTTTTTGCGCTCGCGCCCCGGACAGGGATGGGATTTGAATCTTGTACGGTGAATATCTGCGTCCAGGGGTAGCCGAGCCGCGCCTCGACGCCGATAGGTTGAGCTGAGAACGCTTGGGCGACTGCGAGGTCGGCGTTGGTGGCTTGTAGAGAATCAGATCCTATACATCAACTGCACTGAACGATGCACTTACACGCTGATCCCTTGATGGCGGCCGTGAAGCCTGATTCGCCCAGTTGTCAGTCTTTCTCTGCGGAGTATGAGACACACTCACCGAAGAGGGCTCCATGGGCTCATCCTTGATGGTGAAGGATGGAGGAGGCGAGGACGCCTCTGACATGATCCGGACGGGGTTGCCAGGTCCACCGGACAGCAATGTGAAGTGAGTCTTACGACGACTACGACTTGTAATGGTACGATGGGGGCCGGCGGGGGATCCATGATGGCGAGACGGCGGGTGGGTGTAGACTAGCTTGGCGAGATCAGTTTCCTCATGGCGATCAAAACCTCGCTTGGAAGCGGCTGACGATATGAGACTTGGGGACGGACTCACTGGCGGCGTTGACATGACTTTCAAGAGACCTGGCTGTAGTCGAGACTTGGGTGATGAGCTTGACCAGCCGCTCGATATTGGCGATAAGAGTAAAGAGGAAGAGATAGAAAGAGAAAGCGAGAGGATATGATTTGATTAGAGTAGCTTGTCACGATGCTCTTGTAGAACTCTCGCCAAAGGAAGACGCTCGGACCTCGGACATTGCTTCTCGCGGGAGCACTGCTTTGCGTCATTGGATTGAAATGTCTCGGGTAGCGCGGGTCAGTAGGTGGAGCTATCGTGCCTGTCACACCTCCTCTACCCTCGATACATCAGTAAGCGTCGTAGACGGTGACAAACCCATGTATCGAGAAGACAAAGAAATATGTATCATGCAACAGGTGTATCAAGCGACAAAGGAAGGGCCAGTGAATCTTGCATCTACAGCTTCGCCTTGGCGGTCTACGTGGTGTCGTCAGCCAAGGTCAGTTTAGCCTTCTATGACTTACCTTGAGGACGCCATCGAGCTTGGTCTGCGCAGCGATTGAAGTCAGCAAATCAGTGCTTGGATTATGAACGAATCTACGTACAGCCATCATGACCTAGAATCATGCATCAGATCTTGCACTCAAATGTCATACGTGTTTAATGAGCACTCACATTCCCCTTCACCTTCAGCGCCCCGGTCATGAACGCCTTCTGCCCATTCAACTTCCCATCCGCGAGCGAGGTGAACGTATCTTCGAGCGAGCCTCAGCGAAACAGACGGGACCATCTTGAGAGCCAGCGCCTGCGGCTTCGTTACTGATAAAGACATACCATCGCTAAGCATCATCGTGACATCTGAGCGCCATATCAGCAAGCCCCTTGCGAAGCTCATAAGACAACGCTCACCCGGCTTCTTCGCCGCCCCTTTCGTCACCTTCCCCTCATTCTTCATATCAATCCTGTACCCACCCTATCAGCCTCCTCAACGCCCATAGCGAGGGGGAAGCGAACGTCCAGATCGCCTCCTTCCCCTCTCCATTCTTCACGTTCAGCTGAAACAACGCATTCGTCTATCGCCGCTCATCAGCCGCAACCCAACTACAGGGGGAGTAGAGCGGACCTTCTTGATCAGAGCCTTCTTATCAGCCTCGGGCGTCTTCTCCATCACATCTGCAAGAGTCTGTATCCTCCATTAGAGGCGTTTCGAGCACGAGCGGGCGGCGACTCACGCTGAGGACATCGCTCGACTGTAACGAGAGGGGAAGTTAGCTAAAGCCCTTGACCAAGGGCTAAGCTATGGAGGGGGCGAACTCACCTTGAAACCTGCTTCTTTGATGTCTGCCATGATGAGGTATACTGGTTGAGATGAGGTTGATGTGACGCGTCAGGAGGCGATGTTTATCTACGCAATGGAGCTCAACCGTGTTCGGCAACCCTGTTAGCCTTGGCGCGCCTATTGGCTCTTGATATACTCAGCGCGCCTTTCGCGACAGAGACAGTCTCCTTGACGGAAGTAAGATATGCAGATCATTGCAAGAGTGTGCATCGGACCAAGACAAATGCGCATGGATGGTATATTGCGTTCTCCATAAGCTCAGCGATCCTTCCTCCTTTCCCTATCCACTTTCCCGTCAAGAACCTCGCTATGCATCGTGACCTTCCCGCTCCGCCGCAACCTCTCGACAAGAACCATCCCCATCGCCGTTGAAGGAGTCAATACCCCGCCAACCTTGCCGAGAGGTGGTTGCGAGGTGCCCTTTGGTGACGCTAGGATGAGCGCAAGGGCAGACTCGGCGAGTGTATCTGAAGTTCCATAAGAGGCAATGCAACGGGATTCAGGGGGGACGTACAGCACGTGTTCAGGTAACCCGGGTCACCCTCGCCATTCACGATCGTGAGCACCTCGATCGGTGGAGTGGTATCGGAGACCGAGATGTTGGTGATCTTGAGCGAGCCCTGCTTCAATTTCCTATACATGATTAGTCTATAGTCATACGCAAAGGGCAAAGCTTACTCGATCGGAGCACCAGCTCCCGGTGGCAGCATCCAAGTCACAAATCTCCGTATCTCCGCAAGTATCAGCAACTCCCTCAAGCCGTAGAACCAGACTCACCAAGCTCGAAGCGAAGAACAGCCCCACGAACCCAAACACCATCGAACTGAAGATTCCCGCCATGATCCTATTGGGAAACTGCATGCTCTCCTCATAAACCAGCTCCTCGCCATGTCTCGGCTCGCCGGTATCCTCGGCTTCTTGGTTGGACTCTGAGAAAGTGGAAGAGGATACTCGAGAGAGCCACCATGAACGGCGGACGATACAGCGGTTGTACGGGTACATGAAGAAGAAAGAGCCGACAAGGGTGCGAGGGAGTGAGGGATTCTCGAGAGTGTAGAGAAACCGGAAGGGAGGCGAGACATGTTGTGCGGATGCTGCTATCCGGTGATATCAGCATGCAGCTTCGCCAGAGGGAGAATTGGACTGACGACTGATGAGAGACCACTCTCCTCCACGCTCAGCTCGAGGGATGGCCGACATGTCTAGCAGTGTCTGTATGGTCCCGCCGGAGAAGGTACCGCGTATCTTGAAGAAGGAGGTGGATTTCCGGATTCCTGCGCCCGGCTTGACGGATTGGAGTTGACGTAGCGCATGATACAGCGTCAAATCCCTGTTCCCGGCTCGGCCAGTGAGCTGAATACGACATGGGAGATACTCACGAGTGGACAGAGTCGAAGCCACAGCTAGGCACAATGCACGCTCCGGTTCTGCTGGCGAGGAAGTCGTACTTTGGAATGATGATTGAAGCGAGCCATGTCGTCTCAGCTGAGAGGTCCACATAATGCTTTCCGGTCTCGGCGCAGACTCTGAGTGCATCAGCAGGTTGGCGAAGCGGTGTAAGGTGGAGCAAACTTGATAAGAGCCTCGGCATTGTGCCGCTGAAAAGGACCTTCGCTCTTCATCAATTTCGCCCTGGCCTTGAGGAGGAATGCGAACCAGCAAGGTTCATCACCACATCTCCCATTTCAACGAGTCCCCTTACACCCTCCTTATCTTTCAGATCCAGTGCAACCACTTTACGCTTCGTAGTCAGCTTCGCATTCGCTGCATCAAGCTTCGACTTGGTTCGCCCAGCTAGGATGAAGTCGAATTCCTCGCCGTCTGGATGCGTATCTAGGTAAGGTAGAAGGGGTCCTGCAGTGAAAGCTGTTGCGCCATAGACGATGATGGTGGGTCGGCGCGGCATGTTCAGAAGCTCACAGCTTGAGACCAGCACTGGTAGCTAGAGAATAGGTGAAGAGTAGCGAAAAGAGTCATGCGACCGGTCATCTGAACACGCTCCACTTCCACCATGTCGTCATCTGTCCCTGACATCTCCCTGATGCTTTTCCGTTCGTGGGTTTCCTGAGTATCAAAGCATCGAAAGGACCTCGGCTTCGTTGCCGTACCCTTCCTCCTCAGATCCAGTATTTCGCTTTCTCCGCCAAATTCGCTTTTGATCCGACAAACCCGTCGCTAAAGGGCCTAGGCAATATGTCTCAGGTGATCGACCTACAGGAGACCTGAAACAGACTCTTGATCCTCTTTCCCTTCATCGCGACTTCCAGCAACCCTTATGTCCCCCCATCACAGCTTTCCGCTCCACCGCCGCTCATCGCCACGACTTCGCTGAGCATCATCAGCCGTACCCAGCTCATCGACGCGCTTGTCAAGCCCAGTCAGAATAAGCGACCGGCCGATGGCGATGAAGGGAAGACCGATATCCTGGTCACCGAGGTATGCATCGAGTACGTGGGTCGACGTTGGCGAGAAGGGGTGGACAAGGGGGAGGTGATGGTTCATGATATAGCGACGAAGCTTACCGAAGTCGATTTCGAGGTGAGTCGTCTCACAGCGCTGGGATTCAGCTGATTGATCTTCTTGTCCAGCTCTTAGGGGATCCTGATATTCCCAACAGTCACATCCTCCCGATCTTGCGCAGGATCCGCTTCCAGCTCGGTTTCATCCCGTCGTCGCAGCTCCTCGCCCGCCTCAGTCCATCAGCATCCGTCATAAATGCTCGAGCTACCATCGATCCCCAAACGATGGTGCAGGCGTGGCTCACTCGACGACTCTGTGCTGGTGCGCGGCCGCAAGTAATCGTCAACGAGCTTCTTTCCACGATTGTCGGACGAGTCAGACAAGGAGTTGATCACGAACACCCTAGCCGCCTTTGGGCTGCTGCAAAGCCATCACACAGGTGCGGAGCCTTAACCAATTGCCGATTTCGGTGTGATTCAGCCGGACTCGCCCAGCCCTTCAGCGTCGATATCCCCCCTAAGCTTCCCCCCGACGAAAAGCAGGGCATTCTCGCTCAATTCCAAAGAAGGCTCCAAACCGCCATTTCGCAAAGCCATCTCGGTTTCAATCGATTGGTGGACGCATCGACGCAACAAGAGCTCGGTCAGCAAGCTCCATCTTTCCACATTCAACTCCGCCCGACGCCCATCACTGCCGACTGCAGGTACCCGCTCGCTTACCATGACCCCCACCTCCGACTCGTGGTCACCGCAAAGCACCGCCTCGATAAGTAAGCTGTACACGATAAATATTCCAACTCCGCGCCAATCATGGTCCGTCCAACCCAACTCTTCCACTTCCGATCTGCTCTTGGCCATGATAATCATTTCCGATACGGAAGACTTCGAAACCATTCTGCTAGATCAGCTCGTCGTCATGCGCTACAGCCTCGCTGATGACGGTAGTGACGACTGGTTCCTCGGCGGTGGCAAGCGGCGTGCCGAGGAAGTCACCTCCGGTCTCGAAGCCAAGCTTGTAGGGAGCAGGGATGTCATAGGGCTTAAGTACACCTTCGACGACATTCGAAGGGTCTTCCGCATGCCTGATGTGAACGGGCCTAGCAGACGAGCGGCTCCTACCGGGTCGCCTATTCGCAAAGAGATGCCTCCGGTCATTCTCGATCAATTCCCGGAGGTCCCAACCTGTCCTTTCATGTCATCCTTCAGCTTCCGCAAACGCAACTCCAGCTTCGACCTGGACGAATACATCGCCGACATCTCGTACGATGCTGAAGGCGAGTCTGGCGAGGAAGGTATTCCTCCTATCGCACGGCGCAAGAGCTCTGGTGCGGATACAGCTCTCACCATGATGACGACCGACACGCTCGGCAGGACGACACAGCGAGCTTCACTATTGAGCAGCTTCACCATCCGCGAGGCGACGCGAGAATGGCACGCAAAGGCCAAAGCCGTGGCGTACCATACCCCTAGAAAAGCCAAGTCCCTCGATATCTTAGACCTGGAGGATTACGATGAGCATGTCGAGCGGGCTGGAGAATCGCCGTTCAATCCCCAAGGCTGGTCCAGGTCGAAGCAAGATCTGCTCGACTCGATATACTCGCTTGCCCGATAAGTCCGCCAGCCTCCGCCGCCGCCAACGCATCTCCGCCATTTCCGATCGATTGACAGCGTACGACCTCGGCCTGGCTGATCAGCCACCGTTCACTCCGAAAGATCGGAAGTTCCACTTGGACGAGGACTTCCAGACTCCGACAGCACTGAAGGTCTCGATCCTGGATACACCCTCGTCTCTCTCGCTCTCGGACCTCTCCATCCCGCGTGACCGTATGTCCGAATCCGATTGCGCCCGTCGAGAACGGTTCCGCCACGTTGCGATCTTCGACGGGGAGCAATTCAGTCCGACCAGCAGACACCACTTCAGTCTCTCACACGAGAATCCTCCCTCGAGTGCTCAAAGTACGCCGACGGTTCCGCCAAGAATTTCGAGCCTGAAACAGCTGCCGCCCCTGACAGAACATCCCAACCCCCTCGCACTCGTTTTCTCGCTCTTCGACTTGGGTCGAGATGATATTCGGTCCCGGCCCGGCTTGACGAGCAAAGATGTGGAGAGGGCCATGTCCGATGTTGTGGAGCGGGAGGTCGAGCGTCTCGCTTCTCAGGGAGCTCCGCTTCTCAGGGAGCTCCGTAGGATGGAAGGTCGAAAGAGCGCATGGCCTGGGTTGTCGAGCAGGCCGGGCAGATGGTATGCTTAATCATGTCCTCTCTCATCATGCTGATCGAGATCTGATCCCAGCTGCACAATCCCGACTTCTCCCCTGCCGTCGAGACAGTCCTCCGAGGGCTCGATTACAACGAATCTCCGCGCCATCACACAATCTCAAGCTCGATCAAGCGCCCGGTCGATGTCGATTCCAGACACAGATACGCCGGCTCTCCGACTTCATTCCACACCTTTGGCAGGCCCGGCTCGACGCCCTCATCCGGCTTTCTCGAGTAATCCATCGCGCTTTCGCTTTCTTATATCATCACCCTCGTCTGATTCCGGCTTGATCCCTCACTCGCCCTCACAACACACTGTTCCACCGCCACCCATGTTCTTTATACTTTCTTATACGAGATATTTGACGAAATCGTAACGGATCGGAGGATACGGAGGGACGAAGGACCAGGATACGGGTTGCACGGACCATGACTCCTGATGTATACTCGTACATGCAAAGCTCATGGCGCTGGCTTGAAAGCACTCTGAAGGCAAGCTTTGGTCGACTTTGATTGTCGCATCGAGCGGGCACGCATAGACATTGCAGATACTGTCATTAGATTCGGTGTATTCTTCTTCTCTAGATGAAGATCGTATAGAGGGAGGGAAGGTAAGTGATGATAGCTACAAAACTCCAATCTTAATGCTTCATAGTCGATCAAAACTTCCAATCCGATGCTTAGTGCGCCGAAGTGCTTAAGACCCGTGCTGTTCCTCCGCCAAACGCCGAAAGACAGAAGTGATGCCATCCGATAGATTCAAGCTGATACTATTCTCCATCAGCACAGTCCCATCAGGAAGAGTACACACACATTTATACAATCGTCCACCCCACCACCACCCCCACCCCGGCGAGCACCGCCACCACTCCCCCAATACCGCACACCACCGCCCTCCCCGCCCCACTATTCTTCCCCAAAGGACTCTTACTCGACCCACTCTCCCCCGGCCGACCCATAGCATCCCACTCATTATACGCCGCATAAGCCAACACCACGAAGCTCTGACCCTCGGGAGACTGCGCGCCTTGGGATGAGAAATCGTTGGGGTCGACGACTTGGTTTAGGTAGCCTGCTGAGTTTACCTTGGTGGACACGGCGGAGAGGAGGGTGGTGGAGATGTTGACGTAGGAGTTGGTTAGATTTAGGGTGGACATTCGGCTGGAGAGGCGCGGGGAGAAGCGAGGGTTAGCATGGAGACATCATTGACTGACGGAAGAGAAAGTTGGTGGGAGAAGACTTACAATCCGGTTGCTGCCATGAGGGCTGAGCCTGAGGCATCCTCGAAAGATGTTGAGTCCGTGATATAGTTGCGTAACAATCCGTCACTCGTCTGCACGCGAAACCCTCTACCATCAGCGTCAGCAATTGTGGTCGAAGGAACAACCCACCAAGTACTGCTGACACTCCCCCAGAATCTCCCCCGCCCAATTCTGTAGATCCCCCATCTGACTCCCCATACCACCCGCAAATGAACTCTGCTTGATTGTTGCCAACACCCTGATCATCCCCGCCGCGGCCCAAGCATTGCCCGTCGCCCACTGCCCCGGATCTTTCGCACCTGTCCCGCCCGTGATGTGGGACCATAGACCGGAGGAGGTGTGGAGGGCGTTGTAGTAGAGCTGGCATTGGGTGTAGGCGGTTTGCAGGAGGGTCTGGTTGCCGGTGAGTGCGCCGTAGTAGGCAATGAAGGGCGGCGCCTGGTGGCATTCGTCAACGTGGGTATGGAGGAATGTGATGTGACGCACCATGTAGACGAAATCTGACCAGAGCTGCGCTTGGTCTGCCCGATGCGAGATCGCTCCGGAAGATGTCTGCCTCATCAGCCCCACCCAAAAACCGGTCAGAGCGAATCACCCTCGGCACATCATTCAACATATAAGCCAACTCCGCCGTCGCTGCATCCCCATATCCCACCCCGTTGACCTGCGCATTCCCCGTACTAGCGTTCGCCAACAAAACCGCGAACCCCAAACTCGCCGGATCTCCCGCCGATCCGTCAGTCAGCAAGCTAATCCCCGCAGACGCCTTCGCCGAGGTATTGGTAGCGGGACGATTTTGCAGTGTCGTCTGGGCTATCGAGATAATGGATTGGATAGCACTCGATTGGAGGGGGTTAGGTAGTGGTAAGGCAGGAGTGGGGGAGTAGACGGAGAAGGAGGGGTAGTCGTGCTCGAGGATCGCTTCGGCTTTCGTCCCGTTCTCCCATCTGAGAACGTCAGTGAACCGATCCAAGGGGGAACTTGGAAGTGGAGGACGAAGGGGACCAAGACCAGGGTGGAGGAGGAGGAGAGCATACGATTGTGAGGATATAGCACTCATTACCTCGTAAACTTTTTGCAGTCGGTAATCGCTGAGCTGAAGTGCGGAAGTGGAGGGAAGTAGAACGAGACATGATGAAAGAGCCGAGAAAAGCATGTTTGGGTGGTGATAGATCGTCACTGGGTATCTCCTATCGTCTTGACAGAAGGAAGGTATGCAAAGCAAGAGCTAAAAATGGTACACTATGTCCACAGAGAAAGATCGAGGTTGAATCAGTGGCGCCAAGCGAAAAACGTGAGAGGTGCGAAGGTCCAAGATGTCATCGATCTGCAGGAATCCTCTCGAAACATGCTTAAGCTCAAACGCCGGAAGGTAGCGTGGCACGGGATGCATGTTTTAGGGCTGATCAACCTGCACCGACGAGGTGGAAAGGTCGGGGTTTGTCGATTGTGCAGTGTTCCAATGCCGTAGGCTATATGAGGTGGGGCTGTGCCGAGTCGACGAGATGCGACCGCTTCCCTCGTTGCCCTAATCCATTTTCAGAGCATCTTGCAGTCCCGCGACCTCCATCACCCCTCCGACCAGATGCAGACTCCCCACAACGAGTACCTGCCTCTCGCCGAGTCCGCGCACGATGTTCACAGCATGCTCGATGGACGGGACGGCGTGTACTCGCTCTGAGGGGAAGGTCGGGTTGAGCTTGAGCCATGCTTCTCTCAATGCGGTTTGCTTTGCCAGTTGGGAGAGGTCGTTTGGGTCGATAGCGTTTGACATCAGATCTGCGTTTGTCAGCGAGGTCCGAGGCTTGCTTTTGCAGACCTACCGCCCTTGAAGTGACCGTCGACGTAGGTCACGTTTGTACAGAATATCACCGAGTCGAACGAAGTCCCCAAGTCGGCCGAGCTCGTTCCCGCAGTCTGCGCTCCCGCCTCGAGTAGCGACCCCAACAATGTCTCTCCCGCCCGCCCTCCTGAGGTATTGAAAACCAAGACGTCGGGTTGACCCTCATCCCATGCCCACTTGCCGCACGATTGCAGTGACTCAGTCGTGTGCGCGCCATCGAGAAGCCAAGTGATCTTCCCCACTACGACTTTTTGACATCGTCCAGGCCATCTCGCTGATTGCAGCGATTCAACGAACGACGGCGGAAGGACTTCGCAGAAATCCTGACCCTTCGAAGCCAGGAACGATTTCGCCAATGCCACAGCCAGCGACGCGTTGATGCGTTGATGGACCCCTTTCAGCCCCAGCGGTGTCTCCGGTATTGTGAGGACAATCTCGTAGATCGCCCCGACCTCCTTCGCATACCGCTTCAGCTCTTCTCCTCCACGCTCCTGCTCCACACTCAGCGCGGGGATACCTTTCTTGTATATCCCCGCTTTATTCCGTGCGATCTCCTCGATCGTGTTACCAAGTACGGCGGTGTGGTCCATTCCGAGTGCGGTGATTCCTGTTGTGACGGGTTCGGGAACGATATTGGTGGAGTCGTACGTCCCACCGATACCTACTTCCAGGACGGTGGCTGTGACGCCAAGGGAGAGGAAGGTGTGGAAGGCAAGGAGGGTCAACAGGCGGAAGTAGATCGGAAAGACGGGGGTAAGGGGCGTGAGGGTCTGTCGTCAGCACAAATCCTCCTCGCAGCATACCTTCTGATTCGCTTCTAAACGCTCCCACACCTCGAAGAAGTACTTCGCAAACACCTCCTCCTCCAGCGGCTCCCCATTGATCCGTATCCGTTCCCGCACAGCACACAGGTGAGGCGAAGTATACAGCCCTATCCGACCTGGGAGGTGTGCCCGCAATATCCGTTCCGTGAAAGCCGAGGTCGAGCCCTTGCCCTTCGTCCCCGTGATATGCACGACGTTGAGCTTGTTGAGGTCGGCCGGTTGATAGCCTATTCGACGTAGGTAGTCGTGCATTTCAGGAATCGCAAAATCGTTAAGCCGACCGCCGGATTTGCGGATGGCCTCGATGCTGATCTTTAGCGGGATTCGTACGAGGTAGACTCACGTCGCTGCATTGCTCTGGCATTTGTTGAGCAGAGCTATGGCTTCTGCGTAGGTCTTTGTCCGGGTCATCCTGATGAGGCTCGGCAACATAGGACGTCTCCGCCGCCAATTCTTTTGAGCTTAGATCGACAATTCTGTCCACAGGCTCTCTCGTTTGCCTGCTAGCGAAGAGTCGGAAGCGCTTGGCACGGCTCTAAGGGCTCGTTAGATCATCTCCCGAGCGGACATGCACTGCTGCATCCACAGGAATCCACCTTCAGGCACCATCACTTTCCCTTTCGTGACGTGGTCGAGATACCCTCTTATCAGACTTCTCATGACCGGGAGACCGAACCGCGGTGACGATAAAATATTCAATCACATGTACGCATAAGCGACTTGCTAGCTTCAAAATGCAGTCCAAAGCACAATTCATCGTAGCTGCCTTTCCATGGTGGTGTGTATCGCTTATCCTGTGAGCCGTAATATGCTAACGTCTTCATAGGGGTCACATCCGACACTCCCTCCAACTGTCGCTCAACCTCCTCTCCGTCCACCATTCTCTCTGCATCACCTACCTTACTATCCCTCAACAGTTGGACTCCATCCAGAATTACATCACAGAGGTAAAGCCATCCGACAATGTGTCCGCCCGATTCCGACTGGTTGCGATCAAGATGTCGGTCGAGCCTGCAACCGGGAAGGAGGCTACATTTTCCTGGGCTCCAGATGTAGATGATGACCTGGCGAAGGGGTGGAGTGGCGTTCTAGCGCCGCTGATCAACGGGCACGAAGTTCCGTGTGCGGTGCAGGGGATGTCGGAAGCCTGGAAAGTCGAGGTCAGACTGGTTTTGACGGACGTGAGTACACAGGTATTCTGAACAGACCGGCTTTGTCATCCGTCTAGTATTACACTAACACTGCTGTACCAGATGTGCTTGACCAGTTTACAGCCCGCTCTGAAGGCGGTCCTGTCTTCCTTGAATCCACCTGGCGGCATCCCTCTACTCGTCGCCAACCCATGGCCCTGATACTGGTACCTAGAGTAGGTGTCAAGCATTCAATTCCGTCGCCTCATTGCTCATTTCACCTCCCAGCTTGTGGGCTCCGGGCGGGAGGATCTACGGCCTGTGGAAGATGATCGAGGCAAAGCAAGCCGAGACGGGAATGGCCGCGGAAGAGATCTTTGAACATGTCGGTACCAACCTCGCGTCTTGGCGATGTGAAGCTGACAAGCTCGTCTTTGCCTAGATGCCACCACCGCCGCTAGATGATCGACTGATGGACCTTATTGGCCTCCCAAAGGTCTACGCTTGTGCGTTCCCTCCATCCGTCTTCGCTCGCTTCCTTCCCTGATTGCTTCAACAGATGAGACTCGTGAGTCAAGACTTCGAGTCTCCACTTCACGGTAACCGTTCTGAATGGTCGGCAGGTACTCAGACCGAAGCCATCCCACAAAACACTCCTCGAGGCTTTGCCTATATGACTCGGATAGCCGGCATGATCGACACCTCGGACGGTGCTCTATTCGCTATCCCGGCTGAGCTGTCGGACGGGGTCAAGAAGCCCATCGTCGACGACGGGCGGGAATGCCTCGAGGTCGGTCCCCAGTATCCCGACTCGTTCTGGCGAGGGGAACCCGGACGCTGGGGTCAGGAGGATACCGCGCTCAAGGAGTTCTTGGATAGGTTCAAGGAAAGATCCGTGATCTACATCAGGTGAGGATCGCTGTTCCACTACACAATGCGAACATCTGACCCGGCACCCTAGCTTCGGATCCTTATTCTGGCCCGTACTCCGCCCAGACCTCATGGCCGACCTCGTCGAAACCTTACTCGACTCCAACTTCCCCTTCGTCATGACTACCATGCCTCTGGGTTCGGGAATAGGCGATCTCGTCGATAGAGTCAAATCCAGCAAAATCGGGATGGTCGTCAAGAAAGCACCTCAGATCGCGCTCCTTCAGCATTCATCCGTCGGATTCTGCCTCGTACGTCCATGTCTCGGGTACGTAATACGCTGAAGCTCACCGGTCAGACGCACGGCGGTATCTCGACCCTCTTCGAGTGCGTCCTCACCGAGATCCCGACGGTCATGTTCCCCCTCGAGGGTGATCAACCGCACACGGCACTATTCGGTGAGTCTCACTACCAAAGCTTGGTCACACCGCTTACGCTCTGCGTAGCATCGGAACGCGGCATCGCCATCGAGCTCATGCAGGTCCGCACAGGTATGGGCGTAGGACTACCTACGATGAGGGGTATCACGCCCACCGACGACAAGGCGACGAGGCGGGAGGAGATGACGGACGACTGGACGCGAATCAGGGGAGAGGAAGGTGAGGTGATGCGTGGGAAGGTAAGGGAGATGAAGGAGGTTGTGGTGGAAAGCTGGAGACAGGGTGAGAGTTACAGGGCGATGAGGAGTTTCGCAAAGTGGATCGAATCAGCAGACAATTCTTAACGTGTTTGGGTGGTCATAATAAGCTCAGCCTTGGGTAGCAATACTTGGCAGGATGTGATCATCCGGTATCGTTGAGCCTACCTCGAGGTCACTGACGCTTAGGCAGATGCATGGCCCATCACAGGTTGGCCCGGACTCCTATGGGCTCGATTTGGTAGTCGATAAACATGGATTAGGCACCAGCTAGTCGCTTCGATGACGTGGCCAGGGCAGCTTATCAGCTTCCGCGCCTCGCGTCCGAGCGCGACCGACAATATATTATTATTGTCATTCCACTCGCTTTGACCTCATTTCCGAATCCTTACTTGTCTCCCCATACGTCACACGACTGACATTTGCGACGAAGGAGATCGTACAGTGTCATTGTAGGTTCAGGCAGGATGGGAAGAGAAATCATCAGCGTTTCGGGTGCGTTTTTCCCTTTCCTCGTTTCCCCCTTGAGGACGCTAACATGAAAGCTTTGATGCAGTTGGCCAAGGTAAGCCCTTTCCTTCAGCAAACTCAGCAGAGTGCACCGGGCTCGACAGCTGTCCGACGAGCCTCTATGCTGCCATTGTCTTAGCCGAAGGAGCTGACAATCTTCTCATTATAGCGGGCAATCAAATTGGCACGGCGTTCTGGGAGAACATCCTCCAGGTGAGTCACCTTTACCAGCCGTATCCCCTGTGCTGATGACTTGGCATGTATAGGAACATGGTCTAGATCGTCTGTCCGGTCTCACGCATATTGTACTCAGCGGCCAAGAAAGCGAAATCTGTCGCTTTCCGGTCCTGACGAGAAGAATTGCGAAGGGAAGATGACTTCGGGTGGAGCTGATGCTCTTTGCAGGAAGCGGAAAGTACGTTGGCAATGACCACCAGCAACAACTCGACAAAGGTGAGTTAGCGAGCCTGGTCTCCGCCATCACACCTGGGTCCTTTACTCCTCAGCCTACATGCTGATTCAGTGCCGCACAGTCGACGTCTACTTCACCGAGGCCTCGAATCACAAATATGTCCCCCGGTCAATCCAGGTCGACCTGGAGCCAGCCGTTGTGGACCTTGTCCGGTCAGGACCGCTCGCGAATCTGTTTCGGCCAGATACGTTCGTTCATGGTCAGAGCGGGGCGGGGAACAACTGGGCAAAGGGGTACTATACGGAAGGTGAGTTGTGTTTGGTCTGCATTATGCCTGCCAAGATGGCCGGGCTAAGTTTGACGGCATGAATTCGTAGGTGCTGAGCTGGTCGATCCCATCATGGATGTCCTGCGCAGACAAGCGGAAAACACCGATTCATTCCAGGGATTTCAGCTGCTGCACTGTGCGTCTCTTCTCTGACCTCCCACTTTGTACCCTAATCCTCGCAGCTCTGGGCGGTGGGACTGGCTCCGGTCTTGGCGCCCTACTTCTCGGCAAGATTCGCGAAGAATATCCCGACCGGATGCTCGCAACCTTCTCAATCTTCCCCTCACCGAAAGTTTCCGAGACGGTAGTGGAACCGTACAACGCGATTCTGTCGACCAACAATCTGGTGGAGAACAGTGATATCACCACCTGTATAGACGTGAGTCAACACTTGCTTGGTTGGGCCAGTAACTCTTACCCCGCCACAAAAGGCACTCTTCTGAGCTGGGTGCTGATCATTGTACAGAACGAGGCCCTGTACGAAATCTGCGTGACGGAGCTCAAGCAGAAGACACCTGAGTACAAGGACCTGAACTCTTTGGTAGCAAAAGTCATGAGCGGTTTCACCAGTGGGTATCGGATTTTCCCGGCATTACCGAGAGGTCATCGCTAATAGGATTGCTACCCGTTTGCGCTCATAGCCACGCTGCGCTTGTATGTGTCCGCGTTGGACTCCGCGAGCGAGAAGCTGACAAAGTGCTCAGCCCAGGTGTCTTGAACTCCGACCTCCGAAAGTTGGCTGTCAATATGGGTATGTCGGCCATACGCATTTTCGGATGGCCAACTTACCCTCATCAGTCCCCTTCCCCCGGCTTCACTTCTTCACCGTCGGATACGCACCTCTTGTTGCTTCCGGTACCAAGTCATATACCGTACGTTACCGGTAGCCTTCAGTCAACTCATGACTGATGCTCCTGCTCAGGCGTCCAATGTCCAAGAGCTTACCGCCGCCATCTTCCAACGAAAAAGTCTAATGGCAGCAATCGATCCGGCTATGGGCAAATACCTGACTGTTTCGGTTGCCTATCGGGGCAAGCTCAGTATGCGGGATAGTGGGTTTCTTTCACCTTTGCTTGCGCAGTCCTGATGATAGAACAGTCGAGACGGCAGTCTGGGAGTTCCAGAACAAGGTTTGCTACACGTGTTTTCGTTGGACAACGGATGCTGAAGCCAATGTCTAATGCAGAATTCGGCATATTTCGTTCCATGGGCAGTGTCAACCTCTCACAGATATCAATCTCGCTGACCTGGAATCACAGATCCCGAACAGCTCCCTCACGACATTATGTACCGTCCCACCTGTCAGTGGCGGAACAGCAGCGGCGACGCTCGTGGCGAATACGACTGCCATTAGCGGTGCGTGTGTTCAGGCTTGAAGCCGAGAATATGCTGAAATTCGTGGCGCAGAGGTGTTCAAGCGGTCTCATGGGCAATTCAAGCAACTGTTCAGACGACGTGCTTTCATACATTGGTCAGTCGCCTCTCATACCACGACCCTCCGTATTCTACGCAAAGGCGGTGCTGACTCGAGCCGATGAAACAGGTATACTGGCGAGGGCATGTACGTTCCAATCATAACGCGAAGGTGACGGAAGGGTTATTGACCTGGATTGTAGGGACGAGATGGAGTTCACAGAAGCGGAGACAAACCTGTCGGATCTGTGCAACGAGTACGACCAATGTCAGTCGCCAACATCCGACAGTGAACCTCCCGCTAATGAGGATGACCGCAGACGCAAACGCCGATATGGACGACGATCAGATCGAAGAAGCGGAAGAAGTGGTAGAGGAGAACGCAGAGGATTTCGCGGAATGATACCTGTCTCGAAGGGGTGACTCTGGATGATCTGGGTGATTTGGGAATAAAGGGCTCGCAGATCCGCAAGTATCGGGATTTGGACAGTGATGTAAAAATCATGCTGCATAGGTTGGCACGGAGGCCGGATGTACATGGTTGGATCGTAATACAGAGGTCGTGCTTCGCCCAAGGACGGTATTTTCTATTCACATCTGACTGAATGCTATGCTCTCTCTTATTCTCTAATTCGGCCCCTTCATCGCAATCTTAAGAGCCTACATTCTATGTCAGTTCCATGACCGCAGGCGAGCTCGACTTCTTGCAGTCATAGTACCAGGTAGAAGAAACTTGAATCACCTTCTCCAGCTGCTCAAGATCGGTGCTCCTCGTCGCATCAATCTTCTTCATCGGCTTCCCTAGCTCCGCCATGATCTCATTCACGTCTGATTTCGAGCGGGCATCATGCACAAAGATGACGGAGCAGCCTTTGCGTCCGAAGCGACCGGTACGTCCTGTACGCATGTCAGCAGAAGTCTTTGGGCGTAATAATATCTACCAGGACGAGGTGTACTTACCGATACGGTGGATGTAAGTCTCAATGTCCGGCCTGTACTGCCCCTCCGGCCCAAGATCGGGGACATCGTAGTTGACGACCATATTGACCTGCTGGATATCGATACCGCGGGCGACGACATTGGTGGTGATCAAAACCTTGGTCTTGCCGTTCCTGAAGCCATCGAGAATGTCGTCTCGGTCGCGGGTCATCTTGTCGCCGTGAAGTGAGGCAACGGAATGACCCTCGCTGGTCAAGCGGTCGGCGATGCGGTCGGCCGTGTCCTTACGCTATGAGCAGACCTCATTAGCAAGAAAAGCTTGGATACCGAATGGGAGGCTTACACGACAGAAGACGATACTCTGCCCAATGGACATACAGTCATAAAGCGCTGAAAGAGCGTCGTACTTCGCTTCCTCACCGTCACACTCGAGGTAAAGCTGCTTGATGGCCTCGACGGTGACTTCCTCCTTCTTCAGGAAGATCTTGTTTGCTTCTGGCGCAAACTGCTCCGCAAATTCCTGAACTTCTGGGGTGAAGGTCGCTGAGAACAAGACGTTCTGAACTCCGGGCGGCAGTGTCCTGCATCTCTTTTAGCTGTGATACCCAAATAGGCCTCCGACCTACCTTTTGATGCGGTTCGTCTGATCTCCTAACCCCTGCATCGCTATCATCTCATCCGCCTCATCCAGAACGAACACCCTGATCTGCTTGGGATCGAATATCGAACCGCCTTTGCTGAGCATATCGATGAGAGTTCCGGGAGTTCCGATGAGAATATGCTTGTCGATCTTCACTCGACGAGACCACGAGCCGGGAACGGCGAGCATCGTTTTGATCTGAGTGAATCGGCCGATTTTGTCGATGACTTCCTGGATTTGACGCGCGAGCTCTCGAGAGGGTGCGAGGCAGATTGCCTATGCGGAGATCAGCATCGCAGATCTGGGTCACGGCTTGAGTCATGACCGGACGCTTAAGCCCATGCGATCTCGACCTACCTGAGGAGTCCTCAATGCCGGATCAACTCGACTGAGCATGTTGAGGGTAAAGGCAGCCGTCTTGCCTGTTCCCGATTGACTCTGCCCGATGAGGTTGCGTGGACTGCCATGAGTTCCGATCGTAAGCCCCAACTTCCTCTCGAAAGCTTCGGTCGCAGGGAAGGAGCTCACGGATTCATCAATAACATAGGCAGCGCCTTCTCCTGGATCTTCGAGGGTTTCTTGAACCCGACAGAGTAGATGCCCTTCATCAGATCTTCATGACTGCAGAAACCCTTGCGTCAGCTGGACCCGTTTCTCGCACATGATTTGGCGAGTCTTGACGGCTCGTGACCGCCAGAGGCAAATTCTGCGTGCAAAACTCACATAGGAAGGTCCTCAAACGCCGTGATAGAATAAAGTGGAGAGCTCGGATCTGCCTGCAGATCCGCTAGCTTGACCTAGACATTCCATTGTCAGCCAGGACGGCGATCGACTGATAGCAAAGAGCTGCCCTAGGAAGGCCGTCATCGACTGACCTCGACTTGGAATTCATTGGATATCAATCCGCTCAACCAGTTCCCGGTCTCCGACATCCGCGTGTCCACCTCGTCCTTCGCGACGCTGAGGCCGTCGGTATGTCCGTTGGTGCCACTGCCATTGGCATTACCGTTGGTATCGCCGTTGCCATTGCCATTACTGTTGGAGGGCCATTCATTACTGCCCCAACCTGAAGCAGCCAGTCAGCTAGTCTCCGAAAGGCCACAGGGAGGCACTCGAAGCAGCTGCGCCCCCATCGATCCTATAGAAAAGTTGACATACCCCCAGCGGTATCATCCATGATGTTCTCAGTCATCTGGCCTTTTCTTCCTCCGTCTGGTTTGTCGGGTAACAGCTCCTTGCCAGCGTTCTTCTCCTCCTTCACCTCCTTCTTCGCTTCTTGGAGGGCGACGGGTGCGGGTGCGGTTGTGGGTGAGGGTGATGAGCGGTCTGTTTTGACGCCAGCTAATGCCCGGCCGAAGAGCGGGTTGGTAGTATTGGGTTTCGGTCGAGACTGTGCAGCGGACGGCTGTGTGGCTTGTGATGTCGAAGGTTGTGAGGTGGTGGAAGTGGTGGAAGGGGATGAAGCGGGGACGAAGGGGGTTGCGTTGGTAGATAATCCGGATATTCGGGAGAGGAGGGAAGCGACTAGGGCGTCTTCTGTTGCTGGTTGTGGTGGAGGTGATAATGGTGATGATGCTGTCAGAGCCCAGCGAAGCGTCAGTGATGACTCGCAGCAAAGTTTCTGGTGAAAAGAGGCTAAAGCAATGGAGAGGTACAGTGCAGAGAAGAAGGAAGGAGAGGGGGGAGGAGGAGTGGAGTTGACAGTGGAGGTCCTAACGCTTGAATCGCCGAATCCCATCTCAAATAGAACATGCTCTCAGGCTCGAAGCGAGGCCATGGAGACAGGCACTCACCAGCACCCCTAACGGTCAATCCCTTTTCAGGTCGTGGTGTAGACTCAAATGACTGTCTCTTTGCAAAGTCCTTTGCCAAATCCCCATCCGCTTCTTCATCCGATTCCTCATCCGCCCAATCCTTCTTCCTAGGCGCGCTCAAGTCCGACATGGCGAAAAGGTACTAGGCGTTGGGGTCTGTGCGTTGTGCAGTAGGGAAATGGTGCACCGGCCTCCGGTAAGGAATGATCGGCGTTCAGGGATTGATGGCAGGGAGATGGGCGGCGTGTACAAGATGAGTCGGTTCGCGAGGTCGGCAAGTAACGCGGGGTTGGCAAGAGTGGGTATATACAAGGTATCCAGGAGACAAGCACTTTGGGAACAGCGGATTGGTGAGACTGAAATTGAGACTCCTTTGGTTCAGGTACGTTGCGCGGCGGGTGGCAATATTTGGCTCGGATGTGCTCTGTAAGCTCCCGCATCGATGGGGCAATCATTATGTGTGTACGACCTAGATGCTCTACGAGAATCTACAGACGCCGCAGACTTTCCCCACGCTCGTAGTCGCATTCGCCAAAGTCATGATTGGCGTCGTAACATTGATCCCGCTGAGCTGGGTGCTTCGCAGGTCGCAGCCGGTCAGCGCCGCGCTCGAGCACACGGCGGAGGGCATGTTGCCGGCGAGATTGGGATTCGAAGTGAGGGATAAGGTAGAAAGGGAAGTTGGAAGGGATGAAGGAGCGCGACTGAAGGCGTTGTTTTGTAAATATCTGAGTAGCGTCAGTTCTCGGCGAGCTCGTAGGGGGAAGCAGCTTACAGGGTCCCGAGGGATGTGAGAGATGTGAAGGATGGAACTGTGTCAGAGAGCGAATTAAATGATAAATCTCTACACGATAATTCAGCTGTGTGCTCCTCGTTCTCCCCCACAGTCAGTGTCCGTGTGAGGAGAGGGAGGGAGTGGTGGGCGAGGGGGGGGGGGGGGGAGGGGGCAGAATGGGGATCTTCTTCCAGCTACTTACAGGTACGTCAAGGAATTAGGCAGCTTGCTTTCCGTGACATTCGTCAGCCCCTGTCCTGTGACCCCGCTATAACAATCAGTCCAATCCAGCCTCATCTAGGTGACTCACAGGGTCACAAGCTTGGAGTTCCCGCTCAAGCTCGGCAGACTCGTTCCCAATTCTTGGTTATTGACGAGATACAAAGTCTTTAGACCCGTTGCTCTGCCGAACTCGACGGTGCTGAGCGGTCCTGTAAGAGATGTGTACTCGATGTCGAGGGTCTCTAAGTCTGGCATGGACAGCAAAGCTGCAGGAAATTCGCCCACTAAGGAGGGTGTTCCAGCAAAACTTTCTGTTAAGGAAGCGATCGACGTACTGGGGATCGTAGAGTTGCCCGTAATATGCAGAGATTGGAGGGCGACGAGATCGCTCAGCGTCGTCGGGAGTCTATCAGGTACGTTCGGAGACTGCATCTGCCTATCTCACGGTTAGCACGAACGACATCGATGAGCATGTGCCATACAAGCCGGTGATCCGTCCTCTGGAATCACAGCTAATCCCACTCCAGCCGTCACAAGGACTGGAATCCTTCGCCCACCGTGCTGCACTCAGTCCAGTGGTATTCCCCGTGGCGCGATACAAGTCCATGAGTGCGCAAAATTGCAGTGCGGCACCGACGTCAGTCGAATCGCCATTGACAAGTGGGGTGCTGAAGTCGTTTGTAGCGGTTTTGAGGACGGGTGTGCAGTCTGAGCATGGAAAGCTGAGTGGAGCTGTCGGGGCGGAAGTGGTGAATTGTTTCAGACATGCTGTCAACGACTGTGAGGTCGAGGTGGCGGATGGTGCGGATGATGAGGCGCTCGACGAAGGTGAGCCTGATGTGTTGCTCGAAGATGATGCATCAGAAGGTGTAGAGTTGGAACCGGACGACCTTGTCAGGAGAGAGGTACAGAGACCGATGGTGAGTGCCGCGAGGCAGAGGATGATCAACGCGATTAAGTACTGCTTCGATGAGCTCTAGCATTCGTCTCATGCACGAAATTGACACACCTTCCATATCCTCTGACGTCGCTTGATCCTATCTTCCTCCTTCTTCATCACCCTCCATTCCCTCTCCACCTTCTTCCCCGACTCATCATTCGGCGCGGTGCAGCTCAAACCCAAAGCACCTCCAACCCTCCATTCCCGCTGTCCAGGCGAGCGGCGAGGGTATGCGCAACTGATCTCAGGCAACGGCGAGTATGACCTTCCGGCCACCAGAGCCCCCGACCCAAGTCGTCCCATGCGCGTCGCACTGCGAAAGCGTTCCATCTCCCTCTGCTCCCTCTCCCTCATCTCTCGGACGGACCTGCCTACCTCCTCATCCCGGTGTTTCAAGATTCCCTTCCCAACCCATCCCGGATGTCTTGACATTCTCGCCACATGATGTATCGTATCGGTCGCCCTGTCGATCAGAGATCGGCGTTTCGGATTGCTGCTCGAAGCGAGAGGCGAAGGGGATGACGAAGGTACGGGTAGAGGTGAGTGGCCGAGATATGTGGGTGTGAGGAGGACGTTGTAGAGTACACTGTCATACTGATCGGGCGATTCGGGTTCTGTCTTTAGACGAGTGATGGGCATCTCAGAGGGGACTCTGAGCAGACTTCGCGGGATGACTTGGCCAGGCTTGATACCCACCTTCCCGCCCTTCCACGACGTGTATCGATGTCCCGGTTCCACCTCCGCCACGTCGAACGGATCATCCACAACTGTTCTCGGTTTCGCTGCCTTCTCCCTCACGGGAAGGACATTGACGTCTGGCGAGTTCTCAGCTGGCGCACTGGGGTAAAGCGCTTTCGTCTTGTTCAGGTCCAGCGGTGGTGGCCTGCGTGGACTCGGGGTACGCCGTTCCTTCTCCCTGAGCGATGGCGGCGGAGTGGACGGAGATGGGTACTGGGAATGGACGGGTGAGATAGTGTTCGAGATGATGGTGGGGTGATGCGAGACGGGCTGCGTCGGAGGCATCGGGTGGGAAATGATGAGTGGGGAACGGCGCGAGGGGAGGAGGGAGAAGGTGGAGAAGCTGGATTTGAAGCGGGATGGTGCTTCGGGTGGCATTGCGCTGTAATCGAAGATTGGGGAGCAGTAGTTCGGTCGATTCAGTGGGGATTAAGCTGCAGGAGAGAGAAACGATGATGCAGAAGCTGTCGTTCATCGGCGTTGCCTCTGGTAGAAAGTCAGTCAACTAGACAGTCTTCTAGAACCGATTCTGCCGGTCAGCTATCGATGCCGATCAAGCAATCAGCAGACAAGAGAAAGGGATAAGCAGAGCTCCGGATGCATGACCTCTCAGAAACCCGTCCATCGATACTCCGTCAGCTTGCACTCCGCCGGTCTCTTGATGACCCAAAACATATCTCCTGATCGTCAGCGCACAGCTTCATCCGAATGTTTCAGGACACAAAAAGCTCGGATCATCTTTTTCCTCGCTCTGAGGACCATACGGTGATGAAGTCGAGAATTTCGCAGGCACAATGGCGAGGGAGAGGAATGAAACGGGTTCATGATATCAGACTAAACCTACGTGGCATTTCCCCGAGAAATCTGGAAGGGTTCCAAGCCAGGGTCATCTAAGTCACCGGGGGATGTCTTTCTTAGATGTGTTCTGGGTATCTCCATCTAATAAGGGTCTACTTTGCGAAGTTCTTCTTCCCTCAGCATCATGCACTTGCCATAATCACAACCCCAAGATCTCCCAAAGATGTTACCACCTCCTCCCGTCTACACCATCTGACCCCCAAAATCTCTCAAGCCTTCGAAGTCTTCACACTCCCCTTCGCTGAACCCCGACTCTTTGTCCTCTTGAGCTTCTCCCCGCCACCCGCAGTCTTCCCCGCCTCCCATTTCCCACTGTTCCTGCTGAGTCCCTTCCTCGCGCTCGCATAATCCGGATCGCGATCCTCGTCATCGCTCGTATCCTCCTTTCGCCCGATACGGGTGCTCCACTCTTCCTGCTGCTTCTCAAGCGGCGGGCTGGGCTCTCTGTCCACAGATGGTCCTCCGTCTGTCGGAGCAGGCGGAGCGAGTGCCGTCTCTACTGAGGGCGATGGCGGGACAGCCATGCGGACCGATTTCCGCCGTGTCCCTCGACTGCCTGCATCAGACGCAGGTGCACGCGGGCGTCCTTGACCGGTGGCTGTCCCATCACTCATGATGGATGCCTCATCTGCGTCGCGGCGCACCGGGATCTTCTCAACTGCAAGAGGGCCGCCAATAACACCGGACTGAGCGATCTTGTCGTTCTCGACGACCTTGTAGCGCATTTCATCCTCCTCTTCCGACGAGCTGTCCTCGCGCACCGGCTCTCCATCATCCTCAACCGCAGACTCGTAGACGCTCTCCCGGTCGCTGGTGGCGGTGGAGTGATACGAGTTTCGCTTGCTAGGCATTATTGGAGCTGGCATGGGGGTCGGGGGTGGGGCCGGCTTGACTTCGCGCGGAAGTTGAACCGGCCCAGGAGCCATGACCGTGTACAGCGTCTTGGGAGGCTCGATCGGTGGCGACAACGCAGGCATGCTCATCGATGGTGAAGGGCTTGACGGGCGGAGCGCCGACTTGAGTGGTGGCTGTAGCGACCGCGAGGGAGGTAGTGGCGTGTTGGACCTCGCCGTGTCGGTCGAAATCTGTTTAACGCTGTTCGCGCGAGACATTGGTCGAGCTGGCTGTGGAGTCGCATCGCCGTTCGCAAGTCTTGGTGCACCAGGGCTCGTCGGAGTCCCCTGAAATGGCCGGACAAGAGACGATCCCGGGGCCTTTGCAAGCTCCATCTGCGGATTGACCTGGCTCTTGGGTGCTTTGGGGACTTCCGGCATCGTCGGAGGCGTCTTCATGTCGACAAGGCTCATAATGTTCCTCCCTTCGACGGCTTGTTGACTGCCCACTGCAGCACGTGAGACAGTCCCGTTCTGACGAGTCGCAGTGGCTTTCTTCGTTGTCCCGCTAGATTTCGTCGTTCCCGTAGACATGGCTGATTTTACCGTATTCGAGCGGGACAGACTGGCTGCGGCTGTCGGCGTCTTCCTCCCCGAAGGTGTCGGCGAGGTGGCCCTTACGGCACCTAGGGTAGGCGAGGTGGCTCTCGAGGGACCGGGCTTCTTCGCGGTGAGGGTAGTCTGGCTGCCTCCAGCTTTGTTAGCGCCGAGATCTGATCGCGTCGGCTTGGCCGGAATGAGGCCACTGGCCAGAGGAGTACTGGAGCTGCGCTTGACATGGCCAGCCCGTCCGATATTTTCCACCGAGAATGTGCTGTTCCGATTGTTGGCCACGCTGACGAGGTTTCCGGATTCCTCCTCGCTACTCGAATCGTCACCTCGGCGTGCTCTACCGCCCGTCAAAGTGGACTGATGACTAAGATTCGTATCGGTGCGAGTGTGCCAAGGGCCCTTGTTTGATGAACCGTAAGGCGGTGATTCCCTGCCAGACCGGCCGTCACGTGTTTGCTTTCCGCCTTTAAACAGTTTCGAAAGCGAAGCGAAGAAGCCCCGTTTCTTGGGGTTGCGCCGTACGCTCGAAGTGTCTGATGCAGCTCGGCGAGGAGGATTTCCATTGTTCTGCTGTTCCTCCGAGAAGGTTCGGCGAAGAGGCTGTCGACCTTTGGGTGGATGATAGCCCAATGCGCCGACCTCACTTGCCGCTCTTCGGGCACCAGTGTCGTAGGCCGGTGCATCGCTGTCAGAGTCGCCGCCAAGGTTTGCCGGTCCGCCGAAAGTAGTCGAGAGCGGGCGAGACCTCGCGTTGACCGACGGCACGCCGAGAGGAGACGGCTTGGCCGGGACTGTCGATGTCGGACTCTTCGCCCTGTTCGGGGACGATCGCGAGCCAGCCCTATTCTCATGGACGAACAGCTTGCCTGGACCGACGTCTTCGCCTGAACTGCCTTCGTCCTCTTCCGCGATACTACCGGTGATTGATCCGGGACCATGCCTGGAGCTAAGCTTTGGGAAAGGTACGCCGCCGCGGTGAGATGGCAGATCGTCGTAAGCGATCTGAGACGCGGATTGGGATGGCGCAATCGAGGGATTCGAGTCTAGCTCGTATGCGTCTGCGGGCAGTTCTGTTGGAAGGTCAGTCTGTCCCTTTCGCACCACAGCTTAATCACCGTGAGCCGTCTCGAGATCGGAAAGGCCCCTCTTTGCCTGCCCAACCCACATTCTCCCGACCGCCTCCATCGCCCTGAACCTTTCTTCAAGACCCCTCATCATCACTTTGTTTCGCTCCTGCTCGATTCTGACCTCCAAGCTCCTCAGATGCTCCTCACAACCAAGCAGTTCCGCCTGAGCCTCTTGGAGCTTGGTCGTTCGCTTGCCCTCTTTGCTGGTGGCGGACCCGTTAGAGGTCACGGAAGTCACCGAGGCTCGGGAAGATAGGACCGATCCATCCGGACGGGCGTATGAGTTTGCCAACGCCGAGAGATCAGATTTCGTCGGACGGGACTTGGTCGTCTTGATGAGTCTGGTGACGAGAATCTCCCGGTCCCGCTTGACCCGACTGAGTTCCTCCTCGAGAAGGTGAATCTGCTTGAGATCCTTGCGGAACCGTTCGAGGCTGCTGACATAGGCCGCCCAACCAGGGGAATTATGGTCGACCCGGTTGACCGAACCCGCATGCGAACCGCCATCCTGGTTCTCTACGAGAGAGTGGGCGAGGGGACCTTCGAATCCAGCATGGCGCACAGAGCGGCGGACCGGCTGCAAGACTCCCGGAGATGAGGTGACATATGCGAGGAGTGAAGACGTGGAGGTATGGGAATGGGAAAGGAGGGTAAGAAGGGAGCCCGATAGGGACTTTTGTGAGTCACTAGAAAAGTGATTCAGCATGTCAGCCTGAAGGGATACTCGCAACGCACAGGTAGTTGTTGAGGAGACGGTCGGAACTGCTACGATGGCCATTACCTGTGAGGAGAGACGACATCGTGTAGCTGCCACCAGGGGGAAGATGCGAGTAAGGGCAAGATAGTCATCCACACGGGCTCAACAAGTTGCTGTGATGCTGTGAAGAGACAATTGCCGGCGCCGCTTTCTGCTGATGAGCGGGTCTCCGATAGTATCGCCAGATGCAGCTTCCGCGGATGCCTTTCCGCCCTTTCTGCGACCTTTGTGAAGTCGATAGTAGACAACGCAATGTTTGAGAGGACGGGTAAAATACGCCCTTCAATATGGGGCCAGAATCCACTTGTCAGGGATCGTTACTCGGGAGGGCAGATGCCGCGATATACGTCATCATACTTTGCTTCCGGATCGTACCTGGACATGGTATCACCCTTATCAAGCTCATACGTGTGAACGGAGTTCCTGTCCACGTGGATATCCCTCTCACGTCACTAACGTTACCGCAAAAGCATCCAGACCGACTCGTCTTTTGCAAGCGGATCGAGCTCTGGAAGTGCCTTGTGCCCCCCTCACGAAAAAATCTTCGCTGTCATCAGCTGCATCACTGAGTCCCCAAACCGCCTTTCAACAAGAGAACTCCTTTCATTCCCATCATGCCTCCCAAATCCACTACGAAATCTCCTAGCAAGGCTCAAACACCCCCGCCTACAACTCGTCTCGAGGACACCCAAAAGGCAGTCGTAGAAGACATCACCAGCCTCGCCGATGGACTTCAGGCGGCTCAAGCCAACGGGACCGCGAAGCCCGCTACAAAAGGGCGACAGCTCGCGTACCCCTTACCTCGGCACATCTCCCCTACGACCGTTGAGAACACCCAGAGTCTCCTGAGGATAGTGATCTTGGGTCTGATCAGTGCTGCGGCGATTGGAAGTCGTCTGTTCGCGGTGATTCGCTTTGAGAGCGTTATTCATGAGTTGTGAGTTCAGCTTCTCATAGCCTCCTGGCGACGCTGCCTAGAAGCGTTGGCTTGATTATATTCCGTGAGCTGCACAGGATAGCGCTGATTGCTGTTTGCGTCGCAGTGATCCTTGGTTCAACTAGTAAGCTGTTTTAGCCTGGGCTGAGAGACTCGCTAATACCCGCCTCAAGCCGAGCCTCCAAAGTCCTCGTGAACGAAGGCTTTTACGTGCGCCTTACCCTGTCATGACTGTGCGAGGTTGATGGACGATCCCAGGAATTCTGGAACTGGTTCGATCCCACCGCGTGGTACCCGCTGGGCCGGGTGGTGGGCGGTACCATATACCCTGGCCTCATGGTGACCTCTGGACTGATTTGGAACGCGCTTCGTTTCATCAATATGCCCGTCGACATCCGGAATGTCTGCGTCATGGTGGCTCCGGCTTTCTCAGGTCTCACAGCCTGGGCGACGTACATGTGAGCTGCAACCTCCATCGAGCCCATCGACTGATGATTGGACAGGTTCACCACGGAGATGGCCAGCCCGTCTGCGGGACTCCTGTCTGCTGCATTCATCGGTATTACTCCGGGCTATATCTCGCGATCAGTGGCGGGGTCCTACGATAACGAAGCGATCGCCATCTTCCTCCTGATGATCACCTTCTACCTCTGGATCAAGGCGCTCAAGGTCGGCAGCGCATTGTGGGGAATGGCGGCGGCTTTATTTTATGGCTGGATGGTTGCCGCATGGGGTGGCTACGTCTTCATCACCAACAGTGGGTTCCGGATATCGAATATAGGCTGACTCTCACAGTGATTCCTCTGCACGCCTTCGTTCTGGTCCTCATGGGCCGATTCAACAATCGCCTATACACCTCTTACTCAGCTTGGTACGTCATCGGCACCATCGCCTCGATGCAGGTCCCATTTGTCGGGTTTCTGCCACTTCGCACGTCGGAGCATATGGCGGCTCTTGGTGTCTTCGGTCTGCTCCAACTGGTCGCGTTCGTCGAAGCCGTCCGCAAGCTCGTGCCGGGGAAGCAATTCCAATTGCTGCTCCGTGTCTTCGTGTTTGCTGCTTTTGTGGCGAGCTTCGGTGTGCTTGTCATGTTGACCTTCTCGGGATGGATCGCACCGTGGACGGGTCGATTCTACTCGCTTTGGGATACCGGATACGCGAAAATCCATAGTACGCATCGTCCGCTACGAGACCACCCTTGTCACTGATCATTCATAGTTCCGATCATCGCTTCCGTGTCCGAACATCAACCCACCGCCTGGCCATCCTTCTTCTTCGACCTCGAGATGCTGATCTTCTTCTTCCCCGCTGGTGTTTACTGGTGCTTCAGCGAGCTCCGCGACGAGCACGTCTTCGTCATCATCTACGCCGTCCTCTCAGCATACTTTGCCGGCGTCATGGTTCGACTCATGCTCGTCATCACACCCGTTGCCTGCGTGACCGGCGCCATCGCCTTCTCCCGCCTACTCGACGCGTACATCGACCCCATGGTCCCTCTTCCTGAGGAGGAGATCGATGGGGATGCCATCGCACCGTCTAAAAAGGCCGCAAAGAAAGCTGCCACAATTTCAAAACCCAAGAGCGCATTCACCGGCATCCTGGGCTTGAGGTCGACGTCCGGTGTCTACGGCCTCGACACCCGCTTTGCTGTCGTTTCAGCGCTTACAGTCTTCCTTTTCGTCTTCGTCTACCATTGCACATGGGTCACGTCCTCAGCATATTCGTCTCCTTCGGTCGTGCTTGCCAGCCGAAACCAAGACGGAAGCCAGAACATCATAGACGATTTCCGCGAGGCGTACTATTGGCTCCGCCAGAACACCGCGCCGGACGCAGTGGTCATGTCATGGTGGGACTACGGCTACCAGATCGCGGGTATGGCCGATCGGCCGACGCTCGTGGACAACAATACATGGAACAATACGCATATCGCGACAGTGGGAAAAGCCATGTCCAGTAACGAGGAAGTCGCCTACCCGATTCTGCGAAAACATGATGTGGATTACGTGCTTGTCATCTTCGGCGGACTGCTTGGTTACAGCGGGTTTGGTCGCTTCAGATCTCTTGTGTATGAAGCTGATAAGCGTAGAGACGACATAAACAAGTTCTTGTGGATGGTACGGATTGCTCAGGGTGTCTGGCCGGAAGAGGTGCAGGAGGTAAACTACTTCACTCAGCGAGGGGAGTATGCAGTCGACGAGCGGGCGTGAGTGTCTTCTCCTTTTCTTTGACAAGTAGCTGATTGCACTTCAGTACGCCGACGATGAAGAACTCACTTATGTATAAGATGAGCTACTACCGGTACTTCCTCCGCGTATCGCAAGGCCTGATACATACTGACGCCCTCAGGTTTGCTGAGCTGTATGGTGGCCATCCAGCCCAGGACCGAGTTCGCGGGCAAAAGATCCCGGCCACCAGCCCGACATTGGACATTCTCGGTGCGCCGCATTTCGAGACTAAAGACGCCCGCTGATCTATGTGAGTAGACGAGGCATTCACGAGCGAGAATTGGATCGTCCGGATCTACGAGGTCAAGAAGGAGGATCCGATTGGACGGGATCACAAAGCCGTGTCCGCATTCAACGCGGGGAAGCGGCTGAAGAGGACGAAAAGTACTGGCGCAGGAGGCAAGAAGGGACGACCGAGCATGTGACGATGTAATGAGAACAAATGCATGCCATGTGGAATGTTTGAGGAGACTGCTATACCGCATTTACGAGGCGAGACGAGCTGGGCACAGCCGCGGAAGTGGACCCCTGGATTGCTCGCTTGAAAGGCTCATCCTATGTATGCCAAGGCAGACCAGCTTCAGACAAGACTTACCATTCTATAGTAGACCTGGTCCCGGAAGATTCAACTCGGCATCCATCACATTGCGCAGAGAACAGGCAGCTATAGTCCCCGATGATGTCTTGCTCCCTTGTCATGGCGCTCAGCTTGGCCGACGAGCTCGGATCCTCTCTCGACAACGATTTGCAAACACTGAGCCCGACAGATGATTTCCGATATGAGAACGAGGACGAGATAATGGTGGAGGGTGACGAAGAGGAAGAAGGTGAGCCAAGGATCAATTTGCCGAGCTGATGATTAGCCGAAGCGTACGATGCTACCACCCGCTGGATCGCCAATCTCTTGCGAGCTGTATCCTACGGAGCGCCGCGACGAGCTTTTCACATACAGTCCCAAATCATTCGCCTCTTGTGCATCATCGAAGAGTACGGTCGACAGCCAGGAAGCCCTTACTGAGAGGGACCTCAATATCAGTATCGATCATGAAGTCTCCCTCGACGCAGCACGATCCGGGCGACTTGCCACCCTTCGTGTTGCGCTGCCCGAGATAGATCCACTTGCGAGACTCTCGGCCAGTATGACTTCGACAGGCACTTTCCTCATCCATTTGCAGCGAGACAGCTCGTCGACGCTCGGCACTGCACCAGAGGTCATGCTGCAGGCGCATCTGCATCGACTCACGGACTTGGAGCGGATACGAGAGGAACAATGTCGAGAATTGCAATTGCTCCTCCGGGATTTGGGGAAAGTCCGATGGGAAGGAGTCGTGGAGGACTTGATGATGGGCAGAGAACTGGGATTGGGATTGTTGGAGTGAGGTTGAAGGCAACGAGGAAGAGTGGTCCGTCGGCTGGGCGGGCGAAGCTTCTGGATACGCATGTCGACCAAGCGAAGACGGCGTACTCGAAGCACCGGGTCTTGATCCTGACGCATCGAGCGTCTCGCTCGATCCTGATACCTGGCTCGTCTCGACACCGACGTTCCTTCCCCCACTCCGAAAAGCCACATCCGATATCCTCACCGCCACTCACACCCTCCTCTCCGCTGTCGCCACCCTCACAGACCACCTCAATCTCATCCGCCACGTCCCGCCAGCTGCGCCGAATCCGAGCAGGCGTCGACCGCTGGCGGGAGCGAGAGGCCTATGAAGAGCTATGCAGACGGGGAGTAGAGGAGTGGGAGGCGAAGCGGCTGAGAGAGGGGTTGAGAGGGATTGGCGCGAAGGAAATACTGGGTCGGGAGGTGAGGGAGTTCGAGGGTGAGCTTGATGATTGGGGGACGAGGATTGGGGAGATGCGGGGTGGTGTGACGGTGGCTTGAGGGTGGAAGTCGCGCTGTATCTCTAGTCCTTGGCCGGGTAGGACTGGTAAGAGGGCTTTTTGATGAAACGAATGATCAGAATACGTCTGTCGATGATCAGATAGAATAAATCAATACATCCATGCAGTGGACAGGGTACAAGACACACCGTTTCCGAACTCATGAAGATACGAGATGACTAGCGATGCTTACAACCCAAAAGAAAAGAACCCATGCAAATGCTCAAACCAAAACCCGATCCAAACCTCCATGGGACACCGTCTACCCCCTGTTCCCGCTCATTCTTTCATCACCCCGTTCATCAGGGACATCGCATGAACGATGAGCTTCTGATCGATGCCCGTCGCCTGTTCCAGCGCCGCGAGCACCGATGAGAACCCGCCTAGATGCTTGATATACTATCCCACCCGTCAGCGAAAACTCCGGAACAGTAGGCGACCAACGTACCATCGTGGACATGCAATTCTCAATCCTCGTAGTCAAGCTCTCGATGATCCCGGCCAACTCATCATCCTGCATGTCCTCGCGGATCGCTGGACCCAGGTATGCTGGCGGTGGCAACCTGATCGCCTTAAGTTGCGCACGTTTAGACGAGGGGGATTCCATCCCTGGCGATGTAGGCATGACGGGCGAGTCTGGTGGCGGTGGCCGTATGACCGATTGGGCGGAACATAACGCTTCGAGTCGGAGAGTCAATTGAGACAGCTCGCGGACCTCGTCGATGTCGATCAGTCGCGGGCCGGTGGTACTGAGTGTTCGGTCGTCGTTGACTTCGACGTTCGCTCGGAGGTCGTTGGAGATCTCCAGTCGGCCGGCAAGGATCTTTGGATACAGCAGATGGAGCTTTTCCGGCACTGTAATGGATCAGTATACAAAGCTGAAGTTTAAGAGCAAGACGGACCTTCTAGACCCTTGAGTTTCCGCTCGCCCATATCCTTGACCGCAAGCCCGATCCGCCGCAGCTCCATGACCTCTCTCTTGAGCTCCGGCGGTAAGTCCGCCAGACTGTCCTCATCCAGACTATCCACATATTCTCTGAACGCCTGAAGCTCGTTCAAGACGTCCTGACTAGCCATCAATTGTCCTCCATCGGCTCTCGCGTTGATCCTGGCCGCGCGGTTGACCATCGGGCCGTAGTAGTCCATTCGCCGGGTGATCGGGTCTCGCTCGCAGGATGGGGATCCCCAGTGTATGCCCATACGCACTCGCAAACCTCGCTGGACAAGGTTGCCTTCCGAGTCATAAATCACCTTCCCGTCATGCGCCTCGAGCAACTCTCTTGGCCACTCTTGCTGTAGCAGACCGATCTGACAGTTGAAGGCCCAAAGAAGCGCCGAGGTGACGGTCTGGAACGACACCATGAATGCGTCTCCTTCTGTCTTGACCTCGTATCCTCCGTCCAGACGTAATTGTCGGCGCATGAGAGTATGGTGCATCTTGATGGCTGTCGGCATCCCTGGATTCGTCTCCCACAGAAACGTCGAATTGACGATATCGGTGAACACAAGGGCAACCTGGCCTTGAGGAGGCTCGATCTCTTGCTGTAACCGATTGAGCGTCCGATCGCCGACCTCCTCGTACCGTCGGCGAATGTTTCGCTTGTCTCGCGCGTAGTATCCGTCACCGTCTGTCGTGGTATCGGGCGCAACGAGTAGTCCCGAAGCCGCAACACCGCGCGGTCGTTGACCTCGACCGAAGAAGAGATCCGAGATGTTGACGACCATGACCATGACCGAACCTTCTGCGCCATACGATACGGCGAAATCTCTCAACTTCTGCGCCGCCATCATCGGGTCGTCCCGCTCCGTCCGCGCGACGTCGACGGCGACCTGATAAGAGCAGCACTTCCATAATGCTTGATTGCCGATGATGACGAACTCATCCGATTCGGACAGCTGACGGGTCCGGATTTCTGGGCTGGCATTGACGGCTGGGAATGTCTGCCAGTATCCGAAAGCTCGAGATACATCGATATCCTTGTCATCGTTGATGTATCCCTTCTCCGATACCCAAGCTTCTGCGCGCCGGATCCGCGCTGTCTCCTCACGGTCCGTCGGATCATGTAGCTTCGAGAGCAATTCCGCCTCGCCCTTTCGCGACAGCACCACGAGGCAATCGCCCACATTGCCGACATACATCGTTCTGCCCACGAGGTAGACAACAGCCCCAGAAGAACCGTTCCGGAATGGTGACGCAGTTCCTGGCTGCCATTTGCTGAACATCGAATCCATCGACGAAAATCTGTTGATCGATGACTTTCGCCCTTTGTTCACGCCGACGAGGTGTTCAAACGTCATCCGATTCGAGAAGAGGAAAGTTCGCCGTAGCGCATGTGTCAAATCCTCGTCCGGCCGCAACCTCTCGAGCTGATTGCTGAGGGTGTTGGCGAAACTCTCTTGGAGGAACTTGGGGATCCGACCCGCAGGTACTGATGGTGCAGCTCGGCCAAACATACCGAAAAGACACTCGTTATCCTTGCCTCGGAAGTTTGGGACGACGAGGTCGAACATGGCGACATGTTCAATCGTACCGAGCATATCCGCGATACCGTACGCCATGTTATTGATATCGGAAAACGAGGTTCGCACTCGCTTCTCTTCGCTTTCGTCCGGGAGCGATGGGATACGAAGGGTTACGTCCATTAAACCAAGAAGACGGAGTTGTGTCAAGGCGGTAAAGTCCGATAGCTCTTTGCGGAAGGTCGAGGCGTGACTCATATCCTGAGCACTCGTAGGCTTGATCTCGAGTCGCTTGTTACCGGACAGGTTGAGGTATCGAAGGGCGGTATTCCAGTTCCTGCAAGACATCAGCCGTCTTTCACAAGATCTCAAGATGCGGCTCACCAGTTCCAGTCGTACGGCCAATTTGCGATATTGTATTTCAGCACGTTACTGCCCACGTCGAGATGCTGTAGGGAGGTCAAGGCACCCAGCTCCGATGGCAAAGTCTGCAGTTTGTTCCCGTTGAGGTGTAGTACCCTCAGCTCCTGGAGCTTCTCGAGATCCTCAGCGGGTAAGCTGGTAAGCTTGTTGCCGGAAAGGTAAAGCGCCTCCAACTTGTCGTTCTTGCTCAGCGTATCTGGCGGGACCTCATAGATTTCGTTGAAGCTTAGATTAAGCACGCGGAGCTCCGGCATCGATGCGGTGGAGTGGAAGACGTCATCGGTGAACTGATTGTCGGCGAGGTACAGCTTCTGCAGACTGAGTCCCATCGGTGGGTAAGCCGCATACCTCTCGCTTGAAGTCGAGACATCTGAAAGCTTGCGATCCGGTTTCAACCCCATAAGTTGCTGTACCTGAGCCAGATCTGTTGGGGGATCTTCAAACCCATCGAGGAGGTTCGAGCTTGCATTGAACGATTCGAGCGAGCTGCACACCCAGAGATCCCCAGGAATCTCCTTGAGGTTGTTGTTGTGCAGATTGATCGTCCGAAGCTTCTGCATCTTGCCGAAACCGACGAAAAGATTCGCGAGCAAGTTATCGGTACATGAGAATGTCTCGAGGTTCGTGAGGCGGTCGATAGTCGATGGCAGGCGAGTCATCTGGTTGAAGTTAAGATTTAGCGAGACAAGGTTGACGAGCCCGCTAAACGCCTCATCCGCGAGAGTCGAGATCTTGCCGTGCGACAGATTGAGCTCGGTCAAAGCGTACGTCACCGCCGCGGTTTTTGGGAGCGGTGCAAGCGTGAAGCCAGTGATCGAGTTGTTGGGCACACTGAAACAAAGGACCTTTGCGCCGAGTTGAGCGTCCAGGGTGACAAGGTTATTATGATCCGCCTGGAGGGTTGTGAGCTTTGGCAGGGCGTACACTGAGTTCAAATTGGTCAATCTATTCCGACGAACGTCAAGTTCGCGGAGATTGGCTAGGGTGTTGAACGATTCCGGGAAAGTCGTCAGCTCGTTACCGTATACGGCGAGACGCTCGAGCGACTTGAGGTTGGACATCTCCGATGGTAGCTCGGCAATCTCATTGAACGAGATGTCCAGGTCGACGAGGTTACACATCTCGCACACGACCGCTGGAAACATCTCAAACTTGTTGTTCGAGATGTTGAGGTATTTCAATGCCTTCATTTGCGCGAAATAGCTCGGGATCGAGGTGAGTTTGTTGTTCTGGACCTTGACCGAGAGAAGTGTTGAGATCTCGTACAGTGGTACGGATTCCAGGTCGGCGATACGATTACTCGAAACGTCCAGCCGCGACAGGGTCTGACTCGCGCGGATGCTAGCGGGTACCCGCTTGAGTGCCATGTTCGACATCCGCACCTCCTTCAGACCGGTACAAGCTTGGATGAAGTCTAACGGAAGATCGGTCATCGGGTTTCGCGACACGTTGAGGATGATGATATTGTGCGCGTGAAGGTGGAGGAAGATGGGAATTGTCTGAAGATCTCGCCCGCCGATATCGATGAATTCGAATGAATCGTAGGAGCTCTCTTCATCCTGTCGTTCAGGTCAGCTTTGCCTCGCGAGGTACGCTGAATCACTGACCGGATCGATTACTGGTAGAGCTGGGGTTTGGTATATGAACCTGACGAGAATCGCAAGATCTTCCTTCCCTATCTCATCGAGCCGCTCCCCATCAGTGAATCCAGCCTGACGGAGCCGCCGGTCTTGGATTGCCAAAGGCCTCTCAGAAGGTAGCAGTTGTCGATCTGAGACGGGCGTCAGCGCTCATCACCGCTAGGGCATGCTAAGTACCTTGACCCCGCTCTCGTAGGTACATCCTCATGCTGGTCGTCACCTTCTTCCCAGGCGGCGCCTCATTTGCCCCGGATAGCACATTTACGATCTCCGCTGTAGTCGTCAAGAGCGGGAATGACATGACGTTGTGACTCCCGTCCGCGCGGTATATCCGAATAAGATGCTTTCCCCTTGTCAGCGGAGTTTAGCAGAAAGTCCTCAACTCACCGGCATCATCGAGATGTGCGCACTGCCCGACGTCCCTGGCCTCCCTGTCGCAGGTCTCGTAGCCGTCGAAGGCCGACCGCTGCTCGTCTTGACCCGTGGCCTGCTGCTGCTCCCAGGCCGTGTGGCTGTACCTCGGGATTTTGGCTGACAAGGCTGAGCTGATTTGAAGCCGAATGGCGGGGGCCGCTTCGCTACACTTGGCGACGATTGAGGGCGGAACACTTTGCCAGGGGTAGCTTCCACCGAAGGCGACGTCGCGTCATCTCGGCCCCAGTCTTCCTCGTCCTCGCTGGAGCTCGAGTCCTCAGGCGACACTTCATCGCCTTCTACGCCCCACGATTCCGGCGCCGCCCAAGCAGCAGCCGCCGCGGCGGCGGCGGCCGTCCCGGAGGCTCCAGCAGAATCGTTCTCGCCGGCTCTGCCATGAGTTGGACCCGGGAAGGCACCATCATGTAGTGCGACGGGAGTACCGATGGCTGAGCGTGTCGAAGGACGTGACGGGGACATGCCGTCAGCTGTGGACGGCTTCGAGGGTACGGAAGAACCGAAAGGATCGTTGAAGACCGTTTGACTAGATCCTCCTGAAGTCGCCCATGCAGGAGCAAGCGGCTGCAACGCCCCACTGTAATGCATGTCGGCGTTTGACGATTCTGAGTCTGTCGAGCCCATCTTTACATTCCGCAGTTGCGACGGTCTGCGGGGTTGCGTGGTGGGTGGTAGAGAGTACTTAGGTGAGAGCGTATGAGGTGAAGGTGGGGTACGTGGCTTATTGTCGACTGACCCGGCCGACGAGGATGATCCGAATGGATTGCGCATGATTAGAGTGTCCAGTTGCCGATGAGCCTCAGACAGGACCGACCTGTCTGGAGTCTCCGCGACACGGCCCGCCGTCGGTCCCCAACTTCCTGATCCGCTCGAGACAGTAGTCGCGAAGCTGCTCGACTGGTCCATCGCGTCCCGGAAGAGCATCGAGCCTTGAGTCGACTCGGTCACTGTGGTTTGCCCGGAAGCCGCTGGTCCCCTGAACATCCCGGACGGAGGAGCTGGTGCATTGGCAAGGTTCGGATCGACGATTCCTTCCATGTCGTCAAGATTCATGTCCAGTTGCCAGTGGTCTGTGGGTTTCTCTTGCAACGGCGAGATGGCACCCTCAGACGAGTAGCTCTGTCCATTGCGCGTCGGAAGTCGATTCAAGACAAGTCCTTGATCTTCGAAGAGGGATGGGTGGGACCGCTTCTGCGAAAGGGACCCAACGGATGGCGAGCCTGACAGCCTAGAGCTGGTGGAACCGGAGCCAGAGTCTCGGTGCGCTCCGTCCGCAGGGGCCAAATCGGCTGGAATCGGGTCTGCATCAACGAATCAGCATATCCCCGACGGCGAAAGTCGACTTACTCATTGACGAGCTTGCTCCTGTCTTTCGCTTGAGCAAGCCGCCCAGGAAACCCTTCTTCTTATCACTTCCCACGCTTCCAGCGCCTGATATGTTCGAAGCTGTACTGCCGAAGCGAGAACCCCTATTTCCGGCAGCCACGCTCGCCTGCCGCCCGAGCTGCGATGGTGAGGCGGACGATTCCACAGACGGGGATGACCCCGTTTTCGCAAGCTGAGGCTGAGACGCCGCAAAGGTCTGCACACTATCGCCTGATCCCGCCCGCGAGCGAGACGTGTCTTTGGACCGGTTGGAAGAAGCGCGTGCATCCGGAGCACCGGATCCAGGTAGGATGTTTGGTTGTGAGCCACTACGTGAGCTGGAGGCATTGGGATTCTGGGCAACCGAGGAAGCGGTAGTGTGCCGTTTGGTTCGGGGAAGCGCAGGGACAGAGGCGAAATGGTTGAGAGCCTGTATCGAACCTTTTCTCGGAGATTCCTTCGGAATAGGTTGCGCCGGTTGTTCCGCCTGCTCGGCTCGGGAGTCCGGCATGCTCGGCGTGTCGTCCGTAAGCCAAGGGGCGATGTTGGCACCCATCAATCCGCCTGTACTGTCATTCCGACCCTGAGGCGCAGGAGCAGCCTTGATGTCCATGATATCGTCCATCGAAGAGTCGAACCGCATGCCATTCACTCCGAACCCAAGCCCAGCGCTGTTGTCACCGTCCGAGAAAGCGCCGATCACTACTCCAGGGTACGTCTGCGACGTCTGCTCCATTCTCGAAGGGTGTGGTAACATGAAGGGTGGTTCCTCTCCTAGCCGTTTGTACAGCGGTGACACCTTCTTCCGATCCCGCTCAGTGGCCACCCGACGCCGTCGATCCGAATCCTCAGGGCTCTTCATTCTCGCGCTGCTCGACCCATGCTTCGTCCTGGGACTGTGTCGCTTCCGCTCCTTCTCACCAGGCAGAGTGGGGCTGGTACGTGATCCCGGCGAATCATGACTAGAACTCCTGCTTCTTATGCTGGAGTGCGGGGATGGCCCATCGGATATGTTGTACATCTCGCTATGCTCACCGCTGTTCCTCGACGTCGGCGCGGCTGTGGCCACACCAAGCTCGGGCGACACTTCCGTCGGACTCAGATCTTCCCGCCTTATGTGGACAGATCCATTTTTGGGCATTGTCATCGGCCCTATATCGCCAATGGGGGAAATAGAGTGGAGCATCTCGCCTCGAGATGGGAGGTGGCGGCGCCGCTTCTCGGGGGAGTCACCGGCAATGGAGCTGATGGAGAGAGTAGACGGAGAGGCATCGATGGATTTGCGTGTTTTTGTCGAAGAAGTCGCCGGAGAATTAGGATTGGATGGGTGGGGATGGGTAGGACGTCTGAACATGGAGCTCATGACGGTGGGATTGGGAGGATGCAGCGCCTCGATTTACTCGTGAGGGAGCGTTGAGCTCTGCGGAGGGGGCCTGGTTGTTTTTCAGCTCAAAGCTTTCAGACGGTCGATTGAAATAGGTCGGTACCGCGCCTAGACCGGATAGGCGACTCTAGCTTGAATGGGCGGCTGATCCGGGCACGTGGGCGATTGCGTGTGATATAGTGTCCTTCAGATGTCGCCAGTGAGGCCGTGAGACCCAAGGCGGACAGCACTATTTTTTGGCCGAGCTGTACGATCTTCTTTTGTCGCTGTTTGTGGTTGTGGGGAAAAGAGGGGGGATTGAATAGGTATCTTGCTAATTCCGAACCAAAACTCATCAGACGGGCTTTGCTTTGAAGTATCAAGGGTTGAAGGCCCTGTTATCCGACACCATCATGACGTCCCAACTCACAATCCGGCGTTGAAACTTTTTCAGCGTTTCTCATCATCATCAACAATCATTTTTGTTAACAGAAATCATCTTGTCAACAGGAATCATCCTTGTCAACAGGGATGATCGCCAACTCAACAAACGTAACAGAAACTCAGGCCGAGAGCACCATCATGACAGACTTGCAGTCCAGAAGCATCAATGCATCGGATCCTCAATCTGACAGTACCATTACACTGGAAGCACAATCTGCAGCTTCCATCACACCCGACTCACAGTCTGATAGTACCATCACAATGAAATCACAATCCGACAGCACCACCGTACCACCGCAAAAGATTCAAAGTCCACGGGCATCATCAAAACGCAATCCTGGCTACCGTTCATGCCCGTCAGTCAGCCAGAAGCGAAATCCTGGGTGCGCCGACCCAAAGCTGTAAGAAATCTCGAACGTCTGACGGCAGTAGCCCAAACCCCGGAGGGATCCTTCCTCAACACCCGTTCCTTCAACCTCGAGTGGTTATCGCCATCCTACACGTGTTTTAATAGCGAGCTATACGATGCTCATGTTGACTTTCATTCGACAACCCATGCCAGCTCATCGGGTTGAACCCGGATATCGAGGGGCATGTCCGTCAGCTGGAAGCAACTGGATCATCTCAGCTTCATGGCTCAGCTTCATCCGCTTTCGGCGCGATGGCCCGATTCTGAAGTGACATTCGCTGCTGATGAAGACAAGACGATCCTCGACATCATTCTTGAAACGGAGAATCTTGTGTCCAAGCTCAGGGAGGATTCTCAAGACACTTACCGATCTTCTGGCCTTATATCGGATCATCAATCGACAGTCACAAACGAGACGCTACTCAAAGCAGAGGACATACCGGCCTGTAGACCAAACCCGGAACTTGGTGGACTGATCAGGTGGAGGTTAAATAGGTGCCATGATCCCTATCATACCGAAACAAGACGATCACAAAGTACCGGGCCGATGACTTGGGAGAAACGGAAGTGAGCGCTTGGATCGGTCTGAAAACACGTCCCACCCGCACCAAAGAGAATTCCATTTGTATCATTTTGTACGAGAAGGAGAGATTTCACGGAGTTCATTCGTGATGAAATGAATGACTACCCACTATATAGGCGCGCAACCCTAGCCCGGGTCCCGTCTCTTTCCCACATCCCATCCATTCACCCTATTTTAGCGCCTCATTGTTCTCATTGACAACCAATATCTCATCATGGATCTCGATAAACCTCTGGATGATCTCATCATCGACAAGCGGAAGACGAATCCCGCCCGTGGTCCTCGTCAAAGCCGAGAACGCGCTGCCCTCATTCCATACGCGGTCGGTCCATCCATCTCCCCGCATCCTCCTTCTTGACGGACCGCATAGCGTCCATCACCGCGCTCAACGGAAGACACGTGGGTGCATGATGCTTACCAAGGTCCTGGCGGTGGTAGGCGGAGTGCTGGAAGTACAGGTGTATCGGCCGCGACTGTTGCCGGGACGGGAGCGGCTTTCACGGGTGTCTCACCCCGGATTGAGGTGGTGGGATTGCATTACGAAGTCACTCCGGCGGATCTCAAGGTATGTCCCCGCATCTTCAACTAGAGTGCTTGACCATGGACTGATCCTGTTTTGACAGAACATCTTCTCCCAAGCCGGGACCCTCGTTCAGGGCCCAACCATCCGTGTGAGCGTCTAATCCTCGAAAGGAGACTTCAGCCGTCTCCTACCGCATCGCCTTTCGTCGGTCCTGGCGACTGCAGATATTAGGGAGGACGGCCGTGATAGATAGGAACAGAATTGCTTATGCCCCGCTTTCTTGCTTCTTTCCCTTGTACGGCACCCTGTAACTTGTATCTGGCTTTACTGATATGCTCCCCTAGTATGCGACCAGTACGATCGCTCTGGACGCTCTAAAGGCGAAGCGACAATGGAGTATGCTTCCTACCAGCAAGCGAAGATCGCCATCAACAAGTTTGACGGCGCAATGACCAAAGGTGCGTCACTTTCTCTTGTACCTTCTTTGACGGATGACTGACTCCCATCTTTAGGCCAGACGATCTCGATCCGACTCCTTCCTCCGATCACGGCTGGTTCTCGTCCCGCTTCGGCTGCCGGGAAACGTGTGACAACTGGCGGATCCTTGCTTTCAAGAATCACGGGCGGAGGCGGTGCTGCTGTGGCAAGTCCTCGCGGTGGACGCGGTGGTATTGTTCGCGGGAGGTGAGCAGTCCAAAACGATGTCAGGCAAAAGACTGAATGGGTCACAAGTGCTCCGAGGGGAAGAGGTGCTCCAGCAGGTAGGGGACGTCGCGCACCAGCATCATCGGGCGATCTCGACAAGGAGCTGGACAGCTTCATGAAGACCGATGGGGTGAGTTCAGCTTTCCCAAGGTATGGACCAGCTGCTGATGTATGACTACTAGACGAACGGTGCGGATGTCGAGATGGCGTGAGGGACTAGTTGGGACTGAAGGTGAAAAGCTATTGATTACGTAGAGCAATCCATGTATATCGCTGTCTTAGAATTCACTTATGCGCTCTTTGTTCAGTGGTGGTCTGCTATGCCATAATGTCACTCGTATGCTCTCGTTTGAGAAGGCTTCGTTGCTAATGGCAAGTCATCCGAACCGAGAAGTGTAATCACGCCGTATAATTTGCCTGAGACCGGTGCAAGTGAAACCCGAAGGCTCTTTGTCCATCCTTTTCTTCTTTCTCCTCTTAATTTCGGCGCAATGCGACAGGCTGGCCCTCCTGGCTGCTTGACCATCATGCACTGACGCCTTTCCAACCTTCTACGCGATGCTTGTTACAGGCGCAAGTTCCGGCCTCCCAAAATGGTCCCTCGCCCGAGTTGCCAAGAGGCCTCGTCCCCCCGAACCGTCTGTACAGGAGTAAGCTTCTTTCCGTCCCTCGTGCTAGGATCCCACTGATGTCTCCCACAGCCATGAAGCTCCTGAAATTCCTTCACTCGCTCGCAATCCCTCACAGCCACCCCCATTGACGCGCAAGCTCCAACCTCCCCGCCGCCGCACCATCACCCCGCCTACTCGCCGTCACTCCCTCAATGCAAAGTACGATCGCCTAATCGGCAATGTCCCTGCCAACGCTCCATTCATCAAGAGATCCGAAGCTGACGAGGAAACAAAGAAGAAGAAGGGGGAGAAGGACAGGGAGATGTGTAGGCTTCTGGGATTGACGGAGATCGAGTCTATAACGATCGAGCCAGGAATGGACGACCTTAATGGCAGTAGGAGGTATGCGCTCCATAATCTCGTGAGTCCGACGCCGAAGACTGTGAGTATCCACGTTGGGAGGTCCTGTAGATATTACTGACAAGCTGTCGACAAGGAGAATGGGACTACTTCCGCGCTTCCGCCTTATCTCCACGAAATCGTCTTCGGTCAGCCAAGACCTCACATGCGGGCTGTCCCATATGCCGAGGTGCCGACCGGTTCTACGCGTCACTCTGCGCTTCCCCATCACCATTTCACGGGACACCCTCACGGACCTTGGCAGCCTACCGAGCAAGGTCATCTACCTCACAGCCCGAGGGTTCTCCCGCCCTCTCAGCAGGGTACGGGTCCCTTCAACTATTCTCAGCTCTCAGTAGGACCCGTTCTAGATCAGCTCTATCACCGATATCTCAACCCAGCTCCCGAGTGGCCTCCTATGGCGCCGTCACGGGACCTTTCTGGGACGCGTCCGCCTCATCTCAGTTCCCGATTCCCTGTGCGGGGCATCCTGCGCAAATCCACCGCTCCAGTTGCTCCCGCTGAGCAACCGCCTAACCGAGCGCTCGCCTCCGTTGAGAGCCGAGTTCGCTTCTCTTCGCCGCAGGAGTTCGTATTTCCGCAGGTACCTTCCAACAGTCCTACTTCGATGCAGTCATACATCCCTCAGCGATCGACGCCCTCGGTCTGGTCAACACCGCCTGCCGTCTTTGGGCCGCCTCAAGCCGCCTCCGCACCGTGCTTTTCGGCTTCTCAAGTTCAGCCAGGGTCCTACCCTTCCAGGATGAGCGGCTCGAGCAGTATCCAGCCCTCGTTATGTCGGATCGAGAACGGTTTCTCAGTTCCACCTCAAAGATGGTCGCGCCCTCAAGATTCGCAATACCCCGACGACCATCTCATGAATGAATCGCCGCATCAGCTGTCCCGCTGGCACATTTCTACGCCGCTCAGCAATGCTCACGACGCTATCCTGGCTGAAGCCGCAGCCTCGGAGCCTGTATCACGCCCGACTGGTGCAGCTGGCGGTGGAACGAAGCGCGGCAAGGCAATGATTCGTGCTCTTGAGGAGGCTGTGGAGTCGAACGGGTACGAGTCGGATGAGCTGAATCTTCGGCCGCGGGTCAAATCAGAGGTGAGCCCCCCGGCCCTCATATGAGCAGGCGAGTATAGCTGATAATATCTTGACAGGTCTGGGATCGCCAGCACACTCCCCCAAGTGGCAACACTCGCGATCTTCTCCCTCCTCCGCCGGACGATGCTAGTCCAGCCATTTCAACCGAGTCGTGGACGATTTGTCAAGAGTACATCAAAAGGTCGTCCAGGAATAAGAAACAAGTTCCGCCATCATCGGATCACAGCCCAACTCCAACTCCAACCCCTACCTCAAGCTCGCCTAGTCCCGTGCCGAGGCGAGTACGCGTTACCGACGGTGCATGGACGGCATACAAAATACCGACTCCCGCCGAGACCGATATCAAGCCTGTCAAGAACAACAAGAATAACAAGACCAACAAGTCAAATAGAAGACAGCAGTACAAGTCTCCTTCTCCCGTAGGAATATATGAAGATCCGCCGGAATCGATTAGCGAGTTCTCCGACGACAGCTTGCCGAGGCTGTTCGGCGCTGACTCGAGGCTATCCACTCCAGAGGAGGAAGAAGAAGAAGAGCCGGAAGATGGCGAAATCGAACCGGTGAAGAATGTCCTACCAAAGGAGTTCTATGAGGCGAGGCGGGAGGAGACGCCTTTCTTCGGCAAGATAGGAGGCGGTGAACGCGGATTCGACGTGTGGAGGGACCAGTACTAATTCGACATCATGCCCATACGTCACTGATACCACCCATGCATGACATGTGACTGTCTTGACTCAGATAACCCGCTGATAGAGATGTCCCAAGGCTGGCGTTTCAGCATTCCCACAGCTTACTCAGCCATCCTCATCGCGTTTCAGCGGGAACCTAACGAGTCGGAAGGGCTAACGGGTTCCTGAACCAGTGACGTTATCTCCTTTCCTTCTTGGCGGCGTTCGGGGCTTTCTACTAGCGTCTATTCCTGAGGTGGAGGTGGGTCAGGGCGAGAGTTTCCGTTCGAATGTCTGGAAGATCCAGGTGGAGCTCGGGTCCCGAAGTTTTGGAGCAGACCTCGATCAGGGCTCTATATTGGAGAGCAATATCTTAAGCCGCCGATCGATTGCGATCGCTCACCGGAAGGATATCTCAGCTGCACAAGAGAAGGTGAAATGAATGCAACGGGGTCAACGTATTTCCCGCAGGCACGAGATTAAGTACGGCACGGAGAATGTGACTGACCCTCTGGGAGAACCCTCCGGATTCTCTACCGTTACCGGTATCCCGGTCGTACGTATTGCTCTCTAGCAGGTCCCGATCTCCGGCTTGCGAATTAACCTTTGCCGGGTCCTTACAAACTTCTAACAAGCGATTGCGGAAGGCGAGGAACCGGGAAAACTATCGTTTCCGCTTCCAGGCACGACGCGGGGACGTCGAAAAATAAAAACAATCTGTCGACGCCGATCATTCCCCTCCCTTGCTCCCTGATCCGCATAAGCACGACGATGAGAGAGCGGGAGTGAAATAGGGATACGTACAACGGTTCATTTGGCCCGGGCCGATCACGAGCTCCGGATGGACGGGAACAAGGGTTTGCAGGGACGTTTCGGCGGTGGCGTTGAAAAGGTACCGGTGGCGGCGATGGGTTGTGATATCATCCATCACCCACTCCAATCTCAAACTCCAAGTCTTACTTCCTTGGGCGTCTACCCCGCTTGTTTCATCCTTGGTCACCATCACAATTGTATCCATTTCGTAGGAGGCTTGGTCGAGCGAGGACGATCAGGTCGATCTTAACGTTAGGCAGGCGTCACGAGGATTTGTTTACATCATCGACACCGGGAAGGACGCGTCAGTGTGGTCCCACCAACCACTGCTTCTTTCTCTTCAAGGTGACGAAGACGGGTTGAGCGGACCTTGGAGACGCACGACGGCCTCGAGGCTGAGGACTCGAGCTGGCGGCACGCGATCCATCAATCGCGGTGACTGTGCCGGTTTAGGCGGAAGTCAGGGGCAAAGCGGACCTGTTGGACACAGCGCGGATGCATCGCCGGCTCGATAAAAGTATTGGAGACTACGGTCACTGCACACGTATACTTGACGACGGTAGGCGAAGAGACGAGTGGCGCGGAAGCCGGAGACCGAGCTTGAGGAAAGGAAGCGGGAAGGAAGGACGAGGTGGTGATAGGGCGGCGATCGAGTTCCTCGAGCTGGCAGTGAGTGCTGCTTTCCATCCCACGACGGTCAGTCAAGCGCTCTCGCTCAGGCTGACACGCCTCAGGGATGAACCCCACGCCAGCCAAGCGAGCCAGACGATCCTCATCTCCCGACTCCCCTTCCAGCTCCCTCAACCGCCCCGCTCGCCCTCGATCCACCGCTTCACCGCTCCAGCCTATCCTGCCTCCTCCCATACCGTCGAGACCCATCGCCGGCCCTTCTTTCCCGACGCTTGGAGCTGGACCATCCAATTGGCAGTCCACATGGCCGCCTCCTCGTCGATCGATGGAACCTCGGTCCCCTTCTTCCGGAGGGGGATCGCCTCGGGTGGAGGGGATCGACGAGGGGAGTGAGGCGGGAGGTATGGCGTTTTCGAGAGATGTGACCAGTCGGGCACCGAGGAGTATGATGGCTTGTACGAGATGTCGTCGGCAGAAGTGAGTCTCTCATCGGATATTTGCTCATCACGTAGTTGCGTAAAGTCGGTCGGAGCTAACGGGGAATAGGATGAAATGTGACGGTCCATCCCAAGTCCCTTGTAGAGGATGTCGACAATCCGGTCAGCGATGCATTTTCGAAGCCCGGTCTCGACCCAAATCCACCTCTACCATCCCATCTCGACCACCACACTTCTTCACAGGCTCACTCCGAGCTCGACCGGGTACACCGACCGGTGCTCCAGGATTTTACCCGGCTGGAGCTCAACCTGCACCACCAATCACCTCACGGAATGAGCCCTATGCCCTACGAAACGCACGAGAGCCCATGCCTCCACCACCCACCACCTCCATCAGCGTCCTCGCCAATCACCCACCTCAACCACCACGACCTCACTCACCACCACCTTCGTCCGCACCTCCACACCCATACCACGAACCTCCACCCCTCCAACTCCCAACCTCTGCGTCCACCTCCGCTCGCCCGCCCACCACGTCCACGGACTCGCGGTTGGGCAACCTCGAGTCTGCTGTACATTCCCTCACCAACCTCCCCAGCGCCATAGCATCCATCCAAGCATCTCTGAACAATCTCCAGCGCTCACACGACTACCTCACCGCCGCCGTCTTCGGTTCTGCTCGCGGTGGCGGATCATCAAGAGCTCGCGAGACGTTGGTGGACGTGCCAGAGGCGGTATGGGAGAACTACCGGTCCCGAGCTTGGCCACTCACACCATGGCTGGTGGGGCTGCGCGAGGCTCAGGGCTTATCTGGACTAGTGGTGGGTTGGTTAGGGAGAAGGACGACCCCGGACAGCCGGCGGGAAGGGGAGATGGCGGTAGTAGGAGTGGCAGCGGAGGTAGGGAGGCTCGTTGCGGATCGGGTTGAGTGGATGAAGGAGGAGATCAGGGCGCTCGGTGTTTTGGCGTGAGCACTGGTACATACGAATAGGTGTCCGATCTAAAAAACGTGTGGTGTAGAACTTGGAGCAACGACCCGACGCTCGCTTGCCTCGCTATAGGTCACGCTCGAGTATCCGGACTGGACAGGATTCTCAGCCCCCGACGGACACACGATGATTGGCGGGAATGGATCTACCTCACCATCATGGATCAACTGTGTGTTCCCCATCTCCCGATTATAAAGGCCGCGTTGACGGACGACGAACAGGTGTCAACTGCCCGACCTGCAGTCTCCAGTCACCAACGATACCCTAGCCGCCGCCTGGCGCGATCGGCTCTTCACTTCCGCTCCCGGTGATCTGGCTGTGCGAGACCGGGATCTCAAGCTGCTTGCTTGGTTGGAGTATGCAGAGACGCTTGCGGAGGGTATGTTCACTATAATCCAAACCGATTTGAAGCTGATATATTGTCTAGTGCATCGGGCGCAGCAGCTCCGCCGAACGGCCGCAGCCATGACCGAGACCGAAGCAGTTGCTGAAGAACCGATGAGCGAGCGTGGCGAACCCGCGTCCTCTCGAGGTGGGAGCGGTGGAGGAGCCGAGGAGAGGGAACGAGGCGCTGAGCGTCGTCGAGCGATGGAGCCTTGGCGAAAATGGGCGAGTAGATGGGAAGCTTGGGCCGGGGGATGGGCAGCGCGAAATGACTTGTGCGTTATTTTCATCTTGATTGGATCACTCGACTGATAGGAGGTAATTTCCAGGATCCTGTCACTCCACTTCAACTACGCCGTCCTGTTCACCGCCTCACCCGTATTTCTAGGCAGTGCGAGTGTGTGGGGTATCATGGCGCAGGCGCAGAATGGGTATGAGCAGCTCGAGAGGGGGAGGGACGCGGCTTTTGCCGTCATCCAGGCTATCTATTCGGTGCGTTCTTTCCGCCTTAGACTGCTCAAACCGGCTGATAGCAGACCAGCCTGAGATTGGCCGAACTCTCCCCTAGTCTGTCCGACTCATTTCTTTGAGAACTCAGCTGATACCAACCAGCTCCTTCGCGCTCTACCGTCCCCTCTTAGCCCTCGCCTTGACCCACCTAATCTCACTCGTGACCTCCCTCCCCAATTCCCCGATAATCTCCCTCACCCACGTCTCAACCGTCCTTCGATCAAGTTACGATACCCTCATGTCCGCCCAACCTATCGATCGGGGCCCGGCGTCGCTGCTAGCGGAAATGGTCGAGACAGGGCACGTGGTGGGGCTCGGGAAGAGGGAGGTTCTCGGCATCGAGCCGGGGAGAGAGCTATGGCGGAGGATCTTGGGTTGAGGACCATCAGCTTGTCCCATCTGTGTTGGGGGTGTATCTCGTTGATCGAGGATTCTATTGATTTGCGGAGGGGGTTTGGATTGGATTCGGATGTTTTGTTGAGGTTGTCCCGCACGTATATACCTAGCCACTTGGTAGATGACCCCTGCATCGATCGCATCGCAATCTTGAGTATATGACGGAAGGCGTAGCCACTCCACGGGGTGCAAAGTGCGATTGGGGGCTACCAGCGAGTTCGTGGCGACAGCTTCAAGGGGAAGATTAGAATTCCCTGCAAGCGAGATTGAAATATCGCTTAGATCCGGCTTGTTCCGCCTGGCGCCGTGACATTCAAGAGCTCACACGACTGATACAACGTACATGGTGAATGTGATCAAGACCCATTCGACAAGCTATGCTGCTGACATCTGAGTGTCCATCGTATCGTCCTACTCCTCCTCCTTCGCCGCGTTCCCCCGCGCCATCCTCGCTGCCTTCGGCGCGACCACCCTCCCTCTCTTCCGTTCCCCCTCCGGCGCGAGGTGTATCCGCCGTGTCGGCTGGACATTATAACCCGGCACCGTGATTCCATAGGTCTGGTCTGTATCCCACGCCATGTCAATTGAGCTCCACGCAGAGGTGAGCGGTACGGACCGAGAAAGAACGCGGCGTCTTTCAGCTCGACTTTATCTGATCGACGGTGTTTGGCGACTCGGATACTCCCTCGTGCTGCTTCGTCCACGAATGATTCGAGGACCTCGCTCAGTACCTGTAGGCTCGTAAACTCCGGCTGGAGGTGAGTGAAGGGGGACTGACCTCGGCGATCCCGTATTCCAAGTCCAGACCCGGTACAAGCTCCCCCATATACCCTCTGAACTTCCGTCGCTTCCTCGCGGGCTCGTCCTCGACAGGCTGTGGCGGGGGCCGGGACGTCATCGGCCTGCCAGGCTCGGGTTTCGCACCGTCGACCAGGACGGGGATGACACTCGAGGCGGTCGCGGCGCCGAGGAAAGCAGCTGTAGGTGGTCTTCCCTGCGCCCCGGCAGTTGGTGTGCGTGAGGCGTTCTGTTGCTGCGACATCTTGGTCCAGTAGTTCACCGACGCGTTGAATCGGGCTTTCAATAGTTGGTTCTGTCCCGATCAATTTCAACTCAGGTTCATCGGAGAGAGGAAGACCCACGGCTTCGAGCATGATCGCCCTCTCCGCCGGCTCGATCTTCAAGTAATCCCTCAACTCGGGCAACGTCAATAGTCCCGCGGGTAACACCCTATTCACCCCAGCCCCAGCGCCAGCCCCACCGCCAGCAGGAACACCATTCCGCTGGATATGCGCATGGGCAGCGGCCACCGCGCTAGCTATCTCCGCCTCGAACTTCTCCTTCACTATCACTGCGGGCCCATGTTCCCATGCTCGTGTGGGATCGAGGTGTGACGGGAGGGAGAGGAGCGGGTTGGGTCGGTTTTGGAGCATCGCGTGGAGGACGATGGGTTTGGTTTGGGTGATGATTAGTTGGCGAAGCTATACCTCTCACTCAGCTTGAGAGTCTTTCTACGCAGGAGAGGGAGATGATTGGGGGCGAAGGGGAAGAAGGGGGAAAGGACATACCTGGTTCTGTTGAAGAGTGGATAGCTTGCCGACTTGGTCCATTTGTAAGAGGTTCTGGAGGTTGGAGAGGACGGTGGTGGTGAGATCCGATGGCTTGTTGCCGCCAGGAGGAGTTGGACGAGGTCGAGCGATGGAGCTTGGCCCACTGGTGGGCGGGAGAGGAGGAGCTGACATGGTGGGAGACAAGTTGAATGGTCTCCCACCGTCCAAACGGGTATTAGGTGAAATGGATAACGATACGGGACGAGTTGATGTCAGGCTCACCCCTTCCGATCTTCCGTCGGGAACGGTTGCATTTCCTCAGTCCCGGATTTCATATGCCGGGAACCATAGCATGGAGCTCACTCAGCCCTCGGCCGGACCATCAGTATCCCAAGCTGATCGGATCACCTCCGCTGCTATTTCCCTGCACACTTACCTCCCCCGCCACGGGAAACCGATTATCCGGTCCAACGGCATCCCAGAATGGACCGTTCTGTCCGCCCTCATTCTCTCCACGCCCACCCGCCTGATTCCGGTTTCATTAGGTACAGGCGTCAAAGTCCTCCCTGCGAACCGACTCCCGCCGTTGGGAGATGTGGTACATGATTGTCATGCGGAGATACTAGCCAGGAGGGGGATGGTACGGTGGTTGCTTGCGGAGGCTCTTCGGGTGGTGCGGGGAGAACGGGACGAGGGTGTACTGGAGCTGAGACATGGCAAGTTTGGATACAAGCCTGGTGTCGAGGTTTGGATGTATGTGTCGACTCTGCCCGTAGGTATGCGCTTCCTCCCTCTGCCATACCGTGCTGAAGAGACCGGTTGATAGTGCGGAGACGCCTCCACACTTCACACTGCCGCACATCAAGCACCCGATATGGCCGCGCTCAAGTCGTCCATCGGTACCGAACTCCCAGCAGGGGCATTAGGTCAGGTCGTCGTACGTGGCCGTAACGGATACGAGAACTTCGGTGCGATCCGGACCAAGCCCGGTCGAGCGGATTCGGTACCGAGCATATGCATGTCCTGCTCGGACAAGATCGCTAACTGGTCGATCCTCGGTCTGCAGGGTGCGCTGCTTGATGAGGTGTTCGAGCCGGTTTGGGTGGATCATCTCGTCGTTGGGGGTGTCGAGGAGGTGGCGCCTGAGGGGTGGAGGGTGGATGAGGGGGTTGGCTGGAGGGAGATGATTAGGAGGCAGGTGGAACGGGCGCTTTGGGGACGGTTGAGCTCTCTCGAAAGCACGTCCCAGATTCAATCCGGCAACAGCAGCTGATCGGATCTAGATCGTCTGCCTGCACCATGTCACCTCCACCGACCCCAGATCCACCTCACATCCATCGACTTCCCATTCTCCAAACCCGCCATCCTCCTCACCTCGCCCAGTGAACCAACGCCGAGCGTCCTCTGCGTCTCCCATATCCCTCTCCTGTCCGAAATTCCTGAGATCCTGTTCAACGGCTGTCGACAGGGCGGGATCTGGAAGCCGCCTGGCGACGTGCTCGTTCCGACAAAGGGCCGGTCTAGGCTGTGTAAGCTTGAGATCTTGAGGGCGTGTCTGGAGCTCAGAGAGGCTTTGCACGATGTTGATGCGGTGAGATGGCCGTAAGTCGATTGTCTGCTTTGACCAAGTCAAAGACGTACTGACGCGCATAGACTGCCGCCAGAGGACCTCACATACTACGCCCTGAAACACCCGCCAGATTCAACGTATCAGGAAGCGAAAGCCATCCTGCGAGGTCGATCCGGTCCGCCAGCCGGGTCAGCTACGGATCTCTCACGGTTCGGGCGGTTTGCCACGACAATTGGAGGAGAAGGGACGCCGTTCCGCGGCTGGCTCGCGAGCGGGGAGAAGTATGAGAGCTTCACAGCAGCGGAGAAGCGGATGGAGTCCGCATCGCGAAAGCAGGATTCCGAGCATCAGCCCATGTGACACCAGGCATTGATTCCAGGAATATGGATATGATAACAACTTGGGTGCGAGGAGAAGAGCCACACTCTCTTTTCATCTCTGACGCGACGCGAGATTAATTTACCATCCCCGTCTGCTATTTTCCAACTTCTCTTCCCCATTCGAATCCGTTTCACTGTAGTCGTTGGGGCAGAAATGCAGATCGAATACGAAGATCCGCAGTCTTTCGCCGAGCCCTCGGTCCGATTGGCTGTTGCCGAGGCGGAACCTTCACCCGAGCCTGAGGAGGAGGAAGAGGACGATGAAGAAGGGGAAGCTGCGGCGGAGCAAACGGGTGTGTGAACCGGCTTTACCTGTTTCGCCCCTTCCTATCCGCTCCCTTGCCTTGTTTCCTCGGCGTGATATCTGGAATGTGAGGTAGTAGACCCGGCTGAAATCTTTCTCTTCCCCCTCTCCCCTTGTTCCCCCTTCGCCCCTTCGCCTTTTTCCAGACCCGAAACAGAAGAAGAAACGTATTATCAAACAACGTCAATCCCTCGCCGAGAAGCAGCCTGGGACGACGATCTTCCCGATCAGCAGAGTGAAGCGGATCATCAAGGCCGACAAGGAGTTGGACATGATGACGAGCGAGGCGTCTTTCATGGTGGCCGTGGCGACGGTGGGTGAAGCATTCCCCCGATACTTGGTACAGGTGGAGGTTGGAGGAGTACTTACGGTGGGGATAGGAGTACTTTATCAAGCAATTCATGGAGGAGGGGTATACCAAGGCGAGGTTGGATAAGCGGAGGATCGTGAATTACAAGGATATGGGTGGGGGTTCCTCCCCGATAACCCATCTGCAGAAGCTGATGAGAACTTGGGAAGCGGCGGTGGTAGCTCGGTCTGAAGAGTTTGACTTCTTACGAGGTGTGTGGGTGCCCTCCCCGCCCTCCCCATCCTTCTCTCACCGTTTCGAACCAAGGATGTCAACAGAGTATCATGTTAGACTTGGGAGGCGTCTCCGCGTCCGAGACCGATAATCTTCTCACTGATCCCACTCGTCCCGCCTTCCCCTTGCCTACTGTTCAGGTACTCGGCTGACTCGTGCAGACGTGATCCCCTCGACGATCCCAATCTCTGAAGCACTCGAACTGCGAAAACAGAAGAGTTCGTCACCCACTTTTCGCAATGACAGCTCGCTAAGGCTCGCTTAGTGGTAGCCGACGACAACCCTACCCTACACGAAGACGCCCAACGTCTCCCCAGCGAAGCACCCGATGATCTCCCACCCTTGATCCCGTCCACAAACCCGCTGTTCCCAAACGCCATCGTGAAGAAACCGCCTAATACGCACGCCAAGTCGAGTCAGTCGAAAATGTCTCAGGGGTCCGAGAAGAAGGCGCCGAGTACGCCGAAGGTAGTCTTGGGGAAGAATGCCCCGGTATGTCTGCCGTTCTTCCGAATACAAGGTGGGGATGAGAGGCTGATGCGGGTGAGTAGTCGACGCCACGTACTTTGATGACGAGGGAGTCGGCGAGGAAGAGTGTTTCGGGGATGGATCTGGATGCGCCAGAGACGGAGGGGGAGGGGGAGATGGGCATGAGTTTGAGTATTGGAATGGGGGAGCAGAGGGATGGTGAGGTGGTTGGTAGTTCGGTAGGGATGGGTGGAGGGGAGGGCGAGAGAGGGTTAGGGATCATGGAGAGGAGTAGCGAGGTTATCGCCGTTTCGGTTGGGATGGGTGAAGGCGGAGCAGCGGGAGAAGCGGAAGGAGCGGGGGCAGGCAGAGGAATAGTGAGGATGGAGGAGGATTAGAAGTGTAGACATATTCTTATGATGAGACAACATGAATATGGCGGAGTGCTCGATGAGGTTTCTCATGGCACCAACAACAAGGACCGACAACAAGGTGGGAATGCTATACTAAGTATGAGAGACAATGCGCAACTGCCTAGGCCGTGACAGAGTACATCCCCGCCGGGAACCCTTCGCCAAAACCGCCTCCTGCCATCATGGGGACCGTCCCCATCCCCGACCCCATACCGATGCCCATCCCCATCCCCATCCCCGTCCCGAGATTTATTCCCAACCCCATGCGCTTTCCCGCCGTCCCCATACCCCCACCCTTCGCTCCACCCATCGGCTGCGCTCTCGG